>ERZ761602.2325-NODE-2325-length-30184-cov-8.392745_pt1 | contig 30184 bp, 25 predicted proteins | sample MGYA00512165_ERZ761602 | MGnify/ENA primary metagenome ERZ761602 (study PRJEB28899, sample SAMN02445085) | bioreactor sludge metagenome | biome: EBPR sludge; isolation source: Thorneside wastewater treatment plant | place: Australia: Brisbane, Thorneside...
GCCATGTTGAGCAGCAGCCGCGCCACGCGCCCGTAGACGTCCAGCAGCGCGAGGTTCTTCACGTTGTCCGTGGCCTCGCGCGCCCGCTCGATCACCTTGCCGATCATCTCGAGGGCGAAATCCGGGTTGTGCCGGATCGCCTCCAGCAGGGGCTCGCGCTGCACGACGCTGAAGGTGGTCGGCTCCAGCGTGACCACCGACGCCGAGCGCGGCTTGCCGTCCAGGGCCATCTCGCCCACGTAGTCGCCGGGCACCTGGTTGTTCAGGATCAGCTCGTGGCCTTCCGAATCGGACACGAAGGCCTTCACCTTGCCCGAGAGGATCACGAAGACCGAGTCGCTCGAATCGCCCTCGGTGATGAAGACCGTGTTCTTCGGGTAGGTGCGCACGCGTCCCAGGGCGGCGAGGTTGCGAACGAACGGGTCCGTGATCGCGGCCAGTTGCGCAGGGGTCGGGGGCTCGCCGTTCATGTGCGTGCTCGTGGGACTCTCCAAGGGACGCGGCGAGTCTAGCACCGCGGGGGCGTCGCGTTAAGATGGCCCCTCCCATGACCGCCCCGCACCCGCCGGCCGATCGCCGCGCTTCCCCCGCCTGGTTTCCCGCGGCCGTCCTCGCCCTCGCCGGCCTCGCGCTGGCGTGGACGCCGCTCGCCGAGCGCGCCGACCTGCTGGCCCTGGACCAGGGATTCGGCCTGCTGCGCGTCGCCGGACCCAAGTCCGCCCCCGACGACATCGTGATCGTGGGCCTCGACGAGGCGAGCGAGCGGGCGCTGGGCGAGCCGATCGCGCTGTGGCACGCGCCCCTCGGTGACGCACTCACGCGCATCGCCGGCGCGAAGCCCAAGGCCATCGGCCTCGATGTCACGCTGCCCGAGCGCAGCTATGACGCGATCCGCCCGGGCCTCGACCGCGCCCTCGCCGCGGGCCTGTACGCCGCGCGCGAGGCCGCGCCCTTCGTGGTGGCGGTCTCGGTGGACGATTCCGGCGAGGCCCGCCCCATCCACGGACCGCTGCTCGCGGTGATCGGGGAAAAGCGACTCGGCCTTGCGCTCTTCGGCCGCGACCGCGACGGCGTCACGCGGCGCTACGTGTCGCAGCTGCCCACGGAGGAAGGCGCCTTTCCCACCTTTGCCGGCCGGCTGTGCGCGGCCCTCGCGAAAGACTGCGGCTCGGGCATCACGGACTACGCGCTCGGGCCGGCTTACCGCTACGTCTCCCTCGCGCGGGTGCTGGAGATCCAGGATCCCAAGGGCCTCGAGCGCCTCTTCGGCGGGCGCATCGTGCTGGTGGGCGAGACGCAGCGCTTCACGGACCGGCTCGCGCAGCCGCTCAATCTCGCGGGATGGGAGCCCCCGGGTCGCCGCGATGCGCCCGGCGTCCTCGCCCACGCGCAGGCCCTTCGCACGGGGCTGCATGGCCGTCCCATCGAGGCCGCTCACCCGGGCCTCGTCGCGCTCGTGATCGCCGCGTGCGCCCTCGTGATCCTGCTGCGGGATTGGCGCCTCGCCCTCGCCGCGGGGGCACTCGGTATCGGCGCCGTCGGCGGCGGCATGCTGTTCCTGCTTCGCGAAGGCACGCATCTGCCCGTGGCCGCGCCCCTCGCCACGCTCGCCCTCGCCGTGGCCGCGCGGGCAGCGCTCGATGCCGTGCGGCACCGGCGCGAGCGCGAGCGCCTGTCACGCGCCTTCGCGGGCTACGTGAGCCCGCCCGTGCTCTCGGGCATCCTCGCGGGCCGCATCGCGCCGGGCACCAAGCCGGAGCGCCGACCCCTCGCCTTCCTTTTCGCCGACCTGCGGGGCTCCACGCCGTTCGCGGAAAAGGCGAGTCCCGAAGAGGCCATGACCCTGCTCAACCGCTTCCACGAGGTGGCCGTCGCGGCCGTGCACAAGCACGGGGGTTTCCTCGACAACATCCGCGGCGATGGCGTGATGGCCGTCTTCGGCGCGCCCCAGCCGTTGGGCGATCCCGCCGGCGCCGCCTTCCGCGCCGCCGAGGACTTCACCCGGGGCATCGACCGCCTGAACGCGCTGCGCGCGAAGAAGGGCGAGCCGCCCCTCGAGGCGGGCGTGGGTCTTGCTGCCGGCGAGGCGGTCACGGGCCACGTGGGATCCCGCGAGCGCTTCAACTTCACGGCCGTGGGCGATGCCGCCAACGTGGCGGCGCGGCTGCAGGACGAATGCCGCCGCCGGGGTCACCGCGCCGTGATGACGCAGGCGGTGCGCGATGCGAGCGGCGCGGCCCGCCTGGAGCCCCTGGGCGCCATCGACCTGCGGGGCCATGAGCCCGTCGAGGCCTGGGGCTGGCGGGGCCCGGAGCCCGACGCCGCTGCGGAATAATCGGCACAACGCCTGTGCATTTCCTCGTTTGCCCGCCCCCGCCCCGCCGCTACAGTGGAGTCGTGTTCGCGGGGCCCTCCTCTCCTGCGTACATGTGGGGCGGCTTGAGGCCAAGAGCTTGACGCCCATTTAAGCCCCTTCCGGCGTCAGTCGGGAGGGGCCTTGTTTTTTGGACAAAGGGATTCATGACGATGAGCCGCGCCTGGACACGAAACGAAACCTCGGTGCCCCCCTGGGCCGCCGTCGCGTTCGCCGCCGTCCTCACCCTGGTGGGATGCACCGATGCCTTCGCGCAGCGCGCACTGCCGCCCCCGCCCACGGGACTCATCGTGACGGACGTGAAAGGGGCCGTGGCCCTCGCGGAGACCGGCGGCCCCGTCGCGATCCTCGAGAACCTGCGGCCCGGCACCGTGCTCAAGGTGCCCGAGGGTGCGAAGGTCGAGCTGTTCGATCCGCCGAGCGCCACGGTGCACAGCGTGCCGGGGCCGGCGAGGCTCGTCGTGCAGCCGGGCGCGCCGAAGCTCGAAAGCGGCAAGGCCGCGCCCCCGCGCAAGGTGGCCGAAGCCTATCGCCGCCTTCGCATCGACAATTCCGACGTGATCACCGCCAGCATGCGGCTGCGCGGCGCGGACGGGCGCGTGGTCGAAGGGCCCGAGGGCTTCGTGGCCACGGGCGATTCACGCACCTTCCGCTGGAAGGCCCGGGCCGGCATCGCACGCTTCGAGATCGCGACGGTGGATGGCGACCTCGTGCACCGCGCGCGCGTCACGGGCACGGAATACCGCCTGCCGGACAGCGTGAAGCTCATCGCGGGCGCCAAGTACGTCTGGGGCGTGGGGCCAGCCGCCGAGAAGCAGCCGCCCTTCGACTGGACGGAATTCGCGATCCGCGACGATCCGAAGACGCCGCGGCCGCCGGCCTCCGGCGCCTCGGAATGGCGGCTCTACCTCGCGTGGCTGCGCGCCATGGGCATGACGCGCGCCGCCGACCGCCTGCACCTGCGCCACGGCTAGAGCGCGGCGCGGGCGTCGCTCAGTCGAGGTCGTCTTCCGGGTCGCTCACGGGCCCGACGAGCGAGAAGGTCTTCGTCTTCGTCTTGCCCAGCACGATGCGGATCACCAGCTCGTCCGTGCCCTTGGGCACGTGGATGGTGTGCGTCACCACCCGGCGCTGGTCCACGGGCACCACGATGCCGCTGCCCTTGGGCAGCTTGCGGATCGTCGCCTTCGCGGTCGATTGCTTGGTAGATTTCGCCTTGGCCTTGCGCACCTTCGCCTGCATCGCCTGCCTCCCCGGGGTTTAGCGGATCTCCTCCATGGTAATCCCGACGCGCGCGCCGCGTCTCATCGCCGCGCTCCTCATCGCGCTTGCCGGCCACGCGGCCGCGCAGGACTGCGCCCCCTTGCCCGAGCCGGCCGCGCGCGCCGCGTGCTTCCGCGACCAGGCGAAGGCCGCGTACCAGGCGCGCCGTTTCGACGAGGCCCTCGAGCGCATCGCCTCGGCGCAGTCGCTCGCACAGGAACCCGATCCCGAGTTGCTGCTTCTGTCCGCCCGCGCGAATTTCGGCCTCCAGCGCTACGGACCCATGGAGAGTGCGGGACGGGATGCGTGGCGCATCGCGCGTGAACGCCACGGACCCGACCATCCGCAGGCCCTCGACGCGCAGAACGTGGTGGCCGTTGCCCTGCGCAACACGGGACGCACCGCGGAGGCGCTGGAGCTTCTCGACGACCTGGTCGCGCGCCGCCGCAAGGTGGACGGCCCCCGCGCCGCCGAGACGCTGAGGGCCCTCGCAAGCCAGGCCAACGCCCTCACGGATTCGGGCGACTACGAGCGCGCGGCCCGCGTCCACGGCGAGGTCTTCGAGGCGAGGCGCGCCGAGCTGGGCGAGCACCACGCCCAGACCGTTGCCGCGTGGCACAACCGCGCCTACGCCGAATGGCGTGCCCGCGCCGATCCGGCCACCCTCGATGCCGTCGAGCGCGCGCTGCCCGCGCAGGAAAAGGCCCTCGGCAATCGCCACGTCGAGATCGTGCGCGTGAAGAACCTGCTGGGCGTGATGCTCGCCGACGTGGGCCGCCACGAGGAGGCCGCGCGCCTTTTCGAGGACGTTCTCGCCGCCCGCCGCGCCGCCGCGGGCCCCGCCCACCGCACCACGCGCGAGGCGGCCCGCAATCTCGCCGTCTCCACGCTGCAACTGGGAGACCCCGCCGGGGCGCTTGCGATCCTCGACGAAAGCGCGGAGCCGCTACCTGCCGCCGGCACCGCGAGCGTCGATCCCGGCACGCGCCACGCGGCGCAGGTGCGGGCCTTCGCGCTGCTGCAGCTCGATCGCGCCACCGACGCGCTGCTCGCTCTCGAGCGCCTGCCGCCTGCAGACAACGCCGCACAGGACGCTTCCCTGGGTGCGCTCAACGAAGGCGTGCTCAAGGCCATGGCCCTCTTCGGCACGGGCCGGGGTCGCGAGGCGGCGGACCGGCTTCGCGCGCTGCGGGAGCAGGACGTGATCCGCCTGGGCAACGCCCATCCGCGCGTCATCGACACCACGCGCGTCCTCGCGGTGGTCCTCGCCGAATCGGGCCAGCGCGACGAGGCCCGCACCCTCTTCGAGGACGTGGTCGCCCGCACCGAGGCCCGCGCGCGCCTGGCCGCCCAATCCACCGATACCCGCCGCCACCTTCGCGCCCGCGGGATCACCTCGCTCTTTCTCGCGGGCGGCTATCGTCGCTACGCGCGCCTGCTCGCCGAGGACGACCCGAGGCGCGGCCTCGCCATCGCGGAGCTTTCGCGGGCCCGCTCCTTCGACGAGGTGGCGGCCATCCCGCTCTCCCCGGAAGCCACCTTGGCCGCGCGCCGGCTCGCGAAGGCGGAGGAAGCCCACGCCGCCAGCGATCCCGGCAGTCGCGCTTGGATCGAGGCCGCCGCGGAACGGGGCCGCGCGGAAGAGGCGCTCGCGAAGCTGCGGGGCCCCGTGCACGTGCCCGCGCCCGGCCGCACCGAGGACCTTCCGGTCGGCAGCGCCTATGTGGCCTATGTCGCGGAGGCCGATCACGCCGTCGCCTTCGTCGCCACGCGCGACGGGACCGTCACCGGCCACGACCTGGGTTCCGTCGCGGGGCTCGCGGATACCGTCGAAGCGTTGCGGCGCCTCGCCGCCAGTGCCCAGCCCGCCGACGAACGCATCTGGCGCGTGGCCGGCGGCTATCGCTGGTCCCTCACGCGCCCGCCGGATGCGACCGATCGCGCGAAGGACTTGCCGGAAGTCTCGCGCTTTCTCTCGCAGAAGCTCGTCGCGCCCCTGATGCCGCGACTCAAGGCCGCGCCCCGCTGGGTCGTCTCGCCCGACGGACCCCTCGCCTTCCTGCCCTTCGAGTTGCTGGAAGCCAATGGCGGCCGCGTCGTCGATCGCCACGAGGTCACGCTCGCCCCGTCGCTCGCTGCCATCACCGCCGGCCGCGCCCGGGCCGCCCGCGTCCACATTCCCGGATCGCGCCTCGAGTTCCTCGGCATCGCCGTGGGTGAGGCGGGCGGGGAGTGGGCCCCGCTGCCGTCGGCCGAAAAGGAAATCGAGCGCATCGCGAAGCTCTTTCCCGATGGCGGCCGCCGCACGCTGGTGGGCGCGCAGGCGACGGAAGGCGCGATCACGAAGCTGGAGCTGGGACGCTACCGCTATGTCCACATCGCCGCCCACGCGTTTCTTTCGCCCAAGGGCAACGCGCTTTCCGGCGTCGTCCTCGCGCCCGACGCCAACGACAAGGAACACGACGGCATCCTGACCGCCGCCGAGTGGTCCGCGCGCCGGCTGCGCAGCGATCTCGTCGTGCTCTCGGCCTGCGACACGGGCCGGGGCAGTTCCCTCGCGGGCGAAGGCGTGATGGGCCTGCCCCACGCGCTGCTGTCGGCCGGCACGCGCGACGTGCTGCTCACGCTGTGGCCGGTGGACGATGCGGCCGCCGCGGACTTCATGCCGCGCTTCTACGGGCGCCTTCGCAAGGGCGCCTCGCCGTCCCGGGCGTTGAGGGAGACCAAGCTGGAACTGGCGAAGTCCCGCGGCCCCCATTCCGCCCCCCGCCACTGGGCCGCCTTCGTGCTGACCGGCGTGCCCTGACCGCGGCGGCAAATCGAACGATCCGCGTGCGAAGGGGTGGGCCGTGAGAAAATGCCGGCCATGTGCGGAATCGTCGGCGCCATCGCCAACCGGAACGTCGTGCCCCTCCTCACCGAGGGCCTCAAACGCCTCGAATACCGCGGCTATGACAGCGCGGGCATCGCCGTGCTCGGCGAGGGCATCCGCCGCGTGCGCCGCGTGGGCCGCGTGGCGGAGATGGAAGCGGCCATCCGCGAGGAAAGCCTCGAAGGCGTCGTCGGCATCGCCCACACCCGCTGGGCCACGCACGGCGGCGTTACGGAGCCCAACGCCCACCCCCATGTTTCCTCGGGGGAGATCGCCGTCGTCCACAACGGCATCATCGAGAACCACGAGGCCCAACGCGCGCGGCTGAAGGCCCTGGGCTACGCGTTCGCCTCGCAGACCGACACGGAAGTCATCGCGCACCTGGTGCACCACTACCGGCGCGAAACGGGCGATCTGTTCGAAGCCACTCGCAAGGCCGTCGCGGACCTGCAGGGCGCCTACGCCATCGGCGTGGTGAGCCTGAAGGACCCCGGCGTCGTCACCGGCGCGCGCATGGGCTGCCCGCTCGCCGTGGGCCTGGGCGAGGGCGAGAACTTCCTCGCGAGCGACGTCTCGGCCATCGTCACCGAAACGCGCCGCGTGTGCTACCTGGAGGACGGCGACGTCGTGCGGCTGTCGCGCGAAGGCGTGCAGGTGTGCGACGCCAAGGGCGCGGCCGTGAAGCGCGAGGAGCACCTGAGCGACCTCGCCGCTGATGCCGTGGACCTTGGGCCCTATCGCCACTACATGCAGAAGGAGATCCACGAGCAGCCCCGCGCGGTGGCCGACACGCTGGAGGCCGTGATCGACGGCGGCATCGACGTGGACGGGCTTTTCGGCGAGGGCGCGCAGGCCACCTTTGCCGCGTGCGACGGCGTGCTCGTGCTCGCTTCCGGCACCAGCTACTACGCCGGCCTCGTCGCCCGGGACTGGATCGAATCCATCGCCCGCGTGCCCTGCTCCATCGAGCTGGGCCACGAATACCGCTACCGCGAATCCATTCCCAACCCCCGCCAGCTCGTGGTCACGATCTCGCAATCGGGCGAGACGCTGGACACGCTGGAGGCCCTGAAGCGCGCCAAGGCGCTGGGGCACGAGGCGACGCTGTCCATCTGCAACGTTCGCCGCAGCGCCATTCCGCGAGCCTCGCGCTTCGTGTTCTACACGCGGGCCGGCATGGAGATCGGCGTGGCCTCCACCAAGGCCTTCACCACGCAGCTCGTGGCCCTCCACACGCTCGCCCTCGCGCTCGCCAAGAGCAAGGGGCGCCTCGACGCCAAGGCCGAGGCCGACGCGGTGGAGCGCCTGCGTTTCGTACCCGGCAGCATCCAGCACGCCCTGAACCTGGAGCCGCAGGTCATCGCGTGGGCCGAGCGCTTCGCGAAGAAGGAGCACGCCCTGTTCCTCGGTCGCGGGCTGCACTATCCCGTGGCGCTGGAGGGGGCCCTCAAGCTCAAGGAAATCTCCTACATCCACGCCGAGGCCTATGCCGCCGGCGAGCTCAAGCACGGCCCCCTTGCGCTCGTGGATTCCGCGATGCCCGTCGTGGTCATCGCGCCCAACGACGCGCTGCTGGAAAAGGTGAAGAGCAACATGCAGGAGGTGCGCGCCCGCGGCGGGGAGCTCTACGTCTTCGCGGACCTGGACAGCCACTTCACCGAAAGCGAAGGCGTCCACGTGATCCGCACGCCGCGGCACATGGGGCCGCTTTCGCCCATCGTGCACGCGGTGCCGGTGCAGCTGCTGGCGTACCACACGGCCCTGGCGCGGGGCACGGACGTGGACAAGCCCAGGAACCTGGCGAAGAGCGTGACGGTGGAGTAGGGCGAAGGGGGCCTCAGCCCGTCTTGCCGACCCGTTCTTGCACGATGCGGACGCAGTCGTCGAACGAAAGGCTGCGATCCAGCAAGTCCAGCGCGGCAAACTCGTTCCTCAGCATGGCCTCGTGATCGTCGAGGCGCTTAGCCAGGACGTCGCGTCGAGCTGACATCACCGGCCCCAGCCCTTCAAGCGCAAGGGGTTCGCGAACGGCGGCAATCGAAAAGTCGAACAGGTCGCGCGCCTTGAACCGATCGGCGCGAAACCAGAGCTTTTTTCCGATGATTTCGGCCGTCCGTTCCAGCCTGACGTCGCGGCCTTCGATCATGCCGGCTTCCCAGGGATCATCGGTAAGCCATCCGCAGCAGACGAAATCGATTTCACCTTCCGGGAAGACCAGCTTTAGGAAACCGGCACCTTCCTCGTAGGAGTCGGTCAGTGACTCCGCGACTTCATTCTTGCTGGGTGAAACATGGCCGAGGTACTGCGGGTCGGGAAGGAAGAGATCGATATCCGTACTGATCCGGTGCGCGTAACGGAACATGAGGACGGTTCCGCCACCGAAAGTCCATGGCAGCTCCTTGGCCGTCTTGCCGGCCTCGTCGAGGATGGCCATGGCCTTCGCGAAAAGGGGCCGCCATTGGTTCAGTCGAACATCAGGCATTGCCTTGTCAGTTCCGGTGAAAGTCCGAGGTCCTCGGCAAGCTTGGTGAAGCTGGCGGCGACGCGCCCGGCCGGTGCGAGGCGAGAAACTTCCCGCAGCAAGCGCCGGACGTAAGCGACCGGCTGGTCCTCGAAGAGCCGGACGAGGTGAGGTGCCTTTCCCTTCGGCGCCTCTCCCTTCAACAACGCATCCAGCAGCTCCCGGGTGGACAGCGGGGTCGAGAAACCCACGCTGCCGGAGCGGGCTGCCATGGCGAGGATGTCGCCCCGGCCTTTCGCTTGCGGTGTCGCAACCAGGGTGAGGCCAAGCGCATCGGCGACAGCCTGGACCTTTTCGAACCCGAGGTCCGCCAGAAGGCCGTTCTCAAGCCGATTGATAGTGACGCGCGACAGGCCTGCCCTGCGCGCGAGTTCCGCCTGGGTCAGGGCGTGCGTGGTGCGGGCATCGCGAATGCGAGCGCCGACGTCGAGGAGTGCCATGGTCATGTATCATTAGTTTAACACTAACGATGGTATGACCAGCGGCTCAGTCCGAGTTGCTTGGGCGGCTCTCAATCCCAGAGATTCCGCCTCGGCCCCTCCAGCAAGGTCGCCACCGTCGCCTCCAGCAGCTCCTTCTGCTGCTTGCGGTCCATCCGCTGTTCCTCGGGGCCCAGCTTGCGGCGGGCGCGGGCGATCTGCTCCGTGGCCACGTCCGCCGCCCGGCGCCGCACGGCCTCGTCCAGCGTGCCGCCATCGGCCGGGACGATCGCGTAGACCACCTTGCAACCCATGCCGCGGGCGAGGCGATCGAGACTTTCCAGGGTGATGGCGCCGGTGGCCTCGTTGCGCTCCAGCGTGGCGACCGACGTGCCGCGAACACCCAGCCGCAGCGCAAGCTGGTCGCGCGTCATGCCGAGGGCCTCGCGGATCACGCGGGCCCAGCCGGCGGCGGGGCGGGGCTCGTTGGCCAGGCGGGCGAGCTTGGCCAGGCGGGCGACGGTGGCGCTGGTGATGCCGGCGGTCAACTCGTCGATGGACATGGGCAATGGCTGACGGATCGCCGTGGAAATGGCGATATCGACTGGTATATCGGCCGCCGCCCGAAGAACTTCAGCGGGTCGCGATGCCTTCCGCCGAGGGCCGTCTGGGGACGCTACCCAATGGTTATTGGGTAGCGTCCCCTTTACCGCGTCAGCGACTTCACGGCATCCAGCAGGAGGCGTCGCCCGGTGGCCGCAAGCGCTTCCGGCCCGATCATGAACGAGCGAAGCAGCCCATGGATCGCGGCGTGGTGGGCTTCGTCCAGGTCCGGTTCGCTGGCAAGCAATGCCTCGATCCCGCTACCTGTGCGGGCGGCGAGCCGTTCCCAATCCCCGGGAAATCGCGTTTGCAGTCCGTGCTTCCACGCACCCGCCCAACCAAGGAGCGCATCGGGGTCCTTCCGCTCCGCCAGCCATGCCAGCACCAGCACGCGGCCGAGGTCCTTGTTGCTTCGCTTGATTCTCCGGCCCTCGATCAGGCCCGCCATTCGCTCCTCGCCGATCGCCGGATGATGCAGCGCGTTGGCAAGGGCCATCATCTCCGGCCGCGCCACGAGAATGCCGTAGGGCGTCGGCAAGGGATCGACTTCCGCCAGGCCGAGGTACGAGAAGCTGCACAACTGGAAATGGCCGTGCTTCGTTTCCAGCCGCGATGCCATGCGCTTCTCCGGGCCGCTCGCCCCGGGTGCGTTGAGGAGTTCCAGGTTCCATTCCGGATTGCCGGGCGGGCACAGGCGGACCATGGGCAGGTCGTCGAGCGGGGTCTCGGCCGTCCCTGGGGCGGGCCATCGGGGATCGAACATCGGCTCCCATCGGGAATCCAACAACTTCTCGAACATCGTACGGGCTACGGGGAGTGCCTTGACGTTCGGGGAGAGCAGACAGTCGATGTCCTTGGTCTGGACCAGCTTCTCGCGATCGCCGCCGTAGAAGTGATACGCGGCGGCGAGGCTGCCGATGACGATGGTGCTTTCGCGGCACTCGGGCGGCAGCGCCCCGGCCAGTTGTCCCATCAGCTCGTCCGGCGAGTATGCGTTCACGCCTGCCCTTCAGTGCCCATGCGATCTCGCCGGGAGCGCGTGAAGAAATCGATGAGTTCCGCGGCCTGCACCTCCAGGCGGGCCTCGTGAAGATCCAGCAGGCATTCCACGGGATCGGCGTAAAGGATGCGGTTGGCGCCTGCTTCGAAAAACGGATCCTTGCGCGACACCAGGTGCACTGCGAGCGAAACCCTTTCCCGCCTGTTCATCGTTCGCTTCAGCGCGGGATCCAGCAGTTCCACCAGATTCGGATCGAGGCTCGTGCCATGCACGGAGAGATCGAGCCTGGGGGTGCCGAGGAGATCCAGCGAAGGCAGGTAGTGCCGGGCGGCGAAGCTGCCGCCGACCGCGACATTCGGCGCGTCGATCATCGACAGCCGGCGCAGCAGCGATTCCGGCGAACGCGGGTTGCCCGAGTGATCGGTGAAGGTGACCGTGGACCGGATGCGCGGCGAGACCGCCACCAGCTCCGCCCAATCGTCCAACGGAAAGTACCGAAGCTGCACCTTTCGGCCCGCGCCGCGTTCGGTGATGCCTTCGTAGCGCGTCAGGGCGGAAGCGACCGATGGGTAGCTCAGGCCCCCTGCGCGCTGGATCCAGTCGAGGGTCATCGGCCCTCGGCCCAGAAGCCACTCGTGCAACAGGATCTCCAGCACGGCGTATCGGGACGGCTTGGTTCTCGAGGCGCGGGCCATCGCCGGGATGGACTCGAGCAATCGCTGCCTGTCCTCATTGCCCCATTCGGTGGGCAGGCCTTCGGGGTGTCCGTCAACGATGGTGGCGGTCCTGATTCTTTCCGCAATGCTCCTTTGCAGGACCTGCCTGAGCAAAGTGTCTTCCCGCTCCAGCCGGGCCTTCGTGATGTTCGCATCCACGACCACCAGCAAGGCGCTCCTGTTTGGCGCCTGCTCCAGCCAGTAGGCCAGCGTGAGCAGCTCCGCACGGATGTTCCGGATGCTCTGGGCGCCGGTCTTGAATGACACGTCCCATTCGCCGAGCTGGAGGTCCGGTTCGTACTGGATGTAGGGCCTGGTTCGCATGGGTCGGGGTCCTTCCGGGAAATCAAGTTGCCACAATAAAATAAAGATGGCAACTCAATTATTTGGTGGCAACTGAATTTGAAGAGGTTTGCCGCCCCGGCCTGGAACGCATCGCGGATCGGATCTCCCTTCCAACGCAAAGGCCCCAGTCATGGCAAACGCCCGTTAACCGTTAGAATCCCTCTCGAGCCGCCCATTGAAGGCGGCTGGACATGGGAGATGGCGCAGACCCCCGAAGCCCAGGCGCGCGAGGAGATCGACCGGCTGCTCACCGCAGCCGGCTGGCACGTCTGCGGGGTGAAGGAAGCCAACATCCACGTGGCCCGGGGTGTGGCCATCCGCGAGTTCGCGCTCGCCGAGGGCTACGGGTACGCCGACTACCTCCTCTACGTGAACGGCAAGGCAGCCGGGGTCATCGAGGCCAAGAAGGTGGGCGCCACGCTCACGGGGGTGGAGATCCAATCCGGCCGGTACGCCAAGGGCCTGCCCGCGAGCCTCCCCGCCTGCTGCCGTTCCTCTACGAATCCACTGGCGTCGAGAACCACTTCACAAACGGGCTCGACCTAGAAGCGAAGGCGCGCAATGCGTTCGCCTTCCACAGCTCCACGAACGTGTCAGGACCACAGACATGACTGATTCCATCCAGGATCTGGCAAAAGCACTGCAGCGCTTCGCTGATGAGCGCGACTGGGGGCGATTTCACACACCAAAGAACTTGGCTTCAGCGCTTGTGGTTGAAGCTGGTGAATTGCTCGAACATTTTCAGTGGCTGACAGACGAGCAGAGCCGAAACCTGCCAGATAAAGATAAAGCTGCGATCGCTACTGAGGCTGCAGATGTGCTGATCTACCTGATCCAACTTTGTAACGCCATGGAAATTGATTTGATCGCCGCAGCGCAGGGAAAGATTCAGGTTAACAGCGAGAAGTACCCAGTAGAGCGTTCAAAAGGAACGAGCAAGAAGTACCACCAACTCTAAGTGATTTCGCGGCAGGGGTCCCTCTTTGATCATCTATCAGGCCAGCAAAAGCCAGTTCCTGCACCACGCGTTGCGGGAAGACATCGAGGACATAGTCAAACTTCAATTTCAAACCGCAACAGGCGGAGGGGCGGGGCCATCGGAGGTTCAAGCCTGGAAGCACTCACTGCTTGAAATGGCGAAGGTGCTACAGGACGAGGAAATTCCGGCTGATGCTGGGATAGCAATCGAATACCAACTGCCCCAATCCTCCAAACGTATCGACTTCGTGATCGTGGGCGAGGACTTGGAGGCGCGCCCCAAGGTCGTCATCGTCGAGCTCAAGCAGTGGTCTGAATCAAGACGCAGCGAAAAGGATGCCATCGTGTGGGCGCGTCGCGGCGGTCGAGCTGGAGAACGGGAAGGGCCACATCCGTCTTACCAGGCGTGGTCCTACGCGGCCTATTTGCAGGACTTCAATACCGCGGTTCAGGAGGAGGCAATGGCTCTGCAGCCTTGCGCCTACCTTCACAACCACCCGCGCAATGGTGAGATCGACCATCCACATTACGAAGAGCACATTGCCCGCGCACCGCTCTTCTTGGCCCGCGAACGGGGCAAGCTTCAGGCCTTTATTCGAAATCATGTCCGCTACGGTGACCGGCGCGGCGCTCTCTATGCGATCGAAAACGGTCGGATCCGTCCATCTAAGATGTTGGTGGACGTTGTAGCCAGCATGCTCCAGGGCAAGACGGAGTTTGTAATGATCGACGACCAAAAGGTCGTCTATGAAACTGTGCTGGCCATTGAGGCGAAGGCGCAGCATCGCAAGCAAGTCGTAATCGTCCAAGGCGGGCCGGGAACGGGCAAGTCCGTTTTAGCCGTCAACCTGCTTGCAGCGTTGCTTACCCGCCATCGAAATGCCCGATACGTCTCAAAAAACGCTGCCCCGCGGGCAGTGTATGAAGCCAAGCTGACTGGCACCTTTTCGAAGTCACGGATCAGCAACCTTTTCAGTGGCTCAGGCGCATTCGTCGACGGTGAACCTGATACCTATGACGCACTAGTCGTCGACGAAGCGCACCGTCTCAACCAGAAGAGTGGCCTTTACCGCAACCTGGGCGATAACCAGATTCGCGAGGTTATCCGTGCCGCACGCTGCACGGTGTTTTTCATCGACGATGACCAAAGGGTCACGGTCCATGACATTGGCCATTCGGAAGAATTGCGTCGACGCGCGGCCGATTTCGATGCCGAAATCACCGAGCTCAAACTCAATTCACAGTTCCGCTGCAATGGGTCCGATGGCTATCTGGCGTGGTTGGATAACGTACTTGGCATTCGAGAGACCGCCAACACGGCCCTAGATACGCGAGAGTACGATTTCCGGGTTTTCGATGATCCGGCTGAGATGCACGCGTTGATCGAGTTGAAGAATCGCGCCAACAACCGCTCGAGAATGGTCGCCGGCTACTGCTGGAAATGGCCGAGCAAGAGGGACCCGCAAGCCTGGGACATCGAATTAGAGCGCTTTGGCTATCGCCGCCGTTGGAACTTGGACAAGGACGGCAGCCTGTGGATCGTGACACCGGGTTCAGTTGAGCAGGTGGGCTGTATTCACACGTGCCAAGGTCTTGAGTTGGACTATGTGGGGGTGATCATTGGGCCAGATTTGACCTTTCGGGACGGCCGAGTCGTGACTGATGCGAGTAAGCGTGCTTCATCGGACCAGTCGGTCAAGGGATTGAAGCAGATGATGCGCTCCGACCCGGGTGCCGCCCGCAGGCTCGCTGACCTCATTATCAAGAACACTTACCGCACCTTAATGACGCGTGGAATGAGGGGCTGCTACGTCTACTGTGTCGACACCGATTTGGCAGAGCGATTGCGATCGCACATTCGCGATGAAGTACCTGATGTGGACATGAAGACCATGTCGGTTCTCGCGGCGGTGCCACCAAGCTCGGCCCGTGTTTTGCCTTTCCGTCGGGTCTCGGTCGCCGAACGCAAATTAGGCGTTCTTGCTCTACCCGTCATTGATTTGCGCTTCGCGGCGGGGAGTTTCTCTGATTTCCAATCTATGGAGGACGCTGCTAAGGATTGGATCGCCCCACCAGACTGGCTTCGTCCCAAAAAGGGAATGTTCGTCGCACAGGTAGTTGGCGAATCGATGAACCGACGAATCGCCAATGGCTCTTGGTGTCTGTTCAGAGCGGCGCCTGAGGGTTCACGCGAGGGAAAGGTCGTTGTTGTGCAACACCGTGAAATTGCCGATCCCGATACGGGCGGCCGCTTTACTGTGAAGGTCTACAGCAGTGAAAAATTGGCGATTGAAGACGGAGATTGGCGCCATCGACGGATCACCCTGAAGCCGGACTCGGACCGACCCGAGTACAAGCCAATTGTTATCGAGTTGAAGGAAGAGCAGGACGAAATCCATGTGATTGCGGAATGGCTGATGGTGCTGCCTTCGTGAGTGATTTTTCGAATGGGTTGCGTTGGACATTGCGAGGTGCAGTTGTGCGTCCGGCCTTCGACAAAAACCTGCCGTCGAGACGCCGTGGACCCGCAAGCTCTGGATCTACGACCTGCGCACCAACAAGCACTTCACGCTCAAGACCAACCCTCTGAAGCGCGAGGACCTGGACGAGTTCGTGGCGCTCTACAACCCCAAGAACCGCCACGACCGCAAGGCCACCTGGTCCGCCGAAGCCCCCGAGGGTCGCTGGCGCGTCTACGAGTACGACGAGCTTGTGGCCCAGGACAAGGCGAGCCTCGACATCTTCTGGCTGCGGGACGATTCCCTGGCCGATTCGGACAACCTGCCGCCGCCGGAGGTCATCGCGCAGGAGATCGTGGAGGATCTGGAGGCGGCGCCACGTCAGTAGGGCGAAAGACGAAGCGGGCCGCTGCTACTGGCGACGCATCCGCGAATCGTAATTCAGGTTGGGGAGCTGCCCGATGTCATTGGGTAACGTCCCCATCACCCTACCCCAGCAACTCGAACCCTCCCAGCTTCGCCGCCTTCTTGTCGAAGGTCGCGACCTTCGAGCACCCCGCCGCCAGCGCCACCTGGCCGATGAGGGCGTCGCTCAGGTCCGCGGAGCTGTCCTTCCACGCGCGAAGGGCCCGCCACGCGACCTCCGCCTGCTCCACCAGGATCTGGCGCGACGAAAGCAGGCCCTCCACCACGGCGGCGACGCGCGCCCGGTCTGCGCCGTAGCACTCCTCGAGCACCCAGCCGATCTCCGCCAGCGTCACGAGGGAGATGAAGCCGGGTTGGGTGGCCGAAAGCGTCTTCTCGATCAGCCGGGTCGCCGCGGCGGATTGCCGGGCGTCGTCCTGCACGACGTAACGGATGACGACGTGGGTATCCAGCCCGATCACGACCGCGAGGCCCGCTTGGCCACCGCGCGCTTCATGTCGTCGGTGCTGACGGGCCGGGCGGGCTTGGCGATCAGCCCCTTCAGCTCCCGCACGTCCCGCGAGACGGCCACGACGGTGTAGACGCCCTTGGAGGATTCCAGGAACTCCACGCGGTCCCCCGCATCCACGCCCAGCGCTTCGCGGACGGACTTCGGGATGGTGACCTGGCCTTTGGAGGTGAGGGTGGCGGTGGGCATGGCAAAGCCTTACAAATGGACAAATTCCTTACCTAATAGTAAGGCAATCGGCGATATCCCGCAATTGGCTAGGGGACGCTACCCAATCGCCATTGGGTAGCGTCCCCAACCCAACCTACCGCCCCACCTGCATCGTCGCCCGGCACCTCGGAAAATTCCCGCATCCCCAGAATCGCGTCCCATCCTTGCCGGAGGTGCGAAGCCGCATCCGGTGACCGATTCCGCAGCTCGGGCACGTGGGCGTGGTGAAGTCCCCTTCCGTCGCGAAGACGAGCAGATCCAGTTGCGCATCGACTTCCAGTGCCGCGATCTTCGCGAGGAAGTCCTCCCCGTCGATCAGGTGGATCTCCTGCCCTGCCGCGAAAGCCCGCGCCTCCGCCGTGAAGGTGCCCACCGTCGCGACGATGCCTTCCTTCACGCCCGCGGCGGTCATCACGCCCAGCAGCTCCCGCACCAGCGCGACGCCCACTGGCACGTTCCGCCAGGCCTTGCACTGCACGACGATGCCCGCACGCTCCGCGTCCTTCGCAAACAGATGGATGTCCACCCCGCCATCGGGGCCGGCGGCGGTCGTCTGCGCGCGAAAGCCGATCTTTTCGAAGTACGCCGCGCACAGCAGCTCGAAGCGCTTCCAGTCGAGGGCCTTGAGCAGTTCCGGGCTAAAGCGGCTCGTGTCGAGGACCGGGGATGCAGGCTCGTGGCGACCGGCCTCGGTCCACTCCTGGTAGGGATCGGCAGCGCCTTCGAGGGCATCGCGCCTGTCGCTACGCCAGATGGGTTCTTCCCGCGCCGTTCCGGCCGTCGCACGTCGACCGATGGTCCTCAGGCCGGAAACGATCGCCGCCATCACGAAGATGAGCGGGAAGAGGTACTGCCCGAAGATCGCCAGGGTGCGGAAGAGGATGTCGGTTCCATAACCGGGGGCGCCCACTCGCAGGCTGGCGGGATCGGGCTTCGATCCCGCGTACCAATGCAGCAGCAGGTAGCTGGCGACGGCGAGGACGAGGGACAGCCACCACGGGAGCAGCGTCACCAGTCCGAGGAAGTCGTTGTCCTTGTCGCGGGGGCGGCGGGGCATGGGGGAAGTCTATCCGGACGCTGCGACGGGGCCAGTCGCGGGCTTCCATGATGTAATAAAAATCCTTACACTTGTAAGTATATGGCTAACAACCCCCGCCCTTCCCTGGGCGCAACGCTTCTGGGCGCCACTCGCGAAGCCGTGATCGGCCTGCTCTTCAGCGAGCCGGCCGAACCGCTTCACGTTCGGGAAATCGCTCGCCGAACCGGATTCGCGGCACCGACCGTTGCCCGGGAGCTTCGCATCCTGGCGGAGGCGGGCGTGCTGCTGTTCGTCGAATCGGGCCGGCAATTGCGCTATCGACCGGATCCCGCTTGTCCGCTTTACCCGGAGCTGTGCTCGATCGCCATCAAGACCTGGGGCATCCGCGGGCGCCTCGCCACCGCTCTGCAACCGATTCCGGGAATCCAGGTCGCTTTCATATTCGGCTCCATTGCGGCGGGCACGGCCGATGCATCCAGCGACGTGGACGTGCTGGTGATCGGAGACGCGGATTTCGGTGTCCTCCGGGAGTCGCTTTCGAGCGTTGAGCAGGTACTGGGGCGGCCGGTGAGCGCAAAGCTCTACCGGCTAGACGAATGGGTTCGCAAGCGCGATGGAACCAACAGCTTCATCGCATCCGTGATCGCCAGCCCCAGGCTCTTCCTCATCGGATCGGAAAGCGAACTCGATGGCTTGGGAAAACCTGGAAAGGCTCGTGGAAAGAGGCCAGCTCGCCCGCCACCGCGCCGAGCGTAGCGAGCTCGAGCGCCACCGTCAGGTCGCGTCGGATTTCGCCATGGCCGCAAGGCTTCCGGGCATTCCAGATTCCGTCCGCTTCAGCAACTTGTACGACGCGGCCCACGCCATCGCACTGGCGGGCCTCAAGCTCGCGGGTTACCGGGCGCGCGAAGGTGAAGGCAATCGCCAGCTCACTTTGTCGTGCATCGAGCAGACGCTGGCGCTTCGCAAGGGCTCGGCCGCAACCTTGGTGGAAGCCAATCGCCTTCGCTCGCTCATGCAATATCAAGGGTCCGACGTGGATGTGCCGGACCATTTGCTGGCGGGGCTTCAGGTTGCCATCGATGAGGGATTGGCCGAACTCGCGACCCGGCTTCGGTCTATTTCCCCACCCCCACCATCGGCAGCACCCCCTCCGCCAGCAGCTTCATCGTGATCCCCGCCGACCCCCGCACGTTCCAGTTCTCCGTCGTCACCACCACTACGGCCCCGAGCGACGGAATCACCTGCACCGTATTGCCGCCTGCCCCGTTCATCGCGCGGGTGGATACCGTCCGCTCACCCGCCTTGAGGGTCATGGCCCACCACAGGTAGCCGTACTCGTTGCCGTCGTCCATGCGCGCACGCGGCTGAAGAGACGCCTCCACCCACGCGGGATCAAGCACGCGCTGTCCGCCCCATCGACCACCGTCGAGATGGATCTGTCCGAGCCTCAAGAGATCACGGCTCTCGAGCGACAACCCGCCCCCCGCCTGCGCCGGACCCTTCGGCAGGTACTGCCATTCCGCCCGCGTGATGCCCAGCGGCGCGAAGAGTCGACGCGCGGCATAGCGGTCCAGCGGCTCGCCCACAGCGTGCGATAAAGCGGCGCCCAGGCTCGTCACCCCCGCCGTGCAGTAACTGAACGCGCGTCCGTAGGGCGAATCCGCGGGCTTCTTCTTCCACGCCGGAAAGCCTCGCACGGGCAGGCTCCAGTAGAAGTCCACCCAATCCTCGACGAGGTACATGCGCTCCTCGTTGCCGCGGGACCATTCGTTCCAGTCGTCGCACTCCAGCGGCCCGGACATCGTGGCGAGATCCTCGAAGGTGATCGCGGCCTTCCTTGGTTCGTCGCGGCCGTGGTGGGCCATCGCGGGAAGGTGCGGCAGCACCGCCTCCTTCACGCCCTTCACCTTTCCGTCCTCGATCGCGAGGCCCAGCAGCATGCCGGCGACGGTCTTGGTGGCCGACCGCGTGTTGCGCAGCTTCCGCGCGCCGCCCTCGTCGTAATAGCGCTCGAGCACGATGCGCCCGCCCTGCGCCACCAGCACGCTCGTCACGCGCTGGTATTTGCCGGCCTTCACGGCGGCATCGAGCGCGGTGGCGTCGAGCGATTCGGCCGCAGGGGCGACGGTCCACTCGGCGGGAGCGGCCGCAAGGCCCAGAGCGGGCAGCGACAGCAGGAGGGCAAGAGGCAGGAAGCGCATGCAAGGACTCCGGAAGGAAAGCCGACGACCGCCACGATAGGCCCACCGCCCTCCGGCGAATAGCACGGTTTGAACACGCCCCGCCCGGTGGCACACTCGCGCCATGGTCACCTCCGGATGCCTGGGCCGCGCCCTCGCCCCCGCCGTCGATGCGGCGGCGCGGGTGGAGCGGCTCGTGCCCACGCTGCCCGCCCATGAAGTCGGCTGGCATCGCCACGTGGAGCCGCACTTCGTCCTCGTGGAACGGGGCCGCTATGCGAGCGCGGCGGAAGGCGCCACCACCGATGGCACGCCCCTGCTCGTCTTCAATCCCGCGGGCACGGCCCATCGCGATGCGTTCGCGCCCGGCGAATCCCTCGCCACCTCGCGCTTCGTCTCCCTCACCGTCGGTTTCGACCTGTGGCTGCGGCTCGAGCCCGGCGCGGACCTGCCCCGCCATCCCGTCGCGCTCGCGGGCGGCGCGGCGATCGAGGCCCGAGCGATGCTCGGCGCGTTGCTGGAAACCGCTGCCCCCGATCCCCTCGACATCGAATCCACCGTCGCCGCCACGGCCGCGCTGGTTTCTCACAGGCAGCCGCAGGCGAACCAACCCCCGTGGCTCGCCCGCTGCCGCGACGCGCTGAGGGACGACAACGAATTCGCGCTGAAACCCGGTGGCCTCACCCGCCTCGCCAAAGAGCTGGGCGTGCATCCCGTCCACCTCGCCCGCGCCTTTCGCCGCCACCACCGCGTGACGCCCGGTGCCTGGGCCCGCGCGATCCGCCTCGAAAGGGCAGCGGCGGCCCTCGCCAGGAATCGCGACGAGCTCTCCGATATCGCCCTCGAAGCGGGATTTTTCGACCAATCCCACTTCACGCGGGCCTTTCGCGGTGCATTCGGCCTCACGCCGGCCGCTTTCCGGCGCAAATCCGCCCCGAAATCGCGCGCCTGACGCCCTTTGCACCGCTGCGGTGCCTTCCCGGCCCGCTTTCATCCCCCTTTCAGAGGGAGATGTGACGGTGAAAAGTCCTGCTTTTCCTCAAGAAAAGGGTATGCTGCACTGCGATATCCTCGCTATGGGAGCGCCGCAACAATCGCCGGCGTTTCCGGATCCCACGAGGAAGCCATGGACACCGTCATGAACGCCCCCACCGATAACGGCCTGATGGAGAACGTCACCTTCGACGAACTCAAGATCGGCGCCCGTGCCGAGCTCACCCGCGTGCTCCGGCCCGAAGACATCCAGCTCTTCGCCATCATGTCCGGCGACGTGAACCCCGCCCACGTCGATCCCGAGTGGGCCAAGGAAAGCCTCTTCCACGAGGTGGTGGGCCACGGCATGTGGGGCGGCGCGCTCATCTCCACGGTGCTGGGCACCCAACTGCCCGGCCCCGGCACCATCTACCTCAACCAGTCCCTGCGCTTCTCGCGGCCCGTCACGCTGGGCGACGCGATCACGGTGTCGGTCACCTGCGTCGAGAAGAATCCCGAGAACAAGCGCGTGGTCTTCGACTGCCTGGGCATCAACCAGGAAGGCCAGAAGGTCATCAGCGGCACGGCCGAGGTGCTCGCGCCCACGGAAAAGATCCGGCGCCCGCGCATCGAGATGCCGGACATCACCATCTCCGACAAGCAGCAGCGCTTCGAGCGGCTCGTCGCCCGCGTGGGCGGCATTCCGGCCCTTTCGCTCGCGGTGGCCCACCCCTGCGACCAGGATTCGCTGCGCGGCGCGCTGGAAGCCCGCGACGCCGGCATCGTGAAGCCCATCCTCGTGGGCCCGGTCTCGCGCATCAAGTCCGTCGCGGACGAATTCGGCATGGACCTGCGCGACTGCCTGCTGGTGGACGTGCCCCACAGCCACGCCGCCGCCGAAAAGGTGGTGGAGCTGGTGCGGGCCGGCGAAGCGCGCGCGATCATGAAGGGCTCGCTGCACACCGACGAGCTGATGAGCGAAGTGGTCCGCAAGGATGCCGGCCTTCGCACGGACCGGCGCCTTTCGCACGTGTACGTGATCGACACGCCCCAGTACCCGCGGCCCCTGCTCATCACGGACGCCGCGATCAACATCGCGCCGGATCTGGAGAGCAAGGCGGACATCCTTCGCAACGCGATCGAGCTCGCGCACGCGCTGGGAATCCCGAAGCCCCGCGTCGCGATCCTCGCGGCCGTGGAGACGGTCAACGTCCGCATGCCCGCCACGCTCGATGCGGCGGCGCTTTGCAAGATGGCCGATCGCGGCCAGATCGCGGGCGGCCTGATCGACGGGCCTCTCGCCTTCGACAACGCCGTGTCGCTCGCCGCCGCGCGCACCAAGGGCATCAATTCGGAAGTCGCCGGCCGCGCGGACATCCTGCTCGCCCCGGACCTCGAGGCCGGCAACATGATCGCCAAGCAGTTGGAGCACATGGGCGACGCGCTCGCCGCCGGCGTGGTGCTGGGCGCCAAGGTGCCCATCGTGCTCACCAGCCGCGCCGACAGCGTGGAGACCCGCGTGGCCTCGTGCGCCATCGCGCAGCTGCTCAACGAGGCGCGCATGCGCCGCCTGCCCAAGGGCAACGACTAGCCCGGACAGCAAGCCATGCCCGCCGTCCTCGTCCTCAACGCGGGTTCCTCCAGCATCAAGTTCGCGCTCTTCCCCGTCGGGGAAGGCGGCGCGCCGGGGCCCGCCACCCTCTCGGGTCAGGTCGATGGCCTGGGCGTTCGCGCGCACCTGAAGGCCCGCGATGCCGCCGGCGCCGTGCTGGAAGACCGTGATCTCGATCTCGCGGGCAGTCTGGATGCCCAGCATCGCGAAGCCCTCGCGCGCCTGCTCGATTGGCTCGCGTCCCATTCCAACGGCGATCGCGTCGTGGCGGCGGGCCACCGCGTCGTGCACGGGGGCGAACGCTTCGATGCGCCGGCCGTGGTCACGCCCGAGCTGCTCGAGATCCTCCGGACCTTCGAGCCCCTCGCGCCCCTGCACCAGCCCTACAACCTCGCGGCCATTCGCGCCGTGATGGCGGTGGATCCGGCCATCGTGCAGGTCGCGTGCTTCGATACCGCGTTCCATCGCGGCCAGCCGCGCCTCGCGCAGCTCTTCGCGTTGCCGCGGGATCTCACGGCCGAGGGCGTTCGCCGCTACGGTTTCCACGGTCTGTCGTACGAATCCATCGCGGGGCAATTGCCGACGGCCGCGCCGGATGTCGCCGCGGGTCGCGTGGTGGTCGCGCACCTGGGCAACGGCGCCAGCATGTGCGCGATGAAGGCGGGCCGCTCCGTCTCGTCCACGATGGGATTCACTGCGGTGGATGGCCTGATGATGGGCACCCGCACCGGAGCGCTCGATCCGGGCGTGCTGCTCTACCTGATGCAGGCGAAGGGCTGGGACGAAAAGCGGCTCGAACGCCTGCTCTACCGTGAATCGGGGCTGCTCGGCGTCTCGGGCCTGTCCGCGGACATGCGGGAGCTTCTCGCCGCCGGCACGCCGGAAGCCGAGGAAGCCATCGATCTCTTCTGCTACCGCGCCGCGCGGGAAGTGGGCGCGCTCTCCGCGACGCTCGAAGGCATCGACGCCCTCGTCTTCACCGGCGGCATCGGCGAAAAGGCCGCGCCCGTGCGCGAGCGCATCGCCCGCCGCTGCGCCTGGCTCGGCCTCGATTTCGACGCCGCCGCCAACGCCGCCGGAGCCGCCGTCATCTCCACGCCCGCCAGCCGCGTGAAGGCCCTCGTGCTGCACACCGACGAGGAATCCATGATCGCGCGGCATACCGCAAGGCTCGCGCTGAAATAGGGGACAGTTCCCTTTGGCCCCCATGACCGCATTCGCGGTCATCGCCGGGAACTGTCCCCGTCGCGATGAGCGGTCATGGGGGCCATCGGGAAGCGTCCCTTGCCCTGAAGTGCGACAATCCGGCCGCCGATGCCGGGACGCTTCCGCGACCCGTCGGCAGGGGAGATGCCCATGGCCGACCGCAAGATGCGCGAACCGGACCTGCCGCCTCACGTGCGCGAGCTGCGCTCGCCGCTCACGGACGCGATACTCGCACCCCTGGAGCCCGGGCCCGACGCCGTGATCCAGATGCCCGCCCCCCTCGCGGCGAAGGACCTGCCCCGCGCGGCGGCGTACGTGGCGAAGCATCCCGAGATCTGGCTTCGCCTGTACGACGCCAAGGGCAAGTCCTGGCCGATCGCTTTCCTGAAGGACTTCCCGGGGCTTCGCGCGCTGCAGGTGGATTTCGACGATGGCCGCTTCACGGATCTCGCCGCGCTCGAGGACGTGACGCCGCGGCTCGAGGCCCTCGTGCTGCCGGTGACGCCCAAGCCCAAGACGAATCTCGATCGCCTCGCCCGCTTTCCGGACCTGCGCGCGCTGATGCTCTCGGGCAAGGTGGACGATCTCGGGGTCCTCGCCGGACTGCCGAAGCTCGAGGAACTCACGCTTCACAAGGTGGCGCTGGACGACCTGTCGGCCCTCGCGCCGCTCGCCGGATCGCTTCGCAGCCTCCAACTGCGCGGCGGCACGGTGAAGCGTCTCGATGGCATCGAGAAGCTCACGGGTCTTCGCGAGCTGGAGATCGTCGACACGAAGGGCCCGGAAAGCCTCGATCCGATCCTCGCCTGCCGTTCGCTCGAATCGCTGGACCTCCGGCTCGTGAAATCCGGCGGACCGGTGCCGTCGCTCGCGCCGCTCGTGAAGCTCGCGCGGCTCACGGTCATCGGAACGCCCCCGGCCCTGTCGATCGCCGATGCGTGGGCCGCACCCGCGCTGCTCACGCTGGAGCTGCACGGCTACGACGTCTTCGCGAAGAAGGCCCCGCTCGAAGCCCTGCCGCGCCACGCGGCGCTCAAGGCGATATTCCTGGGTTACCAGGACGAGGAGGATTGCGCCAAGGTGACCGGCTGGTGCGGCGTGCGCTGCGTCGAGGAGCCCGGGGAGCTCGCCGCGTACCGTGGGGAGCGGGCGGCGGATTCGACGAGCGATGCCGGCTCCGCGGCGGACGTCGCCGGGAAGGGGGCGAAGCATGACGACTCCGGAAATGCCGATCCCGACCCGGACGAGTACGACAGGATCAGCGATGCCCTGGACGAGCGCGTCGCCCGCGCCGTGAAAGGCGAGTGCCTCGTCTCCTACGATGCCGCGCCCCTCGATGCCGCCGGCCTGCCCGTGGACAACCTCGACGAGATCGCCCACGAGGGCCCCTGCCGCTTCGTGCAGGGCAAGTACCGAAGCGCCGTGGTCGAGAGCCCGACCTGGCTCCAGGTGGCGGTCCTCGCGAACGCGATGATCCGCAAGACCGGCGACGAGGACCACCGCTTCCTGGAGGGCATCGACGTCATCGGCGAGGACGACTCCGGCGTCGCGATCCTGGCGTTCTCGATGGGGTCCTAGGGAAGCGTCCCCCCGCGCCCCTTGGCGCAAAAGTTGCTGCCCCCTCGTCGCGAGCCCGTTGAAGGGGCCGCCACCCCCGTTCCGGCCCGCCGGACTCTCACGGGTGAGAAGCGCATTCCCAAGCGCCGACAACGCACGCCACGAGGAGCCCCACGATGTCCTTCGATCGCCGCCGTTTCCTCCAGACCGCCGGGGCCGCCGCGGGCAGCCTCGTCCTGCCCGCCGGAAACCTCCTCGCCGCCCCGGCCCGCCAGGAACTCGTGGCCGGCGTGTTCAACCACGGCATCCGGGCCTCCGGTGCGGCGACGGCGGTGTGGGGCTTCAACGGCAAGCTTCCCGGGCCGTTGCTTCGCTACAAGCAGGGCGATGCCGTGGATGTCCACGTGCGCAACGACCTGCCCCAGCCCACCACGGTCCACTGGCACGGCCTGCGCGTGCCCAACGCGATGGACGGCGTGCCCAACGTGACGCAGAAGGCCATCGAGAAGGGCGCCACCTTCGACTACCGCTTCCAGGCGGTGGACGCGGGCACGTACTGGTACCACCCGCACCAATCGAGCTTCGAGCAGGTGCCCCGGGGCCTGTACGGCGCCTTCATCGTCGAGGAGGCGAAGCCCCTCGCGGTGGATCGCGAGGAGGTGTGGATCCTCTCGGATTTCAAGCTGGACGACGCCAACGCGCAGGTGGAGGACTTCGGCCGCATCCGCCATTTCGCCACCGACGGGCGCCTGGGCAACGTGGTCACGCTCAACGGCACGCCCGTGGGCGAGCACCGCAACCTCACGCTCCGCCCGGGCGAGCGCGTGCGCCTTCGCCTGTGCAACGCGTCCTCCGCCCGCGCCTTCCTGCTGGAATTCCAGGGGCACAAGCCCTGGATCGTGAGCCACGACGGCCAGCCGGTTCCGCCGCAACCCATTCCCGACGGCCGCCTGCTGCTGGGCGCCGGCCAGCGTGCGGACCTCGTCATCGACGGCACGGCCCCCGGCAGCGAGGCCTTCGCCATCCACGACCATCGCCAGTCCGGTGGGCGCGTGGCCACCATCCGCTATGCCGGCAAGCCCGTGCGCGCGAAGGCCCTGGGTCGCCCCGCCGCCATCGCGCCCAACCGCCTGGTCGAGCCCAACGTCGCCCGCGCCACGGACCACTACCTGGTCTTCCAGGGCGGCATGAAGGGCGCGCCGGCCATCGCGCGGGTGGACGGCCGCTCGCTGCAAGTGGACGAGATCATGGACCGCCACGGCCTCGCCTGGTCGATGAACTACACGGCCCAGCACGAGCACGCGATGATGCACGAGCCCCTCTTCCGCCTGAAGAAGGGCGAGCACGTCACGCTCAAGATGATCAACGAGACGGAATACGAGCACCCCATGCACCTGCACGGGCACTTCTTCCGGGTGCTCGCGCTGAACGACGTGCCGTCGAAGCAGCGGGAATGGCGCGACACGGTGGTGCTCGATCCGCGCGGCTCCTGCGACATCGCGTTCGTCGCGGACAACCCCGGCGAATGGATGTTCCACTGCCACATCCTCGACCATGCCGCGGGCGGCATGATGGGCACCGTGGTGGTGGAAGGCTAGCGGCCCCTCAGGACAGCGTCGCGCCCGTCTCGACGAGGCGCGCGAATTCCCCGCGGGCCACGGGGCGGCTGAACAGGAACCCCTGGATGTCCGTGCAGCCCAGCTCCCGCAGCACCTCCAGTTGCTCGCGGGTTTCCACGCCCTCGGCGATGGTGCGAAGCCCCAGCTCCCGCGCGAGCGCGATCACGGCCTTCACGATCGCGCGGTCCTCGCCCACGGCGGCCACGCCGCGCACGAAGGAGCCGTCGATCTTCAGCACCTTCACGGGCATCTGCTTGAGGTAGGCGAGCGAGGAGTAGCCCGTGCCGAAGTCGTCGATGGCGAGGGTGGCGCCCAGCTCCGCCAGGCGCTTCATCGTGTCGATGGCGCCGTGGGGATTTTCCATGAGGGCGCTCTCGGTCAGCTCCAGTTCCAGCCGGTGGGGCGCGAGGCCGCTTTCCTCGAGGGCCTCGCGCACGGTCTGCACCAGCTCGTCGCCCTCGTGGAACTGCCGCGCCGCCAGGTTCACCGACACGCGCCAGTCGCCGCCGGCCTCGGCCGCGTAGCGGCAGGACGAACGCAGCATCCACCGGCCGATTGGCACGATGAGTCCCGTCTCTTCCGCCAGGTGGATGAAGTGCGAGGTGGGTACGGGACCGCGGTCCGGGTGCTTCCAGCGCAGCAGCGCCTCGGCCCCCGTGATGCGCCCGCCGGCCGTGATGTCCACCTGGGGCTGCAGCGCGAAGTCGAACTCCTCCATCTCCACCGCGCGGCGCAGCTGGTTCTCGAGCGAAAGCCAGCCTTCCACCTTCGCCGTCATGCCGGCGGTGAAGAAGCGGAAGCTGTCGCCGTGGGTCTTGGCCTGGTGCAGCGCGATGTCGGCGTTGCGGTTGAGCTGGTCGATGTCCGTGCCGTCCTGCGGGTAGAGCGCCACGCCGATGCTGCAGGTGACGAAGAGCTCGTGCCCGAGGGCGAGGAAAGGCTTGCGAAGCGCCTGGGAGAGCTGCTCCACCGCGTGGGCGGCGCCGTGCATGTCGCCCACGCCGCCGGCGAGCACCGCGAACTCGTCGCCCTCCAGGCGCGCGACGGTGTCGTCCTTGCGCACCAGGCCCGCGACGCGCTCGCCCACGGCGCGGATGAGCGCATCGCCCACGGCATGGCCCAGGCTGTCGTTCACGTTCTTCAGGCGGTCCACGTCCAGGTACAGGATCGCGATGGTGTCGCCGGAGCGGCGCGCCGTCGCGATGGCCTGGCCGAAGCGGTCGAGGAACAGGCGCCGGTTGGGCAGGCCCGTGAGCGTGTCGTAGTACGCGAGGCGCCGGATGGTGCTCTCGGCGTGCTTGCGGCTGCCGATGTCCTCCATCACCGAGACGAAGTGCGTGATCTCGCCGCTTTCGCCCCGGATCGCCGAGACCGACTGCAGGCACCAGAAGTGCGAGCCGTCCTTGCGGCGGTTGTGGAACTCGCCCATCCACGGCGCGCCCGTGCGCAGCGCTTCCCACATCTCCGCGTACACCTCGGGGGGCTGCTCGCCGCTCTTGAGCAGGCGCGGGTTCATGCCCAGCACCTCGTGCGCCGCGTAGCCGGTGATCTCGCAGAACTTCGGGTTCACGTACTCGATGACGCCCTTCATGTCCGTGATCATCACGGCGTTGGCCGTCTGCTCGACCACGCGCGAGAGCTTGCGGATCCGCTCCTCGCTCATCACGCGGTGGGAGATGTCGCGGTCGATGCCGCGGTAGCCGCGGAAGTGGCCGGTGCCGTCGAACACGGGGATGCCGCTCGTCTCCAGCACCACCGCGCGCCCGTCCTTGTGGCGGTTGGTGTTGACCATCAGCGCGAAGGGCTGGCGCTGGGCGGCCAGGCGCCCGAAGGCCTCCTTCACGCGCGCGGCCTCCGCGGGCGGCATGAGGTCGAAGGGCGTCCGGCCGATGATCTCCTTCGGCTCGTAGCCCAGCAGGTCGCGGATCTTGGGGCTCACGTAGGTATAGACGCCGTTCTCGTCCACTTCCCACACCCAGTCGCTCGTGGCTTCGACGAGGTTCCTGAAGCGCTCGTTGCTCGCCTCCAGCGCGTCCTGCGTCTGGGTGTGCTGGCGGATCTCGCGCTCGAGCAGGACGTTGGTCGCCTCGAGCATGAGCATCGTGTCGCCGATCTCCTTGGTGCGGGCGGCGACGGTGAGCTCCAGCAGCTCCGGCTGGCGCGCGATGATCCACGCGAGCCACGCGGCGAGGATGGCGCCGGCCAGCGCGAGCAGGGCCGTGACGGCGCCTTCCCGCGGGTTGGACCAGCCGTCCCTCGGGGCGATCGACAGCGTCCAGCGGCCGTTGGGCACGTCGAACTCGTGGCTCACGGCACGCAGGACCTCGCCGTGGCCGCCGAACGAGTGGCGCTCGCCGGAGTCGGGATGGCGGCGGGAAAGCTCCCACGCGTAGCCGGCCTTGGGCAGCTCCTCGAGACGGCTCGTGGCGAGCAGGTCGCCGATGCGCATGATGGCGGTGGCGAAGCCCCAGAAGCGCTCGGGCGGCTTCGTCTCGAAGATCGGCAGGCGCCCGACGATGGCGACGCCGCCCTGCATCAGCTCGAACGGGCCGGCCAGCGTGAGGCGCCGCATGCGCAGGGCGAGGAACGCCTCCTTGTTGCGCGCGGGATCGGCGAGCAGGTCGTGGCCGATGGCGCGCTCGTGGCCGGCGATGGGCACGCTCATCCTCACGACGCCGCCGGGCGCCACCTGCAGCGCGCTCACGCCCGGATAGCGGGGCAGCAGGTCGCGGGCGACGGCCTCGAGGGCGGCGGGCGATTCCACCCCCTGGTGCACGACGCCGGCGAGCGCGTCGGTGATCGAGAGCGAGCGGTAGATCTGCTGCTGGAGGGCGCTCGCGTGCTCGGCGGCGATGGCGAGGGCGGCGCGCTCCCGCTCGGCCACCCGCTGCTTTTCCGCGAGCGTGGCGACCATCGCGCCCACGGCCGCCGACAGCACGAACGTGACCAGCGCCGCCTTCGTCGCGCGCCCCATTCCCGCGAACGGGAAAGCCCAGCGCCCCGGCCGGGAAACGGCGGGGGCGGGGCTGACGCCTTCGTCGGGTGAGGTCATGGGGTGCGCAAGGGGGGAATTCCGCGCGGCGAATGGAATGCTGCGGCGCCGCACCGCGCGTGGCGGGCCGTCATTTCCATTCGATCTTGCAATCTCCGTGCCGGGGACGCTTCCCCCGCGATGCCGCTGCGATGCCGCCGGGGACGCTTCCCCGCGATGACCGCGTCAGCGGGCATCAAGGGCCATAGGGAAGCGTCCCCATCCGTCAGCGAAGCACCATCTCCACCCGCCGGTTCTTCGCGCGGCCCGC
>ERZ761602.2326-NODE-2326-length-30171-cov-13.755412_pt1 | contig 30171 bp, 24 predicted proteins | sample MGYA00512165_ERZ761602 | MGnify/ENA primary metagenome ERZ761602 (study PRJEB28899, sample SAMN02445085) | bioreactor sludge metagenome | biome: EBPR sludge; isolation source: Thorneside wastewater treatment plant | place: Australia: Brisbane, Thorneside...
GACCGACCCGCCCAGGGGTGGCGCCAGCAGAGGCTTGATGTTTCCTATCCCTTCCAGCTCAAGATCGGTGCCTACGAGGTCGAGTCCGGCCGCCGCACCGACGACGGCGAGTCCAAGGTGCGCGAGGAGCTGGGCCGCCAGTTCATCAGCGAGCTGGGCACACTCGGCCGCGTGGTCGCCTCCGCGAAGCTCGGCCTCTCCCCCGAGCTGGTCGAGCTGTTCGAGACGGTCAACGCTTCACCGGAGCTGCTGGACGCCCTGCGCAGCCCCGACGTGCGCCGGCTCCTGAAGGACGAGAAGACCCGCAAGGAGCTGGCCGAGCTGCTCAAGATGGCCGCCGCGAGCTCCACCGACGCGCCTCCGGCCAACAACCCCACTCCGCCCGCGGAGGAGCAGCTCCCCAAGGCGGCTTGACCGAAGAACCCACGTTCCACCCCGAAAGGAGGTCTCGATGCCCGAGAACCGCCGCGCCACCCGTCTGCCTTCCTCCAGCGAAGCCCGCCCCGTGTGGGCCCGCGCCCTGGACACCTTCTACGGCCCGAGCTTCGACGTGCGCTCTCGCAAGGAGCTGGCCGAGTCGATGGCGGACTTCCTCGAGCTGCCGCAAGGCGAGCAGGCGTTCCACCAGGCCCACCTCGCCTTCCGGCAGACCCAGGGCCTCGCCGACGTCCATGCGAGCCTGCGCCGCATCGAGGGGCTGCTCGGCGGGCTCGACCTGTCCGCCCTGGGCACCCTGAAGCACCTGGCGCCCATGCGCCGGGCGCTCGACGACATCGCTGACGCGCAGTCTGAGGTGCTGGAGGCCCTCGACGAGCGTGAGGACGAAGACGAGGACGACCAGGACGACGACGAGCTGCCGCCCGACGCCGACGAGGATGAGGACGTGATCGAAGACGACGAGCCGGCCGCAGCGCCGTCGTCGCCCGAAGTCGAGGTGCTCGTGCCCGAGATCGTCGAGCCCCCTCCGGAGGAGCCCGCTGCGCCCAGGAAGCCTCGTCCTCCGCGCGTCATCGACCTGCCTGACTCGGAGGCCGCGTGAACCCCGCCCTGGCCCAGGCCCCGGACGCGCTGCGGGTCAACCTCACCGTGCCCACCACCCAGGTCCGCCTGGGTCCGCTGTCCTTCGACGGACTCCAGGCGTTCCTGGGCGTGCCGCTGGCCGACCTGCTCTCCCCGCTGATGCGCGCCCCGCGCCACCAGCGGGCCGGGGCGGGAGACGCGGTGCTCGACGTGTACCCCCTCGCGATCCCCGACGGCGAGGGCCTGAGCATCCCCGTGAAGCTCGTCGGGGACCTGGGGTTCCGGAACTACCGAGGGCTGCTGGTGCTCATCGTGCCGGCGGCGGTAGCAGAGGTCGTGCGCCAGGAGCTGGCCGACGAGATCGCCGCGAAGGAGGCCGCGGGGCCGCGGTTCGTTGAGGCGCTGGGCGGGGGCGGGTACGTGGCGGAGTTCGCGGTGCGGCTGCGGCCGGGGATGCGGAAGGCGGTGCCGCTGGGGAGGTGGGGGGAGGTGGGTGTTGAGGCGGGGTAGCACAGTCAATTCCGAGCCCCAACCTCGACATCGGTCGGCAAGGCGATAGCCGCGAACCATGCGCTCGCTTCCTCCGCGCTGGCTCCTCTTCCGTCGCGCAGCGCGACAGAAGGCCGCGCGCGTGCTGAAGCTGATGCTGTGCGCGATGTTGGTCTTCGGCCTGTTCCCTGGCAGCGACGAGCTGGTCGAAACGGTGGTCCACCTGGTGCACGATGGCCACCTGCCGCACTCCGAGCAGCATGACCTCCAATCGACGACGGAAGACTGCGGTGATTCGGACGAGCACGGCTGCACGCCGCTGGCCCATCACTGCCAGTGCTGCTTCTCGGTCTCGGCGATCCCCCTGCGTTTGCCGGAGCTCGACGCGCAGATCTTCCATCCGGCCCGGGAGAAGTATCGCTCCCACCATGCGCGGGGCCCGCCCAATCCGGGCGTGAAACCCTTCCTGCGCCCTCCCATCACCTGAAGTCGGTCTCGACGACGGGCTGAGCGCGTTCGCGCTTGGCCTCACGACGCGCGTGCCTTTGTCGGCCACGTGCGCACCCGAGAACTCCCACTTCAGGTGACCCCTTGATCTCCGCACCCCGCGGGGTGTCTCTCGCGTTCGTGCTCGGCCTCTGGCCGACCACGGCGTGGGCAACACCCCTGTCGGCCGACGACGTGGTTCGATCCGCCTTGTCGCGCCACCCTGACGCCGTGGCCTCGGCCTCCGCGGTCCCCGCCGCAGAAGCCCGACGTCGCGAAGTCGGCACCTTCCTTGAGAACCCCGAAGCCTCGGTCGGGGTCACCGTCGATGGCGCCCTCGTCCAGGGCTCGCTGAACCAGCCGATCTCGATCACCGGCGAGGGTTGGCACGCTCGACGTGCCGCGACCGCCGGAGTCGACGCCGCTGAAAGTGACGCGCGCAGGACCGACCTTCGGGTCGCAGCGGAGGCCCGCGCCACCTACGCCTGGGCGGTCACAACGCGAGAGCGTTGGCAGCTCGCAGACGAGGCGATGCGGCAGTCCACCCATCTGCGGCAAGCCGTCGAGGCCCGCGAGGCGGTCGGCGAGGCCCGCCCCTTGGACTTGCGCCTCGCGCGTCTGGCGGAGGCCGAGGCCACCGAGCTCGCCATCCGAGCGCGTCGCGAGCAGGCCGAGGCGCTCACCGCCCTCTCGCTGTACGCGCCCCACGCGGTCACGGCGGAGCTCGACGACGATCCGCTGGCCGTCCTCCCGACGACCGCCGCCACGTCCGAGCGGTCGGACATCGCGGCGGCAGAGGCCCGGCTTCGCGAGGCAGAAGCCGTGCTGCGTCGCGAGCGGGCGGCGACGATGCCGCTCCTCGGCGTCGGCCTGTTCTTCGAGCGGGATGAAGCCCAGGGCGGTCCCCTCGACATCGGGCCACAAATCACGGTCGGCGTCCCCCTGTGGACCCGCAACCAGGGCGGCATCGGCACGTCGCGCGCTGAGCTGGACCTCGCCGGCGCCGAGCTGGAGAGCGTGCGCGCCCGCGTTGGCGCCGAGCGGGCCGTGCTGCCCGAGGTCGGCGCCTACGCTGCCGAGGCCCTCGGTCGTCTCGGCGACTTCGAGCAGGACGCCCGTGAGGCCCTGGCCAGCATCGAGCTCGGCTGGACCACCGGCGAGATTGGCGTCTCCGAGGCGGTGCTCTTGCGCCGCGAGGTGCTCGACGGGTGGGTGGCGGCGCTCGACGCCCGCCAGTCCACCGTCGAGGCCCGCCTCGATGTCCTGCTCGCCACTGAAGACCCCAACCTGATCCCGGCGGACTCCGCCATGGAGGACCGATGAAGACCCTGTCCCGAAGCGGGACCGCCTTCGCGGTCCTCTCTTTCCTGATCGCCTGCTCCGGCTCCCCGAAAGACGAGCACTCCGAAGAGGTCGAGGAAGACCACGACGAGCATGGCGACGAGGTCGTGTTGGGCACGACGGCCCTGTCGAACGCCCGGCTGCGCGTGGTCGAGCTGGCCCTGAGCGCGCTCGACGCCGAGACCACCGTGCCAGCCCGCATCATGCTCGACCCACGGCGCGAGGCCCGCGTGTCGGCGGTGACGGCCGGCACCTTGGAGCGCATCCTGGTACGGCCCGGCGACACCATCGCGACAGGCGGCTCGCTCGGCACAGTGCTCTCCCCGGAGCTCGGCACCGCGATCGGTGACCACCTCTCTGCGACCGCCGTGCTGGAGACTGCGCGCGCCCGTCGCGAGCGCATCGAGACCCTCCGAGCGGGTGGCTTCTCCTCCCTCGCCGAAGTGGCCGAGGCCGAAGCGAACTACACGGTCGCCGCCGCCCAGGCGGAGGCCGCCGAGGAGCGGCTGCGCGTGTTCGGCGTGTCGCCCGAGCGGGTGCGTCCCAAGGAGGGCGAGCACTTCTCCTCGCGGTTCGCCGTGAAGAGCCCGATCGACGGCGAGGTGCTGTCGATTGACGTGTCGCTGGGGGCTTCCGTGGACTCGGGGGATCCCCTGTTCCATGTCGGCAACCTCGACGAGGTCTGGCTGATCCTCGACGTCTACGAGCGCAGCCTCGCCCAGGTGCAGATCGGGGCGCCAGTCTCGTTCACCGCGGACGCCTATGGCGACGAGGTGTTCACCGGGACGGTCGACCAGATCGCCGGCTGGCTCGACCCCGACAGTCGCACCGCCGAGGTGCGGGTCGTCGTGCCCAACCCGGGTCATCGACTCAAGCCCAATATGTTCGCCAAGGCGCGCCTCGCGCTGGGCGGTGAGGGTCACGGAGAGGGCCTCGTGATCCCGGCCGACGCAGTCCAAGACGTGGAAGGCCGACCGAGCGCGTTCGTGGAGGAGGCGCCCGGCCGCTACGAGGTGCGACCCGTGCGCACACAGCCGCTGCCCGACGGCCGCCTGCAGGTGATCTCTGGCCTTGAAGCCGGCGACGAGGTCGTGTTCGAGGGTGCCTTCACCCTGAAGAGCGAGCTTTCGAAGGGTGAGCTGGGGGAAGGTCATGCGCACTGAATCCCCTCGGAACTCCGAGGACCACGACGCCCATGAGGCGCTCTTGTCGGGCGAGGGCACCGGCTTCCTCGATCACGTGCTCGCCTGGTCCCTGCGCAACCGCCTGCTGGTGATGGTGCTGATGGTGCTCATCACGCTGTTCGGTGTGCGCGCGGCCTTCCTGTTGCCGATCGACGCCGTGCCCGACGTCACCAATGTCCAGGTGCAGATCCTCACCGACTCGCCGGGCCTCGGGCCGCTCGAGATCGAGCGCTTCGTGACCTACCCGGTCGAGGGGGCGATGTCCGGCTTGCCCGAGGTCGAGGAGATTCGCTCCTTGTCCCGGTTCGGCCTGTCCGTCGTCACAGTCGTGTTCAATGAAGGAACCGACATCTTCTGGGCGCGCCAGATGGTGTCCGAGCGGCTCAGCGAGGCGCGCGACGCGATCCCGGAGGGCTTCGGCGAGCCCGAGATGGCCCCGATCTCGTCGGGGCTCGGCGAGATCTTCCAGTTCGAGGTCCGCGGCGATGGCCTGCCGGAGAAGGACCGCTCGATGGTGCTGCGCGACGTGCTCGAGTCGCAGATCGCACCTCGGCTGCGCTCTGTGCCCGGGGTGGTCGAGATCAACACCTTCGGCGGCGAGCTGCGCACCTACCAGGTCGAGGTCACACCCGAGCGCCTCTCCAGCTACCGGGTGTCCCTCGACGACCTGTTCGTGGCCCTGGCAGAGAACAATACGAACGTCGGTGGTGGCTACCTCGTCCGTGGGCGGGAGCAGACCCTGGTCCGCGGCGTCGCCTTGTACGAGGACCTGGACCACATCCGCGAGGTCGTCGTCACCACCACGCCGGAGGGCACCCCGATCACGGTCGGCATGCTCGGCGCGGTCGAATTCGCGCCGATGATCCGCCAGGGCGCGGTCACGCGCGACGGGCGGGGGGAGGTGGTCACCGGCATCGCCATGATGCTGATGGGCGGGAACTCGCGCACGGTGTCGGCCGCGCTCCAGGAGGCGGTGGACGAGCTCGGGCCGACGCTGCCGGACGGGGTCACCATCGAAGTCTTCTATGACCGCACCGAGCTCGTCGAGCGGACCATTGGGACCGTCGAGAAGAACCTGTTCGAGGGCGGCATCCTGGTCATCGCGGTGCTTCTGTTCACGCTTGGCAACATCCGCGGCGGCCTCATCGTGGCCTCCGCCATTCCACTGTCGATGCTAATCGCCTTCACCGGGATGAACGCGTTTGGTCTCTCCGGCAACCTGATGAGCCTCGGCGCCATCGACTTCGGGCTCATCGTCGACGGCTCGGTCGTGATGATCGAGAACGTCGTGCGAGTCGTTGGCGAGCGGCGAAAGAAGGGGCTCCCCGTCAATGACGCCGTGATCCTGGGTGCGGTGCGCGAGGTCGCCAGCCCGGTGACCTTCGCCGTGGGCATCATCATCCTGGTCTACCTGCCGCTGTTGGGGCTCACGGGGATCGAAGGGAAGATGTTCCGGCCGATGGCGGCGACAGTCGTGTTCGCGCTGGTGGGCTCTCTGGCCTTGGCGCTGGTCCTGATGCCTGTGCTCGCCTCGACCTTCCTCAAGGGGGCGACCGAGCACGAGACCTGGCTCCTGCGCCTGGCCCATCGGGTCTACCGCCCGGTGCTCGACTTCGGGATGCGTCGGCGCTGGCTGGTCAGCGCGGTGGCCCTGCTCGCGCTGCTGAGCTCGGGGGTCGTCGGCTCCTTCCTGGGCGCCGAATTCGTTCCCAAGCTCGACGAGGGCGCGGTGGCGATCCAGATCATCCGCCCGCCCTCGGTGTCCCTGGAGGAGTCGGTCATCCAAGGCGGGGCAGTCGAACGCTCGCTGCTGGCGAGGTTTCCGGCGGAGATCCGGACCGTGGTGAGCAAGACTGGACGCGCCGAGATCGCGACCGACCCGATGGGGGTCGACTTCAGCGACCTCATCATCATGTTGACCCCGCCCGAGGACTGGAAGGAGGCGGAGGACAAGGAGGGTCTGGTCGCCGCGATGGAGGCGGGCCTCCGGGAGGACGTGCCCGGCGTGAACTTCGCGTTCAGCCAGCCGATCGAGCTTCGCACGAACGAGCTGATCGAAGGTGTGCGCTCGGACGTGGCGCTCATCCTCTACGGCGATGACCTGGGCCAGCTCAAGGTCACCGGCGACGCGCTGGCAGGCGTGCTCGCCACCGTCCCTGGCGCCGCGGACGTGAAGGCCGAGCAGGTGGCGGGCCTGCCGATGCTGCGCGTGGACGTGGACCGCGAGGCCATCGCGCGCCTCGGGCTCAACGCCTCGGACGTGATGGACGCGGTCGAGACCTTGGGTGGCCGTCCGGTCACCCAGGTCGTGAAGGGGCGGCAGCGCTTCACCGTGCAGGTTCGCTTCGCGCCCGAAGTGCGCGCCGACGAGGCCCGCGTCCGCTCGATCCTTGTGTCGCGGCCAGGCGGTGGGTCCGTCCCCCTCGATCAGGTCGCGGATGTGACGATCGAGGAGGGTCCGCTCCAGATCAGCCACGAGAGCGGACAGCGGCGCCTCACCATCGAGACGAACGTCCGCGGACGCGATGTCGCGTCCTTCGTAGCGGATGCCCAGGCCGCCATCACCGAAGCGGACATCGTACCCAAGGGCTATGTGCTGGACTGGGGCGGGCAGTTCGAGAACCTCGCACAGGCATCCACGCGCCTCGCGCTCCTCGTACCGCTCGTGCTGGTACTGATCTTCGTCCTGTTGCAGGCGAACTTCGGCTCGCTCAAGACGACCATGCTCGTGTACGCCAACGTCCCGCTCGCCGTGACCGGAGGCGTCTTCGCGCTGGCCGTGCGCGGCCTGCCCTTCTCGATCTCGGCCGCAGTCGGCTTCATCGCCCTATTCGGCATCGCGGTAATGAATGGCGTCGTCCTGGTGACCCAGATCCGCCAGCTCCAGAAGGAGGGTCGGGACGCTGAGGCGGCAGCCCGGGAAGGCGCCGAGCTGCGCCTGCGGCCCGTGCTGATGACCGCGCTCGTGGCGGGCCTCGGCTTCATTCCGATGGCGCTCGGCCACGGTGCTGGCGCCGAGGTCCAACGTCCGCTTGCGACCGTCGTGATCGGCGGGCTCTTGACGAGCACGGTGCTGACCCTGGTCGTGTTGCCGAGCCTGTATGCATGGTGGCTGCGCGAGCCCGTCAGGGCCGATCCCGACACTGGAGGTGAGTGATGGGCGAGTTCAAGATCCATGGGATGGACTGCGCCGAAGAGGTCGCCACCCTCAAGGGCGCGCTCCGCGAGCTCGTGCCTGAGGACCAGCTCGGCTTCGACGTGCTGAACGGCAAGATGTCCGTCCCTGAATCGGTGCCGGCAGCGCGTGTCCTGGCCGCGGTGGCAGCGACCGGGATGCGTGCCGAGCCCTGGGTGCAGGCGCGCAAGGCCGAGGCGGGCCACACATGGTCCTCTCGGGACGCGCTCGTCGTCGGCAGTGGCCTTGGCACCGCCGCGGGGTTTGGCCTGCACGTCGCGATGGCTGGCCTGACCGCAGCGGTGGGCTCCGAAGGCGCAGGCCTCGCCGAGGTGGTCCCGTGGCCGGCACGGCTGGCCTACGGCCTCCAGAGAATGCGGCTGTGGGCCGTCGTCGTTGCCCCGGCGACGCTTGGAGTGATGGAGTCGTTGGCGAGGTCCGCGCGCGGGCCACCGGCCGATGGTTCGAAGACGCTCGACGCCTGAAGCGAGGGACAGCGACGGGCGGGCGGAGCTGCGCCTGGCGACAGGAGAGCACCTTCCTACGGGCATCCAGGGGCCCCGCTACGGCGGCGATACCCACTCCAGAGCGCCAAGTCGCGGGCATCCAGGGCGCCAGGGAGGGACCGACCCGCCCAGGGGTGGCGCCAGCAGAGGCTTGATGTTTCCTATCCCTATGCACGACGACCGCCGCCACAAGCGAGAAGACGCCCAGGATGACCGCTCCCAGGAGGAAGCCGGCAGAAGCCAGCCCCGCCGTCGATGCCTCGGTGTTCGCTGCGACCGTGCCGGTGGCGCCTCCCACGACCAAGAGGACACCGCTGGCCAGCAACCCACTCGCGCCGATGGCAACGGGGGGAAAGAGAGACGGTCTTGCGATCTCGATATCGACGGACTCGCGGAGGTCCGCCTCCACTGCGCCGCGAACCGACGCGAGGTCGGGCTCGGAAGGTGCCGCGCGGCCGAAGGCAAAGGGCTGCGGCTTCAAGGCCGCCTGGTAGTCGTCCTGGCCGGGCAACGAGGGCATGTCTCGCCAGCACCCGAGTTGCTCGGCGAGGTCTGCCTCCATCTGGTCGACCTCGGCTTGTGCCTGCTCCCGTCGCGCTTCACTGGCGAGGCGCCGGTAGGCCGCTTCGAGCTGTTGCGGGGACAGCTTCCGACCCGACGAGCGGTATACGACCTTCGCTCGGGGGTCGCGGATGGCATCCTCCAACTCGGCGACGGTGTTGATCGGGCTCCCCTGGCCCGGCGCCCGCGGGAGCCGGTAGCGCTCGGGCACGCGCCCGCTGGTTGCGCTTTGCGACCAGGAGAACCCTGTCCCCGGGATGCCGAAGGTGGTGCGCGCGCCCCGTCGGGAGAAGTTGACGGTTGCGCCTGGCACGCCTGCGCTGAGCGAGGCCCCTCGGAGCCCCAGATTCAGGCGAAGCCCCGGTACCAGCTTGAGCGAGCGACGAAAGCGAAACGCCATGGTGGCCTTCTCCCACCGTCAGGTGGCGGCGATCATCGCTCGGGGCGAGTTACCACTCCACCACCACCTCCGACATCATCCCGTTCTCCCCGTGCTGAAGGATGTGGCAGTGCTGCACCCACCGGCCCGCCGCTGAGCCGTCCCCGGCCGGGTCGGCGAGGTCGACGCGGAAGTAGACCGACGCAAAGGCCGGCAAGAGCGTCGTGTCCTCGAACTCGTCGTGGTCCAGGGTCACCCGCACGGCGCTCCCGTCCGACGTCTCGTCCTCCGGGTCTGGCCACCAGACGAACTGGTAGGGCTGGTAGCTGAAGCCGTGAAGGTGGTAGGGGTGCGCCATCATCGAGTTGTTGCGCACCTCCCACAGCAGCGTGTCTCCGAGGGCCGCGTGCTTCGCGCTGGGGGCTTCGTCCTGGGTCGCGCCCGCCATGTGGTCCGGGTGCCAGTCGACCCCGTTCATGCCGAACCAGACGGACATCGCCATGTTCCCGTCCTCGTCCGCGACGTGGTCCATCTCCTCGTCCAGCGTGGTGCCCGCGTCTCCGAACCACTCGACGGCGCCCGTCGCGTCCACCTGCCCGACCTGGCGCCCCAGGGCGGCCAGCAGCGGGTCTCCTTCGGCGATGGCAAAGCCGTCCGAGTCGCCCTCCACGAGCCGGAAGCGCGCGACCTCCTCGCTCTCGCGCGAGCCGTCGTCCTCGGCGTCGCCCATCACCATCTCGTCGCCCTCCATCCACATGTCGTGGCGACCCCGCGCGAAGTCCTTCCAGGTGAGCGGCCACTCGTCGCCGACCTCGCCGTCCGTCACGAGCACGACGTCCGCGCGTTCGCCCGGCGCAAGCACGATCTCTCCCCGCTCGTAGCCGAGATCGACCGTCGCGGTGCCGAGCACCTCGCCGGTCTCCACGTCGAAGCGCTCGCCTTCGACGGTGCCGCCCTCGACCCGGACGTGGTCGAGCAGGCCGCCCTGGCCGCCGACCCGGTAGAGGACCCGCCCTGGCACCGCGAGACGCCAGAAGCGCGTGATGCTGGAGTTGACGAGCCGCAGGCGGACCGCGGACCCGGCGACGACCTCGAGCACGGGGTCCTCCCGGCCATTGACCAGCAGCGTCCGTCCTTCCGTGCCGTTCATGATCTCCATCGGGTCGTCCACCTCCGCGGAGGTGACGATGCCCTGGGCGGTCCAGGTGTCCGACAGCACCACCACCCGGTCGTCTACCGGGAGGTTGCCCCGCTCGATGAGCGTGGCCTCATCGGGATCGACGACGATCAGCGGCGCGTAGAGCCCCGAGAACAGCGCCTGCGCGCCACGCACGTGCGGGTGGTACCAGAAGACCCCGGCCCGCGTCGCCGTGAATTCGTAGGTGAACGACTCGCCGGGCATGGTGGCGACCTGGGTCACGGGCGTTCCGTCGGAGCTGTTGTAGCCCTCGATGCCATGCCAGTGGATGCCGCTCGCCCACTCCTCGCCGTCGGGGAGCTGGTTGTCGAAGCGGATGGACACTTCGTCGCCCACTTCGACCCGTACGAGCGGACCCGGCACCGAGCCGTTGTAGGCGAGGAATTCCACGGGGTCACCCGTGATGTCGAGGGTGGCGGCCGCCGCCGTGACGACCCCCTCGAAGCGGCCGGCGCTGGGGTCGAGGTCGTCGAGCAGTGGCGGCACGGCGAATTGCCGCTCGTTCGCCACGGGGACCGCGTCGGGCTTGCAGGCCGACAAGCCGAGCACGACGAGGGCGAGCACGGCGGTCCGCTCAGTCAAGGCTCAGCTCCCACGCGCATCCGTCGTCGCAAGTGCCGGACATGGCGTCGCCATCAACGGTGCCGGTGCAGCCGTCGAACCCCGGGCCCGCGAGGGTGACCTGGTCGCCGTCGACGCTTCCGCTCTCGGGCAGGTCCCCGTGGTTCATGCTCCAGTCCTCGAGGACGAAGGAGCAGGCCGCGTCGTCCATGTCCAGCGCCACGGTCATCGTCATGCCGAAGCACGAGCCGCGCGCGTCGTAGGTCCCGTCGAGCAGCAGCTCGCAGGGGGCGGCGTCCTCGGTGCCTCCGTCCTCGGTGTCGCCGGAGTCATCGACCAGCGGATCCCCGCGGTCGGAGGTCTCCGTGTCGCAGGCAGTGAGAGAGAGAAGGAGGAGGATCAGGGAGCCACGAGGCATGCGAACTCCATCGGGTGGGTCGGTCAGGGGGAGGCGCGCAGCGCCTTGACGTAGGCGTAGACGTCGAGGATCTCGCGCTCGGTCAAGACATCACGGAACGCTGACATCGCCGTCTCGGGCACGCCGCCGCGGATGGTCTCGACGCGGCCAGCGTCGGAGTAGAAGCTGGCGTGGTGAGGGTCCGTGAAGTCCGCAGGCGGTGGGTTGAGGGCGGCGCCTGCGGGGCCGTCGCCCTTGCCTTCGGCGCCATGGCACGCAAGGCAGCGCGCTTCGTAGACGGTCCGACCCGCGGCCGGATCGGCGAGGTCCAGGCCAGCCATGGGCTCGTCGTAGGCGGTGCCGAGGGTCGAGCGGAGGCGCGACCGATGGGCCTCCATGCCCTGCATGTGGCCGCCTCCGTGCGCGTGGTGGTCGTCCACCGCGCCGCCGTGACCCTGTTCGCCGAGTTCTTGACCGCCGTGGGCGGGGGCGTCCGCGGGCTGGTCCGCGGGAGTGGGCGGCGGCTCGGCCCCGCCGCACGCGCCGACCAGGGCCAGCGCGAACGCCAGGGAGGAGCGCATCTACGGCTGGCCAGCCTTGGCGGAGATCCGGAGCACGCGGTCGCCGTCGGCATCGGCGACGTAGAGGCTCCCCTCGGCGTCCACAGCGATACCCATCAGCGTTCCCTCTCCCAGGCCCGGGTCCAACCAGTCGATCACCTGGCCATCAAGGTCGAAGGCGGCGATGCGTCCGCTCGCGTTGTCGACGACGTAGATCGCACCGTTGGCCAGCGCGATCCCCGCGGGGCGCTCCAGGCCGTGCTCGGCACCATCGACGAAGGTGCGCAGGTCGGCGTCCTCGACCTCGCGCTGATCGCTTCCGTCGTAGTTGGGATTGATCCGCCCGCCCTCTTCGCCCGTGGCGGGGTCCAGCACGGCCACCCGGCCGTTGCCGGCGTCCGCGGCGTAGAGCAGCGATAAATCCGCGTCGAACACGAGGTGCGAGGCCACCCCGGCGACGTAGCCGACCTCGCCTTCGACGTACCGCCGAACGACGGCGTCGCTGTGGTCCTCGCCGCCACCGCCGTGGTCGCCTTCGAAGTCGTACCGGGTCAACGCCTGGTTGTAGCCGTCGAACACCCAGTAGACGTTGGCCTCCTCCCACGCGATGCCGACGGCGTCGGGGCTGTTGTGGAGCATGTCGTAGTGGCTGGCCCAATCGGCGTTGAACTCGTCCGGATCGGCGATCCAGAGCGTCGGACCCATGAAGTCGCCCGGGCCGTCGCCGGTGCACGGGGTCGACACGTCCGTCTCGTGGGAGGTCGCGAGGAAGCCGTCGGTGCCGAAGGCGAGCGCGGAGGGTTCCGCCATGAAGTGCTCGGTGCAGTCGCCGCTGGCGACCCAGGAGTCTCGGTCCTCGGTGCCGACCTCGTCGACGACGGTGACCGACGGGCCACCCTGGTTGACGATCCAGAGCTGGGCCGGGTGATCGGGGTGGAAGGCCACGTCCATCGGTCGGTCCAGACCGTCCTCCGACGTCGCGATCTCCTCGATCTCGACGCCATCGGCGCTGTGCGTGTTGCCCCCGAGGACGGCCAGCCCCGGATCTTCGATGTCGTCGTTGCTGCCCCCGTCGCCGCCGGTGCAGGCGGGCAACAGCGCGGCGATGAGGGTGAGGAGCCGGTACTGAGTCATCTGTGCCTCCGACCATGGCAGCATGATCCGTAGGCGGCGTGGCCGCAAGTGTGGCCGAATCGGTCACATCGTTGGGCCGACCACGCCGCACCGACGGCGGACGGCGGGCCGGCACGGGGCTTGCTACAGAGAGCACCGGAGGCTTCAGGCGACTTTGCACCCATGCCGTCACGACCCGATTCAGGCCGCACGTGGGGAGCCCTGAGTGGGCGCCCTTCGACGGCGATTCCTGACGGCAACGGGGATCCTCCTCGGGCTCCAGCTCGTGGGGACATCGGCGGCCCTCGTGAGCTGGCGCTCCGTGGCACGGGCGATGGCCGACGAACAGGCGCTCACCGAATGGCGTCAGGAGGTCTCCGCCTTCGGGGGCGCGGTTCGCGAGCAGTACGTGCACCAGGCGCACTCCTACATCGAAGGAGGACCCGGACACCTCGACCACTACGGCGGGGCCGAGGCGGAAGCGCGCCGCCGCCTGGGCAGACTCGACGGATTGCCCTTGCCCGAGGCTGGCGACAGGCTCTCTTCGCTTCGCGAGGCCTACGACGCCTTCGCCACGGGGTTCGCCGACGACGCGGTCCCAGCCCTTCAGCGAGGAGACCTGGACCGCCCGTCGGCCGCCGCCCTCCATGGCCGCTCCGAGGTCCTGGCGAACGAGGTCGAGCGTCAGGTCGTCGCGCTCATCAGCGAGCTCGACGCCGCCCAGGACACCCAACGAAAACTAGCCGCGCAGGCCGTGACGCGCGCCTGGTGGGTGACTGCGGTGGCCCCGCTCCTCGGACTGGCCCTCGTGTGGTTCGTGACCCGCCGCCTGGCCCAGGGGGTGCTCCGGCCCTTGGAGGATCTCCGCGGTGCCACGGCACGCTTCGCCGCCGGGGACACGGGCGCTCGGGTGGCGACCGGGCCGGTCTCCGAGGACGACGAGGTCGCGGCGCTGTCAGTGGCATTTAACAAGATGGTCGGGCTCGTCGCCAGCGCCGAGGATCGGAGGGTCCGAGGCGAACGCCTCGCCGCCCTGGGGGAGATGAGCGCCTCAGTCGCGCACGAGCTGCTCAACCCGCTGACGGTGATCCTCGGGTCCACCGCCGACCCGATCGTCCGCGCCGAGGCCGAGCACGCGCGACGCGTCGTGGAGGGCCTCCTGGGCTTCGCGCGGCCAGGGGAGGAGGCGCCGACGCCCCTCGACCTGGCGGCGGTCGCTCAGCGCACCGTCGAGCGATTCGGCCCCCTCGCGGACGCGGCGGGTGTGACCCTGCGGGTCGCGGGCGCCGGCGACCCGTTCCTGGCATCGCCCTCGGCGGCCCGGCAGATCCTCGACAACCTCGTGCGCAACGCGGTGGAGGCATCGCCGGATGGAGCGCTCGTCGAGGTGACCGTGGAGAAGGGTCGGGTCCTCGTGAAGGACCGGGGCGCGGGCATCCCCGCGGCGGTTCGTCGACGGCTCTACGAGCCCTTCGCGACGGGCCGCGCGGACGGGACGGGTCTGGGGCTGGCCGTCGCGGCGCGCATCGCCAGGTCCCAGGGCGGTGAATTGGTGCATGAGGAACGCCCTGGAGGGGGCACGGTCGCCGTCTGGCGGCTCGGAGGTGAGGATGGCTGAGCGTCTGCTGCTGGTCGAGGACCGCCAGAGCCTCCGGGAGATGTTGGCCCGGGCGCTCGCCGCCGAGTTCGACGTGTTCGAGGCGGAGGACCTGCCGCGCGCATTGACGATGCTGGAGGAGGAGGACTTCGCGGTCGTCGTCACCGACGTCCGACTGCCGAACGGTCGGGGTGAGGATATGCTGGTCCGCGCCCGCGCTATGGAACCGGCGCCGGAAGTCGTGCTGATGACAGCGTACGCCGAGGTCCCCGCCGCGGTCGCGGCACTGAGGACCGGCGCCTACGACTATCTGGCGAAGCCCTTCGAGCCCGACGATCTCGTTCGCACCGTGCGGCGGGCAGCGGAGCGGTTCGCATTGGTCGCCCGGACCAGGCGCCTGGAGACGGCGCTCTTGGACTCGGAGAGCGGGCTCCTGGGGAGGAGCCGCGCGATGGAGGCCGTCCGGCTCCAGCTCGAGCGACTGGCGCCCTTGCCGGTGACGGTCCTGGTGACGGGGGAGAGTGGGACAGGCAAGGAGGTCGTCGCGCGCGAGCTCCACCGCAAGAGCGGGCGGAAGGGACGGTTCGTCGCCGTCAACTGCGGCGCCATCCCCGAAGCCCTGCTCGAGTCGGAGCTGTTCGGCGCGGCAAAGGGAGCCTACACGGGGGCGTCTGCCGATCGAGCCGGTCTCTTCGAGGAGGCGCACACGGGAACGCTGCTGCTCGACGAGGTCGCCGACCTGCCCCTGCCACTCCAGGTGAAACTGAACCGGGTCCTGGAGGACGGGGAGATCCGCCGGGTGGGGGAGAACCGGGCGCGGCGACTCGACGTGCGGGTCGTCGCGGCGACCCACCGGGACCTCGACGCGATGGTCTCGGACGGAAGCTTCCGCCTCGACCTCCTGTACCGGTTGCGGGTGTTCTCCCTGGTCCTTTCGCCCCTGCGCGAGCGAGTCGAGGACATCCCGCCGTTGTGCGCACGCTTCCTCCACACCTCGGCTGCGCGCTTCGGCACGGCGACGCGAACGCTATCTCCCGACGCGCTGGCAGCCTTCGAGCGCGCGCCGTGGCCGGGCAACGTGCGCGAGCTGAAGCACGCCGTCGAGCACGCAGCGGTCATGTCGGGCGGCGAGGTGATCGAGGTCTCGGATCTGCCGGAGAGCCTGCGCGAGCTGGCGGGTCCGGCGGCTCCCGGGAGCTACCGCGACGTGGTGGACCGGGCCCGCGACCAGGCCGGACGGCGATACCTGCTGGCGCTCCTCGACCGGCACGGCGGCAATGTGACGCACGCCGCCGTCGACGCCGGGGTCGAGCGGGAGTCACTGCACCGCCTGCTGCGCCGGCACGGCATCGACGCGCGCCGATACCGGGACGACCGGTGACAGGGCTCGGGCGAAAGATCGCGTTGGCGGCACACCTCGTGCTTGCGGTCGGTTGGATCGGCGCGGTGCTGGCGTTCCTACCGCTCGCGTTGGCCAGGGCCGCCGGGGCCGCCGGCGCCTTCGAGGCGATGGTCGTGCTGCTGCGCTGGGTCATCCTCCCGCTTGCGTTCGGTGCCCTGGCCTCCGGGATTGTCTCCGGGCTGAGCAGCCCGTGGGGACTGGTGCGGCACTGGTGGGTGATCATCAAGCTGGCGCTGACCCTGGTAGCAATCGCGGTGCTGGTGGCTCAGGTCGGTCCGATCGAGGAGTTGGCCCATGCCCCGGCCGTGGGCCATGAAGCGCTGCGGCCGCTCGTCCACGCGGGCGGGGGCCTCGCCCTCCTGCTGGCGATCCACCTGATCGGAGTGTTCAAGCCGTGGGGACCCACGCGAAGAGGGCGCCCAGCCGCGCTGAAGGTGTGACGCTTCCGCGAGAGGTGTGACCGGAAGCGTTCCACTCGAAGTCCGGGCGACCGTGTGGACCGGCCTGCCAGCGCGGTCCTGAGCTCGGCATGCCTCTTGCTATAGGCCTTAGCCGATGCTCCACGCCCTCCTCTTCTCGTCTCTCGCATTCGCCTCCCAGCCCGTCGGGTTCGACGAGGTCGTGGCCCAGGCGCTGGCGGGCTCGCCCTCGGCGGCGGTCGTCTCGGGCCGCCTCGACGCCGACCTGGGCGCGGCGCTGGGTCGCGGCGCGCCGCTGGCCAACCCGGGCGTCGAGTGGGAGCGCGTCTCCCAGGAGGACGAAGTTCGGGTCACCCTGCCGCTCGACCTCGCCGGCCAGCCTTTCGCGCGCACGGCGCTCGGTCGTGCCCTCGGTGACGCTGCCCGGGCGCGGGCGGAAGGCGATCGAGCTGCGCTCGCCGCGCTGGTGGGCATGGCCTACCTGGACCTCGTGCTCGCCGAGGAGCGGGGACGACTCGCCGACCGGGTGGCCGACCTGGCCCGCGCCGCGCGGCAGGCGGCGGACGCGCTCTATGAGGCTGGAGAGCTGGCCCCAGCCGACCTCGCCGTCGCCCGCGCGGACGCCGGTCGCCGAGCCGCCGAGGCCGCCCAGGCGCGGCAGGCGGTCACCACCGCCCGCCTGGTGCTGGAGGTCGTGCTCGGTCGCTCGCCCGTTGGCGAGGTCGGTAGTGTTGGCTGGCCGACCCTTGCCGAGCCCGAGGACATCGACCCGGCGACCCTGCCGGTCATGCGCGCGGCGGACGCCGAGTCCCGGGCGGCCGGGGCCGAGCTGACGCTGTCGCGCATGGCGCTGGTGCCCTCCCCGGAGGTGATGGGTGGTTGGACCGAGGCGGGCGGTGGGATCGTGGGCGTGCGCGTCGAGGTCCCCCTGTTCGCGCCGGGCCTCGGTGGGGTTCGGGAGGCGCGCGGGGACAACGCCGTAGCGCTCGCGTCTGCGCAGGCGACGCGCCTGGAGGTCGAAGCGGAGGGGGAGCGCCTCCGCCTCGCCGTGGGCGCTGCCACCGAGGCCTGGGACGCCGTGCGGGTGCCCGGCCTGGCCGAGGCGCTCGGGGACGTCACCGAGGCGTGGTCCGCGGGCGAGTACGGGTACGCCGACTACTCAGCGCGCACCAGCGCCCTCCTGGAAGCACTGGAGGTCGAGTTGAGCGCACGACATGCGCTGGAGGGCGCCCGCGTGGAGCTTTGGCGCTGGGCTGGTCAGCCGCCGCGCGAGGTGGTCCCTTGATGGCGCTGCTTCTGGCCGCTGGCCTGGCGTGGGCGCACGGCGGGGAGGATCACGGCGTCGCCCAGGCCACTGCGGTCACGTCCATTGACGCGGTCGAGGTGGCGGCCGCTTCCTCCGAGTTCGAAGCGGTCCTCCGCGTTCCCCGCGGGGGCGGCCCGGTCACCGCCTGGATCGCGGATGCGGACTCGAGCCGGCCCGTCGCCGGCGGGAGCGCCTCGCTTTCGCTGTCCTGTGGCGGCGAGGCGGTGCAGATCGAGCTCGACGCCACCGACAGTCCTGGCACCTGGTCCTCCGTGGACGAGGTTCCAGGCAAGACGTGCGAGGGGGCCCTCGCCGTGACCGCGGATGGACGCTCCGATCTGTTGGAGGTGCCGCCGGTGGAGCTCGCGATCACCGTCCAGGCCGCGGCGGCCCCCGTCCGTTGGGCCTTCGGTCTTGGGCTGTTGTGCGCCATCGCCGCCGCGTCGATCATCGCCTTCGGCGCAGGGTGGCTCGGCGGGAGGCGCCGGCGCGCCGCCACCGCCATCCTCGCGGCGCTGCTCGTCGCGGGCGCGACGCGGACCTGGGCCCACGGCGGAGAGGACCACGGTGGGGGCGGGACACCGCCCCCGTCCGTCGGCGGCGCCCTGAGGCTCCCGATGGCGAGCCAGTTCCTGCTGGAGCTGCGGACGGAGCGCGTCACGCGCACGGCCTTCGTCGATCGGGTCGAGGCGTATGGCGCCCTTGCGGCGACGCCGGGCGCCGGCGCCGAGCTGCGTGCCCAGGTGGGCGGCCAGGTCGAGATGCCGGCCGAGGGGGCCGTCCTCCCAGGGCGCCAAGTCGCGGCGGGTGCTGTGCTCGCGTGGCTGACGGAGCAGCCAGGGGCCGCGGACCGTATGGGGCTGGCCGGCGGTCAGGCGGAGCTCGGCGTCCGGCTTGCCGAGGCGAGGGCCGCCCTGGTGCTCGCCGAGCGAGACGCCGCGCGCGCCGAGGCCCTGGTCGGCGTGATCTCCGATCGCGAGCGCACCGCGCGGGCCGAGGCCGTGATCGTCGCCCGCGAGGCGGTGGCGCGCCTCGAGGAAGCGGCACGCAGCTCAGGTTCCGGGCGGGTCGCGGTGCGGGCGCCGATGTCCGGACGGGTCGCCTGGGTCGGCGCCCGCCCCGGCGACACCGTCACCGCCGGAGACCCCTTGTTTCGAATCGTGGCGGAGGGGGCGCTCCAGGCGCTGGCCCGCCTGCCCGAAGCGCTGGGAGGGGACATCGTGGCGGGCGCGGACGCGCGTGTCGCGCCCGCGGCCTTTCCCGACCGGTGGTGGGAGGCGACGGTCATCGATCCCGGCCAGGTCGTGGACCCCGCCACCGGCATGCTGCCGTTGACGCTCCAACTCGCCCTTGCCGACTCGTCCCTGAAGCCCGGAATGTCCGTGCGGGCCGTGGTGGCCAGGGGTGCCGCACGGGAGGCCGTCGTGGTTCCCGACGCGGCCATCGTCGACAGCGGTGGTCAGCCGCTCGTGTTCGTCAAGACCGGGCCGGAGACCTTCGAGGTCCGGCTGGTGCGCGTCGGCGGGCTCGACGCGGGCGCCAGGGAAGTCCGCGCAGGGCTCGCGCCTGGCGAGCGCGTCGTCGTTGCCGGGACCTACGCGCTGCGAAGCCTGGCGGGGCGGTAGCCGTGTTCGACCGCCTGATCCGCTTCTCGATCGACAACCGCCTGCTCGTGATCCTGTGCGCCGCCGTGCTCATGGCCTGGGGAGGCTTCGTGGTGGCGCGTCTACCCGTCGACGTCTTCCCCGACCTGAACCGGCCCACGGTCACGCTGCTGACGGAGAGCGGTGGCCTGTCGCCCGAAGAGGTCGAGGTGCTCGTCACTCGCCCACTCGAAGTCGCGATGAACGGTGCTCCGGGCGTGGAGCGGGTCCGGTCGCAGTCCGCCGTCGGGCTGTCGGTCGTGTGGATCGAGTTCGACTGGTCCGTGGACATCTACCGGGCTCGCCAGCAGGTGGCGGAGCGCGTCGCCCAGGTCGGCGAGCAGCTCCCCGACGGCGTCGTGCCCGCGATGGGGCCCGTCAGCTCGATCATGGGCGAGATCATGCTCGTCGGCCTGTTGTCGCCGGACGGCTCGGTGGACGGACCGGCACTCCGAACCCTCGCCGATTGGACGGTCCGCCCGCGGCTACTCGGCATTCCGGGGATCAGCCAGGTCATCGACATCGGGGGCGGCGTCGAACAGGTCCAGGTCCTGGTCGATCCCGGCGCCCTCGCCGCCCGCGGGATCCCGCTCGACGCCGTGCGCGAGGCCGCCGAAGGCGCCCAGCTCAACACATCCGGTGGGTTCCTGGAGCGCAAGAGCCAGGAGTACCTGGTGCGCAACCTGTCGCGGACCGCCGACCCGGTAGCCATCGGCAAGACGGTGGTGCACGAGGTCGATGGTGTGCCGATCCCCCTGTCCCAGGTCGCCCGGGTCGAGCGGGGTGTGGGCACGATGCGGGGAGACGCCGGGATCGACGGCCACCCCGGCGTGATCCTCGCCGTCCAGAAGCAGCCGGGCGCCAGCACCATCGAGTTGACCGCGGCGGTCGAGGCGGCGCTCTCCGAGGTGGGGGCGGGGCTCGGCGAGGGCGTGGAGGTCCGCACCCTGTTCCGCCAGGCCGACTTCATCGAGGCGTCCGTGGACAACGTCGAGGAGGCACTCCGCGACGGAGCCATCCTGGTCGCGGTGGTCCTCGTCCTGTTCCTCGTGAACTGGCGCACGACGGTCATCACCTTGACGGCGATCCCGCTGTCCTTCGTGGTCGCGGGCCTGGTGCTGCACGCCTTCGGACTCTCGATCAACACGATGACGCTGGGCGGACTCGCTGTCGCCGTCGGAGAGTTGGTCGACGACGCCATCGTCGACGTTGAGAACGTCTTCCGACGCCTGAAGGAGAACCACCTCTCTCCCAACCCCCGTCCCATCCCCGAGGTGGTCTTCGAGGCCAGCCGCGAGGTGCGCAACTCGATCGTCTTCGCCACCGTCCTCGTCGTGTTGGTCTTCGTCCCGTTGTTCGCCCTGTCGGGCATCGAGGGTCGGCTCTTCAGCCCGCTTGGCATCGCCTACGTCACGTCCATCCTGGCGTCGCTCGCGGTGTCCCTGACGGTCACGCCCGCGCTGTGCACGCTCCTCCTCGCGTCCGTGGCCCGCCTGCGGGACCAGGGCGAGATCGACGGCTGGCTGGTCCGTCACCTCAAGCGCGCGCACCGGTTCCTGCTCGTGCGCGCCCTTCGCCGCCCGCGAGCGGTCATGACGCTGACCGCGCTCGCCATCGTCGCTGCGACGGCGACGGTGCCGTGGATGGGCCGGAGCTTCCTGCCCGCCTTCAACGAAGGCACCGCGACCATCAACCTCCTCGCGACGCCGGGCACGAGCCTGGAGGAGTCCAACCACCTCGGCCGGCTCGCCGAGGAGCTGATCCTGTCGGTGCCCGAGGTCAAGAGCGTCGGGCGGAGGACCGGGCGAGCCGAGATGGACGAGCACGCCGAGGGGGTCCACTACTCCGAGCTCGACGTCGACTTCGAGCCAGAGGGACGGGAGCGGCCCGTCGTGCTCGCCGAGGTTCGCGAGCGCCTCGCCCTGATCCCGGGCGTCGTGATCAACATCGGTCAGCCGATCAGCCATCGCCTGGACCACCTGCTCTCGGGCGTGCGCGCCCAGATCGCCATCAAGCTCTTCGGCGACGATCTCACCTTGCTGCGATCCGAGGCCGCCCGGCTGGCGGAGGCTCTGGCCGAGATCCCCGGGCTGGTCGACCTCCAGGTGGAGAAGCAGGTGCTCATCCCCCAGGTCCGCATCGAGATCGACCGGGACGCGGCGCTGCGCTTCGGCGTGGCCCCGGGCCACGTCGCCGACGACCTGGAGACCGCGCTCCAAGGGAGGCCCGTCGGGCAGGCCATCGACGGCCTGCGGGCGCTCGACGTCGTGGTGCGAACCGCGCCGGAGGCTCGCGGCGACATCGAGGCGATCCGTCGCATGCCGGTCGCGCTGAGCGAGGGCCGCGTCGTGACCCTCGGACAGCTCGCTCGCGTCGAGCCCGGCACCGGACCCAACCAGGTGCTGCACGAGGACGGCCGGCGGCGGATCGTGCTGTCCGCGAATACTGCCGACCGGGACATCGGCAGCATCGTGGAGGACATCGAGCGGGTCGTCGCCGCGTCGGCACCGTACCCGGAGGCCTTCTACGTCGTCCTTGGCGGGCAGTTCGAGAGCCAGCGCGACGCGAGCCGAACCATCGCGGTCCTGGCGCTGGTCTCGCTCGTGGGCATGATCGCGGTGCTCTACAGCCACTTCCGGTCGGTCTCGATCACGGCCCAGGTGCTGCTCACCATCCCGGGCGCGCTGGTCGGCTCCGTGATCGCACTGTGGCTGACCGACGCCGTGCTCTCCGTCGCCACCATGGTCGGATTCATCACGCTCAGCGGCATCGTTTCGCGCAACGTCATCATGCTCGTCTCGCACTACCAGCACCTCGTGGAACACGAGGGGGAGGTACCCGGCGAGGCACTGGTGATCCGGGGGGCCCTGGAGCGCCTCGTGCCGGTGTGTATGACCGCGCTCACCGCGGGGATTGCCCTCCTCCCGCTCGCGCTCGCCGCGGGAGAGCCCGGAAAGGAGATCCTGACGCCTGTGGCCCAGGTGATCCTCGGCGGGCTGTTGTCCTCCACCGCGCTGGCGCTGGTCGTCAGCCCGGTCGTCTTCCACCACTTCGCACCTTCACCCCAGGAGCCGTCATGACCCTCCGCGTCGCATTCCTCCTCCTCCTCGCGACCCCCGCCTGCGGCGGGTCGAGCGTCCCCGAACCGCCCCCGGCCGAGCCGGCCGCGCCCAGCCACGACCACGCGGCGCACGGGCACGAGGCCCCCACCGCTCCGGCCACGACCGAGGAAGCCCACGAGGGCCACGCCCCGACCGCGCATGCCGACGGCGGCCATGGCGATCACGCCGGTCACGACGCCGACGCGCCGCTGCCCCAGACCTACGCCGGCGCGTTGGCGGACCTGGCCGCGCAGGCCGTCGCGGCCCGGGGCCTCGCCGACTCTGGCGAGCTGAAGGGCATCCACCCGCTCACCGAGCGGATCGAGAAGATCTGCGTGGCGCTTCCCGGCCTCGCCGCCACCCTGGACGACACCGCCCGGGCCACGGTCACCACGCGCGCCCTGGCCATCAAGAAGACCGCCGGCAAGCTCCACCACGCCGCCGACGAAGGCAAGGCCGAGGAGACCATCGCGCTGCTCGACACGCTGGACGCCGACATCGCGGGCCTCCCCGCGGGACAATGACCCTGGCCAGGGAGCGACTGTGAAGCACGACCACCACGGACACGACCACCACCACCACCACGGACACGACGCCCCGGCTCGGGCGGGCCGCAAGTACACCTGCCCGATGCACCCGGAGATCGTCCAGGACGGACCGGGGAGCTGCCCGAGGTGCGGCATGGCCCTGGAGCCGCTCTTGCCCGCGGTCCCGACATCCGGCGCCGTGGAGTACACCTGCCCGATGCACCCCGAGGTCGTCCAGGTCGGACCGGGGAGCTGCCCTAAGTGCGGCATGGCCCTGGAGCCGCGAGTCCCCACCGCCGCGAGCGCGGACGCGGAGGAGGGTGGGGAGCTGCGGGACATGACGCGCCGCTTCAAGGTGAGCGTCGTGCTCGCCCTGCCGGTGCTGCTGGTCGCGATGTCCGAGATGATCCCGGGTCAGCCGCTCCAGCACGCGGTCCCCGCTCGGGCGCTGACCTGGTTCCAGCTCGTGCTCGCCACGCCGGTGGTCCTGTGGTGCGGCTGGCCCTTCTTCGAGCGGGGCTGGGCGTCCATCCGGCACCGGAGCCTGAACATGTTCACGCTCATCGCGCTCGGGACGGGAGCGGCCTGGGTGTACAGCATGGTCGCGGCCCTGGCTCCGGGGCTGTTCCCGGTGAGCTTCCGGACCCACGGCGGCGAGGTCGCGGTCTACTTCGAAGCCGCCGCGGTCATCGTCGCGCTCGTGCTGCTGGGCCAGGTGCTGGAGCTGAGGGCTCGAAGCCAGACCTCGAGCGCCATCCAGGCGCTGCTCTCGCTCGCGCCGCCGATCGCGCGGCGCGTGTCCGACGACGGCTCGGAGCACGATGTACCGCTGGAGCAGGTCCAGGCCGGCGACCGGCTCCGCGTGCGGCCGGGCGAGAAGGTCCCGGTCGACGGGATCGTCGTGGAGGGTCGCTCGAACGTCGACGAGTCGATGATCACCGGCGAGCCGGTGCCTGTCGCGAAGGAGCCGGGCGACGCCGTGACCGGCGGCACCGTGAACGGGGCGGGGGGCTTCGTGATGGGTGCCGAGCGGGTGGGTGCCGACACGCTGCTGGCCCGCATCGTCCAGATGGTCAGCGAGGCCCAGCGAAGCCGGGCGCCGATCCAGCGGCTCGCCGACGTCGTGGCGGCCTGGTTCGTGCCGGCGGTCGTGATCATCGCCGCGGTGAGCTTCGGCGTGTGGCTCCGCTTCGGACCGGAGCCCGCGTTCACCTACGCGCTGGTCAACGCGGTCGCCGTGCTCATCATCGCGTGCCCCTGCGCGCTCGGGCTGGCCACGCCGATGTCGATCATGGTCGGGACCGGGCGAGGGGCGACCGAAGGCGTGCTCATCAAGAACGCCGAGGCGCTGGAGGTGCTGGAGCGCGTCGACACCCTGGTCGTAGACAAGACCGGGACCTTGACCGAGGGGCGGCCGAAGCTCACGGCGGTGATTCCGGCCGAGGCGTTCACCGAGGACGACGTCCTGGCCCTTGCGGCAGCGGTGGAGCGACACAGCGAACACCCCCTGGCGGAGGCCATCGTCCGCGGCGCCGAGGGGCGAGGCGTCGCGAGAGAGACCGCGACGGACTTCGAGTCGGTGACGGGCAAGGGTGTCCGCGGGAATGTCGGCGGGCGCATCGTCGCGCTCGGCAACGCGCGAATGATGGCCGAGTCGGGCATCGAGGTCGGCGATCTCGGGGCGCGGGCCGAGGCGCTGCGCGAGGACGCCGCGACCGCCATGATGGTTGCCGTGGCCGGCGTCGCGGCCGGCGTGCTCGGGGTCAGCGACCCCATCAAGGCGACGACGCGGGAGGCGCTGTCCCTGCTACGGGACGAGGGCGTGCGGGTGGTCATGCTGACCGGCGACGCCAGGGCCACCGCCGAGGCCGTGGGTCGCGCCCTCGGCCTGGACGACGTGGTCGCCGAGGTCCTCCCGCAGGACAAGGCAGACGTGGTGGCGCGGCTGCAGGCCGAGGGACGCAAGGTCGCGATGGCGGGCGACGGCGTCAACGACGCACCGGCGCTGGCCCTGGCGGACGTCGGCATCGCCATGGGCACAGGGACCGACGTGGCCATGGAGAGCGCCGGGGTGACCCTGGTGAAGGGCGATCTGCGCGGCATCGCCAAGGCCCGGCGGCTGTCGCGGGCGACCATGCGGAACATCCGCCAGAACCTGTTCTTCGCCTTCGCCTACAACGCGCTCGGCGTCCCGGTGGCCGCCGGGGTGCTCTACCCGTGGCTCGGCCTGCTTCTGAGCCCGATGATCGCGAGCGCCGCGATGAGCGCCAGCTCCGTGTCCGTGGTCGGCAACGCCTTGCGGCTCCGCCGGGCGCGGCTCTGATGGGGTGAACCTGATGCCCGATCACGTCCCACCGCTCGGCCTCCACGCCCTCACGGGGCTCTACGACCGTGTGATGGCCCTGACCATGCCCGAGGCGCGGTTCCGAACTCGGATCGTCGCGCTGGCGGAACCTCGGCCTGGTGAGCAGGTACTCGATCTCGGCTGCGGGACGGGAGAGTTGGCCCTCGCGCTGAAGGCGGCTCACCCGGACGTCGACGTGGTCGCCCTGGACCCGGACGCACCCGCGCTCGACATCGCGCGGAGCAAGTTCGCCGCGGCCGGCATCGATGTCCGCGTGGTCCACGGAATGTCGGACGTCACTGACCTCGAAGCGGCGAGCTTCGACGTCGTCGTGTCGAGCCTGGTGCTTCATCATCTCGCGCGAGACGCGAAAGAGACGGTGCTCGGCGACGCCTTGCGGCTGCTCCGTCCACGCGGCCGCGTGGTCGTCGGGGATTGGGGCGAGGCGCGAAGCTGGGCCGAGAGCGCGCGCTTCCTTCCGGTCCGCGTCCTCGACGGCTTCGCTGTGACGGAAGACAACACCCGCGGAAGGCTGCCGGACATGTTCCGGGAGGCAGGGTTCGGAGATGTCTTCGAGCACGAGCGGGTGGCGACGGTGTTCGGGCCGCTGGCGATCTACGCTGCGAGGCGGCCGGAGTAGTGCGCCCCTTGTGCGGGCCACGCCAGCCCCACCGCGATGTGATGCTCCCGTCGCCAGCGCTGCCGACATGCCGGAATAGCCCAGGTATTCCGCAGGAATATTCCAGACTCCATTCCAGGTGAGGCTCCATTCCCGCGTCCACCGCCAGCCGCGGTGCGGGGGTGCCCCTCCTTTGCCGTGGAGTGAGGAATACCCGGCGTATTCCCTTGGAATAATCCGCGTGCAGCTACGCGCTGCGGCTCTCGGAGCGCAGCGCCCCCGCCAAGGCATCGCGCAGCGCCGGCCCGAGAGCGGCGCGGGCTCTGCCCTCGGCCTTGGACACCGTGCCCTGCCGCACGCCGAGGCGATCGGCGGCGGCCTGCTGCGTCAGGCCGGGCCGCTTGCGCCAGCCCGCGAGGTCGGCTCCGGTCAGGAGCGCCTGCTCGGCCTGATGGCCCCGCTCCGGTTCCTTCACGAGAGTCACGGATGCGACGGGCTTCTCGGCGGGAGCAACGGTACGGGCGACCTTTGGCGCGACCACAGGGAGTCGCGCGACGACGACCGGGCGCGGTGGACGCACCGCGGGAGGGGCGGGACGCGAAGTGGGGGAAGGGGCAGGACGCCGCTCCACCCGGCCTCGCCGCGCCTCCCGGCGGGCCTCCTCTTCGCGCCGGACACGCTCCCTGCGCTCGGCCACCGCCCGCTCCCGAGCCCGCTCCTCGGCCGCCCGGCGTTCAGCCCGAGCCTGCCGCGCGGCCTCGACGCGCCCGGCCTCCTCCTGCGCCGCACGCTCTTCCTCCTGCCGGGCGCGCTCCTCCTGCTCCCTCTGCTCCTGCAACCGTGCCCGGCGCTCAGCGGCCTCCCTTCGCTCCCGCTTCTCCCGCTGGGTCTTCAGCGCCAGCGCCTCGTCCCCGACGGCGGCGAGCGCCTCGCGCTGCGCCCAGGCCAGCTCGTCGTCGCCCTCCACGTCGAGCAGGGCGGCGATGGCTTGCAGGGCAACCAGGTCCTCCTCGGTCGCTTCGCCGTCGTCCTCGGGCTCGTCGTCACGATCGCGCATCACGGCCTCCGGTCAGCGCCGCCGCTTCCGGGGCGGCTCGGGTTCGGGCTCGGCTCGGAGGTCGACGAGCCAGTCGTCGACGACGCGGGCGACGATCCGGTCGAGCGTGGCGGTCTCGACGCTCTCCTGGCCCTCCGGTCGCTCCATGCGACCGACGACGGGTCGAAGCCCCCGACCCTCGGCCTCGCGGACCACGCGGCTCGTCAGCTCCACCAAGTCGCCGTGCTCGGCGATGAGGCCGTCGGCCATGAACACCTCCTCCAGCTCAAAGATGTTGTCGATGTTCGCAGTGTTCCGGCCAGCCTCGATGCGGGCGAGCAGGCTGCGATCCCAGCTCATGCGGGCGGACAGCGCCGCCTGGGACGCGCCCTGCTCCTGGCGCAGCGCCGCGACGATGCGCCCGATGATGCTGGACAGATCGACGGCGTGGGGGATGCTCATGCTTGGTCCTCACTTGGGCGAAATCTACCCGATGGGGCTTGCGCTGTGCAAGACCCGTAGGGTACATAATACCCGAGCGGTCGCCGTGCGACAGGGCGTTTCCCCGCTCACCGAGAGCACCATGACTGCCGCCGACCCTGCCACGAAGCACCTCACAGACCCCACTCTCGACCTGCTCTACGCCGACGTGCGCGCGGGCTACGCCTGCATCGCGACCTTCCAGGGGCCTTGTGGCACGGCCTGGATGGAGACGGTGGGGACATGATGCGAGTCCTCGGCGCGGAACTACCGCGACTTGTTGGGGGGATGGCGGGCCACCAGGTCTCGGAGCCGGCGCTCGGTGGCCTCGTCGAGACGGAACCAGAGGGCAATGCCTCGGCGTGTCGGGTCTACAGGCTCGATCACCCCAGAGCGCATCCAGTTTCTCACCCGGGACGGCGTGACACCCATGAGGTTCGCGAGCCCCTGGACGCTGAAGCAGCCGTCAGCCCGGCGATCGAGGACATTGGGTCGCCCGATGGGCGCCGCTCCCTCGCGCTCGATGCGCTCGACCGTGGCCTCGTCGAGGCGGAACCACAGCTTCCTCGGCGTGCTCGCGTCGGGCTCGGGTGCCAGCAGGCCGCGGCGCACCCAACCGTTGACCCGGTCGATCGAGACCTCGAAGCGCTCGGCGACGGCGCGCCTGCTGTAGAGGCCGTCCGCGCGCCGACGGGCGCCGACGGGCGGTGCGTCGGGTGGACGCCGTCCCTCGGCAATGCGGCCGCGGAGATGCTTCACGGCGCACTCGGTCCATGGCTGCTGTCGAGCGGTCAGGTGGCCCTGGGCGTTCAGCTCCTCGGCGTTCTCGTGAGAGGGCAGTCCCTTGGCCACGGCGGTGGCCACGAAGGCGAGGACGTCCGGAGAGATCCGCGTCCGGTAGACCACCTCGAACCGCTCGACCGCTCCGGTCTCCCAGAGGATGGCGACCTTGGCGCCGCTGTGCTCCTCGTCCCGCGGCGCCAGGGAGACCTCCTGGATCAGCACGCGCAGCATGTTCTTGCGCTGGTCGTGGGTGGTTGTCGGCGCATCCCACACTCGGCGCAGGTCCCGGGCCAGCTCGACGATCCGGGCCTGCTCTGCCGGGCCGATGTCCACGCGCCGCTCTGCGCGGGCGCGCTCGAATGCCCGCTCCACCTCCTCCTTCTCGCGCAGCTTCTCCTCCCAGCGCTGCTCGAGGGTCCGGGCTACCGTCCGGTTGTCCGGGTCCACGGCCATGTATCGGCGCTCGGCGAGCCTCGCCTCGTAGCTGACCTGCTCGATGCGGTGCTTCCACTGGCGCTCCACCTCGGCGGCCTGGCGCTCTGCTTCGCGGGCAACGGCGAGGCAGAGATCGACCTCGGGCGGGTCGGCCACGCCGAGGAAGCGCTCGACGACCCCGCGATCGATGGGCTCGGCCAGCACGCTCCAGCAGTTCCGGCCCTCGTGCTCTGCGCCGGCGCGGCACTCGTAGCGGGGCGCCGCGTCGGGGTAGCTCACCTGCATCCGCTTGCCGCATCGTCCGCAGAGGACGATGTCCTGGAGGAGCGCGGCGCCCTCGCGAGCGGCCCCGCGCCGAGCGGGCTTCTCGAAGTCGGCTCGGTTCGCCTCCAGCTTCGCCTGGTTGTCCATGAACTCCTTCCAGCTCAGGTAGGCGGGGTGGCGGTCGGGGATGCAGACCTTCCACTCCGCTTCGGGCAAGGACACCGCGCGGACGCCGACCAGTCGGCCGTCCTCGACGACCGGCCGCGACTCGCGGCGGCCGTGAACGTAGGCGCCGGCGTAGAAGGGACTGTGCAGGATGCGGAAGATGGCGCGTCGGTTCGGACGGCCCCACTGCACCGTGGCCGACCCGGGTGGCCGGTGTGGCAGGACGATGTCGTGGCGTACGAGGTACCGCAGCACGCCCGTCCCGGAGCCGTCGATGCGGAAGCGCTCGAAGACCAGGGCGACCGCGTCGCGGACGCGCTCGTCGGGATCCAGCTCGAAGCGCTTGGTCGCATCGTCCCAGACGTAGCCGATCGGCGCCGTGGTCTGGAGCTCACCGCGCCGTGCCTTGCTCATCTTGCCGCCCTGGAGCCGCAGCCTCATCCAGTAGCGCTCCGCCTCGGACATCTGGCCCTTGAGCCCGAGCAGCAGCCGGTCATTCGGGTCCCGGGGGTCGTAGACGGACTGCTCGTCGACGATGAGCGCGGATGCCCACCCGCAGAGGTCGAGGAGCTGGTGCCAGTCCGCGGAGTTCCGTGCGAAGCGCGAGACCTCCAGGGCGAACACCGCGCCGACCCGGCCCTCGGCGACCTCCTTGGCGAGCAGCTGGAAGCCGGAGCGCCAGGCCGTACCCGCGCCGCTGCGGCCGAGGTCCTCGTCGATGACCTCGACACGCTGCGCTGGCCAGCCCAGCTCACCGGTCCGACCCGCGAGCGCGTACTGGCGCTGCGTCGACTCCTTGCAGGTCACGAGCTGCTGGGCCGTCGACTGCCGGAGGTAGACCACCGCCTTCCGATCCAGGTGGGTCGACCGGAGCTTGTCGCTGATCATCGGCCACCTCGCCGCCGCAGGCTTCGGCCAGCATCGCCTGGTGGACCATGCTTCCCCACCGTTCCAGGAGCGTCGACCTCGCCTCGGGGCTCCATGCGCCCCATCGGGAGGCTGGACTGGACCTGGACCTTGGCATCTCATCGGCGCCAACGATCGCAGGGGCTTGGAGGGCCTCGCCCGGTACATCGCGCG
>ERZ761602.2327-NODE-2327-length-30165-cov-4.952308_pt1 | contig 30165 bp, 16 predicted proteins | sample MGYA00512165_ERZ761602 | MGnify/ENA primary metagenome ERZ761602 (study PRJEB28899, sample SAMN02445085) | bioreactor sludge metagenome | biome: EBPR sludge; isolation source: Thorneside wastewater treatment plant | place: Australia: Brisbane, Thorneside...
CCGCGGGACAGCACCAGCAGCACGAACAACATCGCCGCCCCCGTCGCTGCACTCATCGCCAGGACCACGATCCCCAGCAGACCCGCGACCAGCACCAGGATGAGCCGGCTGCCAAGGTGGTCCTGGAGCCGGCCGACCCCGAGGCAGAACAGCGAGCCGAGCAGCGTCGCCCACAGGTTCATCTGCGCAAACGCCACGCGGTCGATCCGCAGGTCGCGCAGCAGCGATTCGGTGATCAGCCCCAGCCCCTGCGTGCGACCCGGCAGCGTGCCGACCATCGCCGCCGCCGCCACCCCCACGATCACCCAGCCGTAATAGAACGGCACCCGGGCGATCAATCCGGGGACTTTGGGCAGGGCGCCGACGCGGGAAGTCATGTCGTGGGAGGGACGAGGCTCGGCCCGAAAGGGTGCGAGGATCCTGCCACGATGCAACCGGGCCCTCCCGTGGGAACCTCAAAAAGCGGGACCCGCCGGCCGGGTGGCGTTTTTGTTTTTCCAACGCCCGCAACGCGCGGCAGTTTTTCGCCATGCACCCGACCTCCCCGTCCCGCCGCGGTCCCGGCCGCGTCCGCCTGTTCGCCGCGCTCGCCCTCGCCGCCGCGTCTCACGCCCCCGCCGCCGCGCCCGTGGCTGCGGTGCAGGCCGCGGCCCAGCGGGAAAAGGCTCCGCTGCTCACGACGCTGCGGGAGCTCGTCGAGATCGAAAGCGGCAGCACGGACCTCGCGGGCCTCGCCCAGGCGGCGACGTACATCGCGGACCGGCTGCGGGCGCTGGGCGGCGAGGTGCGAAAGGTCAACGTCGACGCCGGCCGCTACCAGATGGAGGACACGCCGGAAAAGCTCGGCGAGGCGGTGCAGGCGACCTTCACGGGCACGGGGCAGGCGAAGATTCTCCTGCTCGCGCACATGGACACCGTCTATCCCCGCGGCACGATCGCGAAACAGCCGTGGCGGATCGACGGCAACCGCGCCTACGGCGTCGGCATCGCGGACGACAAGCACGGGGTGGCCGTGATTCTCCACACCGTCGCGATCCTCCGTTCGCTCGACCTTCGCAGCTACGGCACGCTCACCGTGCTGATCAACGGCGACGAGGAGATCAGCTCGCCCGGATCGCGCGCGCTCCTCACGCGCCTCGGCCGGGAACACGACGCGGTGATGTCGTTCGAGAGCTCCTTCACCAACGCCGACAACCTCGCGCTCGCCACGAGCGGCATCGCCTCGGTCACGCTCACGGTGCAGGGCCGCGGCTCCCACGCCGGCGGCGCGCCGGAACGGGGCGTCAATGCGCTCGTGGAACTCTCCCACCAGATCCTGCAGACGCGCGACCTCTCCGAGCCGGCGGTCGGCCTGAAGCTGAACTGGACCCTGGCCAAGGCCGGCGTGACCCGAAACATGATCCCGCCCGAGGCCAGCGCCGTCGCCGACGTGCGGGTGCTGCGCGTCTCGGACTACGACCGCATCGAACAGAAGCTCCGGTCGATCACGCAGAAGAAGCTGCTGCCGGAGAGCCAGGTGAAGGTGCATTTCGAACGGCGCCGCCCGCCCCTCGAGGCCACCGCCGCTTCCCGCGCCTTCGCCCGCCATGCGCAGCTCATCTACCGCGAGCTCGGCCGGGACCTGCAGGTCTTCGAGGTCGCCAGCGGCGGCGGCACGGATGCCGCGTTCGCCGCGCTCGAGGCGAAGGGTCCGGTGATCGAACGCTTCGGCCTGCAGGCCTTCGGGGCCCACTCGACCAACGACGAATACGTGCTGATCGATTCGATCGAACCGCGGCTCTACCTGGCCACCCGCGCGATCATGGATCTCGCCGCCGGCAAGGTGCCGCGGGAGTGAGGCGCGAAAGCCCGGCATCGGGCGGCGCCGCGCGCCTCACACCCGGCCGCGGCCAGGCGGTTGCAGCCGCCGAATTCGGCCGGTGAAGCTTGACCCCCTGCAAGGCCTGTCGCACGGGTGTGGCCTCGTCCGCCCGCGTTGTCCCACCGAGAAATTCCCCACCCGTTTCCCGATGAACCAAGCGTCCCTCCTCCCCCACCGCGGCCTCGGCGTCGCCGCGTTGTCCGCCCTGCTTCTCGCCTCGGTCGCCCACGCCAACTGGCCCAACTGGCGCGGCCCCGAGGGCGACGGCACCGCACCGCAGGCGAAGAACCTGCCGGAAACCTGGAGCACGACGCAGAACGTCAAGTGGAAGGTCGAGCTGCCCGCGTGGAGCGGTTCCACCCCGACCGTCTGGGGCGACCGGATCTTCCTCAACACCCCCTCGAAGGAAGAAGCGAAGCCCGCGGAGCCGGCGCCCGAGCCCAAAGGCCGGAAGCGCCCCGGCGCGAGCCGCGGTCTCGGCATGAGCGGTCCCGGCGGCCAGGAGATCCTGCTGCTCTGCCTGGATCGCCGGACGGGGCGGGAACTGTGGCGCCGGCCCTACGACCGCGGCAACGAGATCAAGATGAAGCAAAACATGTCGTCACCCACCCCGGTGACCGACGGCAAGCGGGTCTGGGTCACTTCCGGCAACGGCATGGTCGCGTGCTTCGATCTCGACGGCAACGAACAGTGGAAATTCGACATCCCGAAAAACTACGGGAAAATCGGCATCCAGTTCGGCTACGGCTCCTCGCCGCTGCTCCTCGACGGCATGCTGGTCTTCCAGATGCTGCAGGGCCTGTACACCGACGAGCCGTCCTACGTGTTCGCGCTGAATGCGTCCGACGGCCGCAAACTCTGGCACGTCGAGCGGCCCACCGACGCGCTGCACGAGACGCCCGATGCCTACTCGACGCCGACCGTCCACGCGACCGGCGGTCGCAAGGAGATCGTGATCTCCGGCGGCGGCTACGTGACCGGACATGATCCCGCCACGGGCAAGGAACTCTGGCGCGGCGGCGGGTTGAATCCCAACAACGCCCGCAACTACCGCGTGATCGCGTCGCCGCTGGCCCGCGACGGGATGATCTACACACCGACGCGGGTCACTCCGTTCCTCGCCTTCCGCGCCGGCGGCTCCGGCGACATCACCACAAGCCACCTCGCCTGGAAATGGACCGCGCCCGGCGCGCCCGACGTGCCGACGCCCGTCAGCGACGGCGAGCGCCTCTACTTCGCCGACGACCAGGGCGCGTTCACGTGCGTGAACGCAAAGACCGGCGAGAAGATCTACGGGCCCGAACAGACGGGCATCGGCCGCACGAGTTCATCGCCGATCCTGGCCGACGGGAAACTCTACCTCATCTCCGAGTCCGCCGAGACCGCCGTAGTCGCCGCCGGCCCCACCTACCGGCTCATCGCGAAGAACGCGCTCGACGGCACCTACACCCTGTCGACGCCCGCGTTTGTCGGGAGCGAGATCTACATCCGCACCGGGACGCACCTTTACTGCGTGAGCAAGTAGGGGACGCTTGGGGCCGATCCACGGCTGCGACGCCGCTCCCGGGCGCCACGCCCGCGGGCGGGACGCCTCAGCCGGACGCATGCAGTTGAGGTGGAGCCGCCTGTCCCCAGGCGGCTGACGTACGATGGACCGGTCCGCAGCAGCTCGAGGGCAAGCTGCTCCCCCTTTCAGCGCGGCCGTATTCACGGCTGACTTGAAGGCCAACGGCATCGTTCCGACTCAGTTTTCGGCGATGCAATAAAGGTGCTCGTGTCCGCGCAGGTAGAGTTCGCGACCGAGCATGACGGGCGAGGCGTCGATCCTCTCGCCCAGCGTGTTGGTCGCGACGACCTCGAACGCCGGCTGGTCCTTCAGCACGAGCGTCGTGCCTTCGCGACCGACAATATAGAGGTGGCCGTTGGCCGCGAGCGGCGAGGCGTAGATGCCGCGCACGCCGGGGAGCGGCTGGTCTTCGTAGTGCACCTCGCCGGTGAGCGCGTTGAGGCACGACAGGTAGGCGTCATTGCTCTTGCCCATGTAGAGCCGGTCGCCGGACAACACCGGTGACGGCACGTAGGGCGCGCTGCGACGGCGGCTCCATACCACCTGGTCGGTGCCGGTGACGTCGCCCGTCGCGGTCAGCTTGATCGCCTGGATGGAGTTGCCCTGAAAACCGCTCATCACGTAGATCATCCCGTGGCCCACGACCGGAGTCGGGATCACGTTCGGCGTGAGCCCGCCGGCCTCCCACACGACCTCGCCCGTCGCCACGTCATACGCCCGGGTGCGATTCGTCGCGGCAATGACGGCGAGCCGACGTCCTCCGACCTCGACGATCACCGGCGTGGACCAGGACGAGCGTTCGTCGCGCTCCTTGCGCCAGACCTCGCGCCCGGTGGCTTGCTCGAGGGCGACCACGAAGGACTGGTCCTCGTGGTCCCACGGCACGATGAGCACCTCGCCCGCCAGCGCCGGCGAAGCGCCCTCGCCGAAACCTCCGCGCGTGCGCATGTCGCCCAGGTCCTTTTCCCACTGCAGATTTCCCTCCAGATCGTAACAATAGAGGCCGCGGGAGCCAAACGACACCCACAGCCGGCGACCGTCGGTGACCGGCGACGCGGACGCAAAGCCGTGGCTCGGGTGATGACCTTCGTGCGGGACCTCGCGCCGCGCCGTCTTCTGCCAGACGATCCGGCCGGTGTTTCGCTCCAACGCGAGCACGACGAATTCATGCACCTTGGTCGGCGTCGGTCCGCCCCCGCGAAAACCGCCGCCCTTCCCGCCGCGCCTGCCCCCCTGGCCCGCCGGCTCGGGCGAAGGCGTCTCGATCGATGCCGCCGGACGCTCCTCGTTGGTGGCGATCGCCAACAGCAGGTAGATCCGGTCGCCCCAGACGATCGGGGTCGAGAAGCCTTGTCCGGGAATCTTCGACTTCCAGCGGATGTTTTGCGTCTCGCTCCAGGTCGTGGGCGGCTGGGCGCCGGGGGCGATGCCGGCGGGACTCGGGCCGCGCCAGCGAGGCCAGTCCTGGTTGGCATGGACAGCGGACACGACGCCCACCGCGAGCAAGGCGGCGGCGGAAGACCAGAGGTGCAGCGGGGCTGAAGGCATGGGGGGAAAGTGGGCGCGCGGCAGACGCGGACCCGCGCGGACGATGCGTGGCTGGCGCCCGGCGTCAAATCGCACCGCCGCGCCGGCGCCATGAGACTTTCGCGCGGCACATTCGTAGAATCGTCGCTTGAAATGGTGCGTCATTCCCGGGCACGCTCCCCACCGCATGCACCCCACGACCGCGCCCGCCGCTTCCGGCGGCACCCCCATGAACCGCACGGCCTGGCTGATCTGCATCATCGCCGCGATCGGTTTCGCCTTCGACATCTACGAGCTGCTGATGCTGCCGCTGATCATCAAGCCGGCCATCGCGACGCTGAGCGCGCCGCTCGTCGAGGCCATGGTGGCCGGCGGGATGGAGCGGGCCCGCGCCGCCGCGATGTGGTCGCCGGGCGGCGAGGAATATGTCCGCTGGGCGCGCACGCTGTTCTTCGTGCCGGCGATCGCCGGCGGCGTGTTCGGCCTGATCGGCGGCTACCTGACCGACCTGCTCGGCCGGCGCCGGGTGCTCACGTACAGCATCCTGCTGTACGCCTTTGCGGCGTGCGCCGCGGGGTTTGCCACCTCGCTCGAGCAACTGCTCGTCTTCCGTTGCCTGGTTTTCATCGGCGTGTGCGTGGAGTTCGTCGCGGCGGTCGCGTGGCTCGCGGAGATCTTCACTCATCCGAAGCAGCGCGAGAAGGTGCTCGGTTACACCCAGGCGTTCTCGTCCTTCGGCGGCCTGATGGTCGCCGGCGCCAACATTCTCGCCGCCAAGGTCGCCCTCGACCTGCCGGCGATCCACGGCGGCCACGAAGCCTGGCGCTACACCCTCATCTCGGGCGTGCTGCCGGCGCTGCCGCTGATCATCATCCGCCCGTTCCTGCCGGAGTCGCCGGCTTGGCAGAAGAAGCGTGAAATGGGCACGCTGAAGCGTCCGAGCATCGCCGCGCTCTTCGCGCCCGAGCTGCGGAAGACCACGGTGCTCACCACGATCATCTTCGCCGCGAGCTACGGCATCGCGTTCGGCGCGATCCAGCAGCTCCCGCAGATCCTCGGCGCGCAGCGCATCGGCACGCCAGCCGAGGCCGGCCACGTGGCGGTGCGCGCCATCGCCAAGGAAAAGGGCGCCGAGGCCATGGCCGCGGCGAAGGCCGCGGGGAAGCCCGACGCCGTCGCGCAGCGCGAGATGCGCCAGGCCGCCGGCAACGCGAGCGACCAGACCGTCGCGGGCGTGACGCTGGCGCAGGAGATCGGCGGGCTCGTCGGGCGTTTCCTGCTCGCGGTGCTCGCGGTCGTGATCATCAGCCGCCGCACGCTGTTCCGGGTGTTCCAATTGCCCGCCCTGTTCTTCGTGCCCCTTTATTTCTGGTGGGTCTCGGGCCAGCTCGGCAACGCCGACAGCCTCACGTTGATCAAGGTCGGCATCTTCGTCGCCGGCGTGCTCACCGTCGCCCAGTTCAGCTTCTGGGGAAATTACATCCCGCTCGTCTTCCCGGTGCACCTGCGCGGCACGGGGGAAAGCTTCGCCGCCAACATCGGCGGCCGCGTGCTCGGCACTGCCGCCGCCTGGATCACGCTCACGCTCTCCGCCTCCGACCGGCCCGACCCCGCGCGCGTCGCCCTCGTCGGTGCCTGCGTCGCCGGCGGCTACGCGCTGGTCGGCGCGATCCTCACCCAGTTCCTCCCGGAACCCAAGGGCGAGACCGAGACCTGAACCGGAACGGTCCAAGGTGGAGCCGCTGATTACCGGGGCGGCTGAAGGTCGATGCGTCCCTGCCGCAGCGCCTTGAGGACAAGCCGCTCCACCTTTCAGCAGGCACCGTTCACCGCCGGGCCCGCGCGCGGCGGATCACTTCTCGCCCAGCGCCTCGCGGCTGATCGTGGCGGGCACGAGGCGCCGGAACATGAACCAGCCGCACGCCAGGTTGAGTCCGACGATGCCGGCGAGCAGCGAGCCCACGAGGACGAGCGTTGGCGCCGCGGGCAGCGTGGCGAGGTTGGGCCCGACCGACACCGCCGCCGTCACGGCACCGATCGCGATGCCCCACAGCACAAGCCGGCCGTACTCGGCGAGCACCATCCGGCCGAGGATCCGGCGCGGCAGCCCGATCGCCGCCATGACGGCAAACTCACCGCGCCGCTCGCGCAGGTTGCGCGCCACGACAATCGCGAGGCCCAGGCTGCCCAGCACCACGCCGAGCGTGCCGAGGACGTTGAAGATCGCGATGTAGGTGTTCTCGATCTGGTGGAAGGCGGCGAGCACATCCCGGGTCGTCTCGACCCGCGCCCCCACATCCGCGCCGGCCGATTCCAGCCGACGGCGCAGTTCCGCGGCCTCGGTCGGCTGCCGGGCATCGACCAGGAACGCGCTGTAGCCCGGGTGTGCCGGGAACCGGCGTAGAAACGCCGCCTCGTCCACCACCACGTAGCCCTGGAGGATCGAGTCAGGCAGCGTCCCGACGATCCGCACGCCGAACTCGCGTCCGATCTCGTCGGTGTACGTCAGCACGTCGCCCACTTTCCGCTTCAGCGCCCAGAGCAGCGTCGTTTCGTCGATGAACGCCGGCACCGGCCCGTCCTCCTCCGCGGCGCGCAACGCCCCCCATCCCGCCGGCGCGCCCTTCAGCCGAAAAGAGCCGCGCTGCGCCAGCCGGCCGGCGTCGACGGCGAGCAGCCGGGGCTGCGCGGTGGAGTTGAGGTTGAAACAATTCGCGTTGTCGCCCGCGCCGCTGCGCAGCGGCACCACGTCGCCCAGCGCCGCGGCCGAAGCGTCGAACAACTCGAAGCCCTGCGCCCGGCCGTCGCGCGCCGGGTTCTGCGGCGCGGTCGTTTCGATCCAGAACGTGAAGCCCCCGGTTCCGCTGCCGCGCTCGAGCCAGTCGGCGCCGACGTGTTTGCGAAAGGATGCCACCGACAGCACCATGAAGACCGCGGTCGCGATGAGGCCCACGACGGTGAGGCTGCGCGCCCGCCGCGCCCGCAGGTTGAGCGCGCCCAGCCGCGCGGCATCGAGGGTGCCGGCATCCGGGTCTGCACCGATCCGGGCCAGACGACGCCGGCAGTACGCCAGGCCCGCCACCAGCAGCGCGAAGCCGGCGAGATAAAACGCGATCTGCGGCGGCAGCCCCCGCCCCGAGGCGGCGACCGCGCCGGCCGCCGCCATCAGGCCGCCCACCGCGAGCATGAGCGACGTCCGTCCGGGCCGCGCGCCCGCGGCATCCTCGGCGTTGGCGGTCAGTCGCACGGAAATCGCCCGCCGCCCCAGCCGGCGGATCGCGAGCCAGACGGCGAGCAGCGCCAGGAGGAGGAACCCGGCGAGCCCCGCGACGATGCTGGCGGGCTGCGCGGAAAACACGAACGTCGACCCCGCGCCCTGCCCCGCCCAGATCGAATCCAGAAAACGCAGGATGCCCCGCGTGTAGAGTGTCGCGAGCGCCAGGCCGGCGGCGCCCCCCACGACCAGGATGACCGCCGCTTCCGCGAGCCGCCAGCGCAGCACGCGGCGGACGGAAACGCCGACCGCACCCAGCAGGGCGTCCTCGGTCCCGCGCTGCAGCAGGCTGAGTTGAAACAGCATCGCGACCAGCCCCAACGCCGCCACAATCAGGAAGAAGCTCATCCCGATGAACAGCCCGCCGAAGTCGACCGGCGATTGCGCCGCCGCCGCGGCGCCGGCCTGGAGCGGTCGGACGAGGACCTGGTTCAGCTCCGGCCTGAGCGCGGCGAGCAGGGCGCGGGCCGTCTCCGTCTCGGCCGTCTGCGGCGCCGCCACGCGCAACGCGGTGAGCGCGCCCCAGCGGGACGACCACAGTTCCCGACCGGCGGCCAGCGCGAGAAACGCCTTGGGCGTCCCGCGGTGATCGTCCCAGTAACGTTCGTCCTGGTCGCGCACGCGCTCAAGCCGCAGCGGCAGGCCCGGGTCCCAGTCGCTCTGGTTCTGCACGTCGCTGATCCCGGGGAAATCCGGCATCCAGGCGGGATCCGCCGCCAGGCCCTCGAGCGGAATCACGCTGCGCACCCGGAACGCCGTCGTGCGCTCGACCAGGGCGTCGCCCGCGCCGGTCTGATAATACGTGAGCTGCACCTCGTCGCCGGCGCGGGCCTGCAGGTCCTCGGCCAGCCAGGCATTGAGCACGACTTCGCGCGGACCGAGATCGGGCGGCAGGAACGGAGCGGCCGCCGGCGTCGTGGCGGCGGCGATCGAATACGGGGTGGAGCGCGCGCCGGCCTTGAACTCGTTGACCAGGTAGGAAACCACGGGCTGCGCCGCCGGCAGCGCCTGGGCCACGGCCCGCTCGAGCGCGGGATCGATGAAGATGCGATCGGAGACGACATCAAAGGCCCCGGCCCGCGGGCGCCACTTCAGCTCCAAGCCATAGTCCGCGAGCTGCATGATGCGCGGCAGCGACTCCCCCACCGCGTTCCCGCCGCCCGGCGCCTCCACCAACACCACGTTGGCCCGCCCGGGGCGTTCGAGCGCCTGCTGGAGCGCCGCGAGCGGCAGGAAGACGGTCGCCTGCGGCACCTGCGTCGTCTCCAGCGAGAAGCGGCCGAATGCGTCGTCGCCCACGATCGCGCTCACGGTGCAGCGCAGGCTCTGCAGCGCGGACTCCGCGCCGGCCACCGGGGCGTTCCCGGCGACCACGCCCGGCTTGTGCAGCCGCACGACGATGGCGTCCCCCACTTTCGCCTCGAGGCGGCGGGCGAGCAGCGCGTTGACGGCCACGGTCGGCCGCGCGGCATCGAGCGGCACGGCGGCCGGCTGCGGCGCGAACGTCCAGAACGGGTCGGTGACGCCGACGAGCTGCACCTGACCGGCCGCCGCCCGGCTGGCCGTGTGCGCCGCGGTGCCACGCAGGTAGAGCACGGGCGCCGCGCGGACGCCCGCGGCCTTCGCGAGGTCCTCGGCCAGTCCCGCACGAAAGAAGCGGTCGCCGGCGGTCACGGCGTGGGTGGCGCGGCCGATCCGCTGCTCCGCGATCCGCCGCAGCGATGCCGACACCGAGTCGCCGGCAAACAGTGCGCCCAGCAGGACCGTCGCCCCCAGCAGCGCGCCGCCGAGCACGCCGGCGTAGGCAAACCGGTGATACACCACGCTGCGCAGGACGTAGCCGAGCCAGGTCATCGCCAAACGAGTCTCAACGCGGGACGCGGACCGGAGGCAGGCCGGGCCGGGGCATGATCTCCAGAGCCATCCGGCGCGCGAGCGCGGAGGAAGGCCCCGCGCCGCCCTGCGCGGCTGGGACGGAGCGCCGCCCTCCGACTGCACGCGGTCACCCGCCCCGTCCGCGCCAGCAGCCCGCGCTTCATGTCACAAGCCGCCCGCCGTCGAGCCGGTACGTGCGCTGCATCCGCCGGGCGAGCGCAGGATTGTGGGTGACGACCAGCAGCGCCGTCTGCGCGCCGCCGGGCGTGTGCAGGAGCAGGTCGGCGATGCGATCGCCGGTGGCCGGGTCGAGCGAGCCGGTCGGCTCGTCGGCGAGGATGACCTTGGGCCGGTTGATCAGCGCCCGCGCGATCGCCACCCGCAATTGTTCTCCGCCCGAGAGCTGCCAGGGCCGGTGGGTGAGCCGCGGACCGAGCCCGACCTGCTCGAGCAGGGCGGCCGCGCGCGCGCGCACGTCCGATGCGGTTTCCTCCCAGCCGCCGGCGAGCCGCGGCACGAGCACGTTCTCCAGGATCGTGCATTGCGGCAGCAGATGGTGGAGCTGGAAGACAAAGCCGATCGTGCGATTGCGAAACCGCGCGGCCGCCTCGGGATCGAGTTCACCGAGATTCACGCCATCGACCGCGATCTTGCCGCTCGTGGGCCGGTCGATGGCGCCGAGGAGATTGAGCAGGGTCGTCTTGCCGCTGCCCGATGGGCCGACGATCGCGACGCTCTCGCCCGCGGCCACGGACAGGTCGAGTTCGCTGAGCACCGGCACGGGGCCCGCCGGGCTGTCGTAGACTTTGGAGACGCGGGATACGTCGATCATGGGAACGTCGGCGCGCTACTGGAGGGCACGAAGGTGGCCGTGGCAAGGCAGGCATCCAGATTTCGCCTGGGCGGACCCATCCCGTCGGCCTTCAAATCAGCCGCGAGAACGGCTGCCCTGAAGGGTGGAGCGGCTTGTCCTCAAGCCGCTGCGGACCGTCCCATCGCACGTCAGCCGCCTGGGGACAGGCGGCTCCACCGCCCCGGCATCATTCCGGCAGAGGGGAGCGTGCCGAGGTTGCGCCGCCCTGGCGCGGAGCCGGCAACATCCTTGGCCGATCCGCCCTAGAACGTCCCGCGCATTCCGACCGTGATGCCGGTACCCATCGCCTGGTAACCGGTCACGAGCAGCGGGTTGTTGCCCGACTTCTGCAGATTGAGCAGCGGGGCATCCAGCAGGTTGCGCAGGGAGAAGAACACGCTCACGCGGTTCGAGAGCTGGTAACCGCCGCCCGCGTCGACCACCGTGCGGTGCCGGCGGATGGCCGTGCCGGCGGCGTTGGTGGGAAAGTTGTCGTGCCAGTTGAGATTCCCGTAGAGGTTGAATCCACGCCACGCGTAGCTGAGCCCCACCTTCGCGGAGTGTCCCGTGAGCAGGGGCAGCGTGACCTCGGCGTAGTTGCGCGTGTAGCTGGCGCGGGCATTCAGACCCCGGAGGAAACCGGGGAGGAACGAGAGGCTCTGGCTGTACTCCAGCTCCATGCCACGAATCAACGTGCGGTTCGAGCCGCTCGTGGTCGTGGTGAAGAGGTACGCGCTGTAGTCCTCGTCGCCGCTGTAGCCGAACTCCGCCGCCGTCATCTCGCTCGTGATGAACAGACCGTCGACCGTGTTCTGGTAGAAATTCGCCGCGAGGATGCCGACGGGCTCGAAGTAATACGCCAGGCGGGCCGAGAGGTTGTCGGAATACTCCGGCTTCAGGTTTGGATTCGGCGCGCTGATGCGCAGCGCCTCCTCGTTGACGATCCACACGCCCGCGACATCGCGAAAGGTCGGTCGCCGGATCGTGCGGCTGTACCCGAGGTGGAAGTCGAGCTGGTCGTTGAACCGGTACTTGATGCCGGCGCTCGGGAAGAACTCGCCGTAGTCGCCCTTGCGGTGCACGCGCGGGCGCGAAAGGTACTGGTACTGGATGCCCTCGACGGTCGTGGCCCGCCCGCCCGTCACGGGGAAGCCCGCGGCCCGCACCTGGCTGCCCGGCAGCGGATTGAACTCGAGCGAATCGCCCCGCGTCTCCTCGTAGCGGAGCCCCGCCCGCAGCACGGTCTTCCCGACGCTCCCCGTCGCCATCAGGAACGCGGCGTGAATGTCCTCCACGTAGTGTTTTTTATTCGCGATGAAGGCATTGTAGTAATTGGTGCCGGTCATCGTCTGCGTGAAGTACTCCGGGTGCTCACGGTAGAGCTGGTACACTTCGAGCGTGTTGGGATGAAAGACGTCGCCGCCCGACGAGGATCGGATGCTCGCGCCCAGCATGCTCAGGTCCATCGGCCACTGCGATTGGAGATTCCGCCAGGCGCCGTTGCCGGCGCCCGGGCCGGTGTAGGTGTACTGCAGCGACTCGCGCTCGAGGGCGAAGTCCCGGATCTCCCGCTTCGACTTGATCCCGGTCTTCCACGTGAGCGGGAGCCGGCCCTTCGTCTTGAGCGTCCCGCTGATCTCCCCGCTGTAGATCTTCGTCCCGGCGAACCGGCCGTCGTCGACGAAGATCGCCGGCGTGGTGTATCCGGATCCGTCGTACCAGTCGGGTCCGCCCGTCTGGACGACCGCCCAGTCGGCACTGGAGTGATGCGAGCGGCTGGCCTGGAAGGTGACGTTGTTCAGCGTCGGGCTGTTGGTGTTGTAGACCGCGTCCCAACTGTTGGGGCTGTACCAGCTCTCCGATTCGGCGAGCGCGAAGCGTCCGTCGACCGTGAGGTCCCCCAGCTTGTACTCGAAGCGCGGCGTGTAGGTGATGTTCTTCCCCTTTTTGTTGATCCCCTGGGGATTCACCGCCACCCGCCCGTTGTTGGTCCCGGAGCTGAAGCTGCGGAGCGGATCGCCGCCCACAACCAGGGCGCGGTTCACGGCGGTGAAGGTCGTCAACCGCATGAAATACCACAGGTCGACGGTGTTGTAGATCGCCCCGAGGGAGAGCACGAGATTCGGCGTGGCCTTGAAGTCCGCCGTGAGCGTGGTGGTGAACGCCTCGTTGGTGCGGGCACCGTACAGCGGATTCAACGTGGTCACGACCGCAGGCCGCGGGTCCGCCGCGGTGGGCGAGTAGTTGTAGCCGATCGAGTACTGGCTGAACACCGAATAGACATCGGAACTCGTGACGTTGAAGACCAGGCCGAGCCGCTGGTTGAGGAAGATGTCGGAGTACTCGAGGCTGCCGCCCGGGCGGATCTTCCGCTTCCGGCGGTCGTCCGGGCCGAAGGTGCGGTTGAGCGTGAGGTCCTCGGAGAATCCGGTGAGGTTGGCCGACCAGGCGATGCGGCGCCCCTTGCGATCGAACGCCCGCTTGGAGCGCAGGTTGATCGTGCCGGCGGGCGCGTTGGCGTCCTGGTCGGCGCTGACGGTCTTGAACACCTCGATCGAGTCGAGACTGCTGAGCGTGATCTGCTCGAAGTTGAACGCCCGCGCATTGCCCGCCGCGCCGGCGTTGGCATCGGAGCCCGCGAGGGAAATGCCGTCGATGGTGACGGAGGTGTACTCCGTTCCCAGTCCGCGCAATCGCACGCCGAGCGCCTTGTCCGCGTTGAGGTCGATCTCGACGCCCGGGAGGTGCTTGAGGAACTCGCCGATGTTTCCCTCCGAGACGTCGCCGAACGTCTCCGAGGCGACGCTGTTCGTGATGTTCATGGAATTGCGCTGCTCCATGATCGCCTTCGCATTGCCCTCGCGCTCGCCCGCGACCACGAAGCGCGTCAGCTTCAGCGTCGAGCCGTCCGCCGAGCGTTCGAGCGAGCTGGTGAGCTGGAAGTCCAGCGTCGCCGTGGCGCCGGGCGCCACCGTCACCGCCTGGGTCTCGCTGCGGTAACCGGTGAAGCTCACCGTCACGTTGACCGTGCCGGCGGGCACCGGCGAAAGCCGGTAGGTGCCGCCGTCGCCGGAGGTCGCCGTGACCCCGGTCTCCGCGACGCGGATCTGGGCGTTGCGCACGTACTCGCCGGTCGCCGGATTCAGGACCCGACCGGTGATCGCACCGGCGCCGCCCGGCTGCGCCACGAGCGGAGCGCCGCCCGCGAGCAGCACGGCGCCGGCCAGCATCACGCCGCGGCGCAGGTTGAAGGACGGGAAACGGAGGGAGGGGAGGAGGAACATGAGGTGCGTGCGGGGGTGGGTTTCGCCCTGCTGTCCCGCAGCGCGCGCAGGGCGGGCGCCGTGGGAAAGCTGGAATGCTGGGGTGACGCCGGCGAAGGCGCTGGGTGCCTCCGACGCGAAACGAGCGACGGCACAAGTCACCTCCGCACCTATTGGCCTTTCGTGCTACGCCACGTCCCAGGAGACGGGGCGCCGCGCGGCGCTCACTCCGCGAAGGCGTACAGCCGCGTCTGCGTGCGCAGATAAACGTTCCGGCCCACGAGCGCCGGCGTCGCGAGAATCCGCTCGCCGAAATCGGCCGTATGCAGCACCTCCGGCTTCGTGCCGCCGGCCTTCACCACCGTGAGCCGGCCGCGCAGCGACGCGACATAGATGCATCCGTCCGCGGCGACCGGCGACGCGTAATAGTTGCCGTTGGCCGGCAGTCGTTCCTGGGCGTAGAACGGTTCGCCGGTTTTCGGGTCGAGCGACGTCATCTGGCCCTGGTCGCGCACGAGATAAAGGCGGCCGTCGTAGAAAAGGGGACTCGGGACATAAGGGAGCGCGCGCCGGTACTTCCAGGCGACATGCGTCTCGCCGATGTCGCCGCGACCGCCCGGCTTCACCGCGAGCAGCACGTTGTCGGCCCGCGCGTCACCGGCCTTGATGCGGTCCCAGTCCGCGGCCGAGATGCGGCCGTCGCGATCGCGATCGAAGGACCGGATGAACACCCGGCGGGCCTCCGGAATCTCCTCCAGCTCGACCGCGCCATTGCCGTTCTTGTCGTTGGCCTTGAGGAATGCGTCCCACGGTTGCCGCGGCGAATCCGCCTGGCCGGGCGACCACGCCGCGAAGAACAGCAGGCCGTCGCCCACGACCGGCGTGGTGCAGACCGTGCCGGTGACGTTGCCGATCGACCAGCGTTCGGCGCCGGTCGCCAGATCGTACCCCTTGAGCAGCGCCGAGCCGGCGAGCACGATCTCGTCGGTCCCGGCGTTGTTCCAGCGCACGGGCGTGCCGAAGCTACCGGTGCTCTCCGGCCGCGGCGTCTCCCACACCGTCCGCCCCGTCTCGACATCGAGGGCGAGCAGCGTCGAGTACTGGTACTGGTCGCGGTTCAGGATGACCCGGCCGCCCGCGATGATCGGCGAGGTGCCGCTGCCGAAGCGTCCGCCGCTGAGGGCCAGCGGCAGCGGGCGGCGCCAGAGTTCGCGGCCTTCGAAGTCGTGGCACAACAGCCCGAACGAGCCGAAATAGCTCACCACGCGCCGGCCGTCGGTGACCGGCGTCGAGGCCGCGGGACTGCCGTCGGAGGTGTTGAAATCCTCCACGCCCTCGGGTGTGACGCCCCGCGTCCACCGCAGCGCGCCCGTCGCCCGGTCATAGCAGCGCACCTCGAGCCGGGGCTCGACCCAGGTGGTGAGGAAGATCCGGTCGCCCCACACGCAGGGCGACGACGGCGACCAGGGCACGTCGACCTGCCACGCGACGTTTTCCGTGGGGCCGATCCGCCGCGGGGGTCGCGCATCGGGAGCCGCCACGCCGGACGCCTCGACCCCGCGAAACTGCGGCCACTGCTCCACCGCTCCGGAGGCGAACGGCGACACCAGCAACGCGGCGGCCAGCGGCAGCAGGGGGCGGAAGCGCATCCCGCCACTGCGGCGAAGACCGGCCGCGCGCGCAAGCCCGCGCTGGCAAGTTCGCGGTTGCCCGCCCGCGGCCTTCGCGGCTCAGGTTGAAGCCATGCGCTTTCGCCCCATCCCCCTGGTCCTGCTCGCCCTGGTTGCCGTCGCGGCGTCCGCGGCCCCCGCGCTGCCCGAAGGGGTGCGCCGCGTCCGGGTGCTCAGCTACCCCGACTGCCTCGAGCTCGCCAATGCGACCACCCGCGTCACCCTCGGCCACCATGTCGGCGGGCGCGTGCTCGAGTACAGCGTCGACGGCCGCAACGCCCTCTGGCTCGACCCCCGCGAGGCGGCGTGGACGCCGGCGGACGGCCTGAAAACCCAGCCGAGCGCCGGGCGCTTCGACATCGGCCCCGAGCAGATCATCCCGCGCCGCGAAAAACTCTGGAGCGGGGCCTGGACCGCGGAAGCCATCGGCCCGCGCGCGGCGCGCCTGACAAGCCAGGCGGACGAGGCGACCGGCGTGCAGCTCGTGCGCGAGTTCCGTCTCGCGGCCACGGGCTCGCATCTCGTCTGCGAACAGATCGTCCGCAACGTCTCGCGCGAGACGAAGTACTGGGCGCACTGGAGCCGGACCTTCGCGGTGCACGGCGGCATCGCCGTCGTGCCGCTGACGCCCGAGATCCGCCGCTATCCTCACGACTGGATCATGTACGCGCAGGGCGGCGAGCCCGCGATCCTCCTCAAGCCCGTCGACCCGCAGGTGCGCCGCCGCGGGGCATTCCTCGAGGTGCTCGGACCGCCGCGCTTTCCGAAGCTCGGTTTCGACACCCACGCCGGCTGGAGCGCGTACGTGATGCCCCACGGCCAGGCCTTCGTGAAACGCTACGCCTCGCCGCGCGACGCGATGTACCCCGAGGTCGCCGGTTTCCCGCTCTGCCTCTATTATCCTCCGGCTTCCTCGCTGCCGGTCTGCGAGATCGAGCCGCACGGCCCGCGTCCGACCATCCCGCCCGGCGGCAGCGCGAGCTACACGGAGCACTGGTGGCTGCTGCCCCACCCCTTCCCCGCGGCGGGCGCGTCGCTCGACCTCGAGCAGCTCGCCGCGCAGGTGGACCGCGAGGCCCGCTGAGCCGGCGGGGAAATCCCGGCCCGCCGCGGCCGGACGGTCACGGGGCTGCGCCGGCCCCCGGGACGCGCGCCGCCGCGGCGCGGTGTCGCCGCCGTATCCGCCGCACCAGCACCGCGCAGATGCCCAGCTTGGCGACGAAGACGGCCGCGAGCCACGCGAGCCCCTCGCCCTCCGGCCGGGCGCCCAGGTGGCCGAGCGCCAGCGTCACGTAGGAGCGGAGCGTGTAGATGAGCACGCAGGGAAGGAAATACCGTCCGAGCTCCATGCCCGAGAGCGCCAGCCCGTAGTTGCGGAGGACGTACGGCGGTCCCGGCACGAGCGCGACCATCGCCGCCACCGACGTCTCGGCGCCGGGCGGCACGGCGGGCAGCCGGTGGCCGCGCCGCGCCAGCAGCCCGGCGAGCGGCCGCTGCAGCCAGGTGCGCGCGATGCCGTGCATCGCCACCAGGTGCACCGCGGTCACCCCGGCGATCACGACCCCGCCCCACCCCAGGCCGAACTTCAATCCGGCCACGACATACACGACGCCGATGGAGAATCCCACCGGCGGAAGCGCCGCCATCAGCAGGACGGTGAGCACGGGATCGGCGCGGTCCAGGGCGTCGACGAGCTCGCGCCACCCGCCCACCTCGACCAGCAGCGTCACGGCGGCCGCCACGGCGGCGAGGGCGCCGACCGCCCCGAGGAACCGGCGGCGGCGCCGACGACGCAGGTCCTTCGCCGCAAGCGGCAGGTCGGCCCGGGCGGGAGAAGAGAGATTTGGCGCGACGGGTGGCATCGGCGGGAGACGTCCTCCGTCGCACAGACCGCAGAACGGTCCCGAAGTCCGCCGGGAGATCGCCCGACAGGCACTCGCGGAACCACCCCACCCGACCCCGGTCCGTTACCGGCACCTGGCGCCGCGCCCACACCATGCTCGCCTTCATCGCCAAACTTCGTCGCCGCCAGGATTCCGCCGCGCCCCCCCACCGGGTGCAGAAAGCGGCGGATTCAGGACGTCGTCGAGGGTGGCTGACGGGAATCGCGATCGGAATCGTGGTCCTGGGTGGCTATTTCTGGCTGACCTCCGCGCGGATCCTGCGCGAGCCGATCGTCCTGTCGCACGGCCCGGACAACGCGGTCTTTCGCGACACGCTCGGTCCGATCCTGGGCGCGGAGTTCACCGGCGGAAACGAGATCACGCCCCTGATCAACGGCGAGCGGTTCTTCCCCGTGATGCTCGATGCCATCCGCCGGGCCCGGAAGACGATCACGCTGGAGACCTACATCTGGTCGTCGGGAAAGATCAGCGACCAGTTCATCGCCGCGCTGATCGAGCGGGCGCGCGCCGGCGTCAAGGTGCACGTGCTCGCCGACGGCATGGGTTCGCTGAAGTTCGACCACGACGAGCAGGACCGGATGAAGGCGGCGGGCATCGAATTCCTCGTCTACGCGCGCGAGAAATGGTGGCACTTCAAGCCCAACATCAATCACCGCACCCACCGGAAGATCCTCGTCGTGGACGGGGAGGTGGGATTCACCGGCGGCATGTGCATCGACGACCGCTGGCTCGGCGACGCGGATTCCGAGAAAGTGTGGCGGGAAACGCAGGTGCGGGTCGTGGGGCCCGCGGTGCGGCAGATGCAGGCCGTGTTCATCGCGAACTGGCTGCAGACGACCTCGCGCCTCCTGGTGGGCGCGGAATATTTTCCCGCGATGGGCCGGCCCGCGGGGGAAAGCCTCGCGCAGTGCTATCGGAGCGGCCGCAACGAGAGCCCGGAGAACGCCCGCATCGCCCACCTGCTCGCCATCGCCGGCGCGCGCCGTTCCATCCAGATCGCGCAGGCCTATTTCGTGCCCGACGACCTGGCCATCGAGATGCTGCTCGCCGCGCGGCGGCGGGGAGTCGAGATCGAGGTGATCGTGCCCGCGATCAACGACTCGCGTTTCGGTCGCGCCGCGTCGCGTTCCCGCTGGGGTCGCCTGCTCGAGGCGGGCGTGAAGATCCACCAGTACCTCCCGGCGATGTATCACTGCAAGGTGATGATCGTGGACGACGTGTTCGCCACCGTGGGCTCGGTGAATTTCGACAACCGCTCGTTCGCCATCAACGACGAGGTGGCATTGAACGTGATCGATGCGGGCGTCGCGCGCGACCTCCAGAAGAGCTTCACCGCCGACCTGAAACGCTCCCGGCCGCTCACGCTGGAGGAGTTCCGGGCGCGGCCGTGGTACATCAAGGCCACCGATCATTTCTGCGGGCTCTTCCGCTCCCAGCTTTGAACCGCGCCCCGGGGCGCCGCCTGTGAGGGATTGCACCGCCGTCGGGTGTTTTCCCGGGCGGCCGGTCCGGTCGCTTTACCGATAGGAGGAATCCGCCGCCTTCGGTAATCTGTTACGCGTCGGAACAATTCCCATCCCGCCGCTCCTCTTCTTCCCCATGACCCCTTCCCGCCAGCCTGCCGCCGCCCCGGACTTCGCCTGGCTGCCCGACGAGGGGGAGATGTGCGCGCGCATTCGCGCGCTGGACTGGGCGAAGACGCCGGTCGGCCCGGTCGACTCCTGGCCCCAGAGTCTCCGCATTGCCCTCGGGATTGTCGCCGGATCGCGCTACCCGATGTTCGTATGGTGGAAGGAGCAGCTCACGTTCTTCTACAACGACGCGTACATCCCCATGCTCGGCCAGCGCCATCCGGCGGCGCTCGGACAGCCCGCCGACCAGGTGTGGCACGAGATCTGGCCCGCCCTCGGGCCGCAGGTGGCGTTCGTGCTCGGGGAAAACCGCGCGACGTGGAACGACCGCATGCTGCTCATCATGGAGCGCAACGGCTACCCGGAGGAATCGTACTTCACCTTCTCCTACAGCCCGGTCCCGACGGAGGACGGCCGACCCGGGGGCGTGTTCTGCGCGTGTTCCGAGGACACCCTGCGCGCGCTCGCGGAACGGCGGCTGCAGGCGCTGCGCCAGCTCGCCGACCGGACGGCGGAGGCGCACGATGCCGCGGAAGCCTGCCGGCTGGCGGCCGCGTGCCTGGAGCTTCACCCGCGGGACGTGTCGTTCGCCTTCATCTATCTCCTCGACCGCGACGGCAGCGCCGCCTGCCAGGCGGCGCGCACGCGCGGGGTGCACGCGTCGGCGCACGCACCCGACCGAATTCGGCTCGAGGACGCAGCCTCCGCGACGTGGCCCTTCCTGCGCGTGGCGCGGGGCGAGCGGATCACGCTGACGGACCTCGGTGCGCTCGGGCTCCCGGGCGGCGATTGGCCGGAGCCGACGCACACCGTGATGCTGCTTCCGCTCGCGCAGGCCGCCGAGACGACCCCGCACGGCTTCATCGTGCTCGGCGCGAGCCCGCGACGGGAGTTCGACGACGACTACAAGGGATTTTTCGAACTCGTGGCCGCGGCCATTGCCAGCGCGATCGGCAAGGCCCGGAGCTACGCCGAGGCCCGGCAGCGCGCGGAGGCGCTCGCCGAGCTGGATCGGGCAAAGACGGCGTTCTTCAGCAACGTCAGCCACGAGTTCCGCACCCCGCTCACGCTGATGCTCGGTCCGCTCGAGGAGTGGCGGGGGCGCGCCCGGCATGCGCCGGCCCGCGTCGCGCGCGCGGAGATCGACGCCGTCCACCGCAACAGCCTGCGCCTGCTCAAGCTCGTCAATGCGCTGCTGGATTTTTCGCGCATCGAGGCGGGCCGCGCGCAGGCGGCGTACGAGCCCGCCGACCTCGCGGCGCTCACGACGGACCTCGCGAGCGTGTTCCGCTCGGCGATGACCAAGGCCGGCCTCGATTTCCACGTCGCCTGCGCGCCGCTGCCGCAGCCGGTCTGGATCGATCCGGACCTGTGGGAGCAGATCGTGTTCAACCTCCTCTCGAACGCGCTGAAGTTCACGCTGCAGGGAGCGGTCCAACTCTCGCTGCAGGTCGAGGGGCCGTTTGCCGTGCTGCGCGTGCGCGACACCGGGCTGGGGATCGCGGCGAGCGAACTGCCGAATCTCTTCAAGCGGTTTCATCGCATCGCGAACATGCGCGGCCGCACGCACGAAGGCACCGGCATCGGCCTCGCCCTCGTCCACGAGCTGGTCAAGCTGCACGGCGGCACGCTCGGCGTGACGAGCGAACCGGGAAGGGGCAGCGAGTTCATGGTCCGCCTGCCCTTCGGCCACGCCCACCTCCCGCAGGAGCGGGTCAGCCCGGAACGCTCCCGACCCGGCACCCGCCGCCACGGCACCGCCTTCGTCGAGGAGGCGTTGAGCTGGCTGCCCGCGAGCGAAGCCAGTCCGGACGGGCCGCCTCCCGAGGACGCGCGCGAGCCCCTCGACCACGGCTCGCTGCCCCCCCATTTCGCCGGCGCGCGCCCCTCCGGCGCGCGCATCCTGCTCGCGGACGACAACGCCGACATGCGCGCGTACGTGCAGCGCCTGCTGCGCCCGCTCTACGAGGTCGAGGCGGTGCCCGATGGCGAAGCCGCGCTCGCGGCGGCCCGGCGCCAGGCTCCCGACCTGATCGTCAGCGACGTGATGATGCCCGCGATGAACGGCTTCGAGCTGGTGCAACACCTGCGGGCCGACGACGCCCTGCGCTCGACGCCCGTCGTGCTGCTCTCGGCGCGCGCCGGCGAGGAAGCGCGGCTCGAGGGCGCGGCGCAGGGCGCCGACGACTATCTCACGAAGCCGTTCAGTGCCCGGGAACTCCTGGCCCGCGTCGCCCTGCACCTCGAGCTGGCGAGAGTCCGGCGGCGGGAGGCGGCCGCCATCGAGCGCGAGAAGCGACGCCTGCTCGACCTGCTCGAACACGCGCCGGCCTGCGTCTGCCTGCTGCGCGGTCCGGACCACGTCTACAGCCTCGCCAACCGCCTCTACCTGCAGCTCGTGGACCGGCCCAGCGAGGCGATCGTGGGCCGGTCCGTCCGCACGGCGCTGCCGGAACTGGACGGGCAGGGTTTTTTCGAGCTGCTCGACCGCGTGTACGCGACCGGCGAACCCTTCGTCGGCGACGAGATGCCCGTCCGGCTGGCCCGCGGGGGGCAGGGAGCGCTGGAGGAGCGTTTCGTCAATTTCGTCTACCAGCCCATCCCCGACGGCGCCGGTGCGATCGACGGCGTGCTGGTGCACGCGATCGACGTGACGGCCCAGGTGCGCGCCCGCCGGCAGGTGGAGGAACTGGCGCAGGGCGTCGTGAGCGAGCGCGACCGGGCGAGGGCCAGCGAGGAGCGGGCGCACCGGCAGTTCGCCGAGCTGGACGGCCTGTACCGCAGCGCTCCCGTCGGCCTGGCGTTCGTCGATCGCGAGCTGCGCTTCGTCCGCATCAACGAGATGCTCGCCACCATCAACGGCGTGCCCGTGGACCGGACAGTGGGACGCACGCTCCGCGAGGTTCTGCCCTCCATGGCCGACAAACTCGAGCCGTCGTATCACGAGGTGCTCGCCACCGGGCGGGCGGTGCGGTTCGAGGTCGAGGGCGAGATGCCGACCGCACCGGGCGTTCGACGAAATTTCGTCGTGTCCGACTACCCCGTCGCGGACGCCTTCGGCCAGATTCTCGGGGTGGGGTGCGTGGTGCGCGAGGTGACGGAGCGGAGGCAGGCGGAGCGGGCCCTCCAGGAGGCGCACACGCTGCTGGCGGACAAGGCCGCGCACCTCGAAACGCTGGTGCAGCAGCGGACCGCGCGACTGCGCGAATCGATCGCCGAACTCGAGGCCTTCTCCTACAGCATCGCGCACGACCTGCGCGCGCCCCTGCGCTCCCTGCGGGGGTTTTCCGACGCCCTGCTGAGCGACCATGCCGGCAGCCTCGATGCGGAAGGCCAGGACTATCTGAGACGCATCGCCGCCTCCGCCGCGCGCATGGACCGGCTGATCCAGGACGTGCTCAGCTACAGCCGCGTCGTGCGCGGCGAATCGCCCGTCGAGACGGTCGACATCGGGCACCTGCTGCGGGACATCGCCGAAAGCTACCCGATGCTGGCGCCGGACAAGGCGAACCTCGTGTTCGAGGGCACGTTTCCGCCGGTGCGGGGCGGCGAGGCGTTGTTGACGCAGGTGTTCTCCAACCTGCTCGGCAACGCCGCGAAATTCGTGCCGCCCGGCGCGCGTCCGGACATCCGGGTCTGGGCCGAGACGCGCGGGGCGAAGGTGTGCGTTTTCATCCGCGATCGCGGCATCGGCATCGCACCGGAACACCAGGAGAGGATATTCGGGATGTTCGAACAGCTCGGGAAAGCCTACGAGGGCACCGGCATCGGCCTTGCCATCGTCAAGAAGGCGGTCGAGCGCATGGGCGGCGCCGTGGGTGTCGACTCGCAGCCGGGCCAGGGCAGCACGTTCTGGATCGAACTGCCCCGCGCGTGACTCCCGCCGTCCCTTTACCCTCCATGACCGCCGCCTCGCGCCTCGCCCTCCTCGTGGAGGACAACGAAGACGACGTCATCCTCCTGCAACGCACCGTGCGGAAGGCCGCGCTGCCGCTCACGCTGTTCCACGTCGATGACGGGCAGCGCGCGACCCACTACCTGGCCGGCACCGGCGAGTTTTCGGACCGGGCACGCCATCCCCTCCCCACGCTCGTGCTGCTCGATCTCAAGCTGCCGCTGCGCCACGGCCTCGACATCCTGCAGTGGGCGCGCGCCCGACGGGAGCTGGACCCCGTCTGCATCGTGGTGCTCACGTCCTCCGCCGAGCCGACCGACGTCGAGCGCGCCTGTGCGTACGGGGCCAACTGCTACCTGACGAAGACCGTGGCGGCCGAGACGCTCGTGGAGCTGCTGGCGGCGATGGACGCCGCCTGGCCCTCCGCCGGGCCCGGAGCGTGGCTGCTCGTGCCGAAGGCGGAACGTCCCCGATCGACGCCGGGGCCGGCCTGACCGCAGGGGCCGGCAACCGGCGCTCGTCCGCCCTCACGGGCATTCCTGGCCGGTCGTCCGCTCGCGCTGCCGGAATTGCCGCGGGCTGAGGCCGGTGTGCGGCTTGAAATCCTTGCTGAAAAAGCAGCGATCCCCGTACCCTAACCGCCGCCCTTCATGCTCCCCTCGGGTCGCTTGCATCCCCCGCCCCGCTTCCTCGCCGCCCTGGTCCTGCTCGCCGCCGCGGCGTCGGGGGCCGAGCCGGTGAGCTTCAGCCGGGATATCCTGCCGATCCTCTCCGACGCGTGCTTCAGTTGCCACGGCCCGGATGACGGCCATCGGAAGGCCGACCTGCGGCTCGACACGCGGGAAGGAGCGACCGCCGCGTCGATCCAGGCCATCGTTCCAGGCCGGCCCGAGGCCAGCGAGCTGCTCCGGCGCATCGTCTCGACGGAGGAGGATGAAGTGATGCCGCCGCCGGCGTCGCACAAGGCCCGGCTGTCGCCCCGCCAGGTCGATCTGCTCCGCCGCTGGATTGCCGAAGGGGCCGTCTGGGGACGCCACTGGGCGCTCGAGCCGCCCGTTCGTCCCGCCACGCCGGCCGGACAGCACCCGATCGATGCGCTGATCGCCGCCCGCCTCGAACGGGAGGGCCTCGTCCCCGCGGGACCGGCGGCCCCGGTCACGCAGTTGCGGCGACTGTCGTTCGACCTCACGGGGCTGCCGCCCACGCCGGCGGACGTGGACGCGTTTCTCCGCGACCCGGCGCCCGATGCCTACGAGCGCGCGGTCGACCGCCTGCTCGCCTCGCCGCACTTCGGGGAGCGGATGGCGATGTGGTGGCTCGACGCGGCGCGGTATGCGGACACCGACGGCTTCCAGGCCGATGCGGAGCGGAGCAACTGGCCCTGGCGCGACTGGGTGGTGGGAGCGTTCAACGCCAACCTGCCCTTCGACCGTTTCACGATCGAGCAGTTCGCCGGCGACCTGCTGCCCGGCGCCACCCCGGAGCAAATCCTGGCCACCTGCTTTCATCGCAACCACATGACGAACGGCGAAGGGGGCCGCGACCCGGAGGAGTCGCGCGTTGATTACGTCATCGATCGCGTGAACACCGTCGGCACCACCTGGCTCGGCCTCACGCTGGGCTGCGCGCAGTGCCACGCGCACAAGTTCGATCCGATCTCGCACGCCGACTACTACCGGCTGACCGCGTTCTTCAACAGCATCGACGAGGACGGCAAGGCCGGCACCGCCGCGAAACCCCACCTCGCCTACCAGTCGCCGCACACCGCGCGCGCCATCGCCGACGCCGAGCAGGTCGTCGCGGAGCGCGCGCCGGGCGAAACCCGCGCCCGGCGGGAGGCGGAGGCGCCGTTCGCCGCCTGGCTCGCCGCGCGCCACGCCGACGTGCGCGGCGGCTTTTCCGCCTGGCACCTCCTCACCGCGACCGGCCTGGAGTCGACCGAGGGCACGCACCTCGCGCAGGAGCCGGACGGCGCGGTCCAGGCCTCGGGGCCGCATCCCAACCAGGACGACTACCGCTTCACCGCCGCCGTGAACCTGCCGCGGGTCACCGGCTTGAAGCTCGAGGTGCTTCCGCACGCCACCCACACCGGCGGCGGGCTGTCGCGCGGGCAGGCGGGAGAGTTCATCCTCACCGACATCAAGGTGCAGGTGCGGCGTCGCGGCAGCTCGCAGATCCGCGACGTGGCGGTGGACTCCGCGGTCGCCAGCGTGTCGCGGCCGCAGAAGGAGGCGCGCAGCTACGGCGACATCAAGGGCGTGCTCGACGACGACCCGCGCAACGGCTGGACCACGCAGGGCTCCCCGCCGACGGAGGCGTATTTCGCGCTCTTCGCCCTCGCGGAGCCGCTCGTCCTCGAGCCGGACGAGGAACTGGTGCTCGAACTCCGCCACCGCTCCACCGGCGGCGACGCGAACATCGGCCGCTTCCGCGTCTCCGCCAGCGACCAGCCCGGCGAGGCGGTGCGCAGCCTGCAGCCCGCGCCACTCGAGGAACTGGCCCGCGCCCAGGTCGAGCAGCCCGCGGACGTCCCGTCCGGGCTGCGCGCGCGGCTGTTCGAACAGTTCCTGGCCGACCACGCGCCTTACCGCGGCCCGCGCGCCGCCCTCGATCGCGCGCGGCGGCAGCTCGCGGAAGTCCGGCGCGCCGCCGGCCGGCTCAACGTCATGGTGCTGGCCGAACGCGCCACGCCGCGGGAGACGTTCGTCCTGGAACGCGGCGTCTGGGACCAGCATGGAGCGCGGGTGACGCCCGGCGTGCCCGCCGCGGTCGCGCCCTGGCCCGGGGGCGAGACGCCAGACCGCCTGGGCCTCGCCCGCTGGATCGTCTCCCCGGAGAATCCGCTCACGGCCCGCGTTGCCGCGAACCACCTCTGGCAGATGCTGTTCGGCGCCGGGCTGGTGCGGACGCCGGAGGATTTCGGCCTGCAGGGCGAGCGTCCGGTGTATCCGGAGATCCTGGACTGGCTGGCGGTCGAGTTCGTGGCCGGCGGGTGGGACGTGAAACGCCTCCTGAAGACGATCGTCACGAGCGCGGCCTACCGGCGGGAGTCCGCGACCGACGCCGCCGCGCTGGCCCGCGATCCGCTCAACCGCTTCCTCGCCCGCGGCGCGCGGTTCCGGCTGCCGAGCTGGATGCTGCGCGACGCGGCCCTGCAGGCATCGGGGCTGCTCAACCCGGCGCTCGGCGGCCCGCCGGTGCGGCCCTACCAGCCGGAGGGCGTGTGGGAGGAGATGTTCATGGGCCGCTTCCGTTACGAGCCGAGCGAGGGACCCGCGCAATACCGGCGGACGCTGTACGCGTTCTGGCGCCGGGCGGTCGCGCCGACGTTCCTGTTCGATGCGGCGCAGCGGCGCGTGTGCGAAGTCGGAGCGATGCGCACCAACACGCCCCTGCAGGCGCTCACGTTGCTCAACGACCTGACCTACCTCGAGGCCTCGCGCGCGCTCGCGACCCGTGCTTGGCTGGCGGCGGACGCACCGGCGGCGCGGCTGCGGCTGATCTTCCGGCAGGTGGTCAACCGCGAGCCCGCCCCGCGGGAACTCGCCGTGCTCGAGCGCGAACTCGCCCGCGCCCTCGCCCACTATCGGAAGAGCCCGGCGGATGCGGAGGCTTTCCTGCGGATCGGGCAGCACCCGCCCGATCCGTCCGTGCCGCCGGCCGCACTCGCCGCGTACACCCTGGCCGCCAGTCTCGTGCTCAACCTCGATGAAGCCCTCACCCATGAATAGCCGCTCCTCCCGCCGGGCGTTCCTGCGGTTCGGCACGCTCGCCGCCGGCCTTCCCTTCGTGCGCGCCGCCAGCAAAACGGCCCCCGCGGGCCACGGCACCGTGATCGGACACGGCGCGCTGCGCTATCGCGTCGACTGCCGATGGAGCCGCGCCTCGCCGGAGACGCACCCGGTGCGGGACTGCCACGAGATGGTGCAGGCGGACGACGGACGCCTGTTCCTGCTCACGAACCACCGGCAGAACAACGTGCTGATCCACGACCGCGGCGGCCGGCTGCTCGGCGCATGGACGCTGAATCTCGCCGGCGCCCACGGGCTCACGCTGCAGCGGGAGCCGGACGGCCGCGAGTTCCTCTACGTCACCGACACCGGCACGGGACGCGTGCTCAAGACCACGCTCGGCGGCGAAGTCGTGCTGGAACTGCCGCATGCCGTGAAATGCGGCGCGTATGCGGAGAAGGACACCTATAGTCCGACCGAGACGGCGATCGGGCCGGGCGGCGACATCTACGTCGCGGACGGCTACGGCTCGCAGTTCGTGCTGCGCTTCGACCGCACCGGAAAATACCTCGGCAAGTTCGGCGGCCGCAGCACGCAGCCCGTCAATCCCGGACGGTTCATGCAGGTGCACGGCATCGCGCTCGATACCCGCGGGCCGGAGCCGCTGCTCGTCTGCACCGAACGGGTGCGGAACGAGTTCAACTGGTTCACGCTCGAGGGACGGCATGTGCGCGGCGTGTATCTGCCGGGCGCGTACGTCAGCCGCCCGGTGATCGCCGGACGTCACCTCTATTCCGGCGTGTGCTTCGGGACGAAGCCCGACGACTACCGCATGTGGCAGAAGCGCGGCTTCGTCACGATCCTCGACGACGCCGACCGCGTCGTTTCCAACCCCGGCGGCCAGCCGCCCGAGTACCGTGACGGGCGGCTGCGCCTCCTGCTGCAGGACCAGCCGGTGTTCGAGAACTGCCACGACGTCTGCGTGGACTCGGCGGGTGACCTGTACATCTGCCAGTGGAACAGCGGCCAGGTCTATCCCTACAAGCTGCACCGCGAGGCGTGAGCCCGCACGCTGGATCCGACCTCCAAGCCTCCGATGACAACGGCACGGAAAAGTGAAGCCGCGGGTCCCCACGCGGCTGCGGACGGGCTCGTCGGACGTCAGCCGCCTGGGGACAGGCGGCTCCACCTCAACTGAATGGCTCCGGCCGAGCCGACCGCCTTCGCTGCCTACCATGGATCCGCTTCATGTCACCCGCCGCTATTTCCTTGGCCAGTGCACCGGTGTCTCGCTGGGCGCGATGGCACTCGCCTCCCTGCTCGGGCGGGCGCGCGGGGCACCGGGGGCCGCGGGCGACGCCATCGGGCTGCCCGGCCTGCCGCATTTCGCGCCGAAGGCGAAGCGGGTGATCTTCCTCACGCAGTCGGGCGGCCCTTCCCAGATCGAGCTGTTCGATGAGAAGCCGGGGCTGAGGCAATGGGCCGGCACCGAGCTGCCGGACTCGGTGCGGCGCGGGCAACGCCTCACGACGATGACGTCGAACCAGAAGCAGCTCATCAAGCCGGCGGCGACGCAGTTCGCCCGCCATGGGCGGAGCGGCGCGACCGTCAGCGAGTGGCTGCCCCACCCTGGCCGGATCGCCGACGACGTGTGCTTCGTGAAGTCGATGCACACGGACGAGATCAACCATGCGCCGGCGATGACGAAGTTCCTCACCGGCCACCAGATCCCAGGCCGGCCGAGCATGGGGGCGTGGGTCAGCTACGGTCTCGGCAGCACCAACCGCAACCTGCCCGACTACCTGGTGCTGATCTCGAAGATGCAGCGGCCGAGCGACCAGCCGCTGTACGATCATTATTGGGGCAGCGGTTTTCTCCCCTCGCGCTACCAGGGCGTGAAGCTGCGCAATGCGCGCGATCCCGTGCTCTACCTGCGCGATCCGGACGGCCTGCCCCGCGAGCTGAGACGCGGCATGCTCGACGGGCTCGGCGAACTCAACCAGCAGCGGCTCGATCGGACCCGCGATCCGGAGATCGCGACGCGGATCCGCCAGTACGAGATGGCCTATCGCATGCAGGCCAGCGTGCCGGAGCTGACCGACCTGCGCGACGAGCCCGACGAGGTGTTCCAGCTTTATGGACCCGATTCGCGGCGGGCCGGCAGCTACGCGGCGAACTGCATCCTGGCGCGGCGGCTGGTCGAGCGCGGGGTGCGTTTCGTGCAGTTGTTTCATCCGGATTGGGATCATCACAGCCGGCTCACCTCGTGGTGCACCGCCCGCTGTCGCGACACCGACCAGCCGAGCGCGGCGCTCGTCACCGACCTGAAGCGCCGCGGCCTGCTGGACGACACGCTCGTCATCTGGGGCGGCGAATTCGGCCGCGGCGTGGCGGGCCAGGGCAAGTGGGACAGCCCGGAGGCGGGGCGGGATCATCATCCCCGCTGTTTCACGATGTGGCTCGCCGGCGGGGGCGTGAAGGCGGGCCTGACGTACGGGGCCACCGACGACTTCAGTTACAATGTGGCGGAAAACCCGGTGCACGTGCGTGACCTGCACGCGACGATCCTCCACCTCCTGGGCGTGGACCACGAGCGGCTCACGCACCGTTTCCAGGGGCTCGACTTCCGGCTGACCGGAGTGGAGCCGGCGCGGGTCGTGCGCGGGATCCTGGCGTAGAGCAGGCAAAATGGGCCCGGAGCCCAGACCCAAACGCAAAGGCGCAAAGGAACGCGACGTTTCGCCAAGGGTTTCTTCGCGAGTCTTTGCTTTCCTTCGCGTCTTCGCGCTGAGCCGAAATGATGCCGTTGGCCTTCAAATCAGCCGTGAGAATGGCCGCACGGAAAGGTGGTGCGGCTTGTCCTCAAGCTGCTGCGGACCGGTTCTTCGCACGTCAGCCGCCTGGGGACAGGCGGCTCCACCGCAACGTCACCATTGGCTGAGTATCCCGCTTGGAGCGGCCAAGGATTTCCCTGGGGCGCTCGCGCCGGGAGATTCGGTCCTGCCTCCGAAAAACAAAAAGCCCCCGACCGCGTCACCGCGATCGGGGGCAAGAATGGCGCACCCGTAGGGAGTCGAACCCCAAACCTTCTGATCCGTAGTCAGATGCTCTATC
>ERZ761602.2329-NODE-2329-length-30159-cov-16.225917_pt1 | contig 30159 bp, 21 predicted proteins | sample MGYA00512165_ERZ761602 | MGnify/ENA primary metagenome ERZ761602 (study PRJEB28899, sample SAMN02445085) | bioreactor sludge metagenome | biome: EBPR sludge; isolation source: Thorneside wastewater treatment plant | place: Australia: Brisbane, Thorneside...
ACACGATATCCGGCTCGGTTGGCGTATCCTGCGACGGGTCGTAGCCGACGATGGTCTCCAGCACGTCGTTGTGGGTGATCATGCCCTGGATGCCGCCGAACTCGTCCAGAATCAGCGCCACGTGAGTGCCTGCCTGTTTGAAGCGGTCGAGCGCCTCCAGGGCGGTGGTCGCGGCCGGCGGAGCTCGGCGGGCGAACGACCGCCCGCGCGACGATCGTGGGCGTGGCGGGCGACAGCCGCGTCGAGGCGGCCGCCGCGGTCACGCTCGCCCCCGACGAGGTCCATGCGATCGAGGTCGAGGCCCGGGGTCCGCTGCGCGCCGACGGGCTCGCGCGGACGCGCGTGATCGCTCGCGTCCGGGACCGACACGGCAACCTGGTTTCCAGCGATGGACTCTCGGCGGACGCCACCGGCACGCTGGGTCGCTTCGAACGTGCGGCGGACGGATCGCTCGTGGCGACCTACGTCGCGCCACGTTCGCGGTCGCTTCGACGCGACGCGATCGTGGTGACCGACCGGAGGACCCGCGTCACCGCGCAGACCGAGATCCAGCTCGAACCGCTCGGGCCCGCGCGGCGTGCCGATCTGCGGCTGGGTTGGTTCGACAACCTGGGACGTGTCTCCGCGCCGGTGATGACCCTCGAAGCCTCCGCCGCGGTGCCCGTGCCCCGCATCGCGGTCGACCGGGTGCGCGCCGGGGTCGGCGTCGGCGCCTACCGCGCCGGCTTCCGCGCGATGGTCGACGGTGAGGAGGTCGACGTCTCCGTGACCACCGTGCCGATCGCCGGACGCCTGAGCTACGCCCGCCGGCTCGGTCCCGCCGAGCTCCTCGCCGGCGTCGGTTTCGGGGCCGCCGTGGTCGATGCCGCGACGACGTCGCCGAGCGCGGGGAGGCGCGCGCGCACGCTGGTGCGGCCGATCTACATCGCCGCGGTCCAGGGCCGGTATCCGCGCGGGCGCATCGCGCTGGTCGGCGGCGTCGAGTACTGGCGCGCACGCGGCGATACGGGCGACGTGCACGGCTCGCTCGGCGGGATCGTCACCACCGTCGGTGTGGGGGCGCCATTCTGACGATGGACGTGCAGCGGACGCGGCGAGTACCATCGACGTCGATGGCGGATCGCTCGGGTGCGGGCTCGCCGCGATCGCGGTGCCAGGTCGACCACGCGACGGCCGCGCGCCGCGGTCGGAGGAACGTATGAGCGCCGACGATCCCAGCGATCCGAACGCGATCCTCGGTTCCGACCTCATCCACGTGCTCGAGCAGCACGGCATGGCCGGCCGCCTCGACGCCCTGGTGAGCCGCCTCCTGCACCTGCAACGGCTCACGGCGATCGGCGCCGTCGGCGCTGGCGTGATCCACGAGGCCCGGAACGCCATGACGGGGATCGTCGGCTTCGCGCAGGTCGGCGCCGAGCGGCCCGACTCCCCCGAGAGCGCCAGGCTCTTCCGTCTCATCGAGAAGGAGTCGATCCGCTGTCTCGCGCTCCTCTCGAGCTATCTAGGCGCCGCCCGCGATCACGAGGCGCCGCAGCGACGCGTCGCGGTCGCCGAGCTCGTCGAATCGACCGCCGTGCTCGTCCGTGGGCAGTTCCGCATGAACCGCGTCCGCCTCGAGATCGAGGCGGATCCAACCGTCGTGGTGAACGGTCGCGCGAACGAGCTCACGCAGGTGCTCCTGAACCTGCTCGTCAACGCGCTGCAGGCGACGCCGGCCGGCGGCACCGTCCGCGTCACCGCCGCGCGGGACGCGAGCGGCCAGGTCGTCATGGCCGTGTCGGACACCGGCGAAGGGATCCCGGGCGACCTGATCGCGCGCATCCTCGAGCCGTTCGTCACCTCCAAGGACGACGGCGTCGGACTCGGCCTGACCGTGAGCAACCGGATCGTGGAGATGCACGGCGGTACCCTCGAGGTCGTCAGCGAGCCCGGAAACGGTGCCACGTTCACGGTGCGCTTGCCGTCCGATCCGCGGTAGCCCGGCGCGACCTCGGACGGCTCAGCGGGAGGTCCGTGTCGCGCGTGCCTTGGAGATCGCCGCGACGAGATCCGCCGCCCCCCAGGGCTTGGGCAAGAAGGCGACGAGCCCCTCGCCGACGAGCTTCGACATCGTATCCTGCTCGCTGTAGCCGCTGGAAAGGACGACGGGCAGGGTCGGCCTCACCCGCTGGATGTGCGCGAAGACCTCGGCGCCGTTCAGCCGAGGCATCGACATGTCGAGCAGCACGGCGACGAGCTCGTCGGCGTGCGCGTCCACGAGGTCCACCGCCTCCTTGCCATCGCGTGCCTCGATCACCTGGTAGCCGGCGTCCTCGAGCGTCGCCACCACGACCTGACGAACGATGTCGACGTCGTCCGCGACGAGCACGAGCCCGCGGGCGACCTGCGGCGCCGGCGCGGACGCCACGTCGTCGCGCCGCGGTGTGCCGTCGGCCCGCACCGGCAACAGGACCCGGATCGTCGTGCCCTCGCCGACCTCGCTGTCGATCTTGATCGCGCCGTGATGGCCGCGAAGGATCCCGAGCACCGCGGCGAGCCCCAGACCGCGTCCGGAGAGCTTCGTGGTGAAGAACGGATCGAAGACCTTCTGCATGGTCGCCGCGTCCATCCCGGACCCGGTATCGGCGACCTCGAAGAAGGCGTAGTCGCCTTCGTTCATCGACGCGTCGAGGTACATCGACCGCAGGTACTCGGCGTCTGCACGGACGTGGCCCGTGGTGACGACGATCTGTCCCTCTCGTCCCTCGAGCGCATCGCTCGCGTTCGTGATCAGGTTGATGACGATCTGCCGGATCTGCGTCGCGTCACCGGTGACCGTCGGCAGGTCGGGGGCGAAGTGGTAGCGCAGCGTCGCCTTCTTCGAGATCGCCGCGTTGATCAGGTGCGTGGTCTCGCTGACGAGCCGGTTCAGGTCGAGCGGCTCCACGACGAAGCGTCCTCTGCCCGAGTACGCGAGGAGCTGCTTCGTGAGATCGGCGAGCTGCCACGCCGCGTCGCGCACGTCCTGGATCGACGCGCGGGCCCAGGAGTCCTCGGGCAGATCGCTGAGCGCGAGATCCGCGTTGCCGAGGATCCCGACGAGGAGGTTGTTGAAGTCATGCGCGATCCCGCCGGCGAGGAGGCCGACGCTCTCGAGCTTCTGCGCCTGCTGGATGCGCGCCTCGAGGCCCCTTCGCTGGGTCACGTCCGACACCATCGCGAGCGCTCCGACGATCTCCCCGTGAGCGTCGCGGAGCGGATTGGTCGCCATGATCGTCCATAGATCGGTTCCGTCGCGCCGCTTCAGCCGGAACTCGTGGGACTCGCGGATGCCGCGCTTGCGTCGCTCGAGGTTCACCTCCGCCGAGCGCCGGCCCTCGGCGTCCATGAAGTCGAAGAACGAGCGCCCGATCATCTCGGCCGGCGCGTACCCGAGCATCTCGGCGAGCTGCGGGTTGACGAAGGTGGTGCGACCTTGCATGTCGATCGTCCACACGCCCTCCGCGCACGTCGTCACGATCTCCCGGTAGCGAGCCTCGCTCTCGCGCAACGCTTGCTCGATCGTCTCGCGCTCGAGCTCGACCGCCACGCGCTGCGCGAAGAGCTCGAGCGCCGAGCTGTGCTCCTCGCCGAGCGGGGACGTCGGCGCGTCGTGCAGCCCGATGATGAGCCCGGTCACCCCGCCACCCCGCTTGGTGACCCGGAACCCGGTGTAACTCTCGATCCCCATCTCCGCGAGCATCTTGTCGCGCGGGAACAGCCTGGCCACGTCCCTTGGGATGTGGCACGCGCCGCGCTCGACGACCTCTGCGCATGGCGTGCCGTCCAGTTCGTACTCGAACGGCGGAAGATGACTGCCGTCGGACCACCCCGCGCGGATCCGGATCCGCTCGCCGCTCCCGGTCTGCACGCCCACGAAGCCGAACTTGCACGCCAGGGCTTCGGCGACCGCGCGGGCCAGCGAACGATAGAACTCCTCGCCCGAGCTCGACGCCGTGCGTTCGAGCAGAGCGCGCGTAACGGTTGCCCACGTCACAGACTCGCGAGATCTCCTGTGCTCGAAGCTAGCGTGAGGCGTCCTTCCCCGGCAAGCGTTTCGCCGAGGCAGTCTGGCGCGAGATTTGCGCGTCGCGCACGCTCATCCACGCTCGGTGCGACGCGTCACGACAGGATCACGAACGGTCCCGGCACCGGCAGGTGCCGGCGCGTGAGCTCGTCACGCCCGAGCTCGGCCGTCGCGGCCGCTTCGTCGGCGTGCCCGGTGCGCGCCTCGTGCGCGGCGCGCAGCCAGAGCACCGAGAGCGCATCCTCCTCCGCGCCGGTCCGCGATGCACGGGCGAGGAGCTCGCCCCAGATCCTGGGAGGTGCACCCTCGATCGAAGCCTGGACCGCATCGACCAGGAGCGACAGGCTGGGGTTCGACCGGACGTCTTCGTCGACGACCTCGTCGAGCGCGGCGCGGGCCAGCGCCATGTCACCCGTGCCCGCGCACAGGAACGCGACCTGCACCGAGCCGACCAGCGGTGGCCGCTCGCGAAACCGGCGCCGGCCGAGCTCCCGTGACTGCGTGGCCGCGGCGAGCGCACCCGTGACGTCGCCGGTGCACCAGCGGAGCTCGGACAAGTTGTGCCAGCCCCAGACCTCGAGCTGACCGAGCCCGGCGCGCTCGGCGACCTCGATGGCGCGCTGGCAGTCCTCCTCCGCCCTTCGCGGCTCGCCGAGTCGGCGCCAGGTGTTGATGCGGTTGAACAGCCCCACCGTGAGGTGGAAGTCGTCGCGGCTCCGCTCGCATCGCGCGATGACGTCGTCGAGCACGCGCAGCCCGTCGGCCACGCGCGCGCGGCGACGCAGCACGCCCCCCAGCATCAACATCGAACCGATCGCCGTCTCGTGGTCGTCGAGGCTGTCGGCCAGGGCGATCGCCTCGCCGAGCTCGCGGGTGGCGTCTTCCAGCCGCTCCTTGCGCGCGTGGACGACCCCGCTCCAGTTGAGCAACCGGGCGCGGCTCGCCGGCGGCAGATCGTCGCCCGCGAGCGCTCGCGCCGCCGCGACCAGCGTCGCGGACTCGGTGAGGTTCTCCATGAAGTCGCAGACCGCGGCCTCGGCCACCAGCAGATCGACGCGCAGCGTGCGATCGTCGAGGCGCTCGGCCAGGGTCCGGGCGGCGCCGAAGTCGGCGCGCGCCGCCTCGTAGTGGGTCAACATGCGTCGCGCGCGGCCACGCTCGGCCAGCGCGGTCGCGCGCAGCCTCGGTGCCTCGTCACCCGCCGCCTCCACTGCCGCGCTCAGGAGCTGCTCGGCCTCGACGTGGGCGTGCCGCCGGCGCGCCGCCTGCGCGAGCGCGATCCACGCCGCGGCCGCCACCCGTGCCTCACCGCAGCACGAACCGTGATGCGCCAGCCGGCGGAGCCGCGCCGCGGGCTCGCCGTCGATGCGATCCTGCCAGAGCCGGAACGCGGCGGCGTGGAGCGCACGGCGGCGGGCCGGCTCGATCAGCCCCTCCACCGCGTCCTGCAGCGACGCCGAGGCGAGCTCGATGCGACCATCGCTCCAGCGGAGGATGCCGGCGCGTGCCAGCGCCTCGACACCGGCCGCCGGATCGACCGCCGGCCCCTCCGATGGATGTGACGACGCGAGGACGTCGATCTCCGCGAGATCCGCGCCGGGCCCGGCGACGGCGCATGCCTCCGCCAGCCCCCGCAACCCCGGCGGGAGCGACGCGAGTCGCTGAGCCGCGAGCCAGCGCGAGCCCGCCTTCGACGGAACGTCGGTCAGCTCGTCGGCAGCGACGTACCATTCGTCGCTGGCCGGGTGACGGCGGATCACGCCCCGGCGCTTGAGCTCGGTCAGCAGGTCGACGAGGAGCCCCGGATTGCCGCTCGCCTGATCGATGATGCGCGCGACCAGCACCTGAGGGATCCGCCGGACCGGCTGGATGAGGTGGCGCACCAGGCGCTCGGCATCCTGGGCAGCGAGCCGCGGCAGGCGGACGAGCACGTGGTGCGCTGCGCGATCGCCCCACGCCGGCCTCCCACGAACGAGGAGCTCGGTGGCCGCGACGATCACGGCGAGTCGTGCGCCGGCGCGCCCACACGCGATCTCCAGCGCGTCGAGCGTGGCGTCGTCCGCCCACTGCGCGTCATCGACCAGCACGACCAGCCCGTGCACGAGGTGGGCGGTGAGCGCTTCGGCGACGGCGTCACCCCCGAGCGCGCCGGCGAGATCGACCGCGAGCCGATCGCCGCCGAAGCTTCGTCGCGCTGCCACGGCGATGACGGGGCCCTGACCGTCGAGACGTCCCCGCAGCTCTCGGAGCATCCGCGAGCGTCCCATCCCGGACTCACCGAGCAACGTGATCAGCGCGGTCTTGCCGTCCCGGACCGCCTCGGTCGCCGTCGCGGTCAGGTCGGCGAGCAACCCGCTGCGGCCGAAGAGGGGAGGCTCGGTCGCCTCGGTCCCGGTGCGGTCTCGGTCGACCAGGCGATGGAAGCCCGCGCTCTCGGGGAATGGCTCCAGCGGCCCCTCGTGCTCGCGCGCCGCCGCGTCGGTCAGCACCAGGCCGGTCCACGGACGATCCGGCAGCCAGCGCTCGACCTCGTTCACCACGTCACCGTAGACGGAGACCTTGTCGTTGCGCCCGCGCCGCACGACGGCGCGGTCGACATGGATCACCTGCGCGCCGCCCGGCGCCACCAGCGCGGCGGCCTCGATCGCGGCCCCCAGGGGGTGCTCGTGATCGAGCGAGATGTGCGCCGCGAGCAATCCGCCGCCGCGTCGTCCGAGGATCGTCCCCCGCGTTCGCTCGATGGCACGGGTCACGTCGACGGCCCCGAGGTTGCCGAACCAGCTGAGCGCGACGAGGATCGGGCTCGCCCCCGCCGAGCTCCTCCGGGTCTCGATCAGCGCACCATCGCTGCGCGCCCGGGTCACGATCTCGGACGGCGTCGGCCGACGCTGGGGATCCTTGCTCAGGCAGGCGTCGATCAGCTCGTCGATCTCGCGCGGCACGGCTCGCAGCGAGCTGACGCGGGGAGGTCGGCAGACGAGGTGCCCGTACTCGATCGTGGGACGCTCCCCCCCGAACGGCGGTCGGCCGGTGAGGAGCTCGAAGCCGATCACGCCGATCGCGTACACGTCGGCGGCGCGCTCGACCGCCTGGCCGGCGAGTTGCTCCGGCGCCTGGTAATGGGCGGTCCCACCGACGCCCGCGCTGGTGTCGCCCAGGCCCGCGCCAGGTGTGCGGGCCATGCCCAGATCGATCAGGCGTACGCCGCCCTCGACCTCGAACACGTTCTCCGGCTTGAGATCGCAGTGGACGAGCCCCCGGCGGTGGAGCGCGTCGACCGTGCGGGCCAGCCCGGCGATGATCGCGATCGCCTCGTCGAGCCCGACGCCATCGCCGTGGCCCTCGATGCGCCCGGCGAGCGACGCCTCGCCCAGGTGCTCGAGCACCAGGTACGGCCAGCCGTCGACGCTGCGATGCTCGATCAGGTGGGGGACCAGCTCGGGTCCGGCCAGCCGCAGGCGGTGGGCCTCGTCCGCGAACCGGACGATCAGGTCGGCGTCGCGCCACCGGGCGACCTTCGCGACCGCGCGCGCGCCGGATCGCGACAGCTCGTAGACGACCGAGGACCCACCACGCGCGACCGGACGAATCACCTGCCAGCCGTCGAGCGGTACCGGAGGAGTCTCCGACAGCTCCGCCGACCGCGGCGCCCTCCAGCCATGCTCGGCGCAGATGCTCTCGTCGACGAGGCGCCGGTGGCAGCGAGGACACCGCGCCAATGGGAGCCTCTAGATACCGGAGCCCGACCCCGAGCCTGGCCCGGAGCCCGAGCCCGAGCCCGAGCCCGCGTCGGCGCCGGAGCCCGCGTCGGCGCCGGACCCGGAATCCAGCGGCACGCCCGCGTCCTCGTGCACCGGCGTCTCGATCGGTGGGGGCTGCTCCCACGGCGGCGGGTAATCGCAGACCTGGCAATCGGACGGACAGCCGGTGCACGTCTCGCTCGGATCGCAGTACCCGTTGCCGCATGCAGGTGTGATCGGCGGGTCGATCGAGAACTCCTCGGGCACCGGAGACTGGGCCGCCACGATGAACGGCGAGAGGGATCCGAACCGCGTGATCAGATCCTGCTGGGAGGAGACGGCGCCGATGGCGGAGCCCAGCCGCGACAGGGCGAGGTTGTCGAGGAACTGATCGACGAACTCGTACCGATCGGGATGCGCGGACGCGTCGAGGTACGACTCACGGCGCACGGCGCTCGGACCGCTGCTCAGGTGCGTCGCGTCCGCCACCGGGCGATTCGGAGACAGCAGGGCGACCGTGGTCCCGGTGTGAACGGCGTCGAGCGTCTCGGCGTTCCGCGCGTCGAGCTCCGCGCTGGTGATCTGCAGCGCCGTGAGCTGACGTGGGATCCCCAGCGCCGACTTGAGGCAGGGCTGCTCCGAGAGCCCGAACCCGCCCGGCGGGGCGATCTGCGAGAACATCGCGACCGGGTTCCCGTCGCGCGTCAGGAACGCGAGGAAGCGATGCGCCGGATCGGCGGGAAAGTGCACCCACGTCGCGTTCCCCAGCGCGAGGGCGCCGGCGACGATCACCTCGCGGTTCTTGGCCGCCCGGCCGGTCGAGCAGCCGACGATGTCGAGGGCGCTCTCGTCGGCGAGCGCGACCGGCAGCCCCGCGCCGGCGGCGAACTTGAACGGCAGGGCCGCGGGCTGCGTGCCGTAGGGGACGCTCACCAGCTGGACGATGCCCGCCGGGTACATCATCGCCTCGCCGGCGCGCTCGGGTAGCGAGAAGAACCGGACGAACGACACGACGCCCAGCGAGCGGAACCCTCCCTCGGGGTGCGTGTCCTTGCAGGCCTCGACCAGGAACGCGGGCCAGGGGCGATCGGGATGGTTCTGATGAACAAAGGTGGTGATCCGTGTGAGGCGGAGCGTGACATCGAGCCAGTGCAGGTAGCCGTTGTAGGCGCGGGCGCGAACGGTGATGGTCTCGTTCGAGTTCAGCCAGCGGCGGACCCCCGTCGACGTCGTGACCTCGACGTCCGGGCCGATGAGGTTGCCCAGGCTCACGCGCGAGCTGCGCACGTCCGCGCGTCGGATCGTCGACAGCGCCGCGCACGGCGTCGCCGCGACGTTGTTGTCGCGAAGCTCGAAGCCGAGCACGGTCAGGTTGCTGAGCGTCCCGGGGCCGGTCCCGTCGGGAGCCCAGTCACCGGCGCCGTTGCCCCACACGCCGGCGTTGCCGTCCCAGCCGCCGCGATTCCCATCCCAGCCGCCGCGATTTCCGTCCCAGCCGCCACGGTTGCCGTCCCAGCCGCCACGATTGCCGTCCCAGCCGCCGCGCGCGATGGCGGTCGTCTCGTCGGGTGGCTCCTCGTAGCATCCGGCCAGCGCGCTGGAGAGCCCCAGGCACGTGAGCACGGCCAGATTCGTAGCGCAGCTTTGCATACGCGACCTCATGAGCAGAACGCGTGCCGTCGAGCGGCCCCCCGTCTCGCGAAGCTAGCACACGCCCGCTCCTCACAACCCCTCGATCGAACGGACGCGGCCCGGGAGTCTCGCTGCGGGCTCGAGCCTGCAGGTGCGGCCTCGAGCCCGCACCTGTCCCCGGAGCCCCACGCGGCGAGCTTTGGTTGCGCCCGCATCCCCTGCCGTCTCGTGCTAGACACCGAGAGATGCACGAGCCCGAGGGGACTGGCTCGACCCGTGCGCTCGCGCGCGCGCGGGCCGAGCTGCGCCTGCAACGCTTCCGGTTGACCGTTGTCGCTGGTCCGGAGCGCGGTCGATCCGTCGAGGTGGGAGCCGACGAGATCACGATCGGAACGGCGCCCGGCAACGATCTGGTGCTTGAGGATCACGCCGTCTCCCGCCACCACGTGACCATCACCAGCACCCCGCGGGGCGCCCTGGTCCGCGACCTCGGGAGCACCAACGGGACCAAGGTCAACGGGGTGCCGGTCGAACGGGCGTACCTCTTGCCTGGCGCGACGATCTCGCTCGGACACTCGGAGCTCCGCGTGGAGCCGGCCGGCGAGACCCACGAGGCCCTCTCCGCCGAGGACCGCTACGGCCGGGCCCTGGGAACCTGTCCCGCGATGCGGCGGATCTTCGCGCTCTTGCCTCGTCTGGCCGCCGCCGACGCGACGATCCTGCTGGAGGGCGAGACCGGCACCGGCAAGAGCCTCCTCGCCGAGGCCATCCACGAGGCCAGCCCCCGCGCGAGCGGCCCCTACGTCGTGGTCGACTGCGGCGCGATCCCGCCGACCCTCATCGAGAGCGAGCTGTTCGGGCACGAGAAGGGCGCGTTCACCGGGGCGGCGACGACGCGGATCGGCGCGTTCGAATCGGCGCGCGGCGGGACGTTGTTCCTCGACGAGATCGGCGAGCTCCCGATCGAGATGCAGCCCAAGCTCCTGCGCGCGCTCGAGGAGCGCGTGGTCAAGCGCGTGGGCGGCAACGAGTCGATCCGGCTCGACCTGCGGCTCATCGCCGCGACCAACCGCGAGCTGCGCGAGGAGGTCAATCGCGGACGGTTTCGATCGGATCTGTTCTACCGCCTCGCCACGATGCGGTTGCGGATCCCGCCGCTGCGCGAGCGGCGAGACGACATCCCGCTGCTCACCTCTCACTTCTACGCTCAGTACGCCCCCGGCAGCGAGCCACCGGCAGAGCTCATCGCGCGCCTGGTCCGCGAGGACTGGCCGGGCAACGTCCGCGAGCTGCGCAGCGCCGTCGAGCGCGCCGTCCTGCTCGACGACCCCGAGGTCTGGAACGACATCGCCGGCTCACGCGACGCCGCGCCGTCTCCAGCCGCCGCCGCGCTCGTCGACGGGCTCTCGTTCCGTGCCGCGAAGGAGCGCGCCGTCGCCGAGTGGGAGCGGGCCTACGTCCGGGCCCTGGTCGAGCGCCACGGCAACAACCTCTCGCGCGCCGCGCGCGCCGTGCGCATGGACCGCAACCACCTGCGCGAGCTGCTGCGACGGCATGGCGTCGCCGTGGGAGACGACGGCGGCGCATGAGCAAGGGCGAGCACCCGACGACGCCGTTGCGCGCGCCCGGCGCAGGAGGCACCTCCACGAACGAGATCGGGATCGGAGATCTGATCGGCGCGTGGCGACTCCACGAGCGCATCGCCGACGGTGGCTTCGGCACCGTCTACGCGGTGACCCACGCGGGCAGCGGCGCGCCGGGCGCGCTCAAGCTCTTGCACGCCCACCTGATGGACTCGGAGGCGACGGTCGCGCGGCTCCTGCGCGAGGCCGAGGTGCTCGCGCAGCTGCGCCACCCCAACATCGTCGAGCTGCTCGACGCCGGCGTTCACCAGGGACGACCCTACCTGGTGATGGAGCGGCTCGAGGGCTGTGACCTGGGTCAGGAGATCGCGATCCGCGGCCGCCTGGCGCCGGCCGATGCGCTGACGCTGATCGAGCCCGTGTGCGCCGCGCTCGCGCTCGCCCACGAGCACGGGGTGATCCACCGCGACGTCAAGGCGTCGAACGTCTTCCTGTGCCACGGCGCGCGACGCCGCGTGGTGCTGCTCGACTTCGGCATCGCGCGGGTCGCGGGCGCCACCGATCTGACCATGTCGAGGCAGGTGCTCGGCACCCCCGCCTCGATGGCTCCCGAACAGATCCGCGGTGGCGTCGTCGACGCTCGCTGCGACGTGTACGGGCTGGGCGTGCTCACCTACCACCTCCTGGTCGGCCGCATGCCGTTCGACGAGTCGTCGATGACGATGGCCGAGTACCTGCATCTGCACGCGCGCCGTCCCGCTGTCTCGGCCGCCGCGCCGGTCCACGGCGGCATCGACGCGGCGGTGGCCCGCGCCATGGCGATCGATCCGGCGGCGCGATTCCCCGGACCGCTCGCGTACCTCGCTGCGCTGCGCGCCGCGATCGTCGACGAGCACGAACCCGCGGTGACCGCGGCGACGACCACCGGCATCCTGGTGGCGTACCGGGCGCCCGCCGAGCTCATGGACGAGCTGCTGCTGGAGGAGCTCGAGGAGCTGCTGCCCAGCGCCGGGCGCCATCTGGCGGGGCACGGCTTCCGCCTGGCGCTGGACCTGGGCGACGCCGCGCTGTTCGTGCCGACGAACAGCGACGCGACCGGCCAGGACGCCTGCGCGATCGCGGTGGGGACCTACGACACGCTCCTGCCGCGAACCCACCGGCTGCCCGGCGTCGAGCTCGCGATCGTCATCCATCGAGCGCCGCTCGAGCTCGTCGGGGATCGCGTCGAGGGCGGCGCGCTGGCCGATCTCTCGACCTGGCCGGTGGCCGCGGATCACCCCGGCGTGGTCGCGACCGCCGACGCGCTCCTCGATGCGGCCGGAGGACCGGCGAAGATCCTCCGCTGAGGCAGCGAGCCGGCCGATCAGTAGCAGGTCGAGTCGTAGCTCGAGACGGCAGGCGCGCTCGCGTACGGCAACCACGAGTCGTACGGCGGATCGCCGTTCATCCACGCCGCGCAGCGATCGGCGCCGTGGAGGACCACGCAGTCGAGATCGCAGCGACGGCGGCACCCGGCCGGAAAGAACGAGCCGACGCACGCGTCGTAACAGGCGTCGTGGGTCCGGCAGCCCGCGTGACTACCGCACTCGATCACGTCGTAGGTGCAGACCTTGGCGTGCCAGCGACAGTCGGCGGTCTGCCACTCGTGACAGATCGTCACCGCCGGCAGGGTTCGACAGGTCGCGGGACAGGCCGCGCCGCACGCGCCGCGACATTGCCCTCCCCCGGGGATGCCGGGGTCGCGCGGGCTCGCGCCGGGCGGCGCCGCCGCGCACGTCGGCTCGGGCTGCGCGACGCAGCCGGCATCCGGTGACAGTGATGCGTCGTCCATGCGGGCGTCGTCCACGCCGGCGTCGACGATCGGCTCGGGAAGAGGGTCGGTCGACCCGGATCCCGAGCCGGAGCCGGCGAAGGCGACGGCAGCGGTCCCGGCGTCCTCCTCCGCCTCGGGCGGCGCGAGACACGCGACCAGCGCGAGCATCACGAGCATCACGAGGAACACGAGCCACCGGTCACGTCGGGTCGAACAAGCGCTGCTCATCGTCGTCACTCCGTTCGCACCTGCGCGGTGCGGGCATGGCGGCGCCCCTCGCGGTCCTCGATCAGGACCCGCACGACGTGCTCGCTCCCCGGCGCCAGCGGGACCTCGACGAAGCCGAACGCGTCGTCGATCGCCGGACGTCCCCAGCCGCCCTCGCCGTCCTCGCGCAGCTCGACCAGCGTCCCGGCGCGAACGCCGTCCACGCGCGTCACCAGCCCGACGGCGCAGCCGTCGAGGTTGCGCGCGCGCACCGACAGGCGGACCCCGTCCCGGCCGCCGCCGAGCGGCGTCAGCGCCACCGGTCCAGCCGCGACGTCGCGCAGCTCGTCGCCGACCTGCGCGATCAGCTCCAGCTCGACGGGGCGGGACAGATCGCCGAGCGGGCGGGCGCGACACCGGGTCCGAGACGACTCCTCGACCGTCTCCTCGGTCGCGCAGCCTGCCAGGGCGGCGAAGGCGAGGAGCACGAACCGGCGTCTCATGGCACGTCCTCGCAGTCGAGATCGGGCGCGTCGCAGCCCTCGACGCAGCGCAGATCCAGCCCGCAGCTCGGCGGATCGAGCTCCGCGATCTGCGTCTCGATCCAGTCACGGTGGACGTCGACCCGGATCGCGGCGCCGCCGACCTCGCAGCGGCCGTCACCGTGCGAGATGACGCCGGCGAGCGACCACGCGTCCCCGTCGGCGACGAACACGCCGCCGCCGGAGTCGCCGTTGCACCCGATGGTCCCGTGGCGCAGGAGCTCGTCCTCGATGGCGTCGAGCGTCTGCCAGCCCGCGTGCTTGATCCCTTGCAGCCCGGACGGCCCGGGCTGGGTGAAGCCGAAGCCGACGAAGGCGGCGACGCTTCCGCTGCGATCGCCCATCGTCTCGACGAGACGCGGCGTCGGCAGCGGAACCGGCCGCGCCAGCACGACGACGCCGATGTCGGCGCGGTGGGTGACGGGATCGTGGTCGGGGTGAGCGTACGCGCTCTCGACGTCGACGAAGGTGCCGTCGCGGGCCGGGGTGTTGCCGACGTACGCCAGCGCCGGCACCCGGTCGAGGCAGTGGGCGGCGGTGAGCACGATCCGCGGCGAGATCAGCGTCCCCGAGCAGTACGGAAGCCCGAGCTGGGTCGACAGCCCCACCACCTCTCGCCAGCTCCCGCCCGGATCGACGCCGCCGATCACGGGGCGCGCGCTGCCGGCGAGCGCCAGCGCATGGGTGGTCGCGGCGACGATCGCCCCGCCGACGGCCAGCCGGCTCAGCGCGCGCACGAGGCCACCTCCGGATCACACGCCCGCTCGGTCGCCTGCGCGAGGATCGCCGGATCGAGGTCCATCCCGACGTAGCGGCCATCGACGAACACCGCTGGCAGCATCTCGACCCCGAGCGACGATGCCAGCGCGAGATCGCGCTCGACCCTCGCGCGCCCGGCCGTGGCGTCGACGACGAGCCCGTGACGGGCGACGAGCGCCGCGACCTGGGCGTCGGTGGCGACCTCGCCCAGCGCGTAGAGCTCGTCGAGAATCCGCGGCAGGTCGTCCCGCCCATCGGCGGCGTGTCCGACGATCGCGGCCAGCTCCGCCACCGGGTGATCGGGCACGGGCGTCAGGCGGAGCACGATCCGGATGCCAGGATGCTGCGCGCGCAGCCGCGCGAGGGACCGCGACAGGGCCACGCAGTCGCCGCAGGTGAAGTCCGTGAACACGGTCACCACGTGCGTGGCGACCGCGGGTCCGAGTGACGGCGCAGGATCCGCCGGCAAGACGTGGATGACGTCGGCGCGGGGCTCGCTCGGCTCGTCGTCTTCTTCGGCGGGTGGGACGGGCGATCCCTCGACCGCCCCCTGCGCGATCGCGAGCTCGTAGATCGGTCGGTCGGGCCGCTGCGCGCGGAGGGCGAGCGCGCGAGCCCGCTCCTCCTCGACCACCTGGCGCAGCGCCGCGAGCGTCGGCGCACCGACGAGCGCGCGCCCGTTCACGAAGAGCGTCGGGGTCGCGCGCACGCCCAGGATGGCGGCACGTCCGATGTCGCGGCGCAGGCGCGCGTTGTCGTCGAGCGCGGGGTCGGCTTCGAGCGACAGACCCAGCCGGCCGCGGAGCTCGGCGATCGCGGCCGCGTCGAGCACGCCGCCTCGCGCGAAGGCGGCGTCCGCCACCTCCCAGAACCGCCCGTGATCCGCGGCGCGCGACGCGAGGCGATGGGCCTCGAGCGAGGCGGCGGACGGCACCGCGCGGAAGACCAGCCGGACATCCGCGTCCTGCGCCGCGAGCTCGCGCACGACGCGATGCCCCGTCGCCGAGTACGGACAGTCGAAGCGCCCGTACTCGACGATCGTGACCGACGCGGCCGGGGAGCCAAGCGACACCTCGTCGGGATCGAGCTCGAGCCGGTAGCGGGTCTCGGCCTCGAGCCATCGTTCGGGTCGTGGCCCACCGCGCGCGCCGCGCAGGTACCACTCGGCGATGTCGACGCCGTCGATCCCGTGGCGGGCGCGCACGCGCTCGACGTTCTTGACCTCGCGTGCCACCACGGCCGCCAGCGCCGCCGTCGGCGCCGGTCCGGCGACCGGGAAGCCGTTGACGTAGATCGCGCCGGCAGCCGCGCCCACGCGCTGCGCGTAGGCGCGGGTCGACAGGAGGTACGGCTCCACCAGCTCGGGCCGGCCGGCGATCGCCAGCCGGCGTGCATCGAGCTCGGGGAGCTTGCCGCATGCCGCGGCGTCGGATCCGGCCAGGCACCGCAGCACCGGCCAGAAGCGTTCCTGCGTGGCCGCGGCCACGAGCAGGCGTGCGCGGCGCAGGGCTTCCGGGTCGGCGCGATCCGGCAGCAGCTTGATGACGACCCGGACCTCGTCGGCGTGGATCTCCTCGAGGGCGTCGGCCGCGTCCGAGAACGCGCGGACGGCGGCGGGCGTGGGCGACAGGAACGCCACCACGAGGATCGGCGCATCCTTTGATCCGCGCGACGGATCGTCGGGCGCGGCCAGCACCCGCACGCGGTCGCTGATCGGATCCGTGGGTCCGAGCCTTCGTTCTTGCTGATCGATCGACTCGGCGCGTCCGCGACCACGGTCGTGGAGCGACTCGCCGTTTCCGTTTCCGGTCGAACAGGCGCACGCAACGAGGAGCACGCCGAGAGAGCGCATCGACATGACGCGGACCTTCAGCAAGGGACGTGCCCGCGCACGAGCGGGTCGCGCGCGCTCGATCTTCGATGAAGCACGCGCGAACGCGATCGCGCGCGGCGCGCAGACGACCGATCGCTGCAGCCTCGCGCCTGCACGCTGCAGGCTGGTGACGGCGAATCGCGACGTGAAGCGCGACGTGATCGAGCGCGACGCGTGCGCGAGCGCCGGCACGCGCGTTGCTGGAGGCCACGACGAGACAACCCGTCAAACACAAGGAGAACCTCATGCAGATCGAGAACAAGTGGAAGCGAGTGCGAGCGACCGTGATGGCGCTGCTCATCGCGTGCCTCATCGCGTGTACCGGCGGCAGCGACGACAGCGCCGCGTCCCGCCTGCTCACCACGCTGGAGCGAGCCAACGCCGAGCTCGACAGCGTCGCCGCGCGCGGCACCGTGCTCGACGGAGCGCACCAGGAAGCCCTGGTCGGGCGCGTGCGCGCCGCGACCGCGGACTATCGTGACGAGCTGATGGGCAGCGCGGCGTCGGCCGGTTATCTCGACGACCACGCCGCCACGATGGAGCGCATCGCCGAGCAGTACGGCCAGCTCTCGGAGAAGCTCGGCCTGGGCCTGGTCGCCTACGAGACCGCGGCCGAGGAGTGCGGTTGCGAGGACGAAGGGACGTGCCCGTCGCCGTCGCCCGAGCCGTCGCCCGAGCCCTCGCCCGAGCCGTCGCCGTCGCCCGAGCCCTCGCCCTCGCCCTCGCCCTCGCCGTCGCCGTCGCCGTCGCCGTCGCCGGCCGCGAGCCCCGATGCGCCCTACAAGACGCTGTGCCAGCTCGGGTGCGACGCCGCGTTCGGCGCGTGCGCGGCGCTGTGTGTCAAGAAGTGCATCCTCAACCCGAGCAAGCTGAAGAAGTGCCTCGCCGCGTGCGGAGCGGCGTCGGCGGCCTGCTACGCGGGCTGCGCCAACCTCGAGGGCAACTGGTCGAACTGACCGTCGCCCTCGGGATCCATCGAACCTTCAAACGACGACAAGGAACCAACATGCGCAACCTCTCCACCATCACCATCGCCGCGGCGATGATCTTCGCCGCCGCCTGCGCCGATCGCGATCCCAGCGCGGCCCAGCGCCTCCATGACCAGCTGGTCCACGCCAACGGCGTCCTCGACTCGGCCACCGCGAACGGCCGGGTCATGACCGCCGACGATCACGATCGCCTGCTCGGCCCGATCTACGAGGCCACGGGCAAGTACCGGGAGGAGCTCGACCGGAGCGCCGGCGACCCCGCGTACATGGACGAGAACGCCGGGTTGATGTCGGTGATCGCCGACGAGTACCGCGAGCTCTCGATCGCGCTCGGCTTCGGCCTCGCCGGCTACGAGACGACCGCCGAGACGGAGTGTGGCTGCGAGGACGAGGGGACGTGCCCGTCGCCCAGCCCGTCGCCCGAGCCCAGCCCGTCGCCCGAGCCCAGCCCGTCGCCCGAGCCCAGCCCGTCGCCCCCGGCCTCGTTCGACGTGCCGTATCGCAACGCCTGCATCGGCGCGGCGTACGCCGCGTACACCGCCTGCTCGGCGCTGTGCATCAAGAAGTGCGTGCTCAACCCCTCCAAGATGAAGAAGTGCATCGCCGCGTGCTCGGTGGGCCTCGCCGTGGCCCTCGACGCCTGCAGCGACATCGACAACGCCATCCTGACCAACTGACCCCGACGACCGCGTGACGCCGACGGGCTCGCCATCGCGAGCCCGTCGGTCGTTTCGGGCGTGGGCGCGCGCCATCATCCGGTGCAGGCGCGCGCCTGCGATCGCGCGCGACGGCGACGGCGATCCTGGAGCTTACTGCGCACGTGCCCTCGGCCCGCGCCTTGCTGGAGCTCGCGCCAGGAGGAGATCGATGAGCCGCACGTCCACCGCCGTCCGCATCATCCCGACCGAGCACCCCGCGCTCGCGCCGCGCAAGCTCTCGGTGCTGATCCCCGCGTACAACGAGCAGGCGACGATCGAAGAGCTCGTGCGTCGCGTGCTCGCGACCCCGACCGAGCGGGCCGGCTTCATCAGGGAGGTGATCGTCGTCGACGACGCCTCGCGCGATGACACCGCGGCGATCGTCGCGCGGATCGCCCGGAGCCAGCCGGCGGTTCGCCTGCTCCGGCACGAGCGCAACCGCGGGAAGTCGGCGGCGATCCGCACCGCCCTCGCCGCCGCCACCGGCGACACGTGCATCATCCAGGACGCCGATCTCGAGTACGACCCTGCCGATTACCTGCCGCTCCTGTTCGCCGTCCGTGACGGTGCGCAGGTCGTGTTCGGCTCCCGCTTCCTCGCCCGCTCGCGTCCCGCCGAAATGGCCCTCCCCAACTGGATCGCGAACCGGATGCTGACCGGCCTCGCCAACCTGCTCTTCCAGATCCGGATCACGGACGAGGCGACCTGCCTGAAGATGTTCCCGACCGAGCTGCTGCGCGGCATGGCGCTTCGCCGTGAGGGCTTCGACTTCTGTCCGGAGGTCACGGCCAAGGTGGCGCGTCGCGGCATCCCCATCCACGAGGTGCCGATCCGCTATCGCGCGCGCAGCGTCGAGGAGGGCAAGAAGATCCGCTGGACCGACGCGGTCCGCGCGGTCCGCGTCATGGTCGCCGAGGCGATCGCGTGACGCCGGGGACGTGGCCGCGCGCCCGGGTCGCGGCCCTCCTCGCGATCTGCGGCGCGACGCAGCTCTGGGCGCTGTGGCCGGCGACCCAGGCCGGGAGCTGGGGATGCGATCTCTCGCTCCACCTCGCCGAGACCGTCGAGCTCCGACGTGCCATCGCCGGCGGAGATGCCGGGCTGTGGAACGAGAGCGCCAACCTGGGTTTTCCCAGCGCCTACTACTACCAGGTCCTCCCGCAGCTGCTGGCGGCGATCGCGAGCGTGCTCCTCGGAGGCCTGGTCTCGGTCGTCGCGGTCTTCCAGGCGACGATCCTCTTGCCCCACGTGCTCCTGCCGATCTCGGTCTACCGCGCGATGCGGCTGATCGATGCGCGGCCGTCGGAGGCGCTGGGCGCCGCCATCGCGGTCACCGCGATCACCTCGACCAGCACGTGGGGCATGGGCGTCGACTCCGTGCTCACGCGCGGCATCTACACCCAGGCGTGGGCGATGCTCTTCTACCCGCTCGCGCTGGCGCACGCCTGGCGCTACCTGCGCGACGGCACGAGCCTGGTGCCGGCGATCGGCTGGACGCTGCTCACGGCGGCCAGCCATCCGTTCGTGGCGGTGTGCCTCCCGATCGCGCTCGCGTGTGTCCCGTGCTGGCGCCTGTCCGTCGGGCGCACGCTCCGCCGGTGCGCGCTCCTCGGCGGCGGGACGCTGCTCGCGGGAGCGTGGATGTGGCTCCCGATCGTGGTCGACTACGGCGGCTTTGGCGGCTTCCCCAACCGCGGCACCGACGAGGCCGGGCTGCCGCCGCGGACGCTGCTCCGGCTCGTGGTCGACGGCGACCTGCTCGACGCCGGGCGGCTGCCCGTGCTCACCGCGCTGCTCGCCGCGAGCGTGGCGCTCGTGATCCGGCGCCGCGCGGGGGTCGCGCTGCCGCTCCTGGCGCAGGGCCTCGTCTTCGGCGCGCTGATCGTCTCCGGACCGCTCGCCGGCAAGACCGAGGACGATCTGATCCCCGCGATCCGGTTCCTCGCGCCGATGCAGCTGGCGCTGGCGGCCGCCGCGGGCGTTGGCGGCGCGCGCCTCCTGACGGAGCTGGCGAGCGCGTGGTCGCGTCGTCGTCCGGCGTCCGGTCGCGCGCTGCGCTGGGCCGCGCCGGCGGTGGCGATCGGCGCCTCGCTGCTCGCGGCGCACGCCCTCCGCGATCAGGTCGATCGCCACCTGCGCCCCTTCCGGCTCCATCGCGCGTGGACCGGCGAGGCGTTCGACGACCTCCACGCCGTGATGACGCGCCTGCCGCGGGGACGGGTGGCCGCCGCCGCGCGCCACGGCATCTCGCACCGCGATCACTGGTGGTACTACCTCCCCGCGGTCTATGGCGGTCACACCGTGGTCCGGGCGTACGGCGCGGGAGCGCTCCAGTCGAGCACCTCCTACCGCTACCTGTTCCGGAACGACGATCTGATCGTGGCGCAGCACGCGCGGCTGTACGACCTCCGCTACGTGATCGCGCAGGTCCCCAAGGCGCCGCCCGGCGGGTTCCTCTTCGCCCGCGCCGGATGGTATGGCGTCTACCTCGTCGATGGCGGCGGGCTCGTCGAGCCGGCGCAGATCCGCGAGCGCCTGGGGCGGCATCAGGCGCGCGACGAGGCCGTGCGCGCCTGGCTCGCCGGCGAGGGTCCGCGCACGCTGTCGCTGCTGGCCGTCTCGGGCGAGCCCCGCGCCGACGGTGCCGGCGCCGAGGTCCGGGCGATCCGGCGCGCGCCGTCGCGGATCGAGATCGACGTCGTGGTCGACGGCGACGGCCCGGCAGCGAGCTTCCTCGTCAAGGAGAGCTTCCACCCGCGCTGGCGCGCGCGCATCGACGGCGCCGCCACCCCGGTGCTGCGCGTGGCGCCCTCGCTGATGGCGGTGCAGGCCGGGCCCGGCCGACACACGATCGTGCTCGAGTTCCGGCGCCCGTGGTGGACGTGGTGGTTGCTGATCGCGACCCTGGGAACCCTCGTCGCCATCGCCGTCGCCGAGCGGCGACGGATGACGACCTGCGTGGCCGGGTGAGTCGTGGGGGAGGCGCGCTCGATCGATCCACGCCGGCGGCGCGCCGCCATCACGGGAGGCCTCGCGCTCGCGCTCGCGAGCTGCACCGACGGCGGCGTCTGCCTGACCGCGACGACCGCGCCGATCCTGGGGGGCACGCGCACCACGGGCGACCCGGCGGTCGTGGCGCTCGTCCGGGGTGACGCCGTGGTCTGCACCGGGACGGTGGTGGCGCCCGGCGCCGTGGTGACCGCGGCCCACTGCGTGATCTCCGGCGAGGGCGCGCTCCGCGCACCCGATCGCATCGAGCTGAGCGGCGGCGAGACGCCCGACGGCCAGCAGCTCGCGCCCGCGTGGGTGGCGACTCACCCCGGATACCACCACCGCTACTTCCTCGAGGACATCGCGATCATCGGCCTCGCGGAGGACGCGGTCATCCCACCGATCGCGCCCGCGTCCCGCGCCCCGTCCGGAACGCTGCGACTGGTCGGCTTCGGCCTCGACGAGCCCTCCGGCTCGGCCGGCGTCAAGCGGACCGCCTCCACACCGCTCATCGGCGCGGACCTGTTCTCCCTGGTCCACGCACCGCTGACCTGTCACGGCGATTCCGGAGGGGCGGTGCTCGCCTGGATCGATGGCGCCGAACGCCTGGTCGGCGTCGTCTCGCACGGCCCCGCGATCTGCGGCGACGCGCAGGGGACCGCGTTCGCGACGCGCGTCGACGTCGTCGCCGACTGGCTCGACGAGCTCCTCGCCGCCGAGCCGTCGACCGGGCCCGACGGACGGTGCGTGCTCGCCGACCCGAGCGATCCCGATTGCACCTGCGTGAGCGACGGGCGCTGTCAGACGTGTCCGGATCGCGTCGATCCGGACTGCGGGTTCGCGCCGCTCGGCGCGCGCTGCGACGCCGAGGCGCCATGCGAACGAGGCGCGGTGTGCGTCGGTGGCGCGTGCGAGCTCCGCTGCAGTCCGGGCGCCCATGGGTGTCCGCTCGGCCTGACCTGCGTCGAGCTCCAGCCGGAGCTCACGGCGTGCATGCCCGCCGAGGAGGATTCCTGCCGCTGAAGGGCGTGGCGGCGGCGACCCACAGGCTCGCCCTCGAGCCGGGGAGCGCGCCGGCCCGGTTCAGTCGAGGCAGCGACTCAGCGCGGTCATGTGGCGCTCGTAGGCGGGGTTGAGGCGCGGTGGCCAACCGGCGGGACGCTCGCTTGGCGCGCCGGGGACGACCGCGGGCATCGTGACCTCCGCGGCGCTGCGGAGCAGGTCGCAGTAGTTGCCGCTGCCATCACGGGACGGAGTGGATCCAGGTAGCTGGTGGCAGCCGGTGCACGACCGCTGTCCGGACGGGGGCGGCGGCAGCGTGACCGACGCCGGGTTGCGCCACGTGTCCTTCCGGGAGATCGGCTGGTAACGCGTGGCTGGCGTCGCGTCCCAAGGACCACCGACCGGCGTGCGCCCCCAGCGACCGCTCACATCGAGCGCCGAGCCGGGATGGATGATGTACGCATTGTCGCCGCGGTGGCAGTCGGTGCAGTTCTCGCGAAGGGTGTCGCCATTCGCGATGGTGTCGATGTCGAGCCTGATGCCTTCGCCGGTGATCGGTACGCCCTCGCGAGTCCGGTTGTCCCAGAAGCAGGCCCGTCCGGTGGTCTCGCTCTGACAGATGATCCCGAGCAGCCGGATGTTGGAGGTGCCCTCCAGGGTCCGGGGCAGCGCGTAGCAGATGCCGGGGACCGCCGGGTCACGGTAGGTATAGACGTCGGCCACTCCCGGGCCCGTGCCGCCCGTGCCGTCGGAGACCATCCCCGAGACGAAGACGAAGCTCAGCCGTCCCTGGTGGATCCATCGTGGATCGGGCCAGTCGGGCGGGATCGGGACCTGGGCGCTCACGCAACGATCGACGTAGCCGAACTCGATCGGTGGCATCACGTACTGTTCCGGGATGCGGTACTGGATCAGCATGTCGCGGATCCTGCGCGGAATCTGGTAGCCGAACCTCACCATCAACACGTTGAGACCACCGTTGAGGTGGTCCAGACGTCCCTCGAAGCGGAACACGTGCTTCTCGTCGGCGACCGAGATGAGTCCGCGCAGCGCCGCGATACCGAGCACCAGGCGGTCGAGGCCGGTCTCTTGCGTGTTCACGAGATCCTTCAGGTCGGCGCCGTACTTCTGCTTCGCCGCCGGGCCGAACGTCGGGTACAGGAGCTCGAACATCGACGCCTGCATCTTGTCGAGCGTCGCCTCGTCGAGCTCGATCTCTTCGAAGTTGGCGTCGAACAGCCGGCCGTGATAGGCGAGCTCGATCCACTCAGCGGCCGGGATCTGGGCGCGGAGCCCCGGCCGGTAGGCCAGCGACCGCGCCTTCTCCACCTGCTCCATCGCCGCCTCCTGGTCGGCCAGCGACCATCCACCTTGATCTTCCTTGGCGGCGATCTGGTTCTCGGGATCGGACGACTCGACGCACGCCGCCGCCGCCGCCGCGGCCAGTACCGGAACGATGCAAGAGTGCTTCATGCCGCAAGAACGCGCCTCGGCGTGGATCTTCCCGGGCATCGAGCGGCAAGGAGCGCACGGCGGCGGCGGCCGGCACCCGCTGGGGCAGCGGTTCGACCGGTGACCCTCGACGGCCGCCGCGAGCAGAGGTGATCCCCGCGATGCCACTTGCCGACGCGGTCGGGGTGCGGCCCAATGGCGCCGCCGATCGATGTCCAGCGAAGTACGGTCGACGCTCGAGACTGCCTCGTTGACACGACGCTTGCTGCGGACCCCGTGGGTCGGCGTGGCCTTCGCCATCGTGCTCGTCGGGGTCGCGCTGGTCGTCGTCTCGATCAGCCACGCGGTCGACATGCGACGCATCGACCACCCCGGCCTGGAGCTCTCGCGCACCACGGTCGTCGCCGCCGACGCGCGCTGGCCCGACATCCAGCCCGGCGACCGGCTGATCGCGGTCGGCGGCGTCGGCGGGCCGCGCGCCTACATCTGGCCGCTGCTCTCGGAGGCGCCGATCGATGGACCACCGACGATCACGCTGCAGCGTGGCGACCGCGTCTTCACCGTGCCGGTGAAGACCTCGCCGCTCCCGCCGCTACACGCCCTCGCCCTCGCCGGCCGCGTGCTCGCGGGCGCGATGTGTGTCGTGCTCGGCGCGCTGTGCTTCCTGCTGCGGCCCGGCGCGCGGGTCAGCTGGCTGTTCCTCGTGTTCACGTTCGCGCTGGCGGTGATGCTCCTGACCATGGTGGCGTCGTGTCGAAACCCGGCGCTCCTCGGCCACACGCTCTACGCCTCCTTCGCCCTCAGCGGCAGCCTCGGGCTACACCTCCTGGTCTTCGAGCTGCCGACGCGGCGCACCGGCCGCACCACGCGCGCGCTCATCGTCGCCGGCTACGTGCCGGCGGTGGCCATCATCCTCACCGGGCTCCGGCTGCCCACGGCCCAGGCGATCAACCACTGGCTGTGGGGCAGCTACTGGTCGATCGTCGCCGGCGCGATCGTGACCGTGGTGCTCGGCCGCGGCTGGTGGAGCGCTCGGCGCCGCGATCGTGCGCTCGCCGTGCAGCACCGCACGTTGCTCGTCGGCGTGGCGGTCGGGCTATGGTTGCCGCTCATCGTGTTCGTGGGACGCACGGTGGTGGGGGCGCCGTACGTGAAGTGGTTCGTCCACCTCAACGCCGTGCCGGTGCTGGTCTACCCGATGATGATGGCCACCGCGGTGCTGCGCTACAACGCGCTCGGCGCCGACCGGCTGACCGCCGCGCTGGTCAACTACCTGCTCGCGATCGGCGCGATCGCGGTCGCCTGCCTGCTCGGCATGGTCGCCATCCCGCTCCTCTTCGAGCGCAGCCTGGAGACCTCACCCATGGTGCGCGTGGTGATGACCGCCGCCGCGACCCTGGCGATGGCGCCGATCTACCGCGGCCTGCGCCGTCGTCTCGATCGCCGCTACCTGCGGGCGCGCGTCGACGAGGAAGAGTCGCGGCGCGCGCTGGCCGAGCTGGCGCGCCTGGTGTCGGCGGGCGACAGCGCCGCCGCGCTCGCCGCCGCGCACGGCGCGCTCCAGATCCTGCATGCCGAGCACATGGAGCTGTGGTTGCTCGGCCCCTCGGGCGAGGCGTATCACCGCCACGAGGGCTGGGGCGACCCCAGCCCCAACCGCGAGCCGCTCGCCCGCGACGGCGCGCTGGCCGCCGCGATCCGCGTCGATCGCGTCTGGGGCCTGAGCGCGTTCACCGCGACCGCGATGCCGCCGCCGGCGCAGAAGCTGCTCGGCGAACGTCACCTGGCCCTGGCCGCGCCGGTCCGCATGCACGGCGTGGTCTCGGGCTTCATCGGCATCGGCGTCCGACGCTCCGGCCTGGCGTACGACGAGGCCGAGCAGGGCTTCATCGCCACCGTGGCCGCGCAGATCGGCATCGCGCTCGAGCGTCAGCACGGCGAGGGTGCGATCGGCGCGTATCGCGTCGAGCGGCGCCTCGGCGTGGGCGGCAACGCCGAGGTCCACCTGGCCTGGCAGATCGGACCCGGCGGGTTCGAGCGCCGCGTCGCCCTCAAGCGTCCGCTGCCGCGCGTCGCCGAGGACGCCGAGCACGTCGAGATGTTCCTGCACGAGGCGCGCATCGCCGCGGAGCTGCACCACCCGAGCATCGTGCAGATCGTCGAGGTGGGCCGGCACCACAGCGGCTACTTCATCGCCATGGAGTACGTCGACGGCCTGCCGCTGCGCGCCGTCCTGCGACGCGCCGGCCCGCTGCCGCTGCCCATCGCCCTCGGCATCCTCGCGCCCCTCCTGTCCGCGCTCGACTACGCCCACGCCGCCCGCGACGTGCGCGGCGCCTGGCTCGGCATCGTCCATCGCGACATCACGCCCAGCAACGTCCTGGTCTCGTACACCGGCGAGGTCAAGCTCGTCGACTTCGGCATCGCCCGCAGCGTCACGCGCCGCGACCTCACCCGCACCGGCGTCGTGCGCGGCACGCCGGCGTACATGTCGCCCGAGCAGGTGCGCGGCCAGCCGCTCGACGCTCGCTCCGACCTCTACACCGTCGGCGTGCTGCTGCTCGAATGTCTGGGCGTGCCGGCGCCCGAGGACGCCGAGGCGGTCCGGGCGGCGCTGGCCGCGCTGGCCACCGGCGTGTCTCCCCACCTGCACGAGGTCGCGACGCGCGCGCTGGCGGTGGCGCCGTCGGAGCGCTTCGCGACCGCCGGCGAGATGCGCGCCGCGCTGCTCGCGGCGTGTGGCCCGATCGCGCCCGCGTCACCCGCGGAGCTCGCCGACTGGCTGCGCGCCGGCTCGGCGTCACCAGCCGTCGACGGACGGCCGGCGACCGCCACCGCGGAGAGCCGCCACACCGGGGGCATGGCCGACGCGTGAGCCAAGGCTCGAGGGCCGCTTGCGCCGACGGCGATCCAGCCGCGACGACCTGCTCAATCCCCAACCCGCTCGAGGGTCAGGAGGTGCAGGCGGAGCCATGTCCAGCGCTGTCCGGCGTCGTCGCGCCAGGTAACGGTGGAACGCGTCGGAATGCGCACACCGTCGACGAGCCGGATCGCGAAGGGGTCGTTCTCGATGATCCAGTCCTCGAGAACGTGCCCGCGATAGCGCTTGGCCTCGAAGCCGATGACGTCTCCCGCGTCGTCGAAGCGATAGGAGCCCGAGACCTCGACGCCGGCATGGCGGAGCGTGGCGCGCGCGGTGCGGTCGTCGATCGCCTGCCACGTGACGTACGGCTCCAGCGCCGCCGAGGGGAACCACATCACCTCCGCGAGATAGCGCACGAGCGCACCCTGGTCGATCGTGGGGCCTCGGGCATCGACGACCGGCACGAGGGACAGCAGCTCGATGCGCATCTCACCCTTGCCGTCGAGATACCGGTCACGGCCTGCCAGGAACGTCCCGAACGGGCCGTCCACGTCGGCGGCCCAGACGAACCCCGGCTCCGCCGTCGTGAACCACTGCTCGGCGCGGAACGACCTCCAGTCCGCGTCGGGAGACGTCCTCATGTCACCGCTCTGGGTGAGGTAGACCGCGTGGTCGGGAGGTCGGCCCACGACGCCGGAGCGGCGCAGCCACGTCCGCACGACAGGTGGCAGTCCCGCCAGGTCGCTCTCCTGGACCGGTCTCGCGACGTGCGACGGCGCTCGCGACGGAAGCGAGGCCACGTCCGCTTCCACCTCGGCCGCGAACCGCCAGCGACCGAATCCGACGAGGACCGCAACGAGCAAGAGGACATTGGCGACCGTCCCCACGCGCGCATCGCTCCAGAACGCGATGATCGCGACCTGCGAGGCGACGATCGCCGGCGCGCCGAAGCCCCACCACCACGACACGTTCGCGAGTCGCGCGACCGCGCTCGCCAGGAACAAGAGCGCGCACGTCCCCCAGACGACCCCCCATGGCCGTGTCACCGACTGCGCCATGGCCTCCATCTGGGCGAGACCGAACGCCTTGGCGACGCCGATGACGTGAATCGCCCCGTGGATCAACAGCAGCGCCACGACGAAGGTCTTCATCATGCGTCTTCCAGGACGTCCGAGATCGGCCGCCGCGCAGAGGGTGTTCGGCGCTCGGAGGGCCGCCCGAGGCGAAACAAGAGCTGCGGCCGATGGCCCGGCGTCGCGACTTCGGCGAGACGCCCCCGGAGCTCTTCCACCTGGCATGGCTGGTTCACGTACCCGGCCTGCAGACCGTGCCCGGCCGCAACCAGGAGGACGCGCTCCAGTGCCTGTCCGGCGACGAGCCAGTCTTCGACCGTGTCCCCCTTCGTGCTCAGCACCGCGAGCACCGGCGCCTCGAGCACCAGCGACCGATCCTTGTCGCCGACGCGCTGACCGAGGTCGAAGTGCCGAACCACCAGACGCGACACGGGCGCGACGATCGGAGCCGTCGCCAGCCCATCTCCGCTCCGGCGCGAGTGCATCCAGCTCGCCAGCTCCCGACGCCAGCGCGGATCGGAGAACTGACGCCGGTCCCCCTCGCACACGAGCGAGGCGATCGGGGCGCGTGCATCGCCTTTGATCAGCCAAAGCTCGGCGCCTTCCTGAGCGGCCGCGGAGATGAGCTCCCGCTCGATCTCGAGGTCCACCTCGGACGCGTCGAACGCGTCGCGGGTGCTGTATCGCGTATCGATCGCCTCGGCGAGCCGCGCCAGCGGCGCCTCGCCCGTCCCGTGGCCAAGCCGGACGCGGGCAAGCACATCCGCGTCGTCCGATCCCTCGGGTCGAAGCGCCACGTCGACGTGCCAGTTCGCCCGGGCGGCCGCGGCGCGTAGATTGAAGAGCGCCGCCCCGCAGCTGATCGTGAGCTCGCGGTCGAGCGGGTCGTTGACCGGAAGACCTCGAGCTCGGTCTGCCGACAGTTCGATGCCATCACTCGAGAACCGAAACAGCCACGGTTGCGTGTTGTGAGAAGAAGGAGCCCGGGTGGCCGCGGTGACGAGCGCGTGCAGCTCCGTTCGCGAGGGACTGGCCATACCGTCGGAATTTGCACAGCTCGTGCCGAGGCACCGCGCTCGACGTGCCGTCGAGCCCCACGACCATCGAAAGACGCGCGCAGCCGTCGCGTGGCGTGCGCACTTCTTGCGCTGGCCATGCACGCGATTCGCGCTCCGCGGTCAAACGATGCGCGGTTCGTCACCGCATGTCGTTCATCGTGGCGGCGCGAGCGGCTGCCCCACCACGGCCCCGAGGTCGATCAAAGCAGCACGATCGCGATCAGGATGCTGCTCTGGTCGTACATCAGGGATGCGCGCTCCGGATCAGGACACGACGGTGCCGATCACCTCCGGCACCACGTCGCCGCCCGCGTGAACCTCACCCACGATCTCGAGGTACGCGCTTCGATGGAGCGCGAGCACGAAGCCGGCCGACACCGCGACGAGCGACGTCCGGGCGGAGGTGGCGTCGACGAACGCGCTCGCGCCCACCACGTCACCGACGCGCAGGACCGCCGTGCCGCCGGATCCGCGCGCCTCGTAGCGTCCGGTCATGATCACGATCAGGTGCTGCGACGTGGCCCCGGTCTCGACGAGGGTGGCGCCGGACCGCACCTCGAACAGGCGGAACGCCGCGAGCAGGCGATCGTGCGCCTCCGGGGCGAGGCCACGGAACAGCGGGTGCGTGGCGAACAGCGCCGCCAGGAGGCGTTGCCGCGCCAGATCGAAGAGCCCCTCCCGGAAGCCCGGGACCTCGCGCAGCAGCGAGTCGATCGAGCGACGGTGGAGCGCCAGGAACCGCCCGGGCTCGGTGGCGACGGCCGACGTCGGGCGGGGCTCGTTGGCGACGAGCCCGACCACGCCGACCACGTCACCGGGCCCCAGCTCGGCGATCGTGGCGTGGACCGGCCCGCCGCCATGGAGTCGCACCCCACCGTCGGCGATGAAGTACAGCGCGTCCGGGGGTTCTCCCGCCGCGTACAGCGGCGCCTCCGCCGGGAGCTCGAGCAGCTGCACCTCGCCGACGAGGCGGCGCAACGCGTCCGCGGAGAGCGTCGCGAACAGGGGCGCGGCCGCGAGGGCGTCGAGCTCCGCACCGCCCACCGGCGACGGTCGGGGCGCGCGCTCGAGCGGGATGTCGTAGACGCCCGCGTCGCTGATGTCGACCGGGTGGGCGGAACCGTCCACCACGTCGTGGAGCGACGCGCTCTCCAGCGGCTGCGTGGATGGCGGCGACGAGGGCCGCTTGCGTCGAAGGCGATCCAGCCCGGTCACGCGCCTGGCCTGGTGGGCCATGAGCGCCTCCAGCGCGACGAGGTGCTCGGGCTCGCGGGCCAGGATCATCTTGCACATGGCGATCGCACGCACGAAGAACCCGCGAGCCGCATACCGCGACGCTGCTCGCTCGAGCGCGGCGAGCTGGGGCTCGTGCTGGCCCAGACGCTCGTGGCACTCGGCCGCCGACTTGGGCCAGGCCGGCTCCTCGGGCTCGCGCCGCTCGAGCTCGAGGTACGCCTCGAGCGCATCCTCGAAGCGCTGGCGGGCACGCGCCGCGCGTGCGGCTTCGCGGAGCTCGGCGATCGTCCGTGACGTGGGCATCTGAAGCATCATTGACGATCCCGGCACAGTTGCAAGGCGCCGCGCCAACCGAGCCTCGCCTCGTCCGCCGCCGAGCGGTCTCGATCCGACATGAGGTCACGGCAGACGCGGAGCAGGACCATATGCGTCGCCGTAGACAGGAGCTTGCTCGACAAGCTGGAAGAAGTTGCCGCCTTTCGCGTCTACGAGGCGGCTCAAGAGCTCCGTGAAGTGAGCCATCAGCGACGCCGGGGTGACAGCGAGGAGGGGGGCCGGGAGGCTCGTCGGTTCCGAGGAGGAACCGATGAACGAACGACGGAA
>ERZ761602.2332-NODE-2332-length-30153-cov-5.011031_pt1 | contig 30153 bp, 26 predicted proteins | sample MGYA00512165_ERZ761602 | MGnify/ENA primary metagenome ERZ761602 (study PRJEB28899, sample SAMN02445085) | bioreactor sludge metagenome | biome: EBPR sludge; isolation source: Thorneside wastewater treatment plant | place: Australia: Brisbane, Thorneside...
GAGCACCTCGGCGCGCTCGACGTGCAGCGCAGCGTCGTGCGGCGCACGCGCGATGGCGGCATCGATCGTCGCGAGCGCCTCGTCGAAGCGCCCCGCCAGGCACTCGATTCGCGCGAGCACGATGGTCGAAGGCGCGAACCCCGGCGCGAGCGCGAGGGTGTGGCGCAACGCGGCCTCCGCGCCCGCGTCGTCGCCTCGCCCCCGCGCGATCACGCCGCGCAGGTGCAGGAGCGAGATCCAACGCGGGAAGCGTGCGCACGCGTCTTCGATCATCGTGGTCGCGCCGTCGAGGTCACCCGCGACGAAGCGCGCGCGTGCGAGCGCCTCCCACGCGTCGGGGCGGTGTCCGGCCCTCGCGAGCAGATGCTCGAGCCGCTCGGTGCGTTCCGCGACCGGGAGCACTTCGGCGAGCCGCGCACCTTCCCGCAGACCGGGACCGGCGCTCGTTCGTTGGGTGAGCGCATCGAGCACGAAGCGCGCGTCCTGCCGTGTTTCTTCCGGCGTACCCGCGCAGCGTCCGAGCTCCACGATCGCCGGCACGTTGTCGACGTCGAGGTCGATCGCGCGCCGCAACGCGGACCTCGCCTCGCTCGCTTCGCCGGTCGCCGCGAGCAGACTCCCCAGGATCGACCAGCCGTACGACTCGTGCGGCCAGCGCACGACGGTCTCGCGCGAGAGGGCGATCGCCTCGTCGCGGAGCCCGAGCGAATCCAGCACCAGCGCGAGCTCACGTCGTGACCACGCGTCGTCGGGGTGTCGCGAGAGCCGATCTTCGAGCACCTCGCGCGCGCGCTGCTCGTCGACGCCGCGCAGGTGCGAGCAGAGCTCGATCACGAGCCCCGGGAGCTCCGGTCGGGCGGTGTACGCGTCCTCCAAGACCGCGAGCCCCGCGGTCGGGCCACCGAGCGCCCGCGCGACCGACGCCTCGTGTGCGATCAGGTCGAGCCGATCGGGCGCGAGCTCGCGGGCGCGACGCAGCACGTCGACCGCCTCGTCGAGACGCCCTTCCGCGACCGCGACGCGCGCCTCCGCGCTCGCACGCGTCGGCTCGTGACCCCGCAGGCCCGCGCCGCGCTCGATCCAACGTCGCGCGACCGCGACCTCCCCCGCGTCGAGGCACGCGGTCGCGAGCGAGCTCGTCAGCGTCCCGTCGTCCGGTCGCGCCTCCGCGAGCCGCTCGAGCAGCGCGACGCCACGCTCCGGGTGGCCGCGGTCGACGTAGGCGCGCAGCAGCGTGAGCGCGGGGCCGAGCGCCACCGAGCCCGCCGCGCGCGCCCGCCGCTCGAGCAGCGCGAGCGCTTCGTCCTCGCGCCCGAGACTGCGCGCGTGATCGTAGTAGGCGGCGGCGAAGTGCTCGCTCGCGTCGTCGAGACAGACCGCGAAGCGGTAGCTCTCGAGCGCGGCCTCCGGATCGGGCGCCTCCTGCGTGAGCCAGTCCGCGTACACGTGGTGCGCCATGCCGGAGTACGGCGCGATCCGCAGCGCGCGTCGCAGCAGGCGCCCCGCCTCGTCGCGCCGTTCGGGATCGAAGCGCAGCTCCTCCGCGATCGCCTCCAGGAACACCGGATCGTCGACGTGCCGGTGCGCGTGCCAGAACGCGAGGCGCTCGGCGCGTGGGCGGAGCGCTCGCAGCAGCTCTCCGCGGCGGAGGAGCCAGCTCGGCGTCTCCGGGAAGAGCGTGAGCAGACCGTCGAGCGCAGCGAGCTGCTCGAGGGCGCGCTCACGATGCGCCGCGACCACGAAGCGTGCGTCGAGCACGTGGCGCACGCGACGGACGATCGACTCGTCGGTGGGCGCGATCCCCTCGAGCGTCGAAGCCAACGCATCGTCGACGTTCGCTGCACGAGTGAGTGCGTCCAGCGCCGCGTCGACCCCTGCCGCGTCGTGCGCCTCCATCGCGCGATCGAGCGCGTAGCGGAGATCGAGCAGATCCGCGTTCGGCAGGACCGCGTCGTCGATCGCGCCGAGCTTCGACGGCGGGATCAACACCATCGCGTGGGGACCCCACCACCGCTGCATCGCGAGGAGGGCGTCGAGGTTCATCTCGACGTCGCCGTGCACGCTCGGGTCGCGGATGAGCAGCCCGCGTCGCGTGAGGTCGTAGCCGATCACGACCTGCGCGTGCGCCGACGCGGTCGCCGCGGTGGAGAGCACGAAGGGGAGGCCGGCGTCCACGAGCGCTTTGGCCGCCTCCACCGAGAGATCGAGCTCGCGCACCCGGTACCCGCGCGCCTCCGCCCACGCGCGCTGACGATGGGCCGGCGTGCCCGCGAAGCAGATCGTCGCTGCGAGCTCGAGGTGATCGACGGGATCGCCGAGGTACGTGGTGACCTGCGCGAGCGAAGCCGGCGCGCAGGTCTGGTGGTGCTGTCGGATGTGCGGGACTTCGCGCAGCTCGACGCGCTCGGGTGACGCGCCGGTGCGTGCGAGCTCGGCCAGAGCGTCGGCGAAGCGAGTCGCGAAGTCGCCCCGCCCGGATCGTGCGGCGCGCTCGGCCTCCGCTGGCCGATCGAGCAGGTAGAGCGCGTCGGCCTCCGCGAGCGCGAGAGAGGAGCGCACGGAGGGCTCGGCGAGCGACGCGAGCTCGCGCGCCCGCGCGACGTCCGCCGCGCACGCCTCGAAGCGGTGGAGCTGACGGGCGAGCTGCGCGCGATGGAGCAGCAGCTCGTACGACTGAAGACCATCGACCTCGCCGAGCGACGCGTGCGCCTCCTCGGTTCGACCGAGCTCGCCGAGCACGTGCGCGCGCGCGTGCATTCCGGGTCGGTAGGTCGGCTCGATCGTGAGCGCGGTGTCGACCGCGAGGAGCGCGTCTTCGACGCGATCGGCGAGCTCGAGGACGCCGGCGTGCTCGACGTGCAGCCACGGGGATCGAGGCGCGAGCGTGAGCGCCTCGGTCATGCGCGCGAGCGCCCGATCGAAGTCGCGCAGGTGGGCGAGCGCGTGTGCTTCGATCGCGAGCCAGTCGGCGTGACGCGCGGTGCCGACGACGTGTGCCGCGCGGGGTGCCGTCCAGCGCAGCAGGTGCCATGGACCTCGGCGGCGGTTGAGCTGGAGCGCCCAGAAGTAGAGCGCGTCGGGATGGGTCGGCGCGCGCGAGAGGGTCGCGCGGCGGATCGCTTGGGAGAGACGGGGGGCGCCGAGCCGTTCGGCGAGCCGCGACGCGAGGAGCGCGCCTTCCACGCCCGGCCACGCGCGGAGATCGCCGAGCGGACGGCCTGCGACGAGGGCGTCGGCGAACCGGCTCCGTCGGTAGAGCTCGTCGACCGAGGCGAGGAGCGTGGTCGCGTCCGACGTCGGCAAAGAAGAATCGGAAGACAACATCGGCGGAGACTAAGGATGGCCTTTACGCTTGGCGACCCAGGAAGTCGGCGGCTGACCCCGCCGACCCGGCCAAGAAGTGTGGGCTCGGAACGACCGTGAGCGTTCGAGCCTCTCGCGAGAGTCGGCGAGACACGTGGGTGACGTTCGCTCCGAACCCTCTGCGAACGTCGACGAGGGGCCGCTCGCGGAAGCCGACGGGTCCTCGCGTCGCACGCGACGGTCCTCACAGCCCACGAGGCGCGGCCGCCATAGCGTACGCCCTTCCTTCTTCTTCGCTTCGGAGGCCCGCGTGCCCGCTCGTTCGATCCGTCTCGTCTCCCTCTGCCTCGCGCTCTTCACCGCGTGCTCCGACGACACGCGTCGACGCCCCGTCGCCGACGGCGGTGGCTCCGACGGCGGTGGGCTCGACGCCTCCACACTGCGCGACGCGAGCTTTCCCGACGTCCCACCGTTCGACGCGGGCATGTGCACCGACGTCGTCGACGTGGTCTTCGTGCTCGACGTTTCGAGCTCCATGAACTTCGTGCTCGAGGCCTTGGAGGACGACGTGCAGCAAGTCGTCGACGCTGCGGCCGCGCTCGCGCCCGACCCGCACTTCGGCTTCATCGGCTTCGTCGACAACCACGCCTTCGCGAGCAACGGCCCCCTCGAAGGTGGTCGCGTGCACACGCAGGCCTCCACGCTTCAAGCCGCCTTCCGCGACTTCCTCTCGACCTACACGACGCCCAATCGAAACCCGGGCGACGGCCCGAGCGGTCCCACCACGCAGAACCCGATCTGCGAAGAGAACGCGCTCGACGCGATCCACGCGGCGGCGACGGAGTTCCCGTGGCGCGAGAGCGCGACGCGCGTGATGATCGTCGCCACCGACGACACCTTCCTCGTCACGCCCGACAACTACGGCGATCGCGACGCGGACGGCGACTGGACGAGCACCGACTTCCCGCGCGAGGGCAACTACCCCGCGCGCCGCGGCTACGTGGAGACCATCACCGCGGTCCGCGAAGCCCGCGCGCGCGTGTTCGCCTTCACGCGTCTGAGCCCGCCCGACATCTTCTCGCGCTGCGGCACCGGTCGCCGCCTCGATTGGTCGCAGATCACGAACGGCTGGAGCGCGCCCTACCAAGGCGCGGATCCGATCCCGAGCTCGACCGACGGTCAGAACTTCGACCTCGCGCGCGTGCAGTCGGGGAGCCTCAGTCTGGCGGCGACGATCAGCGAGGTGGTGGTCGAGAGCTACTGCCAGCCGCCGCTCTTCTGATCGTCGTCGCGGGTGCCGAGGGAGCACTGCCTGCCTCGCGCTTCGGATCGCGTCTTCGCGACCTGCGGAACCGGGCGGCACGATCGTTGTCTCCTGCTCCCGCATGGACGACGAGCCGCGGAAGAAGCGCGAAGAAATCCCGTCTTCGATTCGAGTCGCCGATGACGAATCGGCAAGACTGTCGCCGCGGTCGAGACGCGCTGACGAAACCAGCGGCGGCGAGCCGACGGTCGAGCCCCACGACGCTCGCGATGCGTCCGCGAGCGACGCGCCGCCGACGAGGGGTGCGACTCGCCGACCGCGGCGCTCCGATGGAGGCGGTCCGTATCGCGACGCGCGCGACGTGCTCCTCGCGAAGCGACGCCGCGTGCTCGCCTCGCTCGCGCAGGCCGAGCGGGCGGCGGAGCAGGCGACCTCGCTGCGCGACGAGCTCGCGTACGTCGAGTCTTCCCTGCGCACCAGCGCGGCCTCGATGCTCGAGCGGGTCCGCGTCGCCACGCCGTGCCGCGAGCGTTGGGATGACATGGTCGGCGACGACGTCGTTCGGCACTGCGCGCGCTGCCGCAAAGACGTCTACGACCTCGCGTCGATGACGACGTCGGAAGCCGAAGCGCTCCTCGCGCGTGACGGAGAGACCCCGTGCGTGCGGCTCCGACGTCGGCGCGACGGGCGCTTGGTGACGTCGGATTGTCCGCCGCCGTCGTGGTCGGAGCGAACGGGCGCGCGCCTCGCGACGGCGGGCGCTGCCGCAGCGGTCGCGATCGCAGGAGGCGTCGTCGCGGCACACGCGTTCCCCGACGAGCCCGCGTGCGAGAGGCCGCCACCCCCGGCGAGCACGAGCCACGGGTCGTCGCTCTCGTGGCTCGAGCAGCCGGCCGAGCACGACACGGGTGCGGTGATGGGTGCCGTCGTCGCCGCGCCGCCCACCTTCGAGGTCTCGGAGACGACGCTTGGCATCGGTTGGCCGAGCACCACCCGCTTCGTTCCCGCGGAAGCCGAGGATGGCTCGGCGGGCGTGAACGTCTTCGGAGTGCATCCGAGGAGCGCGCTCGCCGCCATGGGGCTCCTGAACGGCGATCTGCTGCTGCGGATCGAGCAGACCCGCACCACCACGCCCGCCGACGCGATCGATGCGTTGGCCAAGTTCCAGCGCGAGCGTGGGGGCGCGATCCTGGAGCTCGAGCGCCGGGGGCAGCGCCTCGAGCACTTCGTCGTCGTGGTGAGTGGCTCGCCCCGCTTCTGACGCTCCTCGCGTCGGTGGCGGTCGACGATCAAAACAACGTGTAGATGAAGGGCGCCGCGCCGGTCCCGCCGAGCAGCACGAGCAAGCCGAGCAACACGATCGCGATCACGATCGGGCCGAGCCACCACTTCTTGTTCTCACGAAGAAAACCGACGAGATCGCCGAGCGCGCTGCCGCGTCGGCCTTCGAGCTGCTTCTTGAAGTCGTCGTCGCTCATGGGGGATCGCGTCGCGCGGTCAGTACTGCTCACGTCAGTACTGCTTGAAGTAGTCCGACTTCGGGCGCTTCGGCGGCGCCGGCGTCCAATAGCTCGTCGCCTTCGGATCGTGGCGACGGCGCAGAGCATCGCGCCCCACGGCGCGGAAGAGAAGCCCGAGGGGCGCGAAGAGCCCGAAGAAGAGCGTCGCGAGGACGACGAGCGAGACCACGACGCCGATCGGGTAGGTGATCACGGAGAGCGCGACGAAGAGCGGTCGGTTGGCGCTCGGGCGCACGAAGGCGAGCACGCCGCTGACGAGCCCCACCGACGCGAGACCGATCGTCAGCGGCAGACGCGCCGCGCCGAGCCCGCTCGGGACGAGGCTCGCGGAGAAGAGCCCGCGCTCGAAGAAGGCGAGGGCGGCGAGCGCCCCGAATGCGACGAGCGCCACGAGCCCGAACTGGCGGAGCACGCGCGGCGGAGGTCGGAGGTCGAGGACGAAGAGGGCCATGGGTTCGAGGTCGTGAGTCGGTTCGTTCGCGTGGCGGTCGATCAGTCCAAGGCGAACTGCCTCAGGTGGGCCTCGCGGTCGAAGCGCGCTGCGTCTGGCTGCGCGTCGCGCATCAGCACGAAGGACTCGATCACCAGCACGTCCATGTTCGTGGCGAGGAAACACCGGTACGCGTCCTCGGGCGTGCACACGATCGGCTCGCCGCGGACGTTGAAGCTGGTGTTGATGAGCATCGGCATGCCGGTGCGACGGTGAAACGCGCGCAGGATCGCGGCGAAGCGAGGGTGTCGCTCGTCGTCCACCGTCTGCACGCGCGCGGAGTGGTCGACGTGGGTGATCGCGGGCACCACGGAGCGGAGCTGATGCAGGAGCTCGAGCCCCGTCGCGCCGCCCTCGCTCGGCACGCGTTTGTCGTGTTGAACGGGTGCGACGAGCAGCATGTACGGGCTGTCTTCGTTCGGCCGCATCTCGAAGTACTCGTGCACGTGATCGCGCAGCACCGCCGGTGCGAAGGGGCGGAACGACTCGCGAAACTTGATCTTCAGGTTCATCACCGACTGCATCTTCGGTGAGCGCGGGTCTCCGAGGATCGAGCGCGAGCCGAGCGCGCGCGGCCCGAACTCCATGCGATCCGCGACGTGGCCGACCACCTTCTCGTCCGCGAGCAGCGCCGCGATCCGATCGAAGAGCGCGTCGCGATCGTCGATGCGCTCGTACACCGCGCCGACCGAGTCGAGGAACGCGCCGACCTCGTCGTCGGAGAAGCGCGGTCCGAGCAGCGAGCCCTTCTGCGCGTCGTTCGGCTTCACGGTACGCGGCTCACCCGCGAGCTGATGCCAAGCGAACAGCGCCGCCCCGAGCGCGCCGCCTGCGTCACCCGCCGCGGGTTGGATCCAGATCCGCTCGAAGGGACCCTCGCGCAGCAGCCGCCCGTTCGCGACGCAGTTGAGCGCGACGCCACCCGCGAGCACGAGGTGCTTCATCCCGGTGCGCTCGTGCGCGTGACGCGCGATGCGCAGCACGATCTCTTCCGTCACGAGCTGGATCGACGCCGCGAGATCCATCTCGCGCTTCGTGAGCGGCGCCTCGGCCGCGCGCGGCGGCCCTCCGAGCAGCGCCTCCATCGCGGGCGAGGTCATCACGGCGCGGTGCCCGTACCCGAAATAGCGCATGTTCAAGCGGAACGAGCCGTCGTCCTTCAGATCGAGGAGCTCGGATCGGATCACGTCCGCGTAGACCGGCTCGCCGTAGGGCGCGAGCCCCATGAGCTTGTACTCGCCGCTGTTGACCTTGAAGCCGGTGAAGTACGTGAAGGCCGAGTAGAGCAAGCCGAGCGAATGCGGGAAACGCAGCTCTTCGAGCAGCTCGAGCTCGTGACCGCGCCCGACCCCGAGGCTGCCCGTCGCCCACTCGCCCACCCCGTCGAGGGTGAGGATCGCGGCCTCCCCGAAGGGCGAAGGAAAGAACGCGCTCGCCGCGTGCGACTCGTGATGCGAGGTGAACGCGAAGCGTCCGCGGTACTCGCCGTTCAATCCGCGATCCAGCTCGCGCGGCACGTGCATCTTCTGCTTGAGCCAGAGCGGCAGCGCCCTCGCGAACATGCCGAAGCCCGCCGGCGCGTACCCGAGCCAGGTCTCGATGAGGCGGTCGAGCTTGAGCAGCGGCTTGTCGTAGAAGACGACGAGATCGAGCTGCCTCGCGGAGATCCCAGCTTCGCGAAGACAGTACGCCGCCGCGTACTTCGGGAACGACGCGTCGTGCTTCTTGCGCGTGAAGCGCTCTTCCTGCGCGGCGGCCACGATCTCGCCTGAGTCGACGAGGCAAGCGGCGCTGTCGTGATAGAAGGCGGAGACCCCGAGGATCTTCATGAGCTCCCGAGCGGTCCGACGGGACCGAGCGCGGAGCGTACCAGGCGCCCGCGAAGCTCGTACGAATCCCGGGACCACATGCTGACTCGAGGCGCGCTCTGGTACGCTGTGCCGCATGGGCGACCCTGCCCCGAAGCTCCCCCACTTCGACGCCCTCTACGCGCAGATCGCCGCGCTTCGCCCCGGTCTGACGGGAGAGATCTTGGAGCCGGGCGTGCTGCGCACGATGAGCCGACCCGGTCGTCGGCACCGCCGCGCGCACAAGCTCCTCTTCGACGCGCTCGGCGCGAAGGACGTCGATCGCGGCGGTCGGGGCTGGTGGATCGAGCTCGAGCCGGAGGTCCGGTTGCTGGACGAGCTGCTCGTCGTGCCCGACCTCGCGGGATGGCGTGTCGAGCGCGTTCCCGAGCTTCCGGACGAGAACCCTCTCACCCTGGTGCCGGACTGGGTGTGCGAAGTCCTGTCGCCGACGACCGCCCGCGACGACCGACGCCTCAAGCTCCCGCTCGACGCCCGCGCTCGCGTCACCCACGTCTGGCTCGTCGATCCCGAGCAGCGCCTCGTCGAGGTCTTCGAGACCACGGACGCGAAGCCGACGCTGGTGGCCGGCGGTGCGGTCGACGAGCGCGTCACGCTCCCACCTTTCGACGACCTCCCGCTCGAGCTCTCGCGCCTCTGGCTCTTGGAGGAGTGAGTCACTCGGAGGCCGGAGCCACGATCGCCGACCACAACGCCAGCGGCACGATGCCTGCGTGTCCCGCTTCTTGGCCGTCGTTGCACTCGATCACGATCCAACGGCCATCCGCACGACGTGCCACGTCGACCACGAGGAACGGAACGTCGACGCGCGCCGCCGCCTCTTCGGCGAGCGCGCGGGCGGAATCGACATTCGACAGCGCAGGCATCGGGTTTGGCCACCAATACGGTCCCAATCCGACGAGGCGACCGTCGAGGAAGAACGCACGGAGCTCCACGGAGGGAGGGATTCGATCGTCGGTTCGCGCGACCGAGAGCGGTTCGAGCACGACGAGCTCACGCACGACGACGCGCTGCCACGACAAGATCGGATCTTCGTTCCAGACCCGACGGATCGCGTCGAGCGCGCGTGCGTCCCGCGCGATCGACGTCGACGCTCGGTGCGCGTGGGTCTGCCGATCGCCTTTCACGAAGGCTGGAAAGCCGATCGTGCGACTCACCTCCTCGGTCGACGGGAACGCCTCGAACACGTGGCTTCGCGGGGTGAGGCCTTCGAGTGAGGGGTACCAACCCGAGAGCGTCGACGCTCTCCGATGTTGTTCGGGGTCGTTCACGAGCCGCAGCCCGAGCGCGTCGAGCTCCACGAACGTCGCTTCGTAGTCGTCGAAGGCACCCATCCGCGCGATGACTCCCTCACGCGGCTCGTCGGGCCGAAGCGCACGGCACGGAAAGAATGGACGCGGGTCGAAGTCGTACGCCGGCACGCCGATCGAGCGGATCACGAATGCCCGCCCTTGCACGTCGAGCGCCGACGCTTCCGGCGGGATCACGTCACGCTCCGCAGCCCCAACCCGTGCAGACGCCTCGTGACGCGTACGAGCGCTCGGCGCGCGGACGAGAGAACGAAGCTCGGCGCGACCTCGAGCTCGACCTGGCAGCCTTCGTCGTCACCGTCGACCACGATCGTCCCCCGAAGCTCCGACGAGAGACCGTCCCAACCGTCGTCGTGTGGCACGTCGCGATCGAGCCGAATCAGCGAGCGCAACGTCGCGACGACGGCCGTCGCGGGGATGTCACCCTCGAACTGGACACGAACCAAAGGCCCATCGACTCCGACGACCAGGAGCCGCGACGAGCGTTCGTACGCAAGCAAGGCGGGTACGAAGCCGAGGCCGAGATCCCGTGCCTCTTCGTCGTAGCGTCCGAGGGCGAACAGCCGGTCGGGCTCGGCCGAGTGAAAGAGGAGCGAGCTTCCGTCGTCGTGCGAGGCGACGCACACGCTCTCGAGCGCATGCGCGAGCGGTAACTCGTCGCACTCCCACGACCAGGTGGTGGCGAGGTCCTCGCGCCACGCATCGAGCTCTTCGACCATTCGCTCGGGCGAGAAGAGCGTGAGTCCCTCGGCGAGAGCGACGGGGCCGTGGGTACGGAGGAAGGTTCGCGCGCCCGCCGGGAGTCGTGTCCCCAGCGCACGTTCGGCGGCGTCGATTCGGGCTGCATCGACGGGCTTGCCCGCGCGTACCACGACGACGTCCCCGCGAGCCCCCTCGAGCTCCGTGATGGGTTCCGCGCGGGCGCGGCGTGGAGCCTGCGGCTCGCCGTCGAGCGGCTCATCCAGCAGCGCCCTTGCTTCAGACTCCTCTCTGAACGCTGCATGGCGTGCCACCCAGCCCGCCGAAGAACGCGCGAAGTAGAAGACCCCGAATCGCCCCGGGGACTCGGGCAGCGAGATCATCAGTCGCGCTTGCCGCTCGCCCATGCGGCGAGCGACGACCGCTTCGGGGGCGAACGAACGCTCGTGAGCGCGCACGAGCAACGGGAGTAGCTCTTCGAGCTCGGGTTCCATCAACCAGCACCTCGCTTCTCACGACACACTTCGAGGGTCCGCCGAGCGGTGGCGAACGCCGGCTCGGCGCGAAGCGTACCAGCGACGTGGCGGACAACGCGCCCAACGGCGTCGCGCTCCCACTCTTCGACGACCTCGCTCGAGCTCTCGCGCCTCTGGCTCCCTGCGGAGTGAGCACCGCGAGCCCTGCGATGTATACCGGCTCGGTGAGCGAGCTCGACCCGTCGCAGATCCGTGCGCTCCAGAGCGTGGCGAGACGCGCGGTCGGCGGACCGATCGATCCTTCGTGGCGGGTCACGATCTCCTTCCATCCCGATCGACTCCACGACGGCGAGCCCATCCTCCGTGTGCTCGCGCGCGACGGCGTCTACCGGTCGCAGTTCGAGACGCGCACCAGCAACGGCGGCCTCACCGCGTTCGAAGGCGGCGATCGGTGGCGATGGGAGAGCCGCATCTTCGAAGGCGCGTACGACGAGGCGCCACCCGCGGCGCGCCCGAAGTACGGCGCGCTCGATCTCCACGGCGACGAGCGCGGCGCGTCCCCGCGCTTCGGCTCGTCGTTCCTTCGGCTGCGCGCGTCGGTGGTCGCCCGCACGACGTTCTGCTTCCCGGACAGCGTCTTCGAGCCGGAAGACTTCGGGGTGGCGAGCGCGATGGGCCTCGTCGAACGCGCCCGCGCCACCATCACGCTCGACGCGCTCGACCACTACGTCGAAGCCCAAGTCCACGGTCTGCTGCGACTCGGGCTCGACGTCGAGGCGCTCGTCCTCGATCCGTGCTTCCTCGGGACCGAGGTCGAGGCGCTCGCGAAGCGGTTGCCGTGCGCGATCGAGTGGCACGCAGGGTTTCGGCTGCCGAAGCACGCGATCGAGCAGGCCGTGAGCTACCGCGGGCCGGAGATCGCGGCGCTGCTGGAGTCGCTCGTGCGCGACGGACACGTCACCGCGCGCGAGATCGGCGAAGCCGCACGCCGCGGGATCCACGACCCGCAGCACGTGAAGAAGGCGTGGCACACGGTCGCGCGTTTCGGGCGGTAGGCACTTCGACGGGCGCGGTGCGCAACGCCGCGGGGGAGCCTTGCTCGTTTCCACGCGCCCCCGTATGCATCCGGCCATGAAGATCTTCATCGACTCCGCCGACCTGAACGAGATCCGCGAGGCGGCCGCCATGGGCCTCGTCGACGGCGTGACGACCAACCCGAGCCTCATCGCCAAGACCGGCAAGTCGCAGCGCGAGATCATCCCCGCGATCTGCGAGATCGTGGACGGCCCGATCAGCGCCGAGGTCATCAGCGTCGACTACGAGGGCATCGTCCGCGAGGGCCGTGAGCTCGTGAAGATCCACGAGAACATCGTGGTGAAGGTCCCGCTCATCGCCGAAGGCATCAAGGCGGTCCGCACCTTCACCGACGAAGGCATCAAGACGAATGTCACGCTCTGCTTCTCGCCCACGCAGGCGCTCCTCGCCGCGAAGGCGGGCGCCACGTACATCAGCCCCTTCATCGGCCGCATCGACGACATCAGCGGCGAAGGCATGGAGCTGATCGAGCAGATCCTCACGATCTACGGCAACTACGGGCTCGAGACCGAGGTGCTCGCGGCGAGCATCCGCCACCCGGTGCACGTCGTGCAGGCCGCGCTCCTCGGAGCCGACTGCGCGACCCTGCCGCTCAAGGTCATCCAGCAGCTCCTCAAGCACCCGCTCACCGACGCGGGCCTCGCGCAGTTCCTCGCGGACGCGAAGAAGACGCCCGCCTGATGCGCACTTGGCTTCCGATCGCGGTCGTGGTCAGCGCGCTCTTCGCGCCGACCGCGCGCGCGCAGTGGGAGCCCTCGGGCGCGATCACGGGCCTGCTCGCGATCGAGCCGACCGCGGACGAACGACGCCTCGGTGGCGACCTCGTCGTCGATCTCTTCGAACGCGTCGGCCCCGCGAGCTTCGGTCTCGCGATCGGCATCGGCGCGAGCACGAGCGACAACGAAGACGTCAACCGCGTCTTCGCGCCGATGGGCCTCTCGGTCGGCATCGGCGTCGCGCCTCGCCCGGTGGGCTTTCACGTCTTCCTGCGCGGCGGGCTCTGGGCCGGGGCCACCAACGAAGGCCTGCGCGCGGGCGGCTGGGCGGCCTTCGGCGCGCGCTTCGAGGTTCGCCTCGACGACGCGATCGCGCTCGGCGTGACCTTCGAGACCTGGCGCCTCTCCGGCGAGCTGTCGCGCTGGATGGTACTTCCGGGCTTGAGTCTGGTGTGGCGTCCGGTCGAAGATTCTTCGGCGGCTGACCCCGCCGACCCAGAGGGTCCGCCGACACCCGTCGAATCGGATGTTTCGGTCGAGTCGGAGGCGCCCGCGTCTCCGAGCGGCGAGCTCGGTTGAGGGCTCGTCGTCCTCGAAGACGCGATCGACGACATCGAACCGACGAGACCCGAGGACGAACGATGCGCTGGCGCAAGCCTCCGATTCACGTGGAGCTCGTCGAGGACCGGACGCCGGCCCAGCCGCCGGGCTTCTTACGTTTGCGGCGGCGCTTGCTCCGCAACCGTTACGCCGACGGCAGCGCGAGCCCGCCCTACGAGTACGACTCCGTCGATCGCCGCGCGACCGACGCGGTGGTGCTCGTGCTGCACACGGACGACGACCGCGTGCTCCTGCGCACCTCGCTGCGTCCGCCGCTCGCGTACCGCGGCGAGCTCGCGGTGCCCGTCGATCCGACCGTCGATCCGGTGCTCTGGGAGCTGCCGGCCGGGCTCGTGGAGCCCGAAGAGCAGGGCGAAGTGGGGCTGCGCGCGTGCTGCGTGCGCGAGACGCTCGAAGAGACGGGCTACACGCTGACGCCCGACGCGTTCGAGCCGCTCGGCGCGCCGATCTTCCTCTCGCCCGGCGTGCTCGCCGAGCGCCTCTTCTACTTCACGGCGCGCGTCGAGGAGTCCGGGCGTGGCATCCCGACCGAGGACGGCACCCCCGTCGAGTCGGGGCAGACCGTCCGCTTCTTCACGATCGACGAAGCGATCGCGGCGTGCGACACGGGCGAGCTCGGCGACGTGAAGAGCGAGGTCGGCCTGCGTCGCCTCGCCGCGCGGACGAAGCGATGAGCGGAACGTCGAACGGCGGCTCGGGCGGCGCTTCGAACGGTGGGTCGAACGGCGATCGGTCGCGCGAGAGCACCGAGTCGCCGCGTCCGCGCGAGAACGGCGACCGACCGCGCGTGCTCGTGATCTACAAGAAGACCGCCTACCAGCGCTGGGATGCGGAGAGCGATCCGCGCGTGAAGAAGCTGCTCGCGGAGCGCGATGCCTCGGTCGCGAAGCTGCTCTCCGCGCACGAGAGCCACGTGCGCACGCTGGAGCTCGCGCGCGAAGCGCTCAAGAAGCTCGGCGCGCGCGCGACCTTCCGTCATCGCCACGACCGCGACGACGAACGTTGGGATCTCGTGGTCACCCTCGGCGGCGACGGAACGCTGCTCTGGACCTCGCACACGGTGGACGCGAGCACGCCGATCGTCGCGATCAACAGCTCGCCCGAGACGAGCGTCGGCTGGTTCTGCGCAGGCGATCGCGACGACGTCGAAGGCACGCTCGGGCGCGCGCTCGAAGGCGAGCTGCGCCGCACTCCGCTCACGCGCATGCGCGTGCTCCTCGACGGCGAGTCGCTGCACGAGCGTGTGCTCAACGACGTGCTCTTCTGCCACGAGTGCCCGGCCGCCACGACGCGTTTCCTCCTGCGCCACGGTGACGAAGAGGCGAGCCACGCGTGCAGCGGCCTCTGGATCGGCCCCGCCGCGGGCTCTACGGCCGCGCAACGCAGCGCGGGCGGCAAGGTGCTCCCCATCGGCTCGCGCAAGCTGCAGTGGATCGTGCGCGAGCCCTTCGCGCCCGAGCTCCCCGATCGCGAGCCGGAAGCGTTGCAGCTCGCCAAGGGCCTCGTGCTCGACGGCGAGACGCTCGAGCTCAAGAGCAAGATCCGCGAAGGCCGCCTCTACTTCGACGGCGCGCAGAAGGTCGCGAAGCTCGACGTCGGCAGCGTGGTGACCTTCGCGCGCTCCGACGAGCCGCTGCAGATCCTCGGGCTGCGCAGCCGCGGCCGGGCCTGAGCCTCGCGCGCAGGCTCACGCCCGCACCGCCTCCACGTCGCGCAGCAGCTCGAACGTCGCCACGGGCGTGAGCCGCGCGAGCTCACCTTCGCGGTTGGTCGCGAGGGCTTCCGCGGTGACTCGTGCGACGTGCGCGAGATCGACCAGGAAGACCTCCGGATCGAAGCGCCACCTCACCTCCACGGCGCTTCCGTCGCTCGCGCGAAACGCGCGCGACCAGTGTGTCGCGGAGCCTCGGCTCACGCGCTCCCAGCCGCGCGCTTCGAGCACTCCGAGCAGGCGGCGTGGGCTCGCTTCGAGTCCCGCGGCGATCGATGCGATCTCGGCAGGAGCACCCTGCACCGCGCGCCCGAGCTGCTCGAAGGGCTGCGCGAGCTCGTAGTCCGCGAGTCGCTCCGCCCAGCCGTCTTCGACGCCACGCGCGGGGTGCGCGAGCCGGACCGTGACGTCTTCGGACAAGACGAACGGCGCGTCGTCGAGCGCGGCGAGGCTCCCGTCCTCTGCGATCCGAAACGTCTCGCCCGCGAGGGTCTCCCACACCAACCCGCGCGCGAGCGCACCAGCCACGGGATGCCCGAGGACGAAGCGCACGAAGTCGTCGCGCGTCCAGCTCCGCTCGTCGCGGAGCGCGAGCTCCAGTCGTCGCCGCGCGACGTCGATCGCGAGCTCCACGTCGCGCTTGGCGCTCGCGAAGTCTTCGCGCAGGAGCGCGAGGTCGGACTCGTTCGTCTCGAGGGTCTCGGAAGCGTTCGTCTCGGGCGTCTCGGAGGTGTCGCCTTCGGTCGTCGGGCTCGCGGTCTCGATCGTGGGCTCGGCGTTCGCGGTCGCGCCGCGCTTCTTCGCCTTCGCGCCCGACTTCGACGTCTTCTTCGACGTCTTCTTCGACGTCTTCTTCGGTTCGCCCACTCTCTTCGCGCGCGGCAGGGCGCTCTTCCACTCCGCGTCGTCATCCTCGCGTACGCGGATCGTCAGCGACGCGGGATCGAGCCAGAGCTGGAGCCGCGCGTGCCCACGACGCAGCTCGCTGCGCCCGTGCGCGTCGAGGCCCGCGTCCGGCAACGTACGGTCCGCGAGCTCCTGCACGTCGAGCCCCCGCTCGCGTGCGGCCTGCTCGCGCAGCGCGCTCGCGGTGCTCGTGAGCACCGCGTAGCGCGAGGTGGTGGCCACGAGCTCGAGGACCGCGAGCGCACGATCGGAGCCGATCGCGGCGAGCACCTGACACGCGCGCTCCGCCTTCGCGGCGTTCTTGCGCGCCTGCTCGCGCGCGAAGGCGGCGAGGCGCGCGGTGCCTGCGTCGCTCGGGCTCAGCGCGAGCGCGTAAGCCATCCATTCGTGGCGACCGGGCGCGTCGCCGAGCACCCATTGCTCGAAGAGCTCGAGCGCGAATGCTTCGAGGCTCGGACGCGCGATCGTCGGATCGTTCGCGACCACGAGCGCGCCGGGATGCGGCTCCGCGCCGCGACCGAGCGAGAGCAGGTCGAGCCACGCGTCACGTGCTTCGTCGGGTAGACGCGCGCCGTTCGTCGTGCGCGGCGCAGGGAGGGCTTCGACGCGCAAGAAGCTCGGCCGCGGCGGGACCTTCGCGGGTGCGCGCGTCGCGTCGTAGGCGAGCAAGGCCTCGATGCCCGCGACGGCGTCGTCACCGAGCGCGCGCGCGGCGGCGCGGATCGTCTCGGCGTGACCGCGATCGCGCAGGTGGAGCAGCACCGACTCACACGCGACTCGGAGCCCGCGCACGTCACCGAGCGCGGCCGGGATCAGGCCGGGGACGACGACCTCCGCGTGGCGGCGAAACCAAGCGAGCGCACCGTCGCGCCACCCCTTCTTCTCCGCGACGTGCGCGAGGGGGAGCGCCATGCGTGGCGACACCAGCGCCATCGCGGCGACGAGCCGATTTTCGCCTCCTTCGTAGTCGAGGTGCCGCGCCCAATCACCGCAAAGCCCAGGGATGGCATCGAGACCGAGGCGAGCGACCGCGTCCGCGGTTCCGAGGAACGTGAGGCCGCGCGCGAGCGTGAACGCTTCGGCGAAGTCTTCGTGCGAGAGCGCGAAGCGCTTCTGGTCCTCTTGGACCACCTCGTGCGACGTGACGAAGTACTTCGCGGCGCGCGTCGCTTCCAACCATGCCTCTCGCCGAGCACCTTCGAGCAGCGGCGCGGTCGACGGCGCCGGCGTCGGGAGGAGCTTTCGATCCACGAACGCGCGCTCCTCGCCGAGGATCGGCAGGTTCGGCACCACGATCGACTTCGTCTTTTTCGCCTTCGCGCGCCACGGTCGCGTGCGGAGCAGCTCCGGGTAGTCGTCGGCGATCGGTGCGTCGTCGTCCTCGCGCGCGCCGACGACCCGCGCGGCGAGGCCCGCGAGCTTGCCGTGCTCGTGCAGCGCCGACGCGCGCTCGGGCTGCGTGCGGAAGATCTCGAGCACCGTGACGCCGACCACCGGATCCTTGGCGTAGCGCGCGAGGATCGTGGAGACGCGTGGGCTCGGGATCCGCGCGAGCGCCTGCACCAGCTCGCGGGGCGGGGTCTTGAGCAGGGCTTGATGGCGCGGCTTCTTCAAGAGCTCCGGCAGCATCGCTTCGAGCAGCGTGATCGCGTCGTCCGCCCGCAACGCATCCGCGATCTCGTGAACGTACGACGCGCAGAACGGTGCCCCGCGCGCCTGCACGATCGCCTGCGCGGATGCCAACGTGCTCAGCGACGCGAGCAACGGGACGTGCGGCGGATGTCCCGCGGCCAGCATGGCGGCGAGCTCCTCTTCCGCGAACGGCGCGTCGGGAAACGCGAAGGCGAAGAGCAGACGCGCGTGAGTGCGACGCCGCTCCGCGTTCGCGACCGCGTGATCGTTCGAATCGAAGGGCGCGGGCGCACCGAGCGCGTCGCGCAGCGCACGCGCAGTCGCGAGCGCGTCTGCGTAGTCCGCGTCGTCGCCCACACACACGAGGTGCCGAAGCTCGGTGGCCGCCTTCTCGTCGAAGTGCGCGTAGCGACCGTCGGGTGTGAAGTGCACGTCGTTCGGGTAGCCGCCGATCGAGGCGGTGCCGAGGCGACCCGCGAGCGACGCGACGCGGACGGCATCCGCGAGCGAGCGCGCGGACGCGACGATCGCGAGCGTGCTCGAGCCGACGTGCCGAGCCATCGCCTCCGCCACCGCGAGCGCGTCGATCGACAGCATGCGCGCGGCGTCGAGCGAGGGCGCGATCACGAACGCGTAGGCCTCGCGTCGTGCATCGGCGAAGCCACGTGACGCGAGCGCGTCGCGCAGGTCGTCGGGAAGCGGCGCGAAGGCTTCCGCGCTCGTGCGATCCGCGGCGGCGGGGGCGTCGAGCCCCGTCTCGAAGACCTTCGCGTAGGTGTTCGGCAGGTAGCTCGCTTGTTTGCCATTCAGGGCCTTGCGCAGATCCTTCAGTCGCGCCGCGGGATCCGGACGGAGGGCGGCGCGGCCTTCCGGCGAGAGCGACGCGCGACGCGGGAGCGGGAGACGAGGAGCAGCCATCGCGCGGACCTTCGCGCGAGGCGTGGTGCCCACACAACCTCGAACGTCTTCACGCACGACTCGGCACGCGGCGGCTACGACGACCGCACGGTGGACGACGCCGATGCCGCGCGCAGGCTCTCGACGCTCACGCCACGCCGAGCTTGGCCGCGAGCTTCCGCAGCGGACGCCGCTGCCAGAGCTTCTCCACGTCGAAGCACGCCGCGAAGGCGAGGAAGCTCAGCGGGTAGACGAAGCCGATCGCCATGAGCGCGAGCACGCCGAGGTGGAACCCCCACATGCCGAGCGACCACCAGCGCCCGATGCGGCGGTGCAGCGCGAGCGGCGCGCCGAGCTCGAGGAGCATGCTGGCCCACGCGAGCACCGCGAAGAGGCCGGGGTAGGGCAGAAGCGCCGCGCCGAGCGGCGAGTGGATGTCGCCGAGCTCGATCTTCCGCGCGTTGTCGAAGGCCACGAAGTTGCGCAGCGTCTCGCCGCCCAAGAAGTGAAGGCCGCCGTTGCGCAGCTTCGCGATGCCGGCGAGCAGATACGTCGCGGCGGCGAGCGCGATCATGAGCTTCGGCGCCCAGCCGTAGCGCGGGTGATCGTCGCGCGGAGCTCTGCCGCGCGCGTCGAGCGAGAGCGCGTCCGCCGACGGAGCGAACGCGAGCACGATCACGTGCGCGAGGAAGAGGTTGTCGGTGTGGAGGATCTTCCCCCACGAGTTCGTGTAGGTGAGCACCCACGTCAACAAGAGCGCGTGAAGGGGCGCTAGCCAACGGTGCTTGAAGCCGAGCAGGAACGTCGTGCTCGTGAGCACGAGGAGCGCGACGAGCGCTTGGTAGACGATCGGCAACGTCGGCGACGGCGCGAGCGTCGCCGGCCCGACGGGTTGGAAACGTGCGACGTCGTCGAGCGCGTAGCTCAGCAGGTGCGGCAACCGCACCAGCACGTAGACGAAGCCGTACGTGCCGACGAGCGCGCGCAGCGTGGCGAGTCGGAGCGCGGGGGTCGTGGGCATCCAGAGCCGATCGAGCAGAGGTCGATCGTCCGCTTCCGTCGCTGAGCGCTTCACGTCGGACGCCTTCGTGTCGGCGGACTCCACCGCGGACGCCGTCGTGTCGGGCGCCTTCGTCTCGGACGACTCCGCCGCGCGATCGTCCGCGCTCATCGCAGCACCTCGCAGCGCGCGTGCACGAAACGCTCGAGCTCGGGAGGTCGTTCGTCGAAGTACGCCACCGCGTCGAAGGTGATCGTCTCGATCACCACCTCGCGCACGTGCGCGAGCTCCTCGCGCGCCTTCACGCGCTCGCCGATCTCGCGGCACAGCTCGATCGCGCGCCCGCCGTGCACCGCCATCTCGATCGTGCGCATCGACTGCAGCACCTCGCGCGTGTCCGCGCTCACCCGGGGCGGCAGCGGCTCGCGCGTGCCCTCCGCATCGAGCCCGACCGCGTGGACCATCGTCATCTCGCGCGGGCGCTCGTGCGAGAACATCGGGTAGGTGCTCAGCGGGAAGCTGTCCTCGTCCGGATGGCGCAGCACCGGCGAGAGCACGGTCGCGATCGCGAGCAGCGAGAACCCGTACGCGAACGCGCGCTCGGCGGACGTCATCGTCACGGGCCGCTCACTTCCGGAGGCGCCGACGGAGGTGGCCCGACGCGAGGTAACCCCACAGCGCGCCGAGCACGAGGCCTGCGGTGTGCGCGCCGTTGGCGACGCGGAAGCCCGGCACGAAGCAGAGCGCGAACCACGCCATCATCCAGAGCATCGTCGAGCGCGGGATCTGGTACGGGAACGAAGGATCGTACTTGCCGCGGAAGTAGAGGTAGCCGAGCAGTCCATAGACCACGCCGGACAGACCGACCGCGGGCGCTTGCGACCAATAGAGCTCGGTGATCACGCCGCCCACGCCGAAGAGCAGCGTCGCGCCCAACATCCGCAGCGACGAGTGCGCGCGCTCGAACACCCCGCCGAGATCGCGGATCCAGAGCACGTTGAAGATCAGGTGGAGCAGCCCGCCGTGCACGAAGACGGGGGTGACGAAGGTCCACGGCTTCGTCGTGAGCCCGTTCAGGATCGCCTCGGTGATCGTGAAGCCGGCGCCGTGCGGCAGCATCGCGAGCCCGATCTCGGGGCGCGCCTCGGTGAGGAAGTAGAGCCCCACCGAGAACGCCATGATCCCGTACGAGACGTAGGGGGTCGCGTCGGCCTGCGCGAGCTGGTCGCGCATCTTCTCCACGCGGTGTCGGCTCTTCTTCTCCTTCGCCTCCTCCGCCTTCCGTCGCGCCCGCGCCGCGCGCTGACGCTCCTCGAAGATCGGATCGGCGGGGCTCGCCTGGAAGCGCGCGAGCATCGCCTTCGCGGCGTCCATCTGCGTCTCGTCGACCACCCAGAGCGCGTACTGATCGTCGCGCGTCGGTCGCACGCTGGTCTCGACGCCATCGGCGTAGAGCGCGTCCGAGAGCGTCTCGGCTGCGCGCGCGTCGTCGAAGAGGTGGAGCATCCGCATCGGGAGAGCCTGCGTGTGCGCAACGCGGGAAGGGCGGTGCGTGTTTCGAACGGTGGTCCGTGGCTGAAGGGCGGCGCCGGAACGCCCCTCCAGAACGGGTAGGGTCGAGCGAGCCGACCGGGAGGCTGGTGGCAGCCCTCCGAGGAAGCGGACGCACCATAGCAGCTTCGTTCGCGGTGTCCGGGAGCGCGGAGGTGTGAGTGCTCCGTGCTTCAAGTGTTTGAAATTGTTTGAAAATAGGTCGTTGGCTGCGTCGCGCTGCGCCGGCCTCGCACGAGGCGGGGGCGATCGGTGGCGCGAGCGCGTACCCTGTGTCCGTCGATCGGGCTCGGTCGGAGGAGCCCAAGGACTCGGCTCCTCGCGGGTCGAGTACCGGTCGTGGAGCCGTCGGGAGGGGGAGATGCGGGAGCTGATCGTCGTCGTCGCGTGTTACCTGCTGACCGACTCGATCGCTGCCGTTCCCGCTCCAGCGTCGCGCGCGGTGGTCGGTGACGACCCGAGCGCCTACGGCTCCACCCTCACGGCCGACCTGACCTTCGACAACCCGCGCTCGCCCGCCGGCTGGGGCAGCCTCGATCTCTCCGCGGCGCCCGAGCGCGACGAGGTGCGGGTCGACGTGGTGGTCGGCACGCCCGCGCCCGAGCGGCGCTTCACGTGCGGCGAGCTGCGCGTGGTGATCGACGGCACGCCCGAGAGCGTGCCCGCTTCCGAGCTCGCGGTGCCGACCCCGAGCGGCTTCTTCGATGCGGTCAACGCGCGCATGACGATCGATCACGTGCGCCGCATGGTCGACGCGGGCTCGGTGCGGCTCGAGCTCTGTGGGGAAGGCTTCGATCTCCCACGCGAGGATCGCGTGCGCCTGCGCGACTTCGTGCGCCGCTTCGACGACCTCGCGATCAGCGACGGCCCCTCGTTGCCCTTTCCGCCGCCCGAGCTCGGGCCGCGCCACGAGTGGCCGGTGCGCGCCCCGGTCTTCTTCGGCGGGCCCCCGACCGCGACGTGAGCACCTCCGAAGGAGAGGACGATCCTCGCTTCACCTCGGAGCGCGCGTGATAGGGTCCGCGCCGCCATGCCGCTCTTCCACCGGCTCTTCGTGGCGAACCGCGGTGAGGTCGCCGCGCGCATCGCTCGTACCTGCGACCGCTTGGGCATCGAGCCCGTCTTCGGGGTCTCCGAGGCCGACCGCGACGCGCCGTACACCAAGGGGCGCCGCGTCGTCGTGCTCGGGCCCGGTCGCGCGACCTACAGCTACCTCGATCCCGAGCGCCTCGTGCAAGCGGCCGTGCAGACCGGCTGCACCGCGCTGCATCCGGGCTGGGGGTTCCTCGCCGAGAGCCCACGCTTCGCGATGCTCTGCGAGCACCACGGCGTGACCTTCCTCGGGCCGCCCGCCGCCGCGATGCACCTGATGGGCAAGAAGACGCCCGCGAAGAAGGCCATGCGTCCGAGCGGGCTCTCGCTCATCCCCGGCAGCGACGGCGTGCTCGCGGATCTCGCGGAGGCGCGCAGCGTCGCGGCGGAGACGGGGTATCCGGTGCTGCTCAAGGCGGAGAGCGGCGGGGGTGGGCGCGGGATGCGCATCGCGCGGCACGAGGGCGAGCTCGAGCGCGCCTACACCGAAGCGCGCGCCGAGGCGCTCGCGGCCTTCGGCGACGATCGCGTCTACCTCGAGAAGCTCATCGAGCGCGGGCGCCACGTCGAGATCCAGCTCCTCGCCGACAAATACGGCAACGTCGTCCACCTCGGTGAGCGCGACTGCACGGTGCAGCGCAACCACCAGAAGCTCATCGAAGAGTCGCCCGCGCCGATGCTCGATCGCGCCGAGCGCGACCGCACCTTCGAGGCCGCCGTCCGTGCGTGCCAGGCGATCGGCTACGTCGGCGCGGGCACGATGGAGCTGCTCCTCGACGCGAGCGGCACGCTGCGCTTCATGGAGATGAACACGCGTCTGCAGGTCGAGCACACCGTCAGCGAGGAGCGGACGGGAATCGACCTCGTGGAGCAGCAGATCCTCGTGGGCGCCGGACACCGGCTCGCGTTCACGCAAGCGGACGTGAAGCTCGAAGGCCACGCGATCGAGTGCCGCATCAACGCCGAGGATCCCTCGCAGGGCTTCAAGCCCGCGCCCGGTACGATCACCACGTGGCGCGCGCCGAAGGGGGAGGGCGTGCGCGTCGACACGCACGTCGCGTCTGGTTACACGGTGCCGCCCTTCTACGACTCGCTGATCTGCAAGGTCGTCACCAGAGGCGCGACGCGCGACGAGGCGTGCGACCGCATGATCGGCGCGCTCGAAGGGCTCGTCTGCGAAGGCGTGCCGACCACGATCCCGATGCACCTCGCGATCCTGCGCAGCGACGAGTTCCGCACCCACCGCTACGACACCGGGGCGATCCCGGGTTGGAAGCCGTGACGCTTCGCGTTCGATCGCGCGGGTGAGCGTGCGGTCGAGCGCTCGGGAAGCGCGACTCCTCGAGGATCGAGCGCTCCCGAAACTTCGTTTCCCAGTTCGATGCAGCTTGCCAGAAACGGCATTCGAGACCCGACATGGCCCACGTCCCGTTGAAACCGATCGGAAAGAGCCGCGAGCAGGTGGTCGACGACCGCACCTTCGCGCAGCAACGTCAGAAGCTCGCGGAGATCGAGGCGCGCGTCGAGGAGGCGCGCGCGAAGGTACACGCGGGCTGGGGCGAGACCTACGTCGAGCGCGTGCACCAGAAGGGCAAGCTCACCGCGCGCGAGCGGGTCGAGCGGCTCAAGGATCCGGGCAGCGAGATCTTCGAGGTCGGCACCTTCGTCAACGAAGGGGTGCAGTTCGGCAAGCTCACCTCGCCCGCGGCCGGCGTGGTCTGCGCGTTCGTGCGCATCGAGGGGCGCTGGTGCGTCGTCATCGCGAACGACAACACCGTCGCGAGCGGCGCGTGGTGGCCGAAGACGCCGGAGAAGATCCAGCGCGCGCAGAAGATGGCCCTCGATCTGCGGCTCCCGACCGTCTACCTGGTCGACTGCAGCGGCCTCTTCCTGCCCGAGCAGAGCAAGAGCTTCGGGGGCGCGACCGGAGCGGGTCACATCTTCAAGATGAACTCGCTGCTCAGCGCGGAGGGCGTGCCGCAGATCGCGGGCGTGTTCGGCGACTGCATCGCGGGCGGCGGCTACATGCCGATCATCTCCGACCGCGTGTACATGACCGAGCAGGCCTACATGGTCATCGCGGGCGCCGCGCTCATCAAAGGCGCCAAGAGCCAGAAGATCACCTCGCTCGACATCGGCGGCCCCGAGGTCCACGTGCACGCGAGCGGCTGCGCCGACGTTCGGGTGCCGGACGACGAGACGCTCCTGCTCTGCGTGCGGCGCGAGATCGCGAAGCTGCCGTCGAGCGCCGCGCCCTACTACCGCGGCGACGCGCAGCCGGTGGAACCGGTCTTCCCCGCGCGCGAGCTCGCGGGGCTGCTCCCGACCGATCACCGCGAGGCCTACGACGCCCACGAGGTGCTCGCGCGGCTCTGCGATCAGAGCTTGTTCTGGGAGGTGCTTCCGGACGTCGGCAAAGAGATGATCTGCGGCATCGGGCGAGTCGGCGGGCTGTACGCGGGCTTCGTGATCAATCGCCAAGGGTTGGTCGACGATCCGGAGCGTCCGGGCGGGGTTCGGCCGGCGGGCAGCTTGTACAAAGCGGGTATCGCAAAGATCAGCGCGTTCTCGCGCGCCTGCGACGCGGACGGGATTCCGCTCGTCTGGCTCCAGGACATCAGCGGCTTCGACATCGGCAAAGAAGCCGAAGCGCAGGGGCTGCTCGCGTACGGATCGAGCCTCATCTACACGAACAGCACCAACACCACGCCGATGTTCACGGTGCTGCTGCGCAAGGCGAGCGGCGCCGGCTACTACGCGATGGCGGGCTTGCCGTACGACCCGGTCGTGCAGCTCTCGACCGCGCTCGGGCGCCTCTCCGTGATGGAGGGCCGCACGCTCTCGATCGCGACCTACAACACGAAGCTCGACGACGACTTCCAGATCGTGACGACCGACCCGGAAGAGCGCGCGGCGATCGAGCAAGGCATGAAGGACGTCGAGGCGCGCATCGAGAAGGACATGGATCCTTTCGTCGCGGCGCGGCAGATGGACACCGACGAGATCATTCGATTGAACGCGCTGCGGGAGTGGCTCGAGGTGCTCGTCGAGTGCAGCTACCAGACCACCGGGCACCGCCGCGTGAAGAACCCGCGCATCTGGTCGCTGCACGACCTGCAAGAGCTGGTGGAGGGCCTGCGATGAGCGTCGAAGCGAAGCTCGTGGCGCGTGAGGACGGAACGCTCGCGCTGGTGGCACCCAAGCCCGCGTATTGGCGCGAGGCGCCGAAGAAGGGCGCGGTGATCGTGCCGGGCGCGTCGATCGGTCGCCTCGAGGTGCTCGGGGGTCTCGAGCCGATCGTGGCGCCGAAGACCGCGGCGGGGCGGGTGATCGAGGTGTTCGAGCCGAAGCTCGCGCGCCGCGCGGTCGACGCCGCGACGGTGCTGCTGGTGCTCGATCCGAACGCGCTCGGCGCGGGCGCGGAGATCGCGGCGAGCGCGACGAGCCGCGCGACGGAGGGCCTCGTGTTCCGCGCGCCGATGAGCGGTCGGCTCTACCGCAAGCCTTCGCCGAACGATCCTCCCTTCGTGCAGGTCGGGCAGACGATCCGCGCGGGCGAGACGGTCGGCCTGCTCGAGGTGATGAAGACCTTCAACCGCGTGACCTTCGGCGGCGACGATCTGCCGGCGAGCGCGAAGGTGAAGGCGATCGTCGCAGAGGATGGCGCCGACCTCGACGCGGGCGACGTGATCCTCGTGCTCGAGGAGTGAGATCGCGCGCGCGAGATTCGGCTCACGAGATACGCCTCGCGCGTTTCGTCGTGCGCGAAGCCGTCGCGAGTCACCTCAGGAGATCGTCTTCAGGAAGTGCTGCAGCCGCTTCTGCGACGCGGCGTCGAGCGCGCCGAACTGCAGACCGACGAGGAAGAGTCCGTCGTCGCGATCCGCCGACCAGCGCACGACCGCGGGCGCTTCGAAGGGCTCCTGATCGGGATCTTCGATCCCGTCCTGCGTGAGGAAGAGCGTCACGGTGACGTTGCGCCCGTCCGCCACGTCGCGTTCGAGGACCAGCGCGACGCCGCCGTCCGAGAGGTTCTGGGTGGACGCGCCGAGCACGTCTCCGTCGAGCGCGATCTCGCCCGCGACCTCTACCTCGATGCGTCGGTGTCTGCGCTGCTCTTCGCTCATGGGCGACGAGTCTCGTCAGAATGCGCACGCGCGTAAAGCGTGGGCGGCGCCCGTCGGGGATTCACCGGCTCCGCGCTCGCGCGCGGCCGGATGGTTTCGCGGAATCGTTCCGCTTCGCGGACTACGGCTGCTTCGCCTCGAACGATTCCCCTTCGAGCGCCCCGTCCGGCGACGGTGCCGCCGCTGCATGCGCGTCGGCATCGCGACTCGTTCCCACGACGCCCGCCACGCCGCCGCACTGCATGTGCGTCGGCATCGCGACTCGTTCCGCCACGACGCCCGCCACGACGCCGCCGCCGCCACACGTGGGCGCTCGGCGCCCGACGCGCGCGCCTCCACGTTCGACAACCGCCCGCGCATCGCCGCGACAAGCGCGGCCATGAACCGCCTCGTCCTCGTCCTCACGCTCGTCTCGCTCGCTTCCTGCGTGACGGCGCGTGTCCCCGAGCTTCGCGTCGAGTGGTCCTCCGGCCGCGACTCGCGCGCGTCCTCCGAGCGCGGCGCCCAGCGTTGGCGCAACGAAGGGCACGCCCGCCTCGTCTGGCCGCTCGCGCCGCCGCCGACCGCACCACCGCTGCCACCGCGGTCGACACGCTCCGCAACCCCACTCCCCGAGGCGTCCGTCTGTGTCGATCCGCGCTTGTGCACGTGGGAGCGGGAGGCGCGCCGCCGCGCGTGGGCGCGTCACGTTCGCTCGGAAAGGAGGCCCCGATGAGGCACGTACGTCGAGCGAAGGCACCGAGCGCGTCGTCGGATCGATCGACCGCACGATGCGCAGCGTCGCGTACCCGTGGGAGCGACGCGTCGAAGAAGACGGACGCGTCGAGGACGCACGGGCGATCGTGCTGGGCGCACGTGGCGTGGGTGATCGCGGCGTGGGTGATCGCGGCGTGGGTGATCGCGGCTGTGTCGACGTCGTCGGCCGCACACGCACAGGCGGTCGACGGGGAGGTCGACGCGCTCCAGCTCGCGGAGGCGCTCGAGCGCTACGCGAACGAGCCGCGCGTCGACGACCTGCTCGAGCACGTCGACGACGACGACGCCTACGACCCCGAGTCGGTGCAGCGGCTCGTGCGGCGCGCGCGTCGCGGCGGCTGGCTCCCCCAAGTGCGCGTCGGGGTGCGGCGCGGTCGAACCCAGGACCTCTCGACCCAGACTACGAGCACGCGGGTCTCCACCGACGACGACCTCGTGCTCGACGCTTCGCTGACGCTGCGGCTCGACCGCGCGGCCTACGGACCGGACGAAGTCTCGTTGGCCCGCGAGGGGCGTGCGCGGGCCGAGGCACGCGACGCGCGGGCGAGGCTGGTCGTCGCGGCGTACTTCGAGCGCCGTCGGCTCCAGCTCGAGCGCGACCTGCTCGGTCGCCGCGACCTCGGGACGCTCCTGCGGATCGAGGAGCTCGGGGCGCTCCTGGACGCGCTGACCTCGGGGGCGTTCTCCCGGCTCCGACGTCGGGCCCGCCGCGCGCAGGCCCGGTGACCCGAGGCCTGGCGGCTGGCGAGGGAGGCTGGCGGGGGAGGCTGGCGAGGGAGGCTGGCGAGGGAGGCTGGCGAGGGAGGCTGCGCGCTTTGACACTCCAGGTCTCCCGTCGTAGCGTGCCGCGCCGCGGATTCCTGAATGTTTCCGCCGCAACAACGAGGGGTCATGGCGCGAGCGAAAGCGAAGGCGAAGGCGACGACGAGCACGGGCAGCACGCCCGCTCCCAAGCACGACGGGCCGATCGTCGAGGAGATGTACTTCCGCAGCGACAGCGCGTACCTGTGCATGATCCTCAATCGCCGGACCGACTTCGTCCGCGTGATCGACTTCCGCGCGGGCGCGCTCCCGGCCAAGCGGCTCTACATCCAGAGCGTCGCGAAGCAGGAGGGCGTTCAAAAGGTGATCACGCTCGTCGAGAAGGACGAAGTGAGCTCCTGGACGAAGGTCGGCTTCGTCCGCGAGGGCACCATCCCCGGCTTCTACAAGCGGAGCGACGGCCACCTCTGTGGCTGCGTGATCAGCGACAAGACCGCGAGCCCCGAGGTCGACGACGCGGGCCAGAAGCTCGCGGAGCGCACGATCAACGCGGGCAAGCGGCTCTCGAAGGACATCCCGGAGAGCTTCCGCGGCGCGACCGTGACCGAGGTCGACGACGACGACGCCTTCAAGGCGCGCGACGCGGTCTGGAAGAAGGGCGAGGGCATCGGCGCGTTCGACGTCTTCGGACGCGACGCCGAGCGCGCGTACTACGAGTGCACCTACAAGAAGGCGCGGCCGAACTTCATCATGAGCGAGTACCAGGATTGTTTCGGTCACTCGCTGATCGAGATCCTGCGTTCTCCGACCGACGACGACGAGATTCGCGCGCTGGTCGCGGGTCTTCGTCAGATCGGCGACGAGCTCACCGAGCGCGGCATCGTCAGCGCGTTCGCCTTCGGGCCGAGCGACGACGAGATGCTCTCCGCGGCGTACCTCGCAGCCGGCTACCGCAAGACGGGACTGCTCGCGTCCGGCGTGAAGATCGCGGACGGCCGCCGGGACGCGATCCTCTGGACGCGCAAGCTGGCGAACCCCGCCGAAGACGAATGAGGGCTCCGATGCGCCGCGTGCGAAAGATTCTCCTCGCCTCGAGCCTCCTGACCGGAAGCGCGATCGCGCTCGCGCAGCCCGCTTCGGATAGCGCGATGACCGCCGCGCCGAGCGCGATGGTGATCGCGGCGCCCACGAGCGCGATGGATCCCACGAGCCCGAGCCCCACCGCCGCCCCGACGCCCACGCCGCCGGCGGCGCGCACCGAGGCCGACGAGGCTCGCCGCGCGCGCGTCTACGCCACGGTGGGCGACGTGCGCATCACGGTCGGGCGCATCGAGGACGAGATCGCGCAGATGTCGCCCTTCCTCCGCACGCGCTACCGCGATCCCGCGAAGCTCCGCGAGCTCGCGGACTCGCTGGTGCGCTTCGAGCTCCTCGCGCGCGAGGCCGAGCGTGACGGCTACGGCGACCGTCAGGTCGTGCAGCGCTCGGTGAAGCAGGCGATCGTCCAGAACCTCATCAAGACCGAGTTCGACGAGCGCGTGACGCGCGACTCGATCACTGCCGAAGAGATCCAGGCCTACTACGACTCGCACCAGGACGAGTTCGGTCGGCCGGCCATGGTCCGCGCGAGCCACGTGCTGCTCACCACGCGCGAGGAAGCCGACGCGCTCCTCACGGAAGCACGAGCGGCCGACGCCCGGCAGTTCCGCGAGCTGGCGCGTCGCCACTCGATCGACACCGAGACCAAGCTGCGCGGCGGCGACCTCCGCTACTTCACGCAGAGCGGTCTGCCCGCCGGCGCGCGCGAGGACGACACGCCCGTCGACCCCGCGATCGTCACGGCCGCCTTCGCGCTCCGCGAGGTCGGCGACGTTGTCTCGGCGCCGATCGCGGTCGGCGAGCACTGGAGCCTCGTGAAGCTCACGGGCCGCCGCGACGCCGAGCAGCGCACGATCGAGCAGGCCTCGGAGGGCATCCGCCTCCGTCTCTGGCGCGAGAAGCGCCAGCGCGCGATCGACGAGTTCGTGGACGGACTGCGCCGCACGCACGCGCCCGAGCTGCATCCGGATCGCATGCGTCCGATTCGTTTGGACGGACCTCCGCCCGGCGCCGCGCAGCTCCCGGCCGGACACCCCCAGGTCGGCGGCTCCGGTCACACGCCCGGCATGCACGAAGCCCCGCCAGTCGAAGAAGCCCCGAGCGAGTGACGGCGAGCGCGCCCGCGACGTTGAACGTCGGCGGTTGACCTCGCCGACCCTGCGCCGACGTCGCGAGTGACGGCGAGCGCGACGGCGCCGTCGCCCCGAGCGCGAGTTCGTCGACGTCAACGGCACGCCGCATACCTGGCTCACCGCGAA
>ERZ761602.2333-NODE-2333-length-30150-cov-12.499020_pt1 | contig 30150 bp, 22 predicted proteins | sample MGYA00512165_ERZ761602 | MGnify/ENA primary metagenome ERZ761602 (study PRJEB28899, sample SAMN02445085) | bioreactor sludge metagenome | biome: EBPR sludge; isolation source: Thorneside wastewater treatment plant | place: Australia: Brisbane, Thorneside...
GGGAGCGGGTGGTGGCGGCGAAGTAGCGGCCCGTCGTCCTCGACCCGGTGGACTGGGACCCGGCGGGGTTCCCGGTCGGCTAACGCACCCGAGCGGCGAACCACTCCTCAAGCGACTTGTAGGCGGGCCGAAGATCAAGAACATCGTCCCGACGGGGTGACCAGTACACGACAGATCCCGTCGCGTGGCCGGCGAGCGGTGCCGCGAGGATCGCCGAGTAGTCGCCGTCTCCCTCCGCGTGGAACGGAACCAGTTGCGGAGGCCGCTTCAGGCCGGACTTCTTCAGGTCGTCCACCAGCCAGAGCAGGTGCGGCACCGCCGTCCGCTTGCCGCCGAGGCCGTAGATCTCGTGTGAGCCCACCGCACCAGAGCCGTACTTAAGGAGGAACGCCCGGTACTCGGCGGGGAACACCAAGCCGAGCGCCTCCTCGGCGGCTACGACCTCGGCCTCGGCGGCGGGGCCAAGCCAACGTCCCGTCTTCCCTTCCAACGCCGTCATGACTGCACCTCAGCCGCCCTGGCGCGCCAGTGGTCGGCGCGGATCTGGTCGAACTCCGCTCGGTCGATCTCGGAAGTCTTGGTGGGGTCGTGCAGGATGCGATCGACGCCAGCTCCACGGTGCTCGTCGCGCGTGAGCTCTGCGAGCATCCCGTCCGACCGCTGCTGGACGTGGTGGAGTTCGTAGGGCCGACCTTCCGGGTCGAGTGGGGCGAGCCCCTGCTCGGCACGCTCCTTGTTCGTCTGGCCGTAGGCGTCTCGCTGCTCCCAGTGGATGTCGTCACGCACGAGGCACTCGCGCCCGTTCACCTCTTGAGCGCGAAGACCGACGTTCTCGTAGTGCGCGGCCTCCTGTGGTGAGAGATGATGCCGCACCTCGCCCTTGCTGTCTTCCAGCGGGACGTGCTCGATCGCCTCGGCCGCCTGACCTGCGCGACGCACCTCTGCGCCGAGAGCCTCCGGGTCGACCTCCATCGCAGAGAGGACCGACTTCACGTCGCCGCCGACGGCAAGCTTGCCGGCGTCACCGCCGGGGTTCGCCCGACCGACCTCTTGCACGCCAACCTTGGCCACGCCTTCCTTGGCGGACACGGCTGTCGCTTCAGCAGCCTTCTGCGCTGCCGCCGCAATCGCTTCGATCATCGGAACCTCGACATGCGGGACAGGAACTCCTCGACTTGGCGAGCGTACACCGGTCCCCAGCGTGCGGCTACCTGCCGGGCGAGACGCTCCTCGATCTCGGCGACGAACGCGTCAGCACCTCTGCGCTGGTCGTCGGAGATGCCGTCCTCGTCGGAGAGGAGCATGGACGTGAGGGTGAGCCCAACGGCGGAAAGGAGTGTGGATGGGCCGGGCGGCTCGTCGTCGCCCCGCCACTTCCTGAACTCTGGAGTCATGCTCAACAGCACCCGAACAGCGGCGGTGCGGTCAGGCTCCTTGCCACTCCGGGCCAGCATGGCGAGCGTGTCGCGCGCGCGGGCCGTGCCACGGCCACGACGAACCTGGCCGAGCGCCCACAACCACTCGTCCTCCGCGCCGCAGCCCGCAAGCGCCAGTGCGTGAGCCGCGACCGCGATCCCGTCCCCGGAGAACGATGCCTGCCGCCACGCCGCCGAGGGCTCCAGCGCCGAGCAGATCGCCGCTGCCACGCTGATCACCTCACTCGCGTAGTGAGCGGCAACGACTCCAGACCAGAGCGCCCTCGAACACGCCAAGACCGAAACGGCGGTGGGTTCCGGCGAGGCGAGCAAGCCCCGCAGGTCCGGCGCATCGCGGCCGATCTCGCCCTGTCCATTCTCCATCAGCAGCGTCCTGAGCCCGGCGAACAACGCGAGTCGGACGTTCCCGCCGGAAGCGGCCAGCAACGCATCCACCCAGGCCGCCTGGGGCTCTGAACTGCCGCCCCGCAGGACCGGACGCCAGAGCTCGGCCAAGGTCGTGAAGCTCGGCGACCATCCGTCGCCAACCGGTCGCGTGTTTCGAGGTCCCGTCGACAGGTTGTTCTTGTTGAACCCGGCGGACTTCGCGGGGCGGTCCATGTAGGAGGTCTTGATGAGCGCCTCCCCGACCTGAAGGAAGCCGAGCTTCTGCCAGGCATCTTCGTCCAGCCCCATCGCCCGACCGACTTCGGCCATCTCGTCCGCGTCCTCGAGCCGTAGGACGATCTTGGTGCCGGTGTTGCCGATCACACCGCGCGCGAGCTTGGTGGGCGCCTGGTCGATGACCATGAGCCCGATGCCCATTTCCCGGCCTTCTTGGAGGAGCCGCACCACGGTTCGCAGCAGCGTTCGCCCGGCGTTGCTCTCGTCCGAAGGACGCCGCTGCTCGAACTGGCGATCGAGGACGTTGTGCGCCTCCTCGACGACAACGAGCCACCGCCGCGGCTCGTCGTCTACCTGTCTCCACGGGACTTCCTCGTTGGACTCGCCCGTGGCGGGGTCCGCGAGGAGCACCTGCAGATCCAGATGCTCCTGCTCCACCTCGACCCTGCTCGCGGTCGAGACGACGTGCTTCGCAGATCGGACGACCTCGCCGTCAACGGTCACCTTGCCATGACGGAGGAGGTCCTTGACGTGCTTCCCGACGCGCTGGACCTTCGATGCGAAGTGGGTGCGCAGCGCATCGGCGAGTTCGACCGGCGCGGCCACGCTGTCCTCGCGCTCCTCCTTCGGCTCGCCGTGGTCCGGGACACGCCGGGAACCTTGGACCGAGCGCAGCCGACTCAGAAGCAGGGTCATGACGAACGCGCGAATGTCCACATCGCTAGGCGGCAGGTCCTCCACCTCGATGATGGCGTCGTGTCCTTGCGGGAACAGCTTGTCGATAGGCGAGTTGCCGTCGTAGCCGAAGATGTCTTGGAAGGTCGCGTCCAGAAACAGGCCCGCCCGGCTCTCCAGCGCGCCCTGGTAGTTCGCGTTGACCTCGGCGCCGTAGCTGAGTTCTTCTGCGACGCGCCTGACGTGAACCACGAGATCGATGACGGTGGGCCAGGCCGGGGCGAGGTTGCCGATCGGCACGCCTCCTTCAATGTCCCAGCCTCGCTCCGAGTAGCAGGCTTCGATCGCACGCCTGAGAAGGGGGCCGATCATCGCCTCGGTCGGCATCAACTCGGCCAGGGCGTCCGCGAGCACCGCGATGTGGCGCTTCAGGGGCGTGCCGAGCTCGAAGTAGAAGGGGTTCAACCGAAGGGGCCGGAACCGCGAGTCGTCCCCATTCGAAGCGGAGCTGCCGAGGCTGTAGACCAGCGGTGCTGGGCGGTCGGGCCGCTGAAGTCGTGACCGGTAAGTCCGCTTCGCCGTCTCGAACACCACCACCGAGAGGTCCGGGTTCTCCAAGTGGTTGAGGATCTCCACTACCCTCGTCGTCTTGCCCGACCCGGTGGTCCCTGCGACCAAGACATGCTTGAACAGGTCCCCGCCCGGAACCTTGATGCTTGCCGGTGGGGACTCCGCACCGATCGCCGAGAAGGCATCCGGCCCTAGCTCGATGAGTCCGTCGTCGTCCGCGCTGGCCTCGACGTTGCGCCCGAGAAACACGTTCCGGCGCAACCTCAAGCCCGGAAGCTCGGCCTCGGGGACGAGCAGCGCGTCGCAGACGCGCGGAAGCGAGAGGATCGGGGCGGCCTCGGCGACCAGCTCCATCGCCGGTGTGCGGCTGCCAAGGATCCGGTCACGCTCCCCGTCCACCTCGAAGCGCACCAGGGGGTGATCCTTGGTGCGGGAGCCAGCGAGCACACCCATGAGCGACCTGCCCACGATCTTGGCGTTCTGACCGTCTGCGAACGCGAAGGCGCCCCAACGATACGCTCCAGTTCCGGTCGCTTCGTGCATCGCATCGATGGTCCGCTCCAGAGAGCGATCCGCGAGCCGCAGCAAGCTGGCGACGTGCTGGGCCGTGGCGTCAAGGCTGACGCCCTTCGTCTCGCCCGTGGAAGACCCGGCGGTGGTGGTGTGCGTCCACGACCGTCCCTCGGTAGTGCTTGTGCTTCGGCTGTCGTTGACGCTGACGATGCCCGCCAGAGCACCGAGTGCTGCGCCAACCGCTGCGCCAGGCGGACCTGCGACGGCGAATCCGATCCCTGCGCCGGCCGCCATCCCTGCGGGGCCGAGATTGATGTTCTTGCCCTCGTTGGTTCCTTCCTGCCTGTTGATGGACTCGCCGACCGCCTCCGCGAACGACTTGTTCTCGCTCCACTGTGCCGCCCAGCTCTGGCCCTCTCGGACGCTGCGCTCCACAAGCGGATGCACTCGATCGTAAAGGGCGGTCTTCTTAGCCAGTTCGACCTCCAGCTCCGGGTTGCCGACGCGCTGCACGACGAACGCGATCCGGTAGTCGCAGCCGAGGTCGTAGAGCGCCTCCACCACATCGTTAAGGGACTGGTAGTTCCGCGTCGCCGCGTCGCGGTCGATGTCGCGGGCGCTGTCGTCGAGGCTGCGCGGAGACGGCATCCCGGTCACCACGACGCATCGTTCCTCGGGACCGGTTGAAGTGCCGAGTCGGCCAAGTAGATCGCCGGGTTCCATCCAGACCACCTCGGACCCTGGGAACGCCTGCCGGTGAATCTGGGAGATCACCACCCGTGCCCGCTTCTCGCGGAGTTCCAGGCCGTCGCCGTCGAGGTCCGGGCGAGGCGGGAAGCGGATCGCGAGCCAGAGGTCGAACGAGCCCGGCCTTGACGTGCTGTCCGCCGCGCGGTGGTCCAGCACATAGAGAAGCTCCTCCCCAGGTTCGAGGAGCGTGAGCACGTTCTCCCAGTCCCACGGTCGTGGAACTTCGTCGTGGTGTCCGAGGCAGGCGACCTTCACCGCAACCGCATCGAGGAGCCAGGGCTGAAGGTCCGCACGCTGCGAGCCCGGATCGAGGCGAAGCACCGCGTCCTCCGGCCCAAGCCCGAGAGTGAGCTCGACACCGACGTTCCGGTCCAACTTCTTGACCATCGCTGGCTGGTGCTGGTCTGACTTTCGCATCACCCCTCCTCGACGCGGACGACGGCGTACAGGAGCGGCGGCGCGCCCACGCAGCCAAGACCCAGTTGCGGGAGGCCGTCCCGCTCCTCCACCGCGACAACTCGTGCGTCAGCCTCGGGGGCGGCGTCGGCCGGCTTCATCACCGAAGCATCGTATCGGTCGCCAGCAGACCCGAAGGTCACGGGTACCCGGCCGCTCGATGCTGGGTACCACAGCAAGAGGCGCTCCCGCAGCCGCGCCGACCAACTGGTCAACGTGTACTCGTCGAACTCGGCTCGGAGGTCGGCGAAGGCGCTGAACCCCTGGACGACGGACCAGCAGGCCGCATACTCCGCGTCCAGCCCGACATACTGATCGGGATCGCCTCTTACAGCAGAGGCCACCGGACACGCTGGTTCGGCCAGCGCGAGGCACCACCAGTCCGCGGTACAGGCGTCGACCTCGGCAGGGACTACCGTTCGCCCGCGTAGCAGAAAGCCAACTTTGGCTCCGGGCGGCGCCGCTGCGACCACCCAGGCCGACCCGTCCGCGACGACGCGAGCGCTGCCCATTTGCTCGGGGACGAACGCCGCGCCGGGAGTCGGCGCGATGACCTCGACGCCGACATCGAGCGGCGCGAGGGCCGAGAGGAGGGTGCGCTTGTCGGAAGCGGAGAGTCGACCCACGGCGGGCTCAAGGGAGAAGTCCCACGGGCTCAGCTCGGAGTCGATGATGCGGCGCGCGATGTCTGCGGCAGCGCCTCCCTGGTCCCGGACACGCTGCAACGCAGAGAAGTCGGCGGACACGCGGATCTCACGCGCAGACGCCGTGACGGAGGAGTTGCGCCTCGCCAGCAGGACCAGCGCGAGAACAGCCGCGCCAGCGGCCGCTCCGATCAGCACCACGACCCACTTCGTATCCATGTGGACTCCCTTCAGTTCCGTGTCGTCGCCGCGAAGCCATGCGTGAGCGAGCGGGGTCGCTTCGGGACGACCCCACGCTCGGCAGATCACCTCAACGGCTTCCGCACTGGAACGCCCTTCGACGGTCGCGGCGTCGATTCCGCGAGCGAGGTGTTGCTCGGCGCTTCGCTCAACTTGCCGGTGGTCGACTACCTCGCGGTATTCGACGCTTGGCGTTTCTACGTGCCTCTCGGACAGCGGGCGCGCGCCAAACCGGCCCTCCAGTCGGTCGTTCAACTTCGCTCTGAGGCCGATCGGCTCTGATGGCGTTTGTTCGGAGCGAGCCGTCGGCGGGCGGGTACGCTCCACCGCCGAAACCAGCCAGTCGGTCGCTTCCCGCAGGAGGCGCGGCGTGGACACCTGTGGTGTGCGGCCAAAGCTCATGACGCCTGCGCCCCCGCCAGCAGGCCACCGACCACGGCGTACTTGTCGTAGGCCATTCGCTCCGAGCCTTGCACCTCCCCGAGAGCCCAGCCATGAACCGTCGTGAACAGGTTGACGGTCGGCGAAGCCAGATCGGGAAGGGGCTGCTTGAACGAGCGTGCCTCGTCGAGCAGGTCTTGCAGCCCGCGCGCGTCCACGACATCAGCTTCGAGGCCCGCCTCGGCGACCTGTTCGGCGACCAGTTCTTGGAAGTGCGGGTTCCGGCTGCCGCCGCCTGTCAGAAGGACGGTACACCTTGAACTTCCTCCCTTCCTCCAGCGCTGGGCGATCGCGCTTGCCAGCTCGCCGACTGCTGCGGAGTAGATGGTGCGCGTGACCTCCCGGTAGGCTCTCTGATGCCGCCCCCCGAAGCGCCCGAACCGGTCATCCCACGACAGGGACGAGGTGTTGGCAGGGTTGGTCCATCGATCGCCAAGAAGGGCCTTCTGGCGGGTTCCGTCTTCCGACGTGATCGAAGCCACGCCAAGGCGCTTGGCGAGTTCACGGGTGACCGCCTCTCCGCCACAGGATGCGTCGCTCTTGCTACACCCCGGAACCAAGACGTTGGATTCGAGCACGGCCATGTCCAAGCTGAGTCCGCCAGCATCGAGGAGTACGATGCGGTCGAGCAACTCGGGGTGCCCGACGAGGCGCTGCATCCAATCCGCCGGGGACTCGATGCCCGAGGCGATGGTCGGGCGCGAGCCCGTAGGTCCTGCGGGCCGGGTGTTGAGCCACCGCCAGAGAAAGAAGCGCTCGTCGTGCTCCTTCTGCTCGGCGCGCTTGCGGTCCCACTCCTTTCGACGCTCCGTCTGGTAAACCCGCTCGGCTTCTCTCGTGCAAAACGACTGATGGTACTGCGAGGCAGCCTTGTAGAGAACACCTAGCGGAGCAAGGTAGTGACGGGCGACGGCCTGATGCTCGGGCGTGAGGACCACGACCTGACCACCCGTAGCGAATCCGACGGCATCCGCACCGGCGCGCTCGATCAGCGCGTGAAGGGCGGCGAAGTCAAGATCGCTCCCGGCGACGATGGGCGTCGCGTGTCGCTGTGCCACCGCGCTCGCCAGCGCCGCGACATCAAGCGGGCCGGACTGGGGAACGGTGAGGTGAACGCTGCGGAGGTGCCCACGGTGCTCTCGTGCCGCATACCGCCGCAGCGCCGGGAGCAGTTCGGCGATCCACGTCGACCACTCGGCTCCGGTCCCGTCGGCCAGCACCTTCGCCTTGTCGTACCGAGGAAGGCACCACTCCTCCGCGAGTCTCGCCGTGCGCTTCACCTGCGGGGTTGAGAGCCTGTCCCCGACGCGGATGATGTACTTCGTCGTGGTGGAGCCGAGATCGAGGAACACATCGACCAACGTGTCCCGCCGTCCCAGGTCGCCGCACGGAACCTCGACGCGTACCGTCTTGTCCTCCATCCCTCGGAAGCGCGCCCTGAGCTCGGCTGCGGGCGCCGAGCCATCGGGTGGGGCCGACAGGCGCCACAACACAGGCGCCGTGAGGCGCACGTCCAGCACGGGGCTCATCCGCTCGCGCGCAAGAAACGTGGATGCGTCGAACTCGCCGAGAACCGTGGCCGGCTCACCCTTCGGGCAGAGTGTCACGTCTGCGACGAGCGCCTCCACGGGGACGCGAAGGCCGAGCCGCAGACGGTCACCGCCGTCGTCCAAGCTCAATGCGGTCCCATAGAGGTTGACCTTCACGTCGCCGGACTTCAGGCTGGCGGCGGCCCGTGCCACCGCGTCATCGAGGGCGACGACCTCAAGCCACGGGAACGCGTCGGCCGGGGCGCGTGCATCGGGATTGAGGTTGAGCAGCCGGAAGCTCAACTCGACCGGGACCTGCGAGGCGCTGGGTCTACCCGGCCATCGAGGGCGTAGCAGGCGGTCCACCGCGTCCAACACATGAACGCGAGTTGCAGCGTGCAGGTCTGCCCACGTCGCGCCATCGGCGACGGTGCGACCATTCAGGCGTTCGCGAACCTCGCCTCCCAGCGTGCCCAGCAGCGACGCGTCGTGTCGAATCGGAGCCAGGCGATCGGTGTACAAGCGGGTGGCTCGCACTCCTCCGTCCGAGCGCGCCTCGATGTCGAGGAGCACCCGCACCGCGCTGCCGTCGACCCTCGTGCCCGTCCGCTCATCCACGGTCCCCACGGCGACCGCCGAGATCAAGCGCGCAGAGCTACAGACCCGACAGCCGCTCGTTGCCTCCTGCCAGGCACCGCAGCCGAGACAAAGCCACCACGGCGTCGTCGTCATGCATTCCTCCCCGTGGGTCCCGCTGCGTCGCGGGAAGGGTGTCCAGAAGTCGGCGCGCGGTGAGGACGCCCGGCGCCGGCGGCGCGGGGTCCACAAGCCGGGGCAAGAAGGGTGGCCGGAATCACTTCCTTCTGCACATGGGCGCGTTCCGGCGTCATGCCCGCCCCCTCATCCAGTCGTGGTCGGGAACGTGGAGCGTCCCGACCATCCCCGACGCGCGCTGCTTCAGGCCGTCTTCGTGCTGGCGGATGGCCAGCGCGAGCATCTGAACGGCCGACCGAGCGACCCGAAGCGCGCGCAGCACCTCACGGGCGTACCGATCTCGGTCGTGATGCTCGACCTCGGGCGCGTCGCGGGCTCCCTTCGGATCGCCGAGATCGTGCAGCACGACGAAGCGGTGGGTGCCGGCGTTCCGAAGGTCCTTGTGCGGGCGCAGGATCCCATCCTCGCTCTCGTAGTCCTCGGCGAGTTCGACGAGTCCGTACAGCGCGTGCGCGCCGGCTCGGATGGCTGCGTCGACCGGGCCAGCCAATGCGCTGCTGCCGTTCTTCTTCTCCGCATCGGGGCGCCAGATCTTCCCGAAGTAGACCTTGTTCGGGCGTAGCCCCACCTCGAAGTAGTGGTTCACCACGACCGCCACCTTGTCGAGCAGGTCCAGCGCGGTGCGGTGCGCGAGGACTAGCGCGGAAGCGTCGGGGCCGTAGGTCGCGTAGTCGAGCGTGTCGGCGAACCTGCCGGTGTCGGGCCAGCCGCTCTCCTGAGTCGCCCGCCAGGCGAGGTCACGGGCGAGGATGAAGTCAGCCTTCAGCACGTTGAACATCGCGAAAACGGGCGGTGGCATGGTGGCCGAGGGAGGGCTCTCCCGCTCCAAGATCCCGGGCAGCATGAGCCAGTCCAGCTTTCCGAGCGACGGGTCCACGAGCTCGACGGCAGGTGCCAGCGTCAGCCGCTCGCGCTCTACCCACCGGATGAACGGGTCGGTGTTCTCGGCCCGCCTCGGGGCTTCGCCGAGTTGGTCCGCGAGCGCGGCCAGCCGCTCCGCGACTCGCGCGCCCGCGTAGGCTCGCACGCGGTTCTCGTGCTCGCGCGCGACCCGCGCCAGCATGACCGCCTCGATGCGGGTGAGTTCGGAGCAGCCGCCGCGCTCGTACAGCCAGAGCAGGTCCAGCGCCGCGAGCCCGGCGGCCACACCGTTCCTCGGGTCCACCGCCAGCGCCGCGAGGCGTGCGTCGTGCGCTTCCCCCAGTCGGTAGGCGTAGGTGAACTGGTTCGCGAGGTTCGTCCACGCCTGCGTGCGGATGCTGGGATCGGCGGTCGAGTCGTTCGCCGCCGCCCAGAAGTGCCGCCGCGCCTCGGCTCTCCATACTCGGGTGCGCTCCTGATGATCGAGCCAACCAGAGTCGCCCGGCATCCCAGCACGCGCGGCGAGAGCGTTCGCGAGGTTGTAGGAAACCTGTGGTCCAGGGTGGGCTTCGTGGAGCGCGCGAAACAGGTCCGCGCCTTCCTCGACGGCATCTTGCTGTGCCGACGCGGCGCCGCCGTCCACGAGGATCGAAGCTCGAATCCAAGCCGAATTCAGCCACTCGATCCCCTGGCCGCCCAGGTCGATTGCCCGCGCCTGTCGAACGGCCTCGGCGGGATCGGTGTCCAACAACGCCGTCAGGCGTCCGGCCAGGGTGCGGAACTCGTCGACCGTCATGACACCCTCGTGGCGTCAGCCAGCAAGTCAGCTGAGACGATCACCGTCCCGTCGGGCATGAAGTCCGCCACGCTTGGCGCTGGTCGCGCTTCTTGGGGCTTGGGATAGTCGTCGAACTCCGCAGCCCTTGCGGGGTGGGCCAGGACCGCGCGGAGCAGGTTCAAGTCAATCCCGCGCACCAGCCCTTCCAGTGATGGCAACGGGTAGAGGTCAGGCGGGAGGCGCTGCCAGTTGGTCATGGGCGATGCTTCAGCGTCGGCGGCGGGGAAGAACCACTGACGCCCCTCGAGTTCCAGGGTGAAGCCTGTTCCGGGGTCGCGAGCTTGATCGCCAGATAGCAGAAGCCGGGAGAGCCCTACGGCCCCTGCGGCTGTCGCCCACGCGGCGTAGTGGGCGCGCATCAGCAGGCCGATCTCCTCTGGCGAGAGGGGCCGCCCATCGCCATCCTCGGGGTCGCAGATGTAGACGAGGGACTCCTCTCCTCCAGACCCCGGCGAGTAGAGCGCGGCGACCACAGCGTGCGTGGCATCGGTTGAGATCGGACGAAGCCGCTGGACTCCCGCCCAGCACTGGTTGAGCGCGCCGCGCAGGTCGTCTTTGACGTTGTTGCGCCTGTCGTCAGTGCGGATGTGGCCCTTGCTCTCCAATAGAAGAGTCTTCCGGGGGCTTCCCCCGACGAGGCCCAGATAGTCCGGCCGTTCGTCGGAGCTACCCGGCACCGGACGGCCAAGGATCTCGCAGGCTTGTCCGAAGTCGATGAGCTGGCGGCACTTCAAGAGCTGTAGGCCCGCCAGCCAGCACACGGCCTGGCCGAGCTCCCCTGACGAGGCCGTTCGCATCGAGTCGCGGAGCATGTCGAAGCGCTCGTCGTCGATGCCCAGCTTCGCGTCGGCGTACAGGCTCAACAGGCCACGGAAACGCAACCACGCACCGAGGCCAAGCTCAACGCGATGAAAGACCCCGGGCTGCTCCGTGGTCGAGGCACGCACGAGCGCGTCGGCAAGCGTCCAGGGGCGGAAGTCCAGGCGCCGGGAGTCATCGAGCAGGCCGTTCGCCGAGTCGAGCGGAAAGATGGCCTCGTTCTTGCCGACCACTCGCGACGAGTCCAACTCCACGACCGGCAGGTGGGCGCTCTGGAAAAGCCACCCAAGGTCCGCGATGTGCCACCACGTCGTTGTCATCACGCCACCCTCGCCCAGTCCTTGCACACCCGCTCGGCCTGCTCGATCACCACGACCACCGCCTTCTCCTGCTTGTCCGGCGGGTACCCGTGCTTCCGCAGCAGCCGCTTCACCTTCCGGCGCATGTCGGCGCGCACGGCCTCCTTCTGCGTCCAGTCGATGGTGACCGAGCCCCGGATCGCCTCGACCAGATCGTGGGCGATGGCCGCGAGCACGCCGTCGCCCATGACCTCGCGGACGCCGCCGTGGTCGGCGAGCGCGTCGTAGAACGCGAGCTCGTCCTCGGTGAGCCCGAGCGCGTCGCCGCGCTTCGGCGCGTCCCGTAGCTGCTTCGCCATCTCGATCAGTTCGAGGATGACCTGGGCCGCCTCGATGGTGCGGTTCTGGTAGCGGAGCAGCGTGCGCTCGAGCATCTCGGAGAACTTGCGGGCGACGACGACGTTCCGGCCGCTCTGCGCCTTGATCTCGTCGTTGAGCAGCTTCTTCAGCAGCTCCAGTTGCAGGTTCTTGTGCTCGGACTTCTTCACCGTCTCCAGGAACTCGTCGGAGAGCACGGAGATGTCGGGCTTCTGGATGCCGGCCGCGCCGAACACGTCGATGACGCCCTCGGAGGTGACGGCCCCGCTCACGATCTGCCGGATGGCGGCGTGGAGCTCGGTGTCGGACTTGCCCGAGCCGCCCACGGTGTACTTCTGGATGTTGCCCTGCACGGCCTGGAAGAAGCCCACCTCGTCGCGCAGGTGCCGCGCGCCTTCGAGGTGCAGGGCGATGCCGGCGGCCTTGTTCAGCGCCGTCATCGCCTCGATGTACCGCTTCTTCGCCTTGTCGGGGTCGCCGGGGTCGAGGCCGCAGATGTGGTTCACGCCGCCGGCGAGCGCGGCCAGGCGGTCGGTGGCCTTGGGGCTGAAGTAGCCCTGGTAGTCGAAGCCGTGGAACAGGTCGCGCACGACCTCGAACTTCTCCTGAAGCACCGACCGCGCGACCTCGACGGGCACGCCGGGCTTGTCGCCCCGGTCGCCGCCGTAGCTGCTGATGGCCTTGCGAAGCTGGTCGGCGAGGCCGAGGTAGTCCACGACGAGCCCGCTCGGCTTGTCCTTGAACCGGCGGTTCACCCGCGCGATGGCCTGGAGCAGCCCGTGCCCCTGCATGGGCTTGTCGACGTAGAGCGTGTGGGCGCAGGGCACGTCGAAGCCGGTGAGCCACATGTCGCGCACGATGACGATGCGGAGCGGGTCGGCGGGGTCCTTGAATCGCTTCTCGATGGCCTTCTGGCGGTCCTTGCCCCGGACGTGGGGGTGGAACTCCACCGGGTCGGCGCCCGAGCCGGTCATGACGACCTTGATGGCCCCGTGCTCATCGTCGGGGTTGTGCCACTCGGGGCGCAGGCGCACGATCTCGTTGTACAGGTCCACGCAGATGCGGCGGGACATGCACACGATCATCGCCTTGCCGTCGAGGATCTCGACGCGTCGGTCCCAGTGGTCGAGCACGTCGGCCGCCACCAGCCCGAGCCGCTTCGGGGTGCCGACCAGCGCCTCCAGCTTGGCCCAGGTGGTCTTGAGCTTCTCGCGGGTGGGCTCCTCCTCGGCCTCGGTGAGCTCCTCGAACTGGTCGTCGATCTTCGGCTTCTCGTCGTCCGAAAGCGCGATGCGCGCGAGGCGGGCTTCATAGAAGATCGGCACCGTCGCGCCGTCCTCGACCGCCTGCCGGATGGTGTAGGTGTCGATGTAGTCGCCGAACACCGCCGGGGTGGAGCGGTCGTCGAACTCGATGGGCGTGCCGGTGAAGCCGATGAAGCTCGCGTTCGGCAGCGCATTGCGGAGGTTCTGCGCGAGCCCGGCGGTGACCTGGCCGGTGGCGGGGTCGATGCGCGTCTCGAAGCCGTACTGGGTGCGGTGGGCCTCATCGACGATGACCACGATGTTCCGGCGCTGCGAGAGCGCCGGGAACGGGTCGCGCAGGGTGCGCTCAACCTCGGTGAGCGAGAACTTCTGGATGGTCGTGAACACGACGCCGCCGGACGCGACGTTGAGCAGGTCGCGCAGGTGCTCGCGGCTCTCGGCCTGCTTCGGGTTCGGGATCAGGTCCTTGGCGGCGCAGAACAGGGCGTAGAGCTGCCCGTCGAGGTCGTTGCGGTCGGTGACCACCACCAGCGTCGGGTTCTGCATCGCGGGCTCGAGGATGACCTTGCCCGCGTAGTAGACCATCGAGATCGACTTGCCCGAGCCCTGGGTGTGCCACACGACGCCGATGCGGTGGTCGCCCGCGTCGGACGAGGCCCGCACGGTCGCGGCGACCGCCTTGTTGACCGCGTGGAACTGGTGGTAGCCGGCGATCTTCTTGATGAAGCGCGAGCCGGCGCCAGCCGGCGCGAAGGGGTCTGCCGTCTCCCACAGGACGAAGTGGTAGAGGTAGTCGAGGAAGCGGCGGCGCTCGAACAGGCCGCACAGCAGCACTTGCAGGCGGGGCAGCGCCTCGGGGGCCAGCGCCTCGCCGTCGATGGTGCGCCACGGGCCGAACCGCTCCACGCCGGCCGTGAGGCTGCCCACGCGGGCCTCGGTGCCGTCGCTGACGACCAGCACCTCGTTCGTGGTGAACAGCGCGGGGATCTGGTCCTTGTAGAGCTGGAGCTGGTTGTGCGCGCCCTCGACTGTGGCGTTCGGGTCGGACGGACTCTTGAACTCGATCACCGCGAGCGGCAGCCCGTTGACGTAGAGCACGAGGTCGGGCCGGCGCTTGTTGTTGCCCTCGACCACCGTGAGCTGGCTGACGACGAGCCAGTCATTCTTGGCGGGGTCGTCGTGGTCGAACAGCCAGGCGAGGTCGCCGCGCTCGCGCCCGTCCTTCTTCACCTTCACGGTCACGCCCTCGCGGACGAGCTTGTGGAAGGAATGGTTGCGCTCCTCCAGCGACGGCGAGTCGAGGCGGGTCACCGTGCGGACCACCTCGTCGAGCGCCTCGGGCGGCAGGTGGTCGTTGATGCGAGCCAACGCCCGGCGCAGGCGTCCTTCGAGCACGACGGCGCGGTAGCTGTCGCGCTCCGGGGCCTCGCCGTCGGGGGCGAGCACGGGGCCGGGGACGTGCTGCCAGCCGAGCTCGGTGAGCCAGGCGATGGCGGCCTCCTCGACGACGGACTCGAAGCCGCTCATGTGCCCCCCCCGTGCGTGGCGCTGCCCCGGCGAACTTGTAAGCGCGCCTTACAGGTTCCCGTGCGGGCTAGCCCGTGCCTTGCCCGTGCGCGGCCAACGTTCATGCCGCCCCCTCGGCCGGGTAGCCGTACCGGTCGCCCACCCCGGCGAACCAGTCCGCTGCCCGATGGGCCAGTGCCGCCTCATTCCTCATCGACCACCACGGCGACGTGCCGAACCCGGTCAAGCTGGAAGCGGCGGCCTTGGCGGACGAGCTCTCCCTCGCACCGAAGGAGCTGCCCGTCCTCATGGGCGCGGATCGCGAGCGCGTAGTCTGTGGCGTCCATCGGCACGCGCACCTTGCGTGGCTGCCCGTCCACCTGTCCTGCGATCACGGCCACACCGCCGGCGTTGGGGTTGTCGCTGTCCAGGCGCACCACGGCACCTTCGAGCTCGAAGTCCGGTGTGGAACCGGTGGCACGGAGAAGCCGAGCGCCCTCACGCAGAATCGGCGAAAGGTCCGAACCCACATGAACGGCGACGGGGGTGCCCGCCGGAACGAGCCGGGAAGCGGCCCACGCGAACTGGAGGTCGAGCCCCGTCGTCTCGTCGCCGTCGACGAAGCCGGCGAGGGCGTCGCACAGGTTGGCACTGATCCCCGCAGCGGTGCCATTGAGGAACGGATCAGCGCCACCCCCCAGCCCCGCCTGTTCAGCGGCCTGCCGAGCGGCGGTGGCCGCCGAGGCGAGCGTCAAGGTCGCGCGGCGTTCGAAGGGAAGCTCCTCCATGCCCTCCATCAGCGCGGGCTGGAGGCCGGGTGGGACCGGCGCATGGACCGTAACGATGAAGCTGCCCTCCTCGGGAGCGGCCAGCTTCACGCGACGCAGGAACTCCATTGCCTCCGCCGGCTTGCGCGTCCGGTAGACGGGGCGAGGGTCGTGCGCGGAGCAGGCCGCCGCCAACAGGAGCTCGCGGGTGAGCCCGAACAAGCGAGTCCCAAGCTCGACCGGGACGCGGCCATGCCCGACGCTCGGGCCAGTCGAGCGCAGCCGGATGATGTCGAAGGTCGATGCACGGACCTCCTCCAGCAGCCACGCGGGCGGCTTCCCGCTCGCGACGACCAGCGTGTCGAGGATCTCGCCCATGCGCCGCGCGTAGTCGCGGAACGTGGCGTCCAACGGCAGCTCGATCAGGAAGTCACCCTCGGCGTCTGACGCCTTCCGCCAGGTCGCGGTGTGCTCGGGTCGGGTATCCACCAGCTCCCAGCCGTTCGCGCGCAGCCAAGCCGCAGCCTGACGCGGCTCCAGGGTACGCAGGACTTCGACGGGCACGGTCATGGCACACCTCCCTGCCCGAGCCGGTCCATGATCGCGGTGAGGCCGGCCACGTCGAAGCGTTGGGCGCGCGGCACCTGCACGCGCACCGTGTTCATGTTCGTGGAGGCGGCCAAGCCACGAAGCGACACCCACCAGCCGCAATGCCGCATCAACAGGCGCTCCTCGTCCTGTTCCAGCCAGGTGTTCACGTCGTCCGGCACCGCGACCACCACGAGGATGCGGGGCACTTGAAGATCCGTGTGCCGAAGATCCTCGTAGTTCTTGGCCTTCAGGTCGTAGGGCCACGTCGGCTCGTCGGCTGGACGCCCGAGCTGGCACTTCAGCTGAAGGTCCAGCTTCGGCGACCGCACGGTTCCGCCCGGACCACGGGCCGCGATGGTGAGGTCAACGCTGTCGTCGTCGGGCTGGGTCCCGTCCTGCACGCGGAAACCAGCCGTCGCAGCGACGGCACGGACATAGGCGAGGCTGAACGCCTCCTGACGGTGAGTGATGTGCATCGTGGTCATGGGGCAGTAGCCTCACCGGCAGCGTACTGCGAAAGGGGGCCAGAGGCGGCCCCGACCGCTTCTTCGGCCTCGGGGACGCGGAGCTCGCCCGAGATGAGCTTGGGGAGGAGGGTGTCGCGCATGTCCGCGAGGGTGCGCGACTCCAACTCGTTGGCGACCTGGCGGTTGACCACGGGCTCCAGCAGCGCGCCGACCCTCGCGAGCAAGTCGGCCGGCGGCACGGCGCACTTCGCGTCGGTGAGGTGATGGCGCTTGATGTGGCCCATCGTCGTCGCTTTGTCGGCGGCGATGCGCTGGAACTCGGCGAGGTGGTGCTGTACCCACGAGAGGTAGAACCAGCGCGGGTACGGCTCGGACGTGACCTTGAACAAGTGCTGGTTCAGCGCGCCGGGACCGCCCGTCCACACCTTCACGACGAGGCTGCCCGACCACGAGAACAGCACGTCGCCGTCTCGGACGTGCCACTTGTCCGGGATGGTGGCCGTCGCGCGGTCTGTCTGCGCCGTCACGCCCTGGTTCAACTCGCGGATCTTGATCACCGGCAGCCAAGGCTCGCCATCGGTTGCGGGGTACTTCTGGCACGCTGCGCCGTTGAGGAAGTCGGCGATCGCGTCGAGCGACCGGACCTCCCACCCCCTCGGCACCGGCCCGATCTCGCTGTCCACGAGGTCGTCGTGGCCGTCGAAGTCGATGAACCACGACTTGAAGATGGCCTGGGCCATCTCCTCCAGCGTCCGGTTCATCTTGCGGTTGAGCTCGATCTTGTCGTCGAGCGCGCCCAGCACGGCGGCGATGCGGCGCTGCTCGTCGAGGGGCGGAACTCGGATCGGGAACTCGGGAAACTCGGTGAGAAGGATGCGCTCAACCGTGCTCCCCTGGACGGTCCGTTCCCGCAGAACCTCCTGAAACTCGGGTCCCAAGTAGGAGTACAGCAGGAAGCGCGCGTCCATCTTCGCTGGATCTGGCCGCACCAACCCCATGCGGCGCCCAAGGCAGCATCGCAGGCCGCGCGGGATCGACGCCGCTTCACCGATGCGCGTCTCGTAGGAGAACACCAAGTCTCCCTCGCCGGGCGTCACGCGGCGCGTCCACTTCGCAAAGTCCGCTTCGGAGACGTGATCGCTCTTTGCCAGATCGATTCGGCCACGGTCGAGGCTGGAGATCCCGAGGAACACTGGCCCGCTCTCCCGACGCTTCGGAGTTGCGTGTGGGCCGTCGAAGATCCCGAGCGCGACGGACTTGATTGGATGGACCGGCCACATCACCAGCCAAGCCCCCCGAGCGCCCGCCCGATCAGCGCGTCCAGCCGCCGCCCCTCGGCCTGCTGCTCGCGCAGCGCCCCCACCAGCCGCTCCATCTTCTCCTCGAACGGCTCGCCGTCGTCCTCGACCTCCTCGGCCCCGACGTACCGGCCCGGCGTGAGCACGAAGTCGTGCGCCTGGATCTCCGCGAGGGTCGCCGCCTTGCAGAAGCCCGGCACGTCCTCGTAGCTGCCGCCGACGTTGCGCCAGGCGTGGTAGGTCCCGGCGATCTTCTCGATGTCGTCGGCGTCGAGCACGCGGTGAACGCGCGTCTCCATCCGGCCGAGCTTGCGGGCGTCGATGAACAGCACCTCGCCCTTGCGCGACCGGAACTTCCCGTTGCCCTTGTCGCGGGCCAGGAACCACAAGCAGACCGGGATCTGCGTGGCGTAGAACAACTGGCCGGGCATCGCGACCATGCAGTCCACGAGGTCGGCCTCGACGAGCTTGCGCCGGATCTCGCCCTCGCCGGACTGCTGCGACGACATGGAGCCGTTGGCGAGCACCACGCCCGCCGTGCCGGTAGGCGAGAGGTGATGGACGATGTGCTGGAGCCACGCGAAGTTCGCGTTGCCGGCCGGCGGCGTGCCGTAGCGCCAGCGCACGTCCTCCGCCAGCCGCTCGCCGCCCCAGTTCGAGATGTTGAACGGCGGGTTCGCCATCACGAAGTCGGCGCGCAGGTCCGGGTGCAGGTCGCGGTGGAAGGTGTCCCCGTGCTGCTTGCCGAGCTTCGCCTCGATGCCCCGGATCGCCATGTTCATCCGGGCCATGCGCCAGGTCGTGGCGTTGGACTCCTGGCCGTAGACGGTGACGGCGTTGCGCTGGCCGTCGTGGGCGTCGATGAACTTGACCGACTGCACGAACATGCCGCCTGACCCGCAGCACGGGTCGTAGACGCGACCCTGGTAGGGCTCCAGCATCTCGACGAGCACGCCGACGATGCTGCTCGGTGTGTAGAACTCGCCGCCCCCGCGCCCCTCGGCCGAGGCGAAGCGGGACAGGAAGTACTCGTACACGCGGCCCAGGGTGTCCTTCTCGCGGTGGGCGGCGGTGCCGAGGCCGATGCTCGACATGAGGTCGATCAGCTCGCCGAGACGGTGCTTGTCGAGCGAGGGCAGCGCGTAGACCTTGGGCAGCGCGCCCTTGAGGACCGGGTTGTCCTCCTCGATGGCGTCCATCGCGTCGTCGAGGGCCTTGCCGATGGTGGGCTGCTTGGCCTGGCCCTGGAGGTAGGGCCAGCGGGCCTGGTGCGGCACCCAGAACACGTTCTCGGCGACGTACTCGTCGCGGTCCTCCAGCAAGCCGGCGAGTTCGGCCTCGCGCTCCTGCTGGTCGGCGACGTACTCGTCGGAGTCGGGGTCGGACACCGACCGGATGATCTGCTCCTGGCGCTCCTCGAAGGCGTCCGAGATGTACTTGAGGAAGATCAGCCCGAGCACGACGTGCTTGTACTCGGCCGGGTCCATGTTGTTGCGGAGCACGTCGGCCGCCGCCCACAGCTTGTCCTCGAAGCCGAGCGAGCCGGTCTTGTCGTCGTTGTTCCGCGCCATCAGCGGGCCTCCATCGTGCTCATCGTTCCCCCTGCCTTCCCTGCGAGGACCGCCGGGTCTGGTCGTCGATCCACGCCTCGATATCCCTGCGCCGGAAGCGCCACTGGCCGCCGACCTTGAAGCCGGGGACCTCGCCGTTCTGCGCGAGCGTGTACGCCGTCTTGAGCCCGACGCGCAGCAGCGCGGCGAGCTCGTGGATGGTCAGCACGTCGGGTTCGGGCATCGGCGACCGCTCCGGTGCGGAGTTGCCAAAAGACGCCACGTCTTACCACGCAACCGAGACGATCTCGCGAAGCGGAGATGCCCTTGCCGACAGGACGTTCGGGCTGCCGGCGATCCGTTCGGTGACAAGCGGGTCGAGGTGCCCCGGCGGCACGCTGCACGAACCGGGAACCCGACAGGTTCCCGGTGGCGACGACCGGGCGCGCGGCGCGCGGGAGCCCGATCGTGGCTCGCGGACCACCCGCGACCACCCGGAGCACCCGCAGGGGAGGACGGCGACGGGCGCGCGGCGGCGGGTGGTCGCGGGTGCTCGCGGGAGGTCGGAGCGCGTCGGCGGCAGGACCAGCGAGCGGGTGACGGGTGCCGGATCGGTGACGGGTGTTCCGGGTACTTCTGCCTGGGACCCGATCTTGCGCTTCGCGCTCGTGACGAACGTGCGGATCGTTTTCCTAGAGAACCTTCCGGGGAGAAGCGTCACCCATGCGTCACCCGTCACCCAGGACGAGGCGCTGCCGGCGGTCGTCGGCCTCGTCGGCGAGGGCGGTCATTCCGCTTCCCATGCAGCCCATTCCCTGATTTCTGGCCTATTTCCGTGGAATATTCCGATGCGTGGAAGCGAAGCGCGACGGGGAGCAAGCGCACCGGGGCGAGGATGCCGTCGGCAGCCTGCTTCCCCGGCCATGCCGGCGACATTCCCGGTGCGCTTCCCCGGCACGTTCGGTGGAATATTCCGACGGGGAAGCGGGAATGATCGAGGTATTTCCTTTGAATGTGCGCGTCGGCGTGCGGCGTGGGCGGCGTCGCTCCTTGCCGCTGGTAAGTAATTGCTTACTTGCTTCGCATGACCACCCGGAAGCCCACCGACGTTCGCCGCACCGAGATCGCCGACGCCGCCCTGCGCGTCGTCGCGACGCGAGGCATCGCGGCCCTCTCGACCCGCGTGCTCGCCGAGGCCGTGGGCCTGACGACGGGCGCGCTGTTCAAGCACTTCCCAAGCCGTGACGCGCTGCTCCTCGGCATGGCCGAGCGCGTCCACGAGCTGCTTCAAGCGACCTACCCCGACGCGGCGCTGCCCCCCCGCGAGCGCCTCCACCGGCTCGCCGACGCCCGGCTGACGCTGGTGTCCGGCAGCGCCGGGGTGCTCACGCTGGTCCTCTCCGAGCAGTTCGCGCTGGCGCTCCCCGACGACGCCGTGCGCGTGCTTCGCGAGGCCATCGGCCAGACCCACGCCTTCGTCGCCAGCGCCATCCGCGAAGGCCAGGCCGACGGCTCGATCCGCGCCGACGTGCCCGCCGAGGCCCTCGCCCTGCTGTTCATGGGGGCCTTGCAGATGACCGCACTCGCCCGCCGCACGGGCGCGGTGGCCGTCACGCCCCATGCCGTCGAGGCCCTCGACGTGCTGTTTCGACCGTCCCTCACCCTGGAGAAGCCATGACCTCACGCCTCGCCATCCCCCTCCTCGCCGGTGTCCTCGCCGCTGGGTCCGCCGCCGCTTCGCCGCCGGCCGGGCTCCACCCCGTCACCGTTGCGCCCCCGTCGGCGGAAGGCGCGCCGAAGGAGGTGGCCGTGATCGCCGACCTGCCGGCGGTGAAGATCGTCGCCATCACGCTGCGCGCCGGGACGACGCTGCCCGAGCACACCGCCCCCGTGCCCGTCACCATCCAGGCCGCCCACGGGGCCGCAACCCTGACCGTGGCCGGTGCGACCACGCCGCTCGCGCAAGGGGCGTTCGTCGTGCTCGACGCCAACACGCCCCACGCGGTGACCCCGATCGACGCCGCGCCGGTCACCGTCCTCGTCCACCACCACAAGGCCGGTGCCCTGTGAAGTCCGGGCGGTACAACGTCGGCGTCGGCCTGCTGACGATGGCCCTGTTCATGGCCTACGGCTTCCTGCTCATCTACCTGCGCGACTTCGCGCCGGGGAAGGAGCAATGGATCGCCGAGTACGGCATCGGCAAGCACTTCGAGTCCCGGCTGGCGCACGTCCACGGCAACCTGTTCGCGCTGCTCAACGTGGGGCTCGGCTTCGTGCTCGCCCGCGTGCGCGGCTTCGACCGCCCGCGCAGCATCGCAGCGGTGCTCGGCCTGGTCGGCCTGCTGATGCCCACCGGCATCTTGATGGAGATCTACCTGGGTACCTCTCCGATCTTCGTGCTCATCGGCGCGATGGCGATGACGGCCTCGGTGGCGCTGTCGGGCGTGCTGGCCCTGCGCGGGTGGGTCGGCGAGCCGTCCGGGGTCACCTGACCCCGGCGGTCAAGCCGCCCCGCGCTCCTCCGCGAGCACACCCGCCAGCGCCTCGCGCAGCGCCGGCCCGAGCGCGCCCGCGCCCCGGCTCTCGGCCTTCGACACCGTGCCCTGGCGCACGCCCAGCCGGTCGGCGGCGGCCTGCTGGGTCAGCCCGTTCCGCGCCCGCCACGCCGCGAGGTCGGACCCGGTGAGCGCCGGGGCGGCGTCGCCGATGAGGAACCGATCCGGTTCCTCTGGCGCGTCCTCGGCGGGCGATGCCTCGAACTCCTCCCAGCCCACCTCGGCCGCGTCGTCCGCCTGCTCGGCGTCGTCCACGCCCCGGTCGTCGGGCTCCTCCTCGGCGATCACCACCGGCGGGGCCTCCACCCGCCGCGCCGAACGCGCCGCGAGCACCGGCCGCTCCCAGGCCCGCCGCACGGCCTCCTGGCGGCCCGTGGGCGCGGGGACAGCCTCGGCCCGCCGCTCACCCTGGGCGCGAGCGTGGGCGCGCTCCACGGCCGCCAGGCGCGCGTCCCGCGCCCGACGCTCGGCCTCCCACCGCTCGGCGCGCTCGCGGGCCTCGGCGCGCTCCCGCTCGGCCCGCCGCTCGCGCTCCCGGCGAGCCTCGGCACGGCGCGCGGCGGCCTCGCGGCGCTCCCGCGCCTCCTTCATCGCCAGCGCCTCCTGGGCGATGGCCGCCAGCGCCTCACGCGACGCCTGGGCGAGCTCGTCGTCGCCCTCCACGTCCAGCCACGCCTCGACGGCGCGGAGCGCGATCGCGTCCTCGTCCTCGTCCTCGATGCCGTCGTCGTCCCACTCGTCGTCGTGCGGGTTCATCCCGTCCTCCTGTCAGCGCCGCCGCTTCGACCGGGGCGGCTCGGGTTCGGGCTCGCCGCGAAGCTCGACGAGCCAGTCATCGACGACGCGGGCGACGATCCGGTCCAGCGCGGCGGCCTCGACCGACTCGTGCTCCTCCTGCTTCTCGACCCGCCCGACGACGGGTCGAAGGCCCCTCCGCTTGGCCTCGCGGACCACGCGGTTCGTCAGCTCCACCAGATCGCCGTGGGAGGCGATCAGCTCGTCGGCCATGAACACCTCCTCCAGCTCGAAGATGTTGTCGATGTTCGCCGTGTTCCGGCCGGCTTCGATGCGGGCGAGCAGGCTGCGGTCCCAGGTGAGGCGGCCGGCGAGCACGGCCTGCGACGCGCCCTGCTCCTGGCGCAGCGCGGCGACGATGCGCCCGAAGATGCTGGCGAGATCGACGGCGTGCGGGATGGTCATGAGCGGGCCTCGCGTCTTGGGTGAAATCTACCCAGGTGGGCTTGCGTGAAGCAAGAGCGGTCGGGTAGATTCTACCCGAGCGGTCGCCGTGCGACAGGGCGTTCCCCCGCTCGACAGGGAAGGAGATGACTGCCGCTGCCCTCGCCACCGATCACCGCCACGACGCCACCCTCGACCTGCTCCGCGCCGACGTGCGCCAGGGCTACGCCTGCATCGCGACCTTCGACGGGCCGCGCGGCACGGCGTGGATGGAGATCCGGGGTCCGAAGGGGATGCGCCCCGTCGGCGACGGCTTCCTCGCCGCCGAGGTGCCCACGCTGCGCCTGTGGGTGCCCGACAACGCCGGGCAGCCGCTCGCCGAGGCCGCCGCGAACCGCGACTTCGACGCCGGGCTCGCCACCATCGAGGCCGAGGCCCGCCCGCACCTGTTCGAGCGCGAGATCGCCTGGCTCGCGGCGCTGCTCAGGGTCGTCCGCGAGGCCGTCCCCTCGCGCAAGCCCCGCATCCCGAGGGTCGGCGACGCCGTGCTGACCGAGGGGCGGCCGTCGGCCCGCGCCTGGGCCTCCTGCCTCACGCTCGCCGATCTCGAAGCCGCCTTGCTCAAGGCGGTGGCGTAGACCAGCCCGATTACGTCAACCTCGCCGGGTCACCCCCCTCGGAGGCCACCCCATGCCCATCGTCGGAGCCGCCTACCTGCGGTGCAGCGACCCCAAGCAGGACAAGTCCATCGACCAGCAGCGCGTCGAGATCGAGCGCCGCGCCGCCGCTGACGGCGTGGTCATCCCGCCCGAGAACTGGTTCATCGACGAGGGCATCAGCGGCCGGTCCACGAAGCGCCGCACCAGCTACCAGGGCCTCATCAAGCGGGCCGAGGCGCAGCGGGACGCCCTGCGCGGCAAGGGCAAGGCCCGGCTCATGACGCAGCCGCCCATCGAGCGGCTGTACGTCTGGGCCTTCTCCCGCATCGCCCGGAACATGTTCGACTGCCTGAAGGCCATCGCCACGCTGGACGACGCCGACATCGACATCGTGTCGCTCACCGAGCACGACACCGGCGACCGCTCCATGCGGAAGCTCATCCGGCCGATCCTCGCGTGGCTCGCCGAGCGGTACTCCGAGGAGCTGTCCCGCAACGTGTCGCGCGGCATGGCCTCGCAGGCGTCCAAGGGCTTCTGGTCCTACGGCACGACCTCCTACGGCTACGAGGCGGTCGAGGTGGACGGGGGCCGCAAGCTCGCCGTCACCGACGCCACCCGCGACGACTTCGAGACGGTGAAGCGCATCTTCCGCATGGCCGACGAGGGCACCGACGGCGCGCGGCGCATCGCCGAGCGGCTGACCCGCGAGGGCGTCAGGCCGCCGTCCGAGGCGAACCACCCGCGCGAGGTCGCGCCCGGCGCGTGGCTGTCCCGCCACGTCCACAACATCCTGAAGAACCCGGTCTACTGCGGGCACGTCGTGAACAAGGGCGAGGTCGTCCACCGACACGCCCACGAGGCCGCCGTGGACGACGTGACCTTCGCCCGCATCCAGGCCAAGCGGCGGCTGCGCGCGTCCTCGCCCGAGGGCGGCACGCCCCAGCCCGTGAGCCCGCTCCACGTCGGCCCCCAGGGCGTGCTCACGCCGTTCCTGCGCTGCGGTCACTGTGGCGGGCGGGTCATCGTCGTCGCCAGCAGCCGCAAGGACGCGCGGACCTGGCTCTACTTCTGCGGCACCCGCCGGGACAACAAGGCGGCCTGCCCCGGCGTCTCGGTGCGCGTGGACGCGCTCGACCCGAAGGTGCTTGACGCCATCGAGCAACAGGTCCTCGAACCCGAGAACGTGAAGGAGCTCATCGGCGACACCCTGGAGGCGCTCAACGCCGCCGACGGCGATCACGCCGCTGCGGAGCGGGAGCGGCTGACCGCGCTCATCGGCGAGCTCGACCGCAAGATCCGCCTCGCCGCGACCCACGCCATCAACGGGATGATCGACGACGACGACGCCAAGGCGATCACCGCGCCGCTCGTCGCCCAGCGCGAGCGCGCCCGCCTCGAACTCGCCGCGCTGCCGGCCCGCGCCGAGGTGCCCGCCGCCGACCGGGTGGACCCGGCGAAGTTCCGCGAGGCCATCCTGGCTGCGTGGCGCGAGCGGCCCCTGGAGGAGCGCCGGGAGGCGCTGGCGAAGGTGCTCGACACCATCACCCTGGAGCCCGGCGGGGTGACCGTGAGGTATGACGCGGCCGAATATTGCGGCGCGCAACGGATTGGCTCGGCCATCCCCCACCAGGTGGCCATCTCCTTCCGGGCGCCCTCCCAGCTCTGGTGCACCTTCCGGTACCCCTCGTCCTTGGCCGCGTGGTCCGCATAGGTCTGAAAGCTGACCTCCCGCGCCCGGCGCATGATCTCGGGGCTGAAGGTCCGGGTCTGTACACCGGCTTCGAGCAGCCGGCGCATGGCCCCGGGGTTGCGTTGGTCGTAGCGGGTCATCATAGCGATGCCGGCCTCGTGGGCGGCGGCGGTGAGGATCTCGCGGTACTCGGCGGGGAGCTGGGCCCGGGCGCGCTCGCTGACGAAGAAGGAGAGGTTGGGGCCGGGCTCCCACCAGCCGGGCTGGTAGTAGAAGGCGGCGGCCTTGTGGAAGCCGAGCTTCTCGTCGTCGTAGGGGCCGACCCACTCGGTGGCGTCGATGGCGCCGGTCTCCAGGGCGGCGTAGATATCGCCCCCGGCGATGTTCTGGACGCTGACCCCCAGCTCGGCCATGACCCGACCGCCCATGCCGGGGATGCGCATCTTGAGCCCCTGGAGCGAGGCGAGATCGGGGACCTCGCGCTTGAACCAGCCGCCCATCTGGACGCCGGTGTTTCCGGCGGGCAGGCAGCGCACGCCGAAGTCGGCGTACAGAGCGTTCATCAGGTCCAGGCCGCCACCTTCCAGCAGCCAGGCGTGCTGCTGGCGGGCGGACAGGCCGAAGGGGACGCAGGTGTCAAAGGCCAGGGCGGGGTTCTTGCCCAGGTAGTAGTAGCCCGCGCTCTGTCCGATCTCGACGGTGCCCTGCTGGACGGCGTCGAGCACCTGGAGGGCTGGGACCAGCTCGCCGGCGGGGTAGACGCGGACGGTGAACAGGCCGCCGCTCATGGCCTCGACCCGGGAGGAGAGCACCTCGGCGGCGCCGAAGATGGTGTCCAGCGAGCGGGGGAAGCTGCTGGCGAGGCGCCAGCGGACGCGGGTGCCGCTGCGGGCGGTGCCGACGGCGCCTTCGCGCGGGGGGCGAGGCTGGGGGCCGTCGCAGGCGGCGAGGGTGGCGGCGGCGGAGCCCACCAGCGCGGAGCGGAGGAAGGCGCGGCGGTCAGGGCGCAGGAGACCTCCAGCTGCGGAAGACGCCGACCCTCCAGGCGAGCCAGCCGAGGACCAGCAGCAGCCAGACGGACCAGCCGGTGGAGAGGACGGTGTTGTACATGAAGCGATAGTACAGGGTCTGGTGCAGGGCGAAGTGGGCGATCAGGCTGGTCAGGAAGAAGAGGGCCAGCAGGGCGGCGCCCATGGGCTCGCGGGCGCGGCGGTGCAGGGCCAGGACCATCACGGCGGCGCAGGTGAAGTAGTAGCCGACGGTGCCGAGCACGGAGAAGAAGAGGGTGAAGCCGACGATGCCGGCGGCCTCGACGTCGTCCTCGGTCTTGAGCGCGACGGCGCCGGCGAGGCCGAGCACGATGGCGGCGAGGCCCATGTACCAGGGCCGGACCTCGCGGAACCAGGCCTTGCGGGTGCGCTCGGGCACGCGGTCGGTCTCGTCGCTGACCCCGCCCCGGAAGATGAACGGGAACTTGAGCCCGACGCCGAAGCCCTGGTAGCGCTCGACGTTGTGCAGCTCCATGTTCTGGAACCAGCTCACGTAGTTGCCGGGGCCGCGGGCGGGCAGGGCGCCGACGCCGAGACCCAGCAGGCCGGTCAGGATGGCGGCGGCGAAGAAGCGCCGGTAGGGCACCGGGAAGCTGCGATCGCGGACGGTCTGGACCCCGGCCCGCAGCAGCAGCCCGAAGGAGAAGACCACGGGGAAGACGTTGAGCAGGGTGGAGATGGCCATCAGCACGCCGGCGGTGGCGTGGCGGCGGGCACGCAGGGCCGCCAGGGAGAGGGCGAGGCTGGCCATCCAGGGGAAACGGAAGAAGGAGCCGCCGATGATGCCCCAGCGGTCGGCGGCGCTGGTGAAGAAGAAGAGGGCGAAGACGAGGCCGAGCTCCCAGCCGAAGGCCCAGGTGACGCCGGCGGCCATCGTACAGATGACGGCCACGTCGAGCATCGGGACGAGCTGGTGGGCCGCCTCGGTGAGCACGATGCGGTCGGCGATGTAGCCGGCGACGGCGCTGTGGAAGGGGGAGCCGTTGTAGCCGCGATCCTCGATCGCTCCTCGCAGGGTGCCGATGCCGCCGTGCTCGGTGAAGAGCTTGAGGTCGGCTCTCCAGCGCTCGCGCCGCTCGACGCTGAAGTTCTCCGTGCAGGGCTGCTCGGCGCGGATCTCTCCCGCCTTGCGCATGTTGTAGGTGCGCAGATCGCGGACGGGGCGTGAGTCGGGGATCTGCCGGGTGGTGATCTCGGACAGGGCGCAGGCGTAGAGATCGTCGTAGTCGAGCTCGGCGTAGTAGCGGGGGCCGAGCAGGTAGTGGAAGGTGTCCCAGCGATGTGCGAACTGGCTGGCGTGCAGGCCCATGCGCACGTAGAAGTAGTTGAGGCCGGCGACGAAGACCAGGGCGGCCAGGGCGATCCGGGCGGCGCGGCCCCAGGTCCGGGCGCCCCGCAGCGCGAAGGCGAACAGCCCGCCCAGCGTGGTCAGGACCATGCTGAGGACGATGACGTCCTGGTGGTTCAGGCGGCCGTTGCGCCAGGGCAGCTTGGGCTGCGGCTGGGCGGTCGGGTCGAGCTCGAAGGCCACCACCAGGCCCAGGACGGTCGCGAAGAGCGTGGCGAAGAGCAGGCCGATGGCCAGCTTGCCGCGCGAGGAGAGGGCTGGGGTGGGGCTGGGCTCAGGGGTCACGGCGCCAGAAGCTCCGGGTGACCTTGTGGCCGCCGTCGGTCTCGATCTGGAAGGAGACGACGCCCGGGCCCGAGCCGAGCCTGGAGGGCTCGAAGCTGGTCCAGGAGCGGGTCCAGATGGGCGAGACGCTGCGCTCGCGCTCGTCGATGATCTCGTCCCCGCGCATGGACCTCACCCAGGTCTTGCCCGAGGTGCGGGCCCACGACGCCTGCAGCCGCAGCTCGTCCTTGGTCCCGAAGACCAGGACGGACTCGCTGTAGGCGGGCTCGGTCTTGCCCTTGTCCTGGTCGTCCTCGCCATCCTCGCCGTCCTTGGCCTTGTCCTGCTTGGGCAGCTTGCGCTGCACGGTGAGGTGCTCCATGCCCGAGGGGCTGACGGTGGCCTCGTAGCGGGCCTCGTCGGCGAGCAGGGTGAGGAAGGCGGCGCCGTCGGTGTCGTTGGGATCGAGCACCAGGGCCCCGCCCTCGATGAGGGGCGGGTCCTGGGGCAGGGGGTAGTTGGCCTCGGAGCGGGCCAGGGCGTAGCGGGCCTCGGGCTGGAGGCCGGCCCGGTACGGCTCCAGCTGGGGCGGGAGCAGCCGGATGCCGGCGGCCTCGAGCTGGAGGCGGCGGGCCTCCTCGTTGTCGACGAAGGCCTTGATGTCGGCGAAGCGCTCGAACTCGCCGCTGGCGGCGAGGTAGTAGAGGTAGTCCCCGCTGACCGGTCGACCCGCGACCGTGCCGGCGCCGGCCTTGGTGGCGAGGTCCTTGACCTTGGCGTCGTAGTACTCGGGCCAGACCGGGTAGACGTAGCCATTCGGCCGGACGTGCAGGGTCCAGAAGTCCTCGAGCGAGGCGCCCACCCAGGCCTCGAGCTCCTCGCGCATGGGGAAGGGCTGCTGGTGGTGGCCGTACTTGTCGTGCATGGCCTTCCAGAAGCTGGTCAGGTCCTTGCCGTGGTGGCGCTGGATCCAGTCGTCCAGAAGCAGGACGACCAGCGGCGCCTTGAAGTAGTGCATGTACTCGGTCGCCTCGCCCCGGACCTTGGGCTCGTCGATCATCGGGAAGTCTTCTTCGGGCTTGTCGCGGCGGGTCTTGATGTAGGTCTTGTAGAGGTCGTTCCAGCGGGGCGAGGAGCTCGAGACGCCCGCGCCCTGGGTGGCGATCAGCTCGATGTAGGAGGCCCAGCCCTCCATCAGCCAGCGGTCGCTCTTGTCGCGGATGTTGAGGCCGGCGGGGATGTACTTGTTCATGGCGTGGCCGACGCGGTGGGCCATGAGCTGGAAGGCGCGGGTGTTGACGGTGGGCTGCTCCATGCAGGTGCCGTTGCCCGATGAGCCGCCATAGACCCGGTTCTTGCCGACCCTGGGCGACCAGACGATGGCCTGGGGGTAGCCGGGGTCGAAGCCGAGCGCGTCGTGGAACCAGGTGAAGATGGCCAGGGTCTTCTCGGCGATCTCCTTCTTGGCGGCGGGCTGGGAGCTGCTGTGCACGAAGACCCGGACCTCGGAGGCGCCCAGGGGCTTGGAGCTGCCCTCGAAGACCCCCAGCCCGAAGCAGGAGCCGGTCAGGGCGCTGAGGACCTTGTCGGGGCCGTAGGGGTCGTAGATCTGCCAGCCCTCGTGCTCGCGCAGGGGGCCGGCGACCATCCAGCCCTCGGGCAGCAGGTAGCGGGCGCGGGCGGCGCGCAGGCTGGCCCCGCCGTCGGGGACCAGGAAGACCCGGCCGTCGAAGAGGGCGAAGTCGGACTGCACGATGCCCTGGTGGCCGTGGCGGCCGTCGCCGCCGGGGCGCACGGTGTAGCGCACGATGATGTCCTCGCGCGGGCGGCCGTCCAGGTGGATGCTGCGGCCGTCGACCCGAACGGGGATGACCTTGCCGTCGGGGGTCGTGACCGAGACATCCTCGATGGAGATCTCCTTGCTGGGGCCGGTGGCGCGCAGGCCCCACATATGGGTCTGCAGGCCCTCGAAGCGCTGGGTGATGCGCATCACGCCGCTGGTGGGCTTGCGGACGTCGGCGATGATCTGCACCCGCGGTCCCTTGGGGCCGTCGTCCCAGGAGGGCACCTGCTGCTCTTCGAACTCCGGGACGGTCGGCGAGCTGGACGCGGCCTCGTCGGCGGGGGGCGCGGGGG
>ERZ761602.2335-NODE-2335-length-30145-cov-4.562978_pt1 | contig 30145 bp, 28 predicted proteins | sample MGYA00512165_ERZ761602 | MGnify/ENA primary metagenome ERZ761602 (study PRJEB28899, sample SAMN02445085) | bioreactor sludge metagenome | biome: EBPR sludge; isolation source: Thorneside wastewater treatment plant | place: Australia: Brisbane, Thorneside...
GCCATGGCGACCGCGCGGTGAAGGAGGCGTTTCCCGCCGCCACGTTGTTGAAGCCGAGCGTGGTGTTCGGACCGGGCGACCATTTCTTCACGACCTTCGCCGCGATGGCGCGGCTGTCGTGGGCGCTGCCGCTGTTCGGCGGCGGCACCGCGCGCGTGCAGCCGGTCTATGTCGGCGACGTCGCCGACGCGGCGATGAAGGCGCTCGACGATCCGGCGGCGGCAGGCCGCGACTACGAGCTGGGCGGCCCGACCGTCTATACCCATCGCGAGCTGATGGAACTCCTGCTGCAGACCGTCGAGCGCAAGCGCGTGCTCGTCACGGTGCCCGAGCGGATCGCGCTGATCGCGGCGGCGTTCGCGTCGCTCGTGCCGGGGAAACCGCTGACGCGCGACATGGTGAAACTCGCGGTGGCCGACAACGTCGTGGGCACCGGCGCGAAGACGCTGGCCGATCTCGGGATCGCGCCGACCACGCTGGAAGTGATCCTGCCCACCTACATGGACCGCTACCGCCGCACCGGGCGCTGGCGCAACGCGCGGTTCGCCTAGCGGCGGCGATTCAGGCGGCGCGCAGCGCGAAATACCAATAGAGCATGGCGGCGCCCGCGATCGCACGATAGATCGCGAAAATGCCGAAGCCGCCGCGCTTCAGCCACGCCATCAGGAACGCGATCGCGGCAAGCGACGCCAGGAAAGCGAGCGCGCCGGCGAGGAGCGCCGCGCCCTCGAAGCCGGTCGAGGCGCGGCCCGCGAGCCAGTCGCGCGCGAGCAGCGCGACTTGGCCGATCCCCACCGGAACCCCCATCAGCAGCGCGAAACGCGCCGCCTGCCGCCGCTCGAAGCCGAGAAAACGCCCGGCCGTCATGGTCACGCCGGCGCGGCTCGCGCCCGGCAGAAGCGCGGCGATCTGCGCGAGCCCGAAGATCAGCGCGTTGGCGGGGCCGAGATGCTCGATGCGCCGCACCTGCAGGAACGCGGAGTCGGCCGCGTAGAGCAGCAGGCCGAAGCCGATCGTCGCCGCGGCGATGAGGACGTAGTGCTCGCGCAGCGTGGCGGCATGGTCGTGCAGCACGAACGCGGCCGCCGCGGCCGGCAGCGTGGCGAGCAGCAGCATCAGGAGCATGCGGCCGTCGCGCGTCACGCGCAATCGCAACAGCAGGCCCCCGCCGCGCGCGAGGCGCCCCATCTCGCGCCAGAAATAGGTCATGACCGCCAGGAGCGTGCCGGCCTGCACCGCCAACTCGACCTGCACGCCGTAGTCGTTGGCCCAGCCGAGCACCGGCGGCACCATGACCAAGTGAGCCCAGGCGCTCGCAGGCAAGAACTCGAACAAGCCCTGGACGATGGCCAGGACGGCGACTTGGTATAGTGGCAAGAACGGACGCTCCCCTGCGGCTGCAAACTATACCTATGCCCATGAAAAGCGCCACGAATTCATGATATGAATGTTTTGGTACTAATTTTCTTCCGACATCCTTAGGTTCCGGGCGATTAGGCTGCCTAATCATTGATCTTAGAATATATAATGGCAGATATTATGCCATATTTTGAAGAATCTTGTGGCATCGCCTGGCCGACTGCGCTAGATGCCCGGTTCGGCTGGGTTTCGCGACCCTGAGCCGCCTGTCATCCGCCGAACCCGAGGAACCGCCGCCGTGGCCGCAAAGATGCTGCGATTCATCTCCGTCGCGCAGGGCACGCCCGAGAAGCGCCCGGCCGAGGTGCGCCGGCGCGATTTCGCCGAGATCTATGCCGAGTACCGGCCCGAAAAGGCGTCCGAGCAGGCGGCGCGCTGCTCTCAATGCGGCGTCCCGTTCTGCCAGATCCACTGCCCGCTCTCGAACGACATTCCCGATTGGCTGATGCTGACGGCCGCTGGGCGGCTCGAGGAGGCGTACGAGCTGTCGTCGGCGACCAATTCCATGCCCGAGGTGTGCGGCCGCATCTGCCCGCAGGACCGGCTGTGCGAAGGCAATTGCGTGATCGAGAGCGCCGGCCACGGCACGGTGACGATCGGCTCGATCGAGAAGTTCATCACCGACACGGCCTGGGAGAAGGGCTGGGTGAAGCCGATCCGCCCCGCGCTCGAGCGCGCGCAGTCGGTCGGCATCGTCGGCGCGGGCCCCGCGGGCCTCGCCGCGGCCGAGCAGCTGCGCCGCAAGGGCTATCGCGTCCACGTCTACGACCGCCACGATCGCGCCGGCGGGCTGCTGATCTACGGCATTCCGAATTTCAAGCTCGAGAAGCCGGTCGTCGAGCGGCGCACGCAATGGCTCGCCGAGGGCGGCATCGCGTTCCACCTCAACGTCGAGGTGGGCCGCGACGTGACGCTCGCCGAGCTGCGCCGCCGGCACGACGCGGTGCTGATCGCGACCGGCGTCTACAAGGCCCGCGACCTGCAGGCGCCGGGCTCGGGGCTCGGCGGCATCGTGCAGGCGATGACGTACCTCACCGCGAGCAACCGGAAGGGCCTCGGCGACGCCGTGCCGGCGTTCGACAGCGGCCAGCTCGACGCCGCGGGCAAGAACGTCGTCGTCATCGGCGGCGGCGACACGGCGATGGACTGCGTGCGCACGGCGGTGCGCCAGGGCGCCAGATCGGTGAAGTGCCTCTATCGCCGCGACCGCGAGAACATGCCGGGCTCGATGCGCGAGGTGGCGCACGCCGAGGAGGAGGGCGTGGAGTTCCTCTGGCTCTCCGCGCCCGAGGCGTTCGATGGAGCCGCCGCCAAAGGCGCGGCCGGCAAGGTCGCCATCGCCATCGCGCATCGCATGCGGCTCGGCGCGCGCGACGCCACCGGGCGCGGCGCGCCGGCGAAGGTGGAGAATTCGGCGTTCCGCCTGCCCGCCGATCTCGTGATCAAGGCGCTGGGCTTCGATCCCGAGCCGCTGCCTGTCTTGTTCAAAGCGCCGGAATTGGCCGTGACGGACTGGGGCACCGTGAAAGTCGATCACCGCACACTGATGTCGAATTTGGACGGCGTGTTCGCGGCCGGCGACATCGTGCGCGGCGCGTCGCTCGTGGTCTGGGCGATCAAGGACGGCCGCGACGCCGCCGCCAGCATAGACCGTTATATCCAGCTGAAGGCGGCCGATCTTCCGGCCGCCGCCGCGGAGTGAGCGCCATGCTGCGCCTCTACGACGATCCCATCTCGGGCAACGGCTATAAGGTGCGTCTCGTGCTGACGCAGATCGGCATGCCGTTCGAGTACGTGGCGCTCGACATCACGAAGGGCGAGACGCGCACGCCCGCTTTCCTCGCGAAGAATCCGAACGGCCGCATCCCGACCCTGCGCCTCGAAGACGGCGCCTATCTCGCCGAGTCCGGCGCGATCCTCTGGTATCTCGCCGAGGGCACGGCGCTGGCGCCGGCCGACCGCCGCGCACGCGCGCAGACGCTGCAATGGATGTTCTTCGAGCAATACAGCCACGAGCCCTACGTGGCCGTGGCGCGCTTCTGGCACCATTTGCCGGCCATGAGCGACGAGCAGAAGCGGCAGCTTCCCGACAAGGTGAAACGCGGCTACGCGGCGCTCGACGTGATGGAGACGCACCTCGCGTCGCGGGCGTTTTTCGTCGCCGAGCGCTACGGCCTCGCCGACATCGCGCTCTACGCCTACACGCACGTGGCGCCCGAGGGCGGCTTCGACCTCGCGCGCTATCCCGCGATCGGCGCGTGGATGAAGCGCGTCGCCGCCCAGCCTCGTCACCTCGCCATCACCGCGCCGGCAGGCATCGCCGTGAAGGATCCCGCATGACCGAGCAGATCGAGACCGGACCCGCATTCGCCGAGCGCTGGCGGCGCGAGAGCGCGCGCCTCGCCGAAACGGGCCTCTACAGCCGCGACGACGAGCGCGACTCGTGCGGCGTCGGCATGGTCGTGGCCGTCGACGGCAAGCCGCGCCGCGAGGTGGTGACGGCGGGCATCAACGCCTTGAAATCCGTCTGGCACCGCGGCGCGGTGGACGCCGACGGCAAGACCGGCGACGGCGCCGGCATCCACGTCCAGATTCCGCAGGAGTTCTTCAAGGAGCACGTGCGCCGCACCGGCCACGAGCTGATCGCCGAGGGCAAGCTTGCCGTCGGCATGATCTTCCTGCCGCGCACCGATTTGGCCGCGCAGGAAACCTGCCGCAGCATCGTCGAATCCGAGATCATCAAGTTCGGCTACCAGATCTACGGCTGGCGCCAGGTGCCGGTGGACGTGGCCGCGCTCGGCGAGAAGGCCAACGCGACGCGGCCCGAGATCGAGCAGATCATGATCGCCAACACGAAGGGCGGCACGCACTCCGCCTTCGAGCGCGATCTCTACGTGATCCGCCGCCGCGTCGAGAAGGCGGTGATCGCCGAGCAGATCAAGGAGTTCTACGTCTGCTCGCTCTCGTGCCGCTCGATCGTCTACAAGGGCATGTTCCTGGCCGAGCAGCTTACCGCGTTCTACCCGGACCTCCTCGACGAGCGCTTCGTCTCGGCCTTCGCGATCTTCCACCAGCGCTATTCGACGAACACGTTCCCGGCTTGGCACCTCGCGCAGCCGTTCCGCGTGCTCGCGCACAACGGCGAGATCAACACGCTGCGCGGCAACGTGCGCTGGATGAAGGCGCACGAGCCGCTGCTCGCGCATCCGATGTTCGCCGAGCACATCGAAGACCTGAAGCCGGTCATCCAGCCGGGCGGCTCCGATTCGGCGATCCTCGACAACGTCTGCGAGCTGATGGTGCGCGTCGACCGCTCGCTGCCGATGGTCAAGACGATGCTGATTCCGGAATCCTGGACCTACCGGAAGGGCATTCCGCAGGCGCATCGCGACCTTTACGCCTACGCCAACGCGGTGATGGAGCCGTGGGACGGGCCGGCCGCGATCTGCGCGTTCGGCGGCCGCTGGGCCGTGGCCGGCATGGACCGCAACGGGCTCCGCCCGATGCGCTACACGCTGACGGCCGACGGCCTCGTCTTCGTCGGCTCCGAGACCGGCATGGTGCAGATCGACGAGCAGCGCGTGGCCGAGAAGGGCCGTGTCGGACCCGGCGAGATGCTCGGCGTCGATCTCTGGGAAGGCAAGCTCTACAAGGACCGCGCGCTCAAGAACTGGCTCGCGGAGCAGCGGCCGTTCGGCGCCTGGGTGACCAAGAGCATCGCGCTCGACGAGCTGATTCAAGGCGCGCGCGTGGCGCCGGCGAAGTACGGCCGCGACGAGCTGCGCCGCCGCCAGCTCCAGGCCGGCTGGTCGATGGAGGATCTCGAGCTGATCCTCCAGCCGATGGCCGAGGACGGCAAGGAAGCCGTGGGCTCGATGGGCGACGACACGCCGATCGCCGTGCTGTCGGACCAGTATCGCGGCCTGCACCATTATTTCCGGCAGAATTTCAGCCAGGTCACGAACCCGCCGATCGATTCCCTGCGCGAGCGCCGCGTGATGTCGCTGAAGACCCGGCTCGGCAACCTCGGCAACATCCTGGCCGAGGAGGAATCGCAGGTGAACATCCTGCAGCTCGAATCGCCGGTGCTGCTGAACGCCGAATTCGCCGCGATGCGCGAGCACATGCGCCGGCAGGCCGCCGGCGACACCGCGATCGAGATCGACTGCACGTTCGATGCGGCCCACGGCGCCGGTGCGCGCGGCGAAGGCGCGCTGCGGGAGGCCATCGACCGCATCTGCCAGGAGGCCGAGGACGGCATCCGCGGCGGGCGCGTGCACGTGATCCTCACCGACGAGAAGGCCGGGCCGGGCCGCGCGCCGGTGCCGATGATCCTCGCCGCCGGCCGCGTCCATACGCATCTCGTGAAGCAGAGCCTGCGCACCTTCACCTCGTTGCACATCCGCGCGGCCGAGTGCATGGACGTGCACTACTACGCGGTGCTCGTCGGCGTGGGCGCCACCACCGTCAACGGCTATCTCGCCGAGGAGACGATCGCCGACCGCCACCGCCGCGGCCTGTTCGGCAAGCTGGCGCTCGAGGAGTGCCTCGCGAAGTTCAAGAAGTCGGTGGACGAAGGCCTGTTGAAGGTGATGTCGAAGATGGGCATCGCCGTGGTCAGCTCCTATCGCGGCGGGCTCAATTTCGAGGCCGTGGGCCTTTCGCGCACGCTGGCGGCCGAGTTCTTCCCGGGCATGCCCTCGCGCATCTCGGGCATCGGCCTGTCCGGCATCCAGAAGAAAGTGCTCGGCCTGCACGCGCGCGCCTGGCGCACCGACGCGATCGCGCTGCCGGTGGGCGGCTTCTACCGCTCCCGCCGCTCGGGCGAGCGGCACGGCTTCGAGGGCACGCAGATCCACATGCTGCAGGAGGCCGTGGCCCGGGACGCCTACGGCCTCTACAAGAAATACAGCGAGGCGGTGCGCTCGGGCCCGCCGCTCAACCTGCGCGACCTGCTCGATTTCGACCGCGGCCGCGTGACGCCGGTGGCGCTCGAAGAAGTGGAATCGATCACCGAGATCCGGAAGCGGCTCGTGGCGCCGGGCATTTCGCTCGGCGCGCTTTCGCCCGAGGCGCACGAGACGCTGTCGATCGCCATGAACCGCATCGGCGCCAAGTCCGATTCCGGCGAGGGCGGCGAGGACGCGGCGCGCTTCAAGCCGCGCGCCAACGGCGACAACGCTTCCTCGGCGATCAAGCAGGTGGCCTCGGGGCGTTTCGGCGTGACCGCCGAATACCTCAACAGCTGCCAGGAGCTCGAGATCAAGGTCGCGCAGGGCGCCAAGCCCGGCGAGGGCGGCCAGCTGCCCGGGATCAAGGTGAGCGCGCTGATCGCGCGCCTGCGCTGCTCGACGCCCGGCGTCACGCTGATCTCGCCGCCGCCGCACCACGACATCTACTCGATCGAGGACCTGGCGCAGCTCATCTACGATCTGAAGCAGATCAATCCCGACGCCAAGGTGTGCGTGAAACTGGTGGCGCAGGCCGGCATCGGCACCGTGGCCGCCGGAGTCGCCAAGGCCAAGGCCGACGCGATCCTGATTTCCGGCCACAGCGGCGGCACCGGCGCCTCGCCGCAATCGAGCATCAAGTATGCGGGCATTCCATGGGAGATGGGGCTTGCCGAGGTGCACCAGGTGCTGGCGCTCAACCGCCTGCGCGACCGCATCAAGCTGCGCACCGACGGCGGCATCAAGACCGGCCGCGACGTGGTGATCGCGGCCCTGCTCGGCGCCGAGGAATACGGCATCGGCACCGCGGCGCTGGTGGCGATGGGCTGCATCATGGTGCGCCAGTGCCACATGAACACCTGCCCGGTGGGCGTGTGCACGCAGGACGACAAGCTGCGCGAGAAATTCGCCGGCTCGCCCGAGAAGGTGATCAACCTGTTCAGTTTCGTCGCCGAGGAAGTGCGCGAGATCCTCGCCTCGCTCGGCGCGCGCTCGCTGGCCGAGATCGTCGGCCGCACCGACCTGCTGACGCAGGTGAACCGCGGCGGCCAGCTCGTCGACGATCTCGATCTCAATCCCATCCTGGTGCGCGCGGACACCGGCGGCAGCGCCGCCCATTGCACGCTCGATGGCCGCAACCCGGTGCCCGACACGCTCGACGCGCAGATGATCAAGGACGCGAAGCGCGCGCTCGAGGCCGGCGAGAAGATCCAGCTGCAATACAACGTGCGCAACGTGCAGCGGACGATCGGCGCGCGGCTTTCCTCCTACATCACGCGGAAGTTCGGCATGACCGGACTGCCGCCGGACCACATCACGATCCGCCTGCGCGGCTCGGCGGGCCAGTCGCTCGGCGCCTTCGCGGTGCAGGGCATGAAGCTCGAAGTGTTCGGCGACGCCAACGACTATGTCGGCAAGGGGCTGTCGGGCGGCACGATCGTGGTGCGCCCGCCGGCGACCTCGCCGATCGAATCGCACCGCAACGTCATCATCGGCAACACGGTGCTCTATGGCGCGACGTCCGGCCGACTGTTCGCCGCCGGCCAGGCCGGCGAGCGCTTCGCGGTGCGCAATTCGGGCGCGGTCGCCGTCGTCGAGGGCTGCGGCTCCAACGGCTGCGAATACATGACCGGCGGCACGGTCGCGATCCTCGGCCCGGTCGGCGACAATTTCGCGGCCGGCATGACCGGCGGCATGGCCTTCGTCTACGACGCCGCCGAGAACATCGCGAACGTCATCAACGGCGACACGGTGGACTGGCAGCGCGTCGAGACCGAGTTCTGGGAGGCGAAGCTGCGCGCCCTCGTCGAGGAGCACGCCGCGCTCACCACCTCGAAATTCGCCGAGGCGCTGCTGCGCGACTGGGACCGCGAACTGCCGAAATTCCGGCAGATCGTGCCCAAGGACCTCATCGCGATCGGCGCGCTCGAGGCGCCGACCCGGGCGGCCAGGGCGCGGGCGACGGCGTAAGGCAAGAGGCCGCGTGGGCCGAACTGGACGCCCATTCGAACCGGGCGTAGAAAGGCTGGCGCAGCGTGCCTCGATCAGAAGACGCGCACGCGCCGGGACGGCCCCGTCACGGGCCCGTTGGGAGGCCGGCGCGTCACCCAAAACAATGCAAGGCAGGCATGAACGCGCCGGAGCCGCTGCCGCAAGGGCAGCCCGCAAGGCCCGCGGCCGTTGGGCGGCTGGCGCTTCCCGCCACCGTGAATCGCGACGTGCTGCTCTGGCGCTATGCGATCGCGCTGGCGCTGATGCACGCGCTGGCGCTGCTCGTTCTGCTGCCGTGGCTGTTCTCGTGGAGCGGCGTCGTTCTGTTCGCGGCCGGCATCTTCCTGTTCGGCCAGGGCGTCAATCTCGGCTATCACCGCCTGCTCGCGCACACGAGCCTCAGCGTGCCGAAGTGGCTCGAGCGCGCGTTCGTTCTCCTGGCGCTGTGCTCGATGCAGGACACGCCGGTGAAATGGGTGACGGCGCACCGCCATCATCACAAATTCTCCGACGAGCAGGCTGACGCGCACACGCCGCTGGCCGGCTTCTGGTGGTCGCACATGGGCTGGCTGTTCCGGCCCAATCCCGCGATCCGCGGCCCGATCGCCTATCAGACCTATTGCCACGACCTGCTGCGCGATCCGTTCTATCGCCGGCTCGAGCGTGACTGGCGCCTGCCGGTCCTGATCTATCTCGCGCATGCGCTGCCGTTCTTCCTGGCCGGCTGGGCCATCGGCGGCGTGCAGACCGGCCTCTCCTGGCTCGTGTGGGGCGTGATCCTGCGCACCGTGGCGGTGTGGCACATCACCTGGGCGGTGAATTCGCTGACCCACGTGATGGGCTATCGCAACTACGAGACGGGCGAGAGCAGTCGCAACAACTGGCTGCTCGGACTCTTCGCCTCGGGCGAGGGCTGGCACAACAATCACCACCACGATTCGGCCAGCGCCTCCAACCAGCATCGCTGGTGGGAAATCGATTTCACCTGGTACAACATCTGGCTGCTCGAGCGGCTCGGCCTCGCCACGAAGGTGATCCGGCCGCGCGCGGTGCGGCACGCGGCGCGCCGGCGATAGCCCGCCCCTACACATCGGGCGGCGGGCCTCCTAACTTCCCGGCCTGAAACGCCGAGGCCGCCGATGAACCCGCGCGACACCGCCCAGCCCGCGCCGCCGACCGCGAAGCGCATCCGGAAAACGACCGAGATCCACGGCGACCGGCTCGCGGACGACTACGCCTGGATGCGCGAGCGCGACAACCCGGAGGTACGCGCCTATCTCGAGGCGGAGAACGCCCACACCGGCGCGGTGCTCGCGCCGCTCGAAGGCTTTCGCCAGGCGCTCTACAAGGAGATGCTCGGGCGCATCAAGGAAACCGACCTTTCGGTTCCCTACAAGAACGGCGACTATTTCTACTACTCGCGCACGGTCGAGGGGCTGCAATACCCGATCCATTGCCGCAAGCGCGACAGCCTCGAATCGGCGGAAGAGATCACGCTCGACGTGAACGCGCTCGCCAAGGGCAAGCCGTTCATGGCGGTCGGCGCCTACGAGGTGAGCGAGGACGGGCGGCTGCTCGCCTACTCCACCGACGATACCGGCTACCGCCAGTTCGCGCTCGTCGTGAAGACGCTCGCCACGGGCGCCGTCTCGCCGCCGCTGAGCGCGCGCGCGACCTCGGTCGCCTGGGCCAACGACCACCGCACGCTGTTCTACACGACCGAGGACGAGACGACGAAGCGCTCCAACAAGCTGTTCCGCCACCCCCTCGGCGGCGCGCCCGAGCTCGTCTACGAGGAGACCGACGAGCTCTACGGGCTCTACGTCGGCAAGACGCGCAGCAAGGCCTACATCTTCGCGACCTCGGCGAGCTCGACCACGTCGGAGGTGCGGTGCCTTTCGGCCGATGCGCCGTCGGCGCCGCCGCGCCTGCTGCTCGCGCGCCGCGAGGGGCACGAATATTACGCCGATCACCACGGCGCGCGCTTCCTCATCCGCACCAACGACAAGGGCCGCAATTTCCGCCTCGTGGAGGCGCCGGTGGACGCGCCCGGCGAGGCGAACTGGCGCGAGGTGCTGCCGCATCGCGATGCGGTGATGCTCGAAGACATCGACTGCTTCGCGAAGCACCTCGTCGTCTCCGAGCGCGAGAACGGGCTGCCGCGCTTTGCCGTGACCGACCTCGCGACGGGGCGCGCCCACGCGATCGAATTTCCCGAGCCGGCGTATTCCGCCTATGCGCTCGTCAACGCCGAGTTCGACACGGCAAAGTTCCGCTTCGGCTACGAATCCTTCGTCACGCCGCGCTCGGTGTTCGAGTACGATCTCGCGACGCGCGCGCGCGCGTTGCTCAAGCAGACCGAAGTGCTGGGCGGCTACGACGCGTCGCGCTACGCCTCGGAGCGCATCTACGCGCGCGCCGCGGACGGCACGAAGATTCCGGTCTCGCTGGTGTTCAAGAAGGGCGCGCCGCGCGGCGGCGGCGCGCCGCTGCTGCTCTCGGGCTACGGCTCGTACGGATTCGCGATTCCGGTCACGTTCAATTCGAACCGCATGAGCCTCGTCGACCGCGGCATGGTCGTCGCCGTGGCGCATGTCCGCGGCGGCGGCGAGATGGGCAAGATCTGGCACGAGCAGGGCCGGATGATGGCGAAGACGAACACCTTCGCCGACTTCATCGCCGCCGCCGAGCACCTCGTCGCCGCGCAATGGACGCGCCCCGACCGCCTCGTGATCACCGGCGGCAGCGCCGGGGGCCTCCTGATGGGCGCGGTCGTCAACATGCGCCCCGATCTGTTCCGCGCGGTCGTCGCGCAGGTGCCGTTCGTCGACGTGATGAACACGATGCTCGACGCCACGCTGCCGCTCACCGTCGGCGAGTATCTCGAGTGGGGCAATCCCAACGAGAAGGACGCGTATTTCTACATGAAGTCCTACTCGCCCTACGACAATCTCGCGGCGCGGCGCCATCCGGCCATGCTGGTGAAGACGTCGTGGAGCGACAGCCAGGTCATGTATTGGGAGGCCGCGAAATACGTGGCGAAGCTGCGCACGCTCGACGCCGGCGGCGGCCCGATCCTGCTCAAGACCAACATGGAGGCCGGCCACGGCGGGGCCTCCGGGCGCTACGACGCGCTGCGCGAAGCCGCGTTCGACTACGCGTTCATCCTGAGCCAAGCCGGAATTGACGCGTAGCGGCGGGGCCGAGGCACGGCCCTACGCTTTCGTGTTTCCCGCCCTATAATCGCGCCATGACCGGACGCCTGCACCAGCTGCACGTCGAATACGCGCCGGCCGAAGACCGCATCCTGCTGAAGTTCAACACGATGGACCGGCAGGAGCTGCGCTTCTGGCTGACGCGGCGATTCGTGAAGACGTTCTGGGACCAGCTCCAGATCCTGCTCGCCGGCCTCGGCCGCGCGGGCAGCCAATCGGACCCCGCCGCGAAGAAAGCGATGGTGGGCTTCGAGCAGTCGGAGGCCGCGCCGCGCGAGCGGTTCGCGCAGGCATTCGAGGACGAGGCGGCGGCGTTTCCGCTCGGCGACAAGCCGCTGCTCGTCACCGGCTTCTCCTACAAGGCGCCGAAGCGCGCCGGCGGCTCGGGGCGCGCCGCCTCCGGGCGGATCGCGTTCGAGACCGAGAGCGGCCACGAGGTGGGCCTGCCGGCGAACCCGGTGCTGCTGCACTCGCTGTCGAAGATGCTGATCGACATCGCCCCGCGCACCGGCTGGGACCTGAAGCTCACTCCCGGCTATTCGCTCGGCGAAGAGCCCGAGCGCCCGGCGCGGATGCATTGAGGCGCGGCCGCGCGGCGGCCGGCTCAATCCCCCATCGCCGCGCCTTCGCGGCGCGGATCGGCGCCGCCGATCAGCGTATCCTGCGTGATCTGGATGCCGTGCAGGCCGCTGTTGAGCTCGCGCACCGCCACCTTGTGGCCGAGCCGCGCGAGCCGCTCGGCCAGCGCCTCCGCGTCGGTGCCCTGCTCGAGCTCGGCGACGGCGCCGGTGGTGGCGACGTGCGGCGCGGCCACGGCGGCGGCGATGTCCATGCCGCCGTCGAGCACGCGCGTCAGCGTGCGCGCGACATAGGCGATGATGCGCGCGCCGCCGGGCGAGCCCACGACGAGGAGGAGGCGCCCTTCCTTGTCGAACACCATCACCGGCGCCATCGAGCTGCGCGGCCGCTTGCCGGGCTCGACGCGGTTCGCGACCGGCTTGCCGTCGATCGCGGGCACGAACGAGAAGTCCGTGAGCTGGTTGTTGATCAGGAAGCCGCCGACCATCATCTGCGCGCCGAAGCCGTTCTCGATCGTGGTCGTGAACGAGACGGCATTGCCCTCGCCGTCGACGATCGAGAGATGCGACGTGCCCGGGCTTTCCGCGCCGTCACCGGGCGCGAACTCGCCCTTGTTCTCGGGCGGCACGCCGGCCTCGACCTTCTCGGCGGCGCGGCGGATGTCCACGACGCGCGCGCGAGCCGCGAGATAGTCGCGGTCGACCAGGCCCTTCGTCGGCACGCGGACGAAGGCCGGATCGGCCACGTAGAGGTTGCGATCGGCGAAAGCGAGGCGCGCGGCCTCGACGAAAAGATGCGCGGCGCGCTCGTCTTCGGCGTTGACCGTTTCGCTCGGAAAGCGCTCGAGGATCGCGAGGATCTGCAGCACCGCGATGCCGCCCGACGAGGGCGGGCCCATGCTGCACACGCGCAGGCCGATATAGAGGCCGCACAGCGGCTCGCGCTCTTCCACCTTGTAGGCGGCGAGATCGGCGGTGGCGAGCGTTCCGCCCTCCGCGCGCACGCGCGCCACGATCGCCTCGGCGAGCGGCCCGCGATAGAACGGCGCCGTTCCGCCGGCGAGGCGCGCCAGCGTCGCGGCGTAATCCGGGTTCTTGAGCTCGGCGCCGGCGGCGACGGGCGCCTCGTCCGCGCCGAAGAAGTAGGCGCGGGTCTCGGCGCGGAGCTTCAGGGCCGGCGTGCCGGCCACGAGCTGGTGGAGCCGCGGCGTGACGCGGAAGCCCTGTTCGGCGAGGCGCTGCGCGGGCTTGAGCAGGCTGGCCCAGTCCTGCCTGCCGTGGCGCTTGTGCACGTGCTCGAGCAGCGCCGGCGCGCCGGGCACGCCGACGGAATGCCCGCTGCGCACCGCGTCCAGGAACGGCATCGGCTTGCCGTCCTTGAGGAATACGTCGGGCTTGGCGCCGGCCGGCGCCGTTTCGCGCCCGTCATAGGCGTAAAGGCGCTTCGCCTTGTTGTCCCAGTAGAGCAGGAAGGCGCCGCCGCCGAGGCCCGACGATTGCGGCTCCACGAGGCCGAGCACGAGCTGCGCCGCCACCGCCGCGTCGGCCGCCGAGCCGCCGGATTTCAGCACGTCGTAGGCCGCGCGCGTCGCTTCGGGATGCGCGGTGACGGCCATGAAACGCTTGGCGAACACCGGCGGCTTCCTGGCGACGCCGGTGGCGGTCTCGGGCGCGCGCTCGGTCTGCGCGAACGCCGGCGATGCGGCGAGCAGCAGCGCGGCGAAGCGGAGAATGCGGTTCATGGGGGCCTCCGTTCGCCTGCGAGCCTAGCACGGGCTCAGCCCGGGTCCGAAGCCGGCGCCGCGTCCGGCGCCTTGCGGATCAGCGGCAGCAGGAGCACGCCGACCGCGCCGGCGCCGAGCCCGAACCACGCCATCGGCCATACCGTGCCGTCGGCCAGCTCGGCCACGATCTGCGCGACGACGGCGCTCGCCGCCATGCCGATGAAGCCGACCAGGCCGGAGCCCGCCCCCGCATAGCGCGGCTCGACGTTGACCGCGCTGGCCTGGCAGTTGGGGATCACGAAGCCCTGCGCCAGCGAGAAGGCGACGGCGGGCAGGAACAGCAGCGCCGGCGAGAGCGGCAGGACGAGATAGAGCGGCACGACCGCGGCGACGATGCCGAACGTCGCGAAAGTGCCGAAGCGGATGAGCCGGTCGGCGCCGAAGCGGTCGAGGAAGCGCGTCGAGAGCCAGGTGCCGAAAATGAAGATGCCGGCGACCGGCATGAACCAGAAGCCGTAGTCGCGCGCCGGGCGGTGCAGCACCTCGGCCATCAGATAGGGCGCCGCGGCGAGGAACGAGAAGAACACGCAGAACGACGCGGTCGAGAGGAGCGAATAGCCGAGATAGCGGCGCGAGACGACGAGGCGGCGGCAGCCTTCGGCGAGGCCGCGCCAGCCGCCGGGCGCGCGCGCCGGGTTCGTCTCGGCGAGGCCGAGCGCGACGCCGACCAGCGCGACCACGCCCACCGCACACATGATCCAGAACGCGGCCCGCCAGCCCAGGCTGTCGGCCACGACGCCGCCGATCGCCGGCGCGAGCGTGGGCGCCACCACCATCGCCATCGTGAGATAGGAGACGACGCGGATCGACTGCGCGAAGCCGAAGACGTCGCGCGCCATCGCGCGCGCGAGCACGATGCCGGCCGAGGCCCCGCCCGCCTGCACGACGCGGCCGACGAGCAGCAGCGGGACCGTCTCGGACACCGCCACGACGATGCTGCCGGCGATATAGAACGCGATGCCGGCGAGCAGCACCGGCTTGCGCCCGAACCGGTCGGAGACGGGCCCGAACACCAGCGTGGCCACGCCCATCGCGACCATGGCCAAGGTCAGCGCGAGCTGCGCGGTACCCGCCGTCGTCGCGAAGTCCTTCTGGATCGCGGGCAGCGCCGGCAGGAACATCTGCATCGCCAGCGGCCCCAGCACCGTGACGAAGACGAGCAGGACGATGAAACGCGGCGAGCGGCTGAGCGACATCGATGGCGGGAACGGGGGTTTGGCGGCGCGGGCCGCGCAACGGCGGCACGGGCGCCGGACCGCGCCACCCTGGGCGCGGGGGGCGCGAAAAGCCAGCGCAAAAACGGCGCCCCCGCCCTGCCCGGGCGGTGCGGCTCAGCGCCGCGCGCCATCCGGGAACCAACCGCAGGTGCGGTTGGCGAAGGCGACCAGCGAGAGCATGACCGGCACCTCGACCAGCACGCCCACGACCGTGACCAGCGCCGCGCCCGAATCGAGGCCGAACAGGCCGATCGCCACCGCGACGGCGAGCTCGAAGAAGTTCGACGTGCCGATCAGCGCGCACGGCGCCGCCACGTCGAACGGCACGCGCCAGAGATTGGCCGCGCCGTAGCCGATCGCGAAGATGCCGTAGGACTGGATCAGCAGCGGCACCGCGATCAGCGCGATCAGCGCCGGCCGATCCAGGATCACGCGGCCCTGGAAGCCGAACAGCAGCACGACCGTGGCGAGCAGGCCGAGGATCGAGAACGGCTTGACGCGGGTGGTGAAGGCCGCCACCGCCTCTTCGCCGCCGCGCGCGACGAGGCGCGCGCGCGTGTAGAGGCCGGCGGCCAGCGGAACGACGACGTAGAGCGCCACCGAGAGCAGCAGCGTCTCCCACGGCACCGCGATGCTGGTGACGCCGAGCAGCAGCGCCACGATCGGCGCGAACGCGAACACCATGACGAGGTCGTTCGCCGACACCTGCACCAGCGTATAGGTGGCGTCGCCGCGCACGAGCTGCGACCAGACGAACACCATCGCCGTGCACGGCGCCGCGCCGAGCAGGATGAAGCCCGCGATGTATTGATCGACCTGCGCCGGATCGACGAAGCCCGCGAACAACACCTTGAAGAACAGCACGCCGAGCGCCGCCATCGTGAACGGCTTGACGAGCCAGTTCACCGCCAGCGTGATGACGAGGCCCTTCGGGCGCCGGTGGACGTGCCGGAGGCTGGTGAAATCGACGGCCACCATCATCGGGTAGACCATCGCCCAGATGATAATCGCGACGACGAAATTGACCGAGCCGTATTCCAGCCGCGCGAACGCGTCGAACACGCGCGGGAACGCGGTGCCGAGCGCGATGCCGGCGGCGATGCACAGCGCCACCCACAGCGAGAGATAGCGCTCGAACGCGCCGAGCGCGCGGCGGCGCTCGCCGCCGGCGGCGGCCGCCGGGCCCGTCATGCGCGGCCTCGCGATCCGTGCGCCGCCGTCATGCCGCCACACCCCGCGTGCGGCCGATCTCGGCGAGGCGCTTCTGCAGCGAGAGCCGGTCGAGCGCCGCGATCGGCAGGCTGGCAAAGATCGAGATGCGGTTGGCGAGCATGCGATAGGCTTCGGCGAAGGCCGCGCGCCTCTCCGCCTCGCTGCCCTCGGCGGCGGCGGGATCGGGCAGGCCCCAATGCGCCGTCATCGGCTGGCCGGGCCACACCGGGCAGACCTCGCCGGCCGCGTTGTCGCAGACCGTGAACGCGAAATCGAGCCGCGGCGCGCCGGGCGCGGCGAACGCGTCCCAGCTCTTCGAGCAGAGGTCGGCCACGGGATGATTCGTTCGGCGCAGCAGGTCGAGCGCGTAGGGATGCACCGCGCCCTTGGGATGGCTGCCGGCGCTGAACGCGCGGAAGCGGCCCCTGCCCTCGCGGTTCAGGATCGCCTCCGCGAGGATGCTGCGCGCGGAATTGCCGGTGCAGATGAAGAGCACGTTGTACGCTTTGTCGGGCATCCGTCCCTCCTCGGATCCGCACCGGCCGTTCCGGGATCAGCAACAGGCGCCGCCGCTGCCGCACTTGGCGTCTTTCTTGTCCGCGGCTTTCTCCGCCGCCGCGGCGTTCGCTGCGGCGAGCGCCGCCATTTCGGCGTCGGCCTTGGCCGTGCTCGCGCCGCGCGTCCTGGCCTGCGCCATGGTGCGGAAGGTTTCCCACGCCGTGCCGGCCGGATCGACGACCCAGTGCTTGTCGGACACGGCGTAGCAGCACGTGGTGTTCTTCTCGGGCTTCACGGCGTGGCCGGCGTCGTTGAGACGCTGCGCGATCTCGCCGAGCGCGCCGTCGTCGTCGACCTGGAAGCCCAAATGATCGATGCCGGGCTCCTTGCCCCAGGTGGAGATCGCGAAATTGACGCGCGGATCTTCGAGCATCCACTTCGCGTAGTCGCTTTCGCGCCGCGCCGGCTCCTGGCCGAACAGCGTGGAGTAGAAGCGGATCGAATCCTCGAGATTGCGGACGGTGGTGTGGACATGGAGGCGTTTCATGGGGGTTCCTTTCGCAAGAAGGTTGGTGGGATCGGGCGCGTCGCTGTCCGGGAGGGCAAGCCGGCCGTGCCCGTCGGGATCGTCGCTACACGCAGCAGAGCGCGTCGCGCCCGTCGCGCGCCCGCCGTTCGGCGTCAGCGAGCTTCATCGCGCAGAACGCGGCGGCTTCTGCCTCGGCTCCGGCCGCGTGCGGGCCGGGCGCCGAGGCGCGCGGCGACACCGGGCGGCGGAACGGCGGCGCGGCGCAGAGTTTGTCGGGAAGATGGATGTGGTTCATGGCGGGGATTCCCTATTTGCGTTTGGCCGGGGTCGAGGATGCGGACACGCGGCCGCGCGCCGCGCTCGGCTTCGGCGCGCAGGCGGAGGGCCCGCATGCCGCCATTTCGCGGGGCACGAGGCCGCCGCAAATCTCGGCGCGGCCCTGGCAGCAATCCTCCATCAGGAACGTGATGAGCCGGCGGAGGCCCTCGAACTGCGCGGCATAGATGATGCTGCGCGACTCGCGCCGCGAGGCCACGAGCCCGGCGCGCTCCAGAATCCCGAGATGGGTCGAGAGCGTCGAGGGCTGCACGGCCAGGCGCTCGGCGATGGCGCCTGCGGCCAGGCCGTTGGGACCGGCCTGGACGAGCAGACGCAGCGCCGCGAGACGCGTGTCCTGCGAGAGGGCCTGGAAGGCTTCGAGGGCTTGATTCGTTTCCATATTTTGATAAATACCAAAATATAGAACCGAAGTCAAGGCCCCGGTCACGGACGGTCGCTCGAATTCCCGTCGTCCCCGCGCAAGCGGGGACGACACTCACGGCGAGCTTCCGGCGATCGGAAGGCGGCGACTACGCCCGCCAGTTCGGATCCTTGCGGTCCAGCATCCGCAGCAGCGCCGGCCATTCGCGCGTGTGCTCGTCCTTGCCGGTGCCGATCGCGGCGGCGCCGTCGTCCCACTGCGCGAGGGTGTGGGCGCACACTTCGGGCGGCGGCGGCGCGAATTTCCGGCCGCTCGCCATCACGTCGAGCTGAAGACGGCAAGCGAATTCGAGGTAGTAGATGCGGCGGAACGCCTCCGAGATCGTGCGGCCGGTGGCGATGAGGCCGTGATTGCGCAGGATCATCACGTCGTTGCGGCCGAGGTTCGCGACCAGGCGCGCCTGCTCGGCCGCGTAGACCGCGATGCCTTCGTAATCGTGGTAGCCGATGCGGCCGTAGAACTGCAGGCCCTCCTGATTCATCGGGATCAGGCCTTCCGTCAGGCACGAGACGGCGACGCCGGCGCGGCTGTGGGTGTGGATCACGCAGGTGACGTCGGGCCGCGCGCGGTGCACGCAGGAATGGATGATGTAGCCGGCCTTGTTGACCTCGTGCTGCCCGCCGTCGACGACGTTGCCGTCGAGATCGATCTTCACGAGGTTCGACGGCGTGATCTCGTCGTAGGAGAGGCCGAACTCGTTGATGAGGATGTGGTGCTCCGGCCCCGGCACGCGCGCGGTGATGTGGTTGTAGACCAGCATCGCCATGCCGTGATGGTGCACGAGCCGGTAGCACGCGGCGAGATCGACGCGCGTCTTCCACTCGGCTTCGGAGATGTGGCTCGGGCGGGCGGCGGGGCGCGGCGAGACGAGGTTCATCGGGGCCACTCCTGGCGGGCACGGGACAGCGCGACTATACGCCCGTGCCGGGGAGGTTTCTATCGCGGGCGCGCAACCCGCCGCCGCGCGAGACGCTTCCGCCGCGCGCGGCGGCGTGCTTTAAGCGCGGCGCGCATCGCCGCCGGGGAAACGATGTTCTTCCGCACCGACCAGAAGCACGGGCTGCCGCACAACCCGTTCAACGCGCTCGTGGCGCCGCGCCCGGTGGGCTGGATTTCGACGATCGACCGCGACGGCCGGCCGAACCTGGCACCCTACTCGTTCTTCAACGCCGTGTCGTATGCGCCGCCGCAGGTTATCTTCTCCGGCGGCCCGCGCCCGGGACGCCGCGGCGAGGCGGTGCCGATGAAAGACAGCGTGATCAACGCGCGCGAAACGGGCGAGTTCGTCGTCAACGTCGCCACCTGGGAGACGCGGGCGGCGATGAACGCCACCTCGGCGCATGCCCCGGCCGGCGCCGACGAATTCGAGCTCGCCGGCCTCGCCAAGGAAAGCGCCGTGCTCGTCAAGCCGCCGCGCGTCAAGGAATGCCCGGCGCATCTCGAATGCGTGACCGTTGCCGTGTATCCGACCCTGGCAGCGCCGGGCTACGCGCCGAACCTGATCGTGCTGGGCAAGGTGGTCGGCATCCACATCGACGAGCGCGTGCTGACCGGCGGCATCGTCGACCAGGCCAAGCTGCAGCTCGTCGGCCGGCTCGGCGGGGACCAGTTCGTCCGCGTCGGCGACGTGTTCGCGATGCGGCGGCCCGACTGATGGCCAAGCTCGTGCTCCGGCCGCCCGCGCTGATCCTGGTCTGCGGCGCGCCGGGCGCGGGGAAATCGACGCTCTCGCGCGCGCTGATGTGCCGGCTCGCCGGCGCATGGCTCAACAGCGACGCGGCGATCGAGCCGCATTTCCCGCACGACCGCGACAGCGCCGCGTTCAGGCGCGCGCGGGCGGACTTCTTCGAAGGGCTCTACGCGCTCGCGCGGATGAATCTCGCGGCCGGAAACACGGTGCTGCTCGACGTGCCGCACGTGACCCAGATGCGCGACGCCGCGTGGCGCCGGCGCATGCGGGCGATGGCACGCGCGGCCGGGGCGCGGCTCGTGGTGCTGAAATGCTTGGCACGCGCCGCGACGCTGAAGCGCCGCGTGCGCGCGCGCAACGCCCGGCGGGACGCGGTGAAGCTCGGCCGCTGGGACGCGCACATGGAAGAGCACCCGCCCGATTTCCCGGTGCCGCTGCCCCACGCCGTCATCGACATGGAACAGCCGCTCGGCCGCGCCGCGCGCGCGGCGCTCGATCACATTCGCGCGGCCGTGGCGCCGTAGCGGCGCGCGCAGCGTGCCCGCTACGCGCTTCGTGCCGAGAGATACTCCACGCTCTGCATCTCCATCAGGCGCGAGGCGGTGCGGCGGAATTCCTGCGCGTGCTCGCCGGCCGGATGGAGCTCGTGCGGCGGCGCGGCGGCGGAGCAGACGAGCTTGACCTTCCGCTCGTAGAGCACGTCGACGAGCGTGGCGAAGCGCTTGACCGTATCGCGCCGCTCGGGGGCGAGGCGCGGAATGCCGGCGAGGATGATCGTATGATAGGCGCCGGCGATCGCGATGAAGTCGGCGGGGCCGAGCGGCTGCTCGCAGAGATCGGCGAAGCGGAAGCGCGCGACGCCTTTGGCCGCGGCCGGCACCGCGACGCGGCGGCCCATGACCTCGAGCACGGCGGGCGCGCTCGGCGCGTTGTCGGTGAGGTCGCGGAACGCGCGATCGAGCGCGCGGTCTGCCGCCGGCCCGAGCGGCACGTGATAGACCTGCATGCTCATGAGGCGCGCCATGCGGTAATCGACGCGGCCCTCGAGGTGGAGGACGTCGAGCTTCCGCTTGATCAGCGCGATGAACGGCAGGAACAGCTCGCGCTGCAGGCCGCCCGCATAGAGCTCGTCGGGCGGCCAGTTCGACGTGGCGACGACGATGACGCCCTCGGCGAACAGCGTCTCGAACAGCCGGCCGAGCAGCATCGCGTCGGCGATGTTGACGACGTGCAGTTCGTCGAAGCAGAGCAGCCACGCCTCGGCGGCGATGTCGCGCGCGATCGCCGGCAGCAGATCGTCCACGCGGCCGCCCGCGCGGCCGTTGCCGTTGGCCGTGCGCAGCGCGTGCAGGCGCGCGTGGATCTCGAGCATGAACTCGTGGAAATGCACGCGGCGCTTCTTCTCCGCCGGCGCGTCGGCGAAGAACAGGTCCATCAGCATCGACTTGCCGCGGCCGACGTCGCCGAAGATGTAGAGCCCGGCCGGCGGCTCCTCGGCGCGGCGCGCGAGGCCGAAGCGCGCCTTCCACGAGCCGGGCTGGCGCGGGCGATAGAACTTGAGCGCGTGGCACAGCGATTGCAGCTTCTCCGCCGCGAGCTCCTGCGCGGGATCGCCGGTGAGCGCGCCCTCGGCGACGCGCGCGCGATAGGAAAACAGCGGGCCCTGGCCTGCCCCGGCATTCGTCACGGTGCGTCGGCCCTCGGCCAGATCGTGCGGCGCGCTACTTGACCAGGCACACCGGGACGCCGGCGCGCGCGATCACGTCTTGCGCGACGGAACCGAGCAGCACGCCGGCGATGCCGGTATGGCCGCGGGTGCCCATGACGATCATCGCGGCGGCGGTGCGCTCGGCGAATTCCGCCACGATCTGGCCCGGACGGCCGACGCTGATGTGCTTCTTGGCCGCGACGCCGGCTTCGGCGGCGAGCTTGAGCCCGCTCGCCAGCGCCTTTTCGCCCTCGTCGCGATGGTAGGAGTCGATGTCGGCCTTGCGCACGAACACGCTCACGCCGCCGCCGACCGGCGCCTGCACGTTGAGCAGGTGCAGCTCGGCGCCGCTCTTCAGCATGCCGAGCGCGAATTTCACCGCGCGGTCGGAGTTCGGGGAGCCGTCCACCGGCACGAGGATGTTGCCAGCCATTGCGCTACTCCTTGGGGCCGCGGCCGCCGTCGGCGTCCGGTTCTCGGCGAGGTCGATCGCGCGCCGCCGCGCGGCGCGCGCCGCCAGCCAGCGGCCCAGCACGATCGTCAGGATCGCGCCCAGCACGCCGCAGCCGAGCTCGAGATAATGCAGCGCGTGGTTCGCCCACGCCGCGTAGGCCTCGGTGCCGGGCTGGGCCGAGGGCGCGAAGACCGCCGCGAGCTGCTCCGCGAACCAGCCGCGCATGTCGCCCGGCCGCCGCTCGTCGCCGATCAGCGCCTTGTCCGAGATCAGCATCTCGCCGGCGACGAAGCCCAGCAGCGCGCCGCCGATCACGATCACGATCGGATAGCGCTGCATGATGCGCATGATGATCTGGCTGCCGAAGACGATGATCGGAATCGTGATGACGAGGCCGATGACGATCAGCGTCCAGGCGCGGAACGCATCGCCCTTGGCCGCCTGCTCGGCGGCCGCGGCGATCGCGATCGCATTGTCGAGGCTCATCACCGCGTCGGCGATGATGATGGTCTGGATGGCGCCCCACAGATTGGCCTTGGCGGCGACGCCGTTCTCGCCGCCCTCCTCCTCGTCCTCGGTGATCAGCTTCACGCCGATCCAGAACAGCAGCAGCGCGCCGGCGATCTTGAGGTAGGGTATCTGCAGCAGCCAGGCGACGATGACGCAGAAAATGATCCGCAGCGCGATCGCGCCGCCGCTGCCCGCCATGACCGCGGGGTTCCGGTATTGGACCGGCAGGTTGCGGCAGGCCAGCGCGATGACCACCGCATTGTCGCCCGAGAGCACGATGTTCACGAGCATGATTTGGGAAAGCGCCACCCAGAAGGCACCCTCCAGCAGCATTTCCATGCCGACCTCGATCCCCGCGCGGCGGTGTTGATGTAACGGGCCGCGCGGACTGCGCGGCGCCCGAAGGCGCGGAAATCTAGGGGCTCGGGCCCGCGAGGGAAAGCGAAACCGGACGGGTGCCGGCGGCGAACGGGTGCGGCGCGGCGCCTCGCCGGCGCCGGCGCCGGCTAGAGCCCGCCGCCGGCCCGGAGCGTCGTGGCGGTGACGTAGCGCGCCCCGTCGGACATGAGCCACAGGATCGCCTCGGCCATCTCGACGGGCTGCGCGACGCGGCCCATCGGGATCATCTTGGCCATCTCGGCGAGCCTTCCGGTTCCGCCGGCGCCCGTGTGGATGTCGGTCTCGGTGACGCCGGCGGCCAGGCCGACGACGCGAATGCCCTCGCCTGCCACTTCGAGGCCGAGGCCCATCGTGATCGCGTCGAGCGCGGCCTTGGAGGCGGCGTACCACACATAGGCATTGGGGCTGCCGCGCGTGGCGGCGCCCGACGAGACGTTGACGATCACGCCGCCCTTGCCGCCGCGCTTGGTCGACATGCGCCTCACCGCCTCGCGCGCGCAGAGGAGCGCGCCGAACACGTTGAGATCCAGCACCGCCTTGACCGTCTCGGCCGCGACGTCGGCGACGCGCCCGGTCTTGGCGAAGATGCCGGCATTGTTCACCAGCCCGGCGACCGGGCCGAGCTTGCGGTCGACGGCGTCGAACATCGCGAGGATGTCGGCCTCGCGCGAGACGTCGCCCTGCACCGCCAGCGCGCGGCGTCCGGCCGCCTCCACGTCGCGCACGACCGCCGCCGCGGCCTTCTCGTTGGCGACGTAGTTCACCGCCACGTCCCAGCCGCGCTTCGCCGCGAGCCGCGCCGTGGCCGCGCCGATGCCGCGGCTGGCGCCCGTGATCAAGACCGTTCCCGCCGCACCGCTCATCGTCCCCCTCCTACGCGCAACGTCGTGGCCGTGACGTATCCGGCCGCGTCCGACATGACCCATGCGATCGCCTCGGCGATCTCGGCCGGCTGGGCGATGCGCCCGAGCGGCACGGCCGCAGCAAGCTTCTTCGCACGCTCCGGCTCGCCGCCGGCGGCGTGCAGATCGGTGTCCGTCAGGCCCGCGGCCACGCCGACGACGCGGATGCCCTCGGCGGCGACTTCGAGGCCGAGGCCGAGGGTGGCCGCGTCGACGGCGGCCTTGGACGCCGCGTACCAGACATAGGTGTTCGCGCTGCCCATCGTCGCGGCCACCGACGAGACGTTGACGATCACGCCGCCTTTGCCGCCGTGCTTCGTGGACATGCGCTTCACCGCCGCGCGCGCACACAGCAGCGCGCCGACGACGTTGATGTCCATCGTCGACTGGATATCCGCGGCCGTTGCCGCGTCGAGCCGCCCGATGCGCCCGGTGATGCCGGCATTGTTCACGAGGCCAGAGAGCGGGCCCAGGTGCTCGTCCACCGCGCCGAACATGCGCTCGACGTCGGCTTCCTTCGAGACGTCGCCCTGCACGGCGATCGCCTTGCGGCCGAGCGCCTCGATCTCGCGCACGACCTTCTGCGCGGCGGCGACGTTCGACTGATAGTTCACCGCCACGTCGTGGCCGCGCCGCGCGAGCAGCTTCGCCGTCGCGGCGCCGATGCCCCGGCCGCCGCCGGTGACGAAGACGATCCTGGTCATCGGCTATGCGTCGGGTGGAGACGCCGTCCCATGGAAATACCCGGTGCGGTTGCCATTCACCTGTCTTCTTCCCGCTACTCGGCCGCCTTCGCGAGCTTGGGCGCGTAGAGGCGCTCCATTTCGCGGCGGACCCGCATGGCCTCGACCGTCTCGTCGGCGGCGACGTCGGCCCAGGTGACGGTCTGGCCTTCCTTCATCGGACGCACGACCTTGATCCGGTGCGCGAGGCCGATGGGAACGGCGCCGCGCGCGAGCGAATCCGCGGCCGGCATCAGCTTGCCGGCGACCGTGTAGCCGCCCTCCCCGTCGAGAAGTTCGCCCGGCTCGAGGTCGCGCTTCGCCGCGGCGACGGCGTCGGCGTTCCACGTGACCGGGCAGCCGGTGGATTCGCCGCGGACGGCGACGGCGGCGATCGAGACGCCGAGCTCGAGCCCGATCAGGTGCCACCACTTGTACATGACGCCGTAGCGCCCGGAGGCGTCGGTCGTCATCGCGTATTCCTTGAAGCAGCGCCTCACGTAGTCGTTGCCAGCCTCCACCACCACCCACACGCCCCACCGGATGTGGTGCGGGATCGGGCGGCCGTCGCGCTCGATCGAGGACACGCACTCGACGAGGCCCTTCCGCTCGAGCAGGCCGCCCTCGCTCCTCGGCCGCATGACGTGCGGCAGGTCGTGGACCGCGCAGGGCGGGAAGGCGAGCCCGGCCGACGGCGCATCGAGCCCGGTCGCGTTGGCGACCGCGGTCGTTTCGATCGCCGGCTTCGAGCCGTCGAGGAAGCAGGTGAACATGCGCGGGTTGAGGCCGCCGGCCCTGGCGTCGGCTTCCGAAAGGCCCCAGTCGTTCCACACCGTGTCGGGCGTGGTGCGCGAGTAATGCGGCAGCCATTTGTGGCCGCGGCCCGCCGCGACGACGCCGAATCCGCAGGTGCGCGCCCAATCGACGAGATCGCAGATGAGCGCCGGCTGATCGCCGTAGGCGAGCGAGTAGACGACGCCCGCCTCCTTCGCCTTCTGCGCGAGCAGCGGCCCCACGAACGCGTCGGCCTCGACCGTGACCATCACGACGTGCTTGCCGTGACGGAACGCGGCGAGCGCGTGGCTCGTGGCCGCGATCGGATCGCCGGTGCATTCGGCGATCACTTCGATGCCGGGATGCGAAACGATCGCCATCGCGTCGTCGGTGAGGTGCGTGGCGCCGGTGTCCATCGCCTCGCCGAGCGAGCGCGCGGCGTATTGCGCCTTCTGCCAGTCGCAGCGCGCGAGCTGCTCCGCGGCCTTGCCGGGCGCGACGTCGGCGATGCCGGCGACATGCAGGCCCGGTATGCGCAGCGCCTGCGCCAGGAACATCGTCGCGAACTTGCCGCAGCCGAGAACGCCGACGCGCACGGGCTTGCCCGCGGCGGCGCGCGCGGAGAGGAGCTTGTGGAGGTTCATGGCGCGACTCCGGCGCGTTTCCGTGTCACTGCCGGTGCAGCGGCGTCGGCGCGCCGGGCGTGCGCGTTTCGGGCTGCGGCGCGGTGACGGCGGCGGGCGGCGCCGCGGCGGGGGGCGCGGGCGTTGGCGGCCGGACCGTGGCCGCCGGCGTCGCCGGACGCTCGGGCGTGCGCGCGGCCGGCGTGCGCGGCGTCGCGGGGCCGCCCGCGGTGCCCGAGCAGATCGTTTCCACGACCTTGCAGTTGACGGCGCCGCGCTGGCGGCACTGGTCGAGCGCGCGCTGCGCCCGCGTCGTCGCCGGCGCGCCCCAAGCCCAGCCGAACGGACCGTCGACGCTGCCGGCGAGCACGAGGCAGGTGTTGCGCCAAGCCGTGCGCAGGCGGCAGTCGCTCGCGTTCTTCGCGCATTCGGCCAGAGCGCGCTCGGAGGCGCCCGCTTCCGTGTCGAAGTCGCGCGCGTAGCCATAGGCGGGGCTGCGCTCGCTGAGCGCGAGCGCGCCCCATTCGCGCTCCGCCTGCGCCGGCGAAGCGGCGATCGACAGGGCGGCCGCGGCCGCCACCGGGGTGAGGCTCGGCTTCATCGTGGCCTCGCGGCTGAATGCGCCGGGGTGCCGCCGCACCGCCGGCGCGGTTCGGCTATTCCTTCGGTGCCGGAGCCGGGCCGGGCGACGGGCCCGGCGACGGGGCGGGCGCCGGCGCGTCGCTGCCCGGATCGCTGGCGGCGCCGGTGCAGAAATTCACGACCATGCGGCACTCGGTGCCGCCCTGCTTCGTGCACTCCTCGATCGCGCGCTGCTGGCGGGCCGGCACGTCGCCGCCCCACGCCCAGCCATAGACGCCGTTCGGCGAGCCGGCCAGCGACGTGCAGCGGTTCTCGAACGTGTCGTAGATCTTGCAGTCGCTCGCATACTTCGCGCATTCGGCGAGCGCGCCGCGCTCGGCATCCTCCTTGGTGCCGTAATTGCGCGAATAGGCGTAGGCGGTGCCGTTCTCGCTGAACGCCAGTGCCCCCCAGGATTGCGCCGCGGCCGGCGCGGCTGTCGCGAACAGGAGCGCCCCGACGAGCGCGGCGAGACGGATAGCAAGCATGGTTGAGCCCCGGTCTGGTTGATGCAGTCGAACGATCATAGCATAGGCGGAGTCGCCGGTAAGACGGCGCGTGGCCCGCTCCTTCGATTCTTTGCCCATACCCGGCCCCCTGCGCCCCACAGGCGCTAGGCCGGCGGCTTCGCGCGCGTCGCGCGCAGGAACTTGCGCGTGGCGCCGAACGCGGCCTTGAGATCGGGCAGCGAGCGGGCGAGGCTTTGCGGCCGGCGCGCCTTGGGCAGCGTCCGGCTGGCCTGGGCGACCGCCGCGAGATCGGCCGCCACCGCGAACGCGCCCTCTTTCAGGGAATCGATCGCGTCGGCCAGATCGGAGAGCTGATCCACGCTCGGCGACGGCGCATTCTCGAGCACCGCCAGCGCGCGCTCGATGGCGATTTCCGCCGCCGCGCACGGGTCGGCCGCCGCGTCGTGGCGGCGCAACGAGCCATTCTCCCCTGACATCCTGGCTCCAGGCGTTGGCAATTCGTCGAATGCTAACGCGAATTCGCGGCGCGACCGAGTCGCATTCGCGCATGGCGCGACTGTGAAATGTCAATCCCGGCGGCGCTACCGGCCGAGCCGGCGCATGACGAAGGCGACCGGCCGCCCGTCCGTGACCGCGAGCCCGACCAGGATCACCGTCATGCCGGCAGCCTGGCGCAGCGTGAAGACCTCGCCCAGCACGAGCGTGCCGAGCAGCAGCGCCGTGACCGGCACGAGCAGCGTCACCAGCGAGGCGTTGACGCCGCCGGCCGACAGCAGCCGGAAGAAGACGACGTAGCCGAGCGCGGTGCTCAGCAGCGCGAGGCCGGCCAGCGCCGCCCACACGTCCCAGCCCGGCGGCGGCAGCGTCCAGGGACGGTCGAACACCAGCACGAACGGCAGCATGATGATGGCCGTGATCATGAGCTGGCCGGCGGCGGCGCTCTGCGGCGCGATCTTCAGCGCATGCAGGCGCCGGCCGAACAGCGAGGAGAGGCCGTAGCAGAAAGCCGCGCCGAGCACCGCGAGCTGGGCGACGACGTCGCCGCCCAGCCCCTCCGCGACCAGATCCGGCCCCATCATCACCGCGACGCCGCCGAGGCCGATCAGCACGCCGGCGAAGCGGTGCGCGGCCAGCCTTTCGCCGGCGAGCCCGTGCGCGAGCACGGCCGCGAACAGCGGCGTGGTGGCGTTCAGGATCGCGGCGAGGCCGCTCGCGATGTGCTTCTGCCCCCACAGAATCAGCAGGAACGGCGCGATGTTGTTGAGCAGGCTCGCGCCGATGAAGACCCGCCACGCCGCCCATGCGCGCGGCAGCCTCCCGCCGGCGAGGTGGATCGCGGCCACCAGCGCCAGCGCGGCGATGCCGGCGCGCCCGAGCACGATCGTGAGCGGCTCGAACGCGGCGAGCAGCACCTTGTTGAAGAAGAACGAGCCGCCCCAGATCAACGCGAGGCCGAACAGCATCGACCATTCGAGCGCCGTCATCGAGCCGCCATACGCGCGCGCGCCGGCGCCCGCCGGCGTGGCGGGAGGCGTGGCGGCGGTGCCCGGCGGCGCTTCGCGGCGCGGCGACATGGAGGAACGGCGGAGGTTGCGGGATGCGTGCGCCGAACATACGAGCGCACCGCCGCCCGGTCTATCCGCCGCTTGCGCGGGCGGCCATGCGCCGCGCGCGATCAGGCGCGCCACCACGGCTTCGCGCACTCGCGCGCGGCCTGGTCGGGCGTGATGCCCGCGTCTCTCAGCATGCGCTCGTCGACCTCGGCCAAGTGGCGGCGCTGCGCCGCGCGCATCTGCTACGACCACCTCGCCGGCGCGGTCGGCGCCGGCCTCGCCGCGCGCTGCCTGGCGCTCGGCTGGATCCAGCGCCAGCGCGACACCCGCACGGTGGCGATCACCGCCAAGGGCCGCGCCGGCCTGCGCGCGACGTTCGGGATCGATTTCGCAGGTGCAGAACACTCTTGAAGATTGAGCCTGCGTATTCGACTGCAGTGCAACATTGCTTTTCTGTCGCCAAGGCCACTGCCGCCGTACTACAACTTCGACGTGCGCCGAATACAAGCATTTCTTCAGGTCAGATCGAAACTTGAGGTTGCGGCCGGTTTCGCGTTAGAGTTGCCGGGGCGGATGAAAGGGGAGGCGTTGCGCGTCGCGCGCGCCTTTTGGAGGGGGCCGGACATGGCAGACGAGCACACCGCGGCGCCGGACGGCGACAAGGAAGCGCGCGAATTATGGGCCCGCGCCCCGATCAGCGACGGGGAGACGATCTGGCTCGGAATCGGCCTGCTTGCGCAGGTTGTAATCTACGTACTGTTTTTGTGGTGGGTCGCATCGGCCACCGGGCCAGCGGCGCCCACGAAGCTCGACTGGTACGGCGTTCTGATGGTGTTGTTGGCCGGGGCCATCGGCGGTCTGCTGCACGCCATCATGTCGTTCGCGGTCCACATCGCACGGCGCGATTTCAGCCGAAGCTGGCTGTGGTGGTACGTCACGCGGCCGTTTCAGGGCGCGATCGTCGGCTTCGCAGTCTTGTTCGTCACCCGCATGATCGAAGGCGGCGCCAAGCTTTCGTCGCCGGATACGATCATCGGCATCGGCGTGCTGGCGGGGATTTTCAGCGAGCAGGCGATCGAGAAGCTATCGCAGATTGCCAGCACCATGCTCGCGCCCGGCCGGCAGAAGGAGCTTCCGGCCACGCTCAAGAAGCCGATGATCAAGGTCGTCAAAGGCAGCGGCGACAACGAGTTCGACGCCGCGACCACGTCGCTGACCATCATCGGCGACAATTTCGCGGAGAAGGCGAAGGTATTCGTCAACGAAGCATCACATTCTGCCGTATGGAAGTCGGCGCTGCAGATCGACGTCCCGCTCGCCGCCGACGTTGCGGCAAAGCTCGCCACGGCGACGGAGATCGCCGTCGTCGTCGAGAATCCCGATCAGCAGAAATCGAATACGGTCAAGCTTAAGCTCAAGGGCTGACGACCAGCCGTACGCCGTCAACGGACGCGCCGTTGCCGCGAATGATCGGCATCAGGCCGCGATCGTTTCCTTGGTCAGGTTGTCGATCACGATCGGCGTCTCGAAGAACGTGATCGTGGGCTCGGAGCCGAAGCGCTCCTT
>ERZ761602.2336-NODE-2336-length-30132-cov-10.580277_pt1 | contig 30132 bp, 21 predicted proteins | sample MGYA00512165_ERZ761602 | MGnify/ENA primary metagenome ERZ761602 (study PRJEB28899, sample SAMN02445085) | bioreactor sludge metagenome | biome: EBPR sludge; isolation source: Thorneside wastewater treatment plant | place: Australia: Brisbane, Thorneside...
CCGCGCCCCTGGTCGCCTGGCGAGAGGACTGCCTGCGCCAGCACAGCGAGCTGCTGCCCTTCGTCAGCCGTCGACTGCATCACCAGCTCCTGAACAGCCAGCCCGTCCTGCTGCACCTGGAGGCCGACGCCACCCTGGCCTGCCTGACCGAGCGCGCCGCCGGCGTGGTGGGCCGCCTGCACGGCCGCGTCCCCCTGCGCACGCTGATCAGCTCGCACCTCGCGGCCTCTTCGGCCACCGAGCACGCCGGCCGCTGGCTGATCGTCGCCGAGCCCGGGGCGGGCAAATCCACCCTGGCCCGGCACCTCGCCTGGTCGCTGGCCAGCGAGCCCGACGGCGACATCATCCCGGTCTACGTGCCGCTGGCTGAGCTGACCCGCGCCGGCCTGGACCACCCGTTCACCTGGGCAGGCGAGGTCCTGCACGCCGACGACGGCCGCATCGCCGCCTCGGACCTAACGGAGGATCTGTTCAGGGCCAGCGAGCAGCGCGGGCAGGTCTGGCTGCTGCTGGACGGCCTGGACGAGGTCGTCGCAGGCAAGCTGGAGCAGACCCGGCAGCGCATCGGGGTCTGGGCCGAGGCCATGCCCCGGGTCGTCATCGTCGTCCTCTGCCGCCCGACCGCCGCCGACGCCGAGCGCCCGCCGCCCGGCGGCTTCCGGGCCGCCGCCGTGGCCCCCTTGGAGCGCCCCGACCAGCTCGAGCTGGCCGGCCACCTGCTGAGCGCCGCCCAGGTCGAGCGCCTGGATCGGGAGGTCCTGGCGCAGCCCCGCATTCGCCTGCTGGCCAGCAACCCCCTGCTGCTGACCCTGGTCGCCAAGGTCGCCGAGCGCGCCTGGGAGATCGGCGGGGACGCTCCGCGGCACCGGTTGGATCTGTACGAGCAGGCCGTCGAGCTCTTCCTGGAGCGGGGCTGGGGCGAGTCGGGGGTGCAGGTGCGCGACCGAGGCCACGCCCGGCACGTGCTGGAGGAGCTGTCCCTGCACCTGCAAGGCCAGGGCGAGGGGGAAGCATGGCGCGAGGCCGAGCTGCGCGGGGCGCTGGACACGCTCCGGCAGGCGGACACCACGGTGAACTACATGGTCAGGGAGACCTGGGGCAGCAACGACGGATGGTTGAAGGACATCGACCAGCACGCCGGCCTGCTGGGCCAGCGGGACAGCAGCCGGGCCCCCTGGCGCTACCTGCATCGTAGCTTTTGCGAGTATCTGGCGGCCTGTGCGCTGGAGCGGCGGGAGTCGGGGGAGCGGTTGGGACTGTTGGAGGGGGTTGGGCGCCGGGAGCACAGTCAGGTTGCCGCGCGCTGGGCCGAGGTGCTCGGCATGCTCTGCGGGATGGTGCCAGGGCCCGAGGGTGAGGCCTACCTGGACCAGATGCGGGAGCAGGCTCCCGAGGTGGCCCTGCGGGCGCTGCCGGCGATGGATCATCTGCGGCCGCTGCGGCGGGTGGAGATCCTGGCGGGCTTGGACTGGCAGGAAGACACCTTGGAGGCGGTGGCGGCGGGGCTTTCGGCATGGGGCGAGGCGGGGCTGCGGGAGCTGGAGGGGGCGGTGCTCGACCGCGGTCGATCCAGCCTTGAGCGGAGAATTGCGGCCATGCTGCTACCGGAGGAGCGCCGTCGGATCGTGATGGAGCAGCTCGGCAGGTCGGCGGCGAGGCTGGTGGCCAATCGGCACGACCTCTGTTGGCTGGCCGCCCGCCTCTGCCCCTGGCTGCGTGGCCTGGATCCGGCGGAATGGTTGGACTTGTTCACGACAATGTACGAGGCCGACGCCAACGATCTGGACGATGTGCTCGACGCGATGGGGCCGGCTGGAGTGGCTGACCTCTGGCTGCATGTGGGGCCGGGACAGCCTTTGGAGCGGCTGGCGGCACTCTGGTATGCCTTGGAACGGATGGAGACTGAGGGGCAGGGATGGCGGTCAACGGCCTGGCCGAGTCTTCGCCACCGGTTCTTCGACAGAGTCAATGCGCCCCTGCAGCCGTCTCTTGATTGGCTGGAGGTTCCCGCCGGGCAGTTCGAGATGGGATCGTTTGACCCTGAGGGAGTAATGTGGGAACATGACCAGCATATGGTGTGCCTGAGTCAGTCATTCTGGTTGAGTTCCGCCCCTATCAGGCGTGCCGAAACTCAAGCGCTCGCTGGAGAACATGATCTGTCGGAACTGTACACCGAGGTCGACTGGTTCAGCGCCCGCCTGCTGGCGGCCTGGATGGGCGGCCGCCTTCCCACCGAAGCCGAATGGGAGTACGCACACCGGACGGGCAACATGGGCGAAGTCGATCTACCCATAGCGCAGTCGGTACACGAAGAGGGGAGCAGCGCCATGGGAGCTTTCGTGTTGACTCGTAGGCCTCCTGAATGGTGCGAGGATCGGTTCGGTCGCTTCTCCGAGGAGCCTCAGGTCGACCCCGTTGGTCCAGCTCGCGGGCCTGAACGGGTCATTCGAGGGGCCATTCACTGGTTCGGGTCTGACCGATGGCGTACAGAGCTGAGGGTAGGCTACCGCCCGTTCGATGGGCTCCATCGCTTCGGCTTTCGTGTGGTGCGGGTCGATCTGCCACAGGCGGAGACCGTGTAGGGTCGGCCGATCCTGAATGTACCGGATTGCCGGAGGCTGGCACTGCTTGACATGATGCGCTCTGCCCCGTCGGCAGCGAGGATACCGGCGCCCTCCGCTTCGGCAGGGTCGCAGGGCGCTTGAACCAGGGTCGGCAGATCGGGGTGAACTGTGCTGGATCAGGGGTCCAAGGTCCCGGCTGGGGGCGTGGCGGGCAGCACTACGCGGAAGCCGACGTTGTCGCTCCGGCCCGCCGGGCGGTCCCCGCCCCGAGCGGCCGACCGACACCCGTCCGCGTCGTTCAAGATGCCGCCGCCGCGCAGTACGCGGTCCGGGCCGCGGGCGGGGCCGGCAGGATCGGCCGCCCCGCCTTCGGGGTAGTCACCAAAGCGGTCGGCGCACCACTCCCAGGCGTTGCCGTGCATGTCGCGCAACCCCCAGGCGTTGGCGGGCTTCTGGCCGACCGGGTGCAGCGTCATTCCGCTGTTGCTCTCGTACCAGCCCACCCGGGCCAGATCCGCCTCAGCGTCGCCGCTGCTGTAGGCCGAAGTGCTGCCCGCGCGGCAGGCATACTCCCACTCGGCCTCGGTGGGCAGCCTGCCGCCGACCCAGGCGGCGAAGAGTCGGGCGCCGAACCAGTCGACCATCAGGGCCGGCACGTTGGGACTCTTCCATCTCGCGTTGTCGTGCCCCGGGTCGAAGGCCTGGAGCTGGGCCAGGGTCACCGGGGTGGTCGTCATGGCGAACGGGGCGCTCAGCGCGACGGCGTGGATGGGGCCATCCTGGTCGTCGCCCATCTGGAATCGGCCGGCGGGGATCGGCCGGGTCGGCAGCTTCGGCCGCGGAAGGTCGGCCTTGCCGCAGGCCCGGAAGAAGTCCTCCACGCGGGCGGCCGGATCCAGCCGCTCGAGGGTGTACCAGAGCAGGCCCAGCTCAACCAGCGGCAGGTCCGGCCGCACCCGCCCCCAGAGCGCCCGGACCGCTGGGGGACCCTCACGGCCGATCGCGTCCAGCACGGCGTCCAGGTGCTCATTGTTCCAGTGGGGCTTCCAGTGGCGGTCTCCCTTGCGCTCAGGCTTCATGCCGGTCAAGACGCCCAACCAGCGCCCCGCCTCCAGCCCTTCGACGCTGGCCAGCGCCCGCAGCCCCGCCTGGGGCGCGACCTCGGCCAGGCGCTCCAGGTGGGTGAAGGCCTCGTCCGCGGGCACCATCCCCGCCAGCAGGGCCAGGATCTCGGCCGAGCGTCCGGCGCCCTTGTCCTCGCCCTCCCCTTCCTCCGACAGCAGCTCCGCCACGACCTCCGCCCGCTCCGCAGCCGACATCTCTTCGGCCAGGCACTCGGCCGCCAGCAGCTCGCGCAGGCTGCGGTGCAGGTAGCGCCATGGCGCGGACTGCCCGTCCAGCGGCCCCAGCAGGCCGCCGTATCTCTCGATGTCCTCCAGGAAGACCCGGTCGGACTCCCAGTGCTTGCCTGGCCCGAACAGTGGCCGCAGCGAAGGGTAGCGCTCGGGCACCACCGCCAGCGCGTCGGAGAGCGCCTCCCGCTTCCAGGCCTCGCCCCCGCGCCGGTGCAGCTCCAGGCTCAGCCCCCGCAGCAGCCGGTGGGCCCACCGGGGAGACCAGCGATCGAGTCGGGGTGCGTCCACGTGGCGCCAGCCTCGCTCCAGGCAGTCGACCACGGCCCGCTGCAGCAAGGTGCGACGGTTGACCGGCCCGGCGGCCTCGTCCTCGCGCCCGCGCAGGAACAGCCCGACGCTGAGCGTCAGGAGGAAGGGGTTGGGCAGCAGGGCGGCGATGCCGGGGCGGCAGGCGACCTCGACCCAGAAGGCCGCGGCGCAGCCCGGGTGAGGGCCCAGCAGGCCGGCCACCAGCTCCTGCTGGCGCGGCTCGTCCAGCAAGCGCAGGGCGGCGCGGGTGAAACCCGGCCAGGACTGCTGACCCTTCACGGCGGCTTCGCGGCTGGTGAGGATGAGCACCGCACGGGACCAGGCCGGGTCGGCGGCCAGGGCCTCGATGCCCTCGCGGACCTTCTTGGGATCCTTGACCTCGTCGTAGCCATCCAACAGCAGCCAGACCCGACCGCGGGTGGCGGCCTCGGCGCGGATGAAGCGGGCCAGCTCTACGAGAGTGGACACCTGCTCCGTTGGCATCGCGTCCCCAAGCGCCACCACGAGCGGGTCGCCGCCCTTCTCCTCCCACATGGCCAGCGAGACCAGCAGCGCCAGGCCGCCCTCGCGGGCCTGCTCGCAGGCGATGCGGCGCATCAGGGTGGTCTTGCCGGCTCCGGGCTCGGCGCGCAGCAGCCAGCGGACTGGGGCATCGCTCGCGGCGAGGTCGTCCTTGACCAGCCGGTCCAGGCCGCCATGGCGGCGCTCGGCGAAGCCCTCCAGCCGGCGCTCCAGCCCGTCCACCGCGCCGCCGACGTCGACGTCGAGGTCCACGGGCTGCAGGTCGGCGACGTGCAGGTCAAAGGCCTCGACGTAGGCCAGGGGGCGGGCGTGGCGTTCGATCACCGCGGCGTGGAAGGTCGAGAGCAGGGTCCGGGTGCGGGTGGCGACGGGGGCGTCCAGGGAGGCCGACCAGGCGAGGATCGCGGTGGGGAGGTCCTTGGGGGCGCCAGAGAACTCAGTTTCGATCTCACGCGCGTCGATGGGGCGCGGGCACTTGCTGTCGTCGAAGGTGCGCACCGCGATGCCGCACGCCTGGGCGTAGGCAGTGACCAGGGCGCCGATGGTGTTTTCGACCCCGTGGCGGACCTCGCCGGTCTGCGTTCGGAGCTGCACCCAGGCCAGGCGGCCGACGCCCTCCAGCAGCTCGGGCAGCCTGGCGAGCACCCAGCCACGGGTGTCCAGCAGCTCCCACTCCTCGGGCAGCTTCTTCAGCGCGCGTCGCAGCTCGGCGCCGAGTCCCTGCTCGGGGCAGAGCACGAGCTTGCGGGTGCCGATCGATGGTGGCCTCGGGGCCGCGGGCCAGGTGTGCTGCGATGCGATGAGCTTGCGAGCATGCTGGATGATGTCGGGCTGGCGCAGGATCCCGCCCAGCGGGGTGCCGTCCACCCAGGATGGGCCGATCGACCGCGCCTCCACCGCCAGGGCGATGGGCCTGCCCTTGGCCAGGGCCATGCCCAGCTCCCAGGCCATGTTGGCGTTGGGCTGATCGACCACCGCCAGCACGGCCGCGCTGCGCTGCACGGCCTCGTCGAGCCTGGCGTGCAGTCGCCCGATGGCGAGGTCGCCGATGGCGCCCAGGATCTCGACGTCGACCCCGTCGGGATCGTCCCGGATGCCGGTGAAGACCTGCTCGACCGCGTCGAGCGTAGAGTCCCAGGCGACGAAGACGACAGGGCGGCTGGACATGAGGGGCTCCAGGAGCAGGCAAGGCCCCGGAGCATGGCACACTCAGCCGGGTAGGGGCAGCTCTGGCAGGGTCTCCTCTGGCAAGGGCAGCTCCGTCCGGTCCTCCACCCCCGCGATCGCCGTCAACGCCCGCTGGGGCTGGGGCGAGACGCGGGAGAGCAACTCGGCGGGCCTCTCGGGGGGCGGTCAGCGTCGGCCGGCTTGAAGCGGCCGCCAGGAAAGCGGCACACAGTTTGACGCTGCTCAAGCTCCCTATTGTGGGGCTCCGGAGGGTTGAGGTCGTAGAGCCTCGTCTGGGCCCACGGACTGCAAGACGCGAGGCGCGAGGCGCGGGGTAGACAGAACCCGCCCTTCTGATTCAGGAGTGGCACTTCTGTCCTCGACGCCGGCCCCAATCGGCCGTTTCGCCACGGATCTGCCCCAGTATCGGACACATTATGACCGTTTGGAGCCTCGGGCCTCCTTCAATCGCCCCACTGGGTAGACAGAACTGGGCTTCCTGAATCAGGAGTGGCACTTCTGTCCACTCCCCTGGCGGCTCACCGTCCGAATTGTGACCCTCAGCGCTTCGGCCACCTCGCGGGAGGGATGAGCTGCCAGGCGAGGGCCATACGGGCGGGTCATGCAGGAGACGCGCAATGCGTATGCCCCGTTCCCGGGCTCGATGAATCGAGCCCCTACACGCTGCTTCGTCGGAGCTCAATCAAGGGCGTGTCAAGGCAGTCCGAACGGGCCCATCCCTCTCCAGCAACTAGGCCTTCGCCACCGCCGCCGCCCAGCGCTCCAGCTCCTCCTTCCGCTTCGCCTCTCCCATCCGGGGCGAAAACCTCCGATCCTGGGCCCAGGCCTTTCGCACGCCGTCGGTGCCCTCCCAGAAACCGACCCCCATCCCCGCCAGGAACGCCGCCCCGAGCGCGGTCGTCTCCAGTACAGTGGGCCGCACGCAGGCGACCCCCAGCACATCGGCCTGGTATTGCATCAACAGATCGTTGCGGGCGGCGCCTCCGTCCACCTTGAGCGCGGCCAGGGGGGTGCCGGCGTCGGCCTCCATCGCCCGCAGGATGTCGCCGACCTGCAGGGCGACGCCCTCCAGCACGGCGCGGGCGATGTGGGCCCGGGTGGTGCCGCGGGTGAGGCCGCTGAGCAGGCCGCGGGCCTCGGGCCGCCAGTGGGGGGCGCCCAGCCCTGCCAGGGCGGGCACGAAGCTGACCCCGCCGCTGTCGGGCACGCTGGCGGCGAGGGCTTCGATCTCGGCGGCCGAGCTGATGAGGCCCAGGCCGTCGCGCAGCCACTGGACGGCGGCGCCGGCGATGAAGGCGCTGCCTTCGAGGGCGTAGGTGGTCTTGCCGTCCAGCCGCCAGCCGACGGTGGTGAGCAGGCCGTTGGTGCTGGGGCGGGCCTGCTCGCCGGTGTTCATCAGGACGAAGGCGCCGGTGCCGTAGGTGCACTTGGCCTCGCCCGGCGTGAAGCAGGCCTGGCCAAAGAGGGCGGACTGCTGATCGCCGGCCATGCCCGCGACGGGGATGCCGTCGGGCAGGAAGTCCAGCCCCCTCGTCTCACCCAGGACCTCGGCGTTGTCGCAGAGGCGCGGCAGGCAGGCGGCGGGCACGCCGAAGAGGGCGAGCAGCTCCTCGCTCCAGGCGAGGCGGTGGATGTCGAAGAGCAGGGTGCGGCTGGCGTTGCTGGGGTCGGTGGCGTGGGCCCCGCAGAGCTTCCAGGAGAGCCAGGCGTCGATGGTGCCGAAGCAGAGGTCGCCTCGCTCGGCGGAGGCGCGGGCGCCCTTGACGTGGTCGAGCAGCCAGGCGGCCTTGGTGCCGGAAAAGTAGGGGTCCAGCACCAGCCCGGTCAGCTCGCGGACCCGGTCCTCGTGCCCGGCCTCGCGCAGGGCCTGGCAGCGGTCGGCGGTGCGGCGGTCCTGCCAGACCAGGGCGCGGTGGATGGGGGCGCCCGTGTCGCGGTGCCAGAAGAGGCTGGTCTCGCGCTGGTTGGTGATGCCGATGGCCCGGATGCGCACCGGGCCGGCCTGGGAGAGGGCCCGGGTGACGGCGAGGCGCACGCTCTGCCAGATGTCGGCGGTGTCGTGCTCGACCTGGCCGGGGCTGGGGTAGTGGTTGGTGAACTCGACGTTGGCCGCGGCGAGGACGCGCACGTCGTGGTCGAGCAGCAGGGCGGTGGTGCCGGTGGTGCCCTGGTCGATGGCGAGGATGATGTCGGTCATGGAGCCTCCGGGACGAGGGGCGCATCTAGCATGGTCGCCAGTCCCAGGGCTCGCCGAGGGCGAGCGAGGGTGGCGTCAGCATGCTACCGTCCTCCTCCACAGCCCCCCTTCGGAGGAGACCCATGACCCCCACCATCGCCCTCGCCTCGCTCGTCCTCGCCTGCACGGGCACCGGCCCCATCTACAACGGCGTCCAGACCTACGAGTACTTCCCCATCGAGGGCGAGCGCACCTGGCGCTACGCGATGGAGGACGACAGCGCCGGCTACCTGCTGGAGGTCGAGAAGGTCGACAGCCGCAGCGAGAACGGCACCGAGGTCGTCACCCTGGAGTACCGGCGCAGCGACACCATGGACCTGCTCTACAGCACGACCTGGTCGAGCGACGCGGCCGGCGGGATCCGGGTCTACAGCTACGAGATGCAGGGCGGCGAGTCCGTGACCTACTCTCCCCCGGTCGAGTTCGCCGAGTACACGATGAGGCCCGGCGACGAGGTGGTCACCGAGACCGGCGGCATGACCTTCACCTCCACCTATGTGGGCGTGGAGAACTGCCCGAACCTGTGGGTCTCGGATGTCTGGGAGTGCCTGCACTTCTCCATCGACGATGGAGACGGCGACGACATGGTCGGGGCGCCCTTCGCGGGTGACTGGTGGATCGCGGGCTCCTGGGGCCCCAGCATCTTCCAGCCGACGGGCTGGACCTCGCCGTGGGTCCTGACGAACGCCTACTACTGCGACCCGGGCGTGCAGGAGTGCGACTGAGCGCCTCTCTGGCCGGGCCCTTGCTGGCCCTCTCCCTGGCCGGCTGCGGCCTTGAAGAGTGGCGCAACGCCGACCTGCAGCTCGAAGTCCAGGGCGCGGTCCTGGACACCCAGGCCTCGATGCGCGTCTGCGTCGCGGAGGTGGGGACGCGCAGCGGGGCCCTCAAGGCGGGCCGGCTGGCCTACCCGGGCCTGCCGGTCGAGGGGACCCTGACGGTGGTGGTCGACGCGCTGGAGGCGGGCGACACGGGGATCGACGCGGTCCGCATCGGGCGGGCCGGACCGGTGGACTTCGAGGCCGACGGCGTGCAGACGGTGGACTGGCAGGACTGTACAGAGGACTGCGAGCCCTGCCGGGAAGCGGCCTCGCCCGCCGAGCCCGAGCAGAGCCGCCTGCTGGCGGTACGTTTCCTTGGCCTGGAGCGGTGATGTCCCTGACCCTCGTGTCTCTGTGGATCGGGCTTCTGTGGATGGGCTGCACCCCCAAGGGCGAGGGCCTGGACAGCGGGGGCGACAGCGGGGCCACGACCGGGGACGGGGGCGTCGACCAGACGACCACCTGGGCCGACGGGGGCACCGAGACGACCGCCGATGGCGGGACCGACACCGGCGAGACCCCGACGGAAGCGCAGGTCGTCGGGGTGCAGGTCTGGCCCGCCGCGATGGTGACGGGGCCCGAGACGAGCTGGACGATGCGCCTGGTGGCGAGCTGGGAGGACGGCCGGGTGGCCGACTCTGCGGCGAGCTGGACCAGCGCCGACCCCGCGGTGGTGTCGCTGGACGCCGCCGGGCTGGCCACCGCGCTGGCCGCCGGCTCGACCTCGCTGCAGGGCTGCGTGGGCGAGATCTGCGCCTCCGTGCCGGTGGAGGTGCGAGACGACGGCCTGCAGACCGTCCGGGTGGTGGCCCGGGAGAGCGGGCTGGCCCTGGAGGGGGTGCGGGTCAAGCTGGGCCAGGACGGGGAGGAGGTGCTGACGGACGCGGACGGGATCGCCTCGCTGACCCTGGCCGAGGCGGGGCCGCAGACGGTCTCGGCCTGGGCCCGCGAGCGGGTGCCCCTGACGGCGGTGGGCGTGGTCCAGCGGGAGATCGTGCTCAGCCTGCGGGACCAGGGCGAGCTCAGCGTGGCCAGCAGCAGCATCGAGGGGCCGGTGGACCTCGACGGCGTGCCCCGCGGGGGCGCGGGCGATCTGAAGATGGGCGTGGCCGCGCCGAGCCTCTCCGCAGGCCCCCTCCTGCTGCTGCCCTCGCAGCTCGTGGCGACCGACCGGACCCTCACCCTGTACGGCCTCGAGGCCGAGGTCCCGCGCAACGTCTACATCCGCGACGTGGCCGAAGACTGGGCGGTGCCGGCGCAGGCCGGGACGACGGCGATCTGGACCCTGGCGGCGCCCCTGCCGATCAGCGAGGTGACCAGCAGCCTGGCCGGGGTGACCGATGTGATCGGGCTGATGCTGGAGGACCTCGACCGGCTGGTCTGGGGCTGGCACGCCGGAGTGACCGTGGAGGCGGGCGAGAGCGGCTCGGCCAGCCTGGCGCCGGCCACCGAGCTCACCGGGAGCCTGCGGGTGGACGCCGGCAGCTTGCCGGTCGGCTTCCGCGGGGACGAGGAGATGCTGGTCATGCTGGGCGAGCTGCTCGACCCCGGCGGCTTCCTGCCGGTGGGCGTCGGGGTGGGGCGGGGCGAGGTGGAGATCAGCTACGCCGAGGTCTCGATCAGCGCCTCTACGGGGCAGGCGGTGGCGGTCGCTGCCCAGGTCGGGGGGATCGGCTCGGGCAAGGGCAACGGCCTCTGCGCCTCCTGGGCCCCGGCGACGGGCGAGAGCCAGCTCCTGCCGAGCTTGCAGCTGGCGCCAGCCGTACACCTCTTCGAGGCCTCGACCCGCGCCTTCACGGTCGAGACCGATCCCCGCTCCCGCTTCGTCCTGATCGGAATCGACGGCGGCGAGGAGGGCAAGCACCGCGAGCTGCTGCTCGACGGTGGGCGGGTGGAGGGCACCCTCCCCCACCTGGGCGACTCCTTCGGCTACGGCTCGACGACCTGGAACCTGGTCGGCCTGGAGACCGCGGAGGGCACGGTCCACGACCAGCACCGCCTGGGCTGGACCGACCTGGGCGCGCTGGCCCGCGAGAGCTGGACCTCGGCCTCGCTGGAGATCGACCCGTGAGCGCGCCGCGGGAGGTGCTGGACCGGGCGCGGGAGGAGTTCGGCCGGCTCTCGGTTCCGGAGGCCGCTCGCGAGGCGGCCCTGGTCTACCTGGAGCGCTGGCTGAGCGAGCCGGGCTACCTCGCCTGGCAGGCGCAGATCCTTGGCCTGGCCGAGGCGGGGCGCTGGGCCACCCTGCTGGACTCGTTCTACCAGGTCCTGCCCTTCGGCACGGGGGGACGCCGAGGGACGGTGGGCGTGGGCCCCAACCGCTTCAACCCCTGGTCGCTGGGGGCCAGCGTGCAGGGCCACGCGACCTGGCTGCGGCGCACACACGGGGACCGACCGCTGTCGGTGGTGGTGGCCTACGACGTCCGCGAGTTTCGCGATGTGCGTGGGCAGATGATCCCGGGGCTGGCCAACCCGGTCCTGGGCATGCACAGCCGCCACTTCGCCGAGATCGCGGCGGAGATCTACGCGGCGGCCGACATCGCGGTCCACATCCCTCCCCCCGGGAGCTACCTCAGCACGCCCGAGCTCTCCTTCGCGATCCGCATGCTGGGCGCCGACGCCGGCCTGATGGTCAGCGCCAGCCACAACCCGCCCGACGACAATGGCGGGAAGTTCTACGACGGGCGTGGCGGGCAGGAGGTGCCCCCGCGGGACGAGGAGATGGCCCGCGAGGTCGAGGCGGTGGCCCACATCGAGCGCATGCCCTGGGACCGGGCCCGGGCGGCCAGCCTGATCCGCGAGATCGGCCCCGAGGTGCACGAGGCGTACATCCAGGTCAACCTCGCCTGCGGGCTCGACGCCAGCGCCCGCCAGGGCCGGATCGTCTTCACGGCCCTGCACGGCCTGGGCCGGCAGACGGTCGCCGAGGTGCTGACCCGGGCGGGCTTCGACCTGCACCTGGAGCCGACCCAGAAGGAGTACGACGGCCTCTTCCCGGCGGTGCCCTTCCGGGCGCCGAACCCGGAGGTCCCGGCCAGCATGGAGGCGGCCTGCGCCTACGCCGACACGGTCGACGCCGACCTGGTGATGTCCTGCGATCCCGACGCGGACCGGCTGGGGGTGATGGTCCGGCATCCGCTGGGGCCCGGGGGGCGCTGGATCTTCCTCTCCGGCAACGAGATCGCCGCCCTGGCCTGCCACCAGGTGGTCAGCCGCGGAGGCCGACCGCACCCGCTGGTCGTCCACACCGAGGTGACCAGCTCCCTGGTCACCCGCGTGGCGCGGGCTGGCGGGGCCCGCACCATCTCGCACCTGCTGGTCGGCTTCAAGTACATCGGCGACGTGCTCGACCACCTCGACCGCGAAGGCGCCTTCGGCGAGGTGCGGGCCTCGCTCGCCGACTTCGCCCTGGGGGCCGAGGAGTCTCACGGCCTGCTGCTAAGCCCCGAAGTGCGGGACAAGGACGCGGCCGGCGGGGCCCTGGTCCTGGCCGAGCTGGCCTCGATCGAGCGACAGCGCGGCAGGACCCTCTACGACTGCCTGACCGAGCTCTGGCGGCGGGTCGGCTACGTCGGCAACACGCTGCGCAGCGTGGTGATGCAGGGGGCCGAGGGCAAGGCGCGCATCGCCTCGATGATGGAGCGCCTGCGCGCGTCGCCCCCCGGGCAGATCGGCGGGCTGACCGTGACCGCCGTCCGGGACCGGCAGGACCCGCAGGGGGTCTTCGGCCCGATCCTCTCCGAGACGGATCGTGCCTCTCGCAACGTGCTGGTCTTCGAGCTGGGCGAGGAGGGGCGCGTGATCCTCCGGCCGAGCGGGACCGAGCCGAAGAGCAAGGTCTACGTCGAGTGCTTTGGGATCCGCGGGGCCGATCCGCTCCAGGAGCGGCAGCGCGTGGACGCCGAGGTGGAGGCCCTGGCGGAGTCCTTCCTGCTCGATGCCCTCGCCCGGGTGGGGCTGGAGCTCCCCGCCTGGGCGCTGCGCGCCAACGACCTGCTGCCGATCGAGCAGAAGCGCCTGCTGGCCTCGGAGATCGTGCCTGAGCTGGCCGAGCAGCTGGACAGCGCCGAGCCCGAGCTCAGCGGGCGCTGGCTGCGGCGACGGGCGGCGGCCTTCGGTCGAGACGGGGTGCGGTTGATCACGCCGGCGCTGCGGGCCTGGGCTGCGGACCAGGGCCAGGTGGGGCGGCTGGACGAGGTGCTGCGCGTGGCCCTCAGCCCGGAAGGCGGGAGCGCCGCGGGCCCTGCTCCTGGGGCATCAGGACGTTGATGCCGGCGACGGGCCAGCGGTCGTACCAGCGCAGGTGCTCCAGGTACCAGTCCAGCGAGTGGTCCATCACCCGCAGGCCCCGCATCTTGGTGGCGTGACGCACCCGGCGGGGCTGGCCGGGCTCGGCGGGGAGGAGGAAGCCGAGGTGGGTGACGACCATGGGCACGCCCTCGCGGCTCTGCCGGACGGTCAGCAGCAAGGCGCCCGCGGGCAGGTCGGCGGCGGCCTCGCGGACCGCGTCGACGCTGAGCACGGGCAGCTCGAAGCGCCCGACGGGCAGCTTGTCGTCGGGGAGCTGGAAGAGCGCGCGGCGGCGCCAGCCGGCCCAGGTCGAGGGGGCGATCTGCTTCTCGATCAGGGAGGCGGGGCCGAGCTGCTCGGTGATGTCCACCAGCCAGCCGTCGGCGATGGCGCCGGGGACCCACTGGCTGAGCATGAAGTGGCGGCGGTTCTCGTAGCGGGGCTCTGCGGGGCCGTAGCGGAGGGCCTGGCGGACGGCCGCGGCGCCGGAGGGCGCGCCGGCCAGGCTGAGGGCGAGCACCTCTTCGACGAAGGTGAGGCAGTCGAAGGCGTCGTAGCGGGCCGGGGGGTCGAGGTCCGGCGGGCGGCCCTCGCCGACGGCGTCGACCTGGTAGGCGACGCCGAGCATCAGCTCGGAGATCGCCGCCATCCTCTGGTCGAGGGGCAGGCCCTGGACCTCGACGCTGCGCGCCGCCAGGGCCAGGGGGAGCGGGCCCTCGTCGAGCAGAGCGGGCGGGGCCTCGGGCTCGCCGCTGTCGCGGGCGGCGAGGGCGACCCCGGCGACAGCGAAGAGCAGCAGGCCGGCGAGCAGGCGCGAGGGCATCGACCGGGCCCGCGGCTCAGTAGCCGAGGCGATGCTGGTAGCCGGCGATCTTCTCCAGCATCTCGTCCACCGAGTCCTCGGGCAGCTCGTCGACGCAGCTGGAGAGCACCCGCTGGATCAGGTCCATCAGCGACTCGTTGACGATGCGCCGGTGCTCGGTCTCCGGCCGCTTCTTGAGGTTCTTCAGCAGCCGGGCCACGTCCATCCGGCCGCTCTCGTCGACCTGCACGCCGCGGAAGAGCACGGCGAAGCGGGTCGGCGGACCGTCAACCAGGAGCTGCAGCTGCAGGCGACCGCTGCCCGGGCCGTTCTCCCGATCGACGACGGCGGCGATGTGCACGAGCACGTCGTTGACCACGTCGAACTTGCGGCTGATGTCCCGGTCGTCGAGCTTGGGCCCGCCGAAGCTGAGCGCCACCGCGTTGCGCGCCTCGTCCTCGCTGGCCTCCCCCATGGCCAGGGCCTCGTCCTCGTCGTCCACCGGGGCGGGGCTGACCAGCTGCAGGGCGCGCTGGAAGGCGGCCATGCCCTCGTCGCTGAGGTCGACCCGGTCCAGCAGGTCGGTGTCGCTGACGAAGGTGCCCTCGCCCCCGCCGCGGACCTGGTCCTGGTCGGAGAAGAAGGCGAGCTGGTCGTCGGGGAGCTCGAAGTCGAAGCCGGGAGGACGAACGGCGACCCCGTCGTCCAGGGTCTCCTGGAACTGAGCCGCGGCCGCCCGCCGTTGCCGGTCAGCCAGGCCCTGCTGAATGGCGAGGTCCATGGCCGGATCGGTCGCCGTGTCGGGCTCGGGCTCGGGCACAGGCTCGGGCACAGGCACGGGCGCGCTGAGTCGTTCGGAGAAGGGCCGCAGGTCAGCGGGCGGACGGGCCTGTGGAGGCCGGGAGGCGAGCGGGGCCTCCTCGGTCTGGTCCTCGACGAAGGGCACCTCGTCCTGGTCGACGGGCGGGATGGTGTTGAGCGCCTCGTCCTCGTCCGCCAGCTCAGGCCGCAGGACGGAGGCGCCCGCCGCCGAGTCCGAGAGGGGCTGGAGGCTGGCCTGGTCGAGATCGACCAGCTCCATCGAGGTGAGCGAGTCTTCGGAGTCGTCCACCAGCAGCTCGGGCTCGTCCGCCAGGGCCGCGGGCGGGGCCAGCCCGTCGACGCGCAGGCTGCCGGAGGTGGACATCTCCAGGACCATGGCGAGGGTCGCGCCGGGCTCGTAGGGGCTGGAGACCAGCAACTCAGCCAGCGAGACGGGCTGCTCGCAGAGATCCTGCAGCCGCGCCATCGCCGCGCTGGCCGGGGGAGCGCGGTCGGCCACCACCCGCAGGTCGTCGGCCCGGTCCAGGAGCGGAGCGATCTGGAAGGAGAGCTGCGCCAGCTCGGCCAGCAGCTCGCGAGAGTCGTGGCCCGTCTGGATGTTCTCCACGAAGACAGCGTCGAGGGGCTTGAAGTCGACCGGGCCGTCCGCGCGCATGAAGTCGAGCAGGTTCTGACGAAAGCGCTGGGAGAGGAGGTCCAGGAAGAGGTCCTCGGGCACCCGCCCGAGGAGCAGGCCTTCCAGCTGCCGACCCTCGCCGAGGTCGGCCAGCAGCCGCTCGGCCTGGCGGGGCGCGATGGCGCCGCCGTTCAGCAGCAGGCGAACGACCTCCTGCCCGTCCCGGGGGCCGTGGGCGGCGAGGATCTCCCCCTGCATGACGAAGACCATCCAGGTTCCGTCGGCGCTGACCCGACGCACCGAGCCCGTGAGGCCGCGGTCGAGGCAGTCTCGGATCAGGTCGGTGGAGGGGCTGGTTTCGCTGCGACGGCTCATGTGCACGGGCGTCCTTCGCCGCAACGGGCGTGAGGCATCCTATCGGACGGCAAAACCCGACGTCAACGCGAGGACCGGCGCCAGGGCCGTCCCGAAACGCAACAAGAGCGCCTCAGGGGGCCGAGATGAAGCGGATGCCCGCCTCGACCTGGATGTCGGGCAGGCCGGTCCGTGCGGCGCCAACCAGCGGGACCTGCAGCGGCTCGACCACAAGGTCCGGTCCGAGCCCCTGGCCGGCCCAGCTGCTGCCGTCCTCGGCCTGCAGCGCCGTATCGGTGAGCTTGAGGACGAGGCCCTCTCCGATGGGGTGAAAGCTCGGATGATTGGCTCGACCCGCGCTGCGGGTGCCGACCAGAACGGCGCGCCCGTGGCTGCGAAGCGCCTGGGCGAGGCCCTCGGCGAGGCCGCCGGTGCCGCGGTTGATGAGGACGACGATGCGCCGGTCGACCAGGGCGTCGCCCCGGCTGCGGATCGTGCGGGCCTGGCCCTTGGGATCGAGGGTGCGCAGGACCGTCACATCGGGCCCCAGGAACACCCCCGCCAGCTCGGACAGGGCCTCCAGGTCGGCCTCGTCCAGGTCGCGGAGGTCCAGCACCAGGGTTCGCTCTCCCAGCGGCCTGAGGGCCCGTCCGACCGCCTGGGCCGTCCCGGGGCCGATCACCCCGACGCGCAGGATCAGGCGATCCTCGGCCTGGTCGACGCTGACCATCGGGGCGCGGTAGGGCGAGGGCCGCAGCTCGACCCGACGCAGGGCCCCGTCCTCGCGGCGCAGATCCAGCACGACGAGCTGGTCCCGAGGTCGGTCGGCGAGCTCGGCGACGACGGCGAGGATGCCCTGGGCGCTGACGCCGGTGAAGGGCAGGTCGTCGATGGCGACGACCAGGTCGCCCGGCCGCAGCCCGGAGGTGTCGGCGACCGAGCCCTCGACGACCTCGGCGACCAGCAGGCCGCGCCCTGGAGCCACCGTGAACTCGATGCCCAAGCCGACACGCTCGCCCCTCAGGCGGGCCATGAGCTGCTCGTACTCAGCCTGCGTGAGGAGGCCGTTCCCCTCGGTGCCGCTCTGCTCGTCCAGCCAGCGGGCCATGCCCTGAACGGCGGCCTCGCGGAGCAGCCGAGCGTCGGCCCCGTCCTGCATCCGCTCCTCGATCACGCGGGCGGCGGTCCGGACGATGTCGGGCTCCTCGCCGCGACCGGGCGCCGCCAGGAGGTACGTCCACAGGAGAAAGGAACAATGAATCATCCCGCTCTCCTAGCCCACAAGCCCCGGGGCGGCGCAGCCCCTCGCTCAGAGGCTCCCACGGTAGGGCAGGTGCGAGACGAGCACCACGGGCTCGCGCGGGAGGGTGGGCTCGCGGCTGGCCGAGAGGCGCCGCTCGCGCTCGAGCTCCTGCTGGACGGAGGCCAGGGCCGCGTCGGCCTGGACCGCACGGGCCGCCTGCCAGGCCGAGACCCCGGCCAGGCTCAAGGCCAGGGCCGCCGCGGCCGCGAGGCTGGCCCCGCTCAGCCGGATCTCGCGCTTCCACCAGGAGGTGGGGGTCGGCCCGGCGGCGGCGCGCTCGGCGAGGAGCCGCTCGTGCTCCTGCGCGAGGCGGTCGTCCATGGCCCGCCAGAAGTCCGGGGCCTCGACCTGCACCAGGCGGGGCCGCTCGAAGCGCTGCTCGGAGAGCAGCTCGAGGCGCTCGCGACAGGCGGCGCAGCCGTCGAGGTGGCGCTCCACCAGCTCGGTCTCCCCCGGCGAGAGCTGCTGATCGAGCCAGGGGGCAGCTCGGTCCGCGATGTCCTGGCAGTCCAGGCGCATGACAACCTCCTCAGTGGGGCAGAGACCCGCCAACCGTGCCGGCCCTTCCGAGCCGATCGCTCAATCGACGCTCAATCCGCCGCGACCCGCACGCGGCCGTCCTCGTCCATGACCTCCTGGAGCCGGCCGCGGGCCCGGGAGAGCCGCGACATCACCGTGCCCAGCGCGACCTCCAGCACCTCGGCGATCTCGGCGTAGGAGAGGTCGTCGTAGTACCGGAGGATGAGGATCTCCTTGTGGTCAGCGCTAATCCGGTCGATCGCGGCCAGGACGTCCTTACGCAGCTCACCGTGGAAGACGAGGTCGGCCTGGTCGGGCTCGCGGTGCTCGTCGCGGAAGGAGTGCTCGAGGATGGCCCCACGGCGGCGGCGGTCGCGCACCAGGTTGAAGCAGAGGTTGCTGGTCACCCGGAAGAGCCAGGCCTTCTGGCGGAACTCCTCGCTGAAGAACCGGGGCTCGCGCATCGCCCGGATGAAGACCTCCTGCACGACGTCGTAGGCCTCCTGGCTGTCCTTGGTGATGTAGGAGGCGTGATAGAAGAGCCGGTCGCGGTACTTGCGGACCACCATGTCCAGTGCCATCCGCGGGTTGTCCGCGTGCAGGGCCTTGATGTCCTCTTCCGTCCAGCGGGCGGCGGCTTCGGGGGCGACGAGCTTGAGGTTCGGGGTCATCACGGTCCTCCTTTGGGGTCGGGATGCCCAAGAGACGGCAGGCCCAAGGTAGCCATTCGCGAAGCGTCCTCCAAGGGCCGACCCGTGACAAGCCGTGACGAAAGCTGCGAGGGGGACAATCGCGTCGAATTGCGCGCGGGCTGCCTTGACGAGGGCGCGTGGAGCGCACAAGATGAGGCAGCAGTGCTGAGCCTTCCCCGCAACCCCCGCACCCACGGGGCGCATTCCGCGAGACGGGGGGCATGCGGACGGGAGAGCGGACATGGAAGTGCGAGATCTGGTTGAGGAGATCGTCAAGCAGCTGGTCGACCACCCCGATCAGGTGGTGGTCAACGAGGTGCAGGGCACCCACTCCTGCGTGATCGAGCTGCATGTCGCGCCCGAGGACGTCGGCAAGGTGATCGGCAAGAAGGGCGTCCACGCCGACGCGCTGCGCAAGATCATCCACGCCATCGGTGGCAAGAAGAAGATCCGCTACGTCGTCGAGATCATCGAAGACCGCTGATCCCGCCCAGGCTCAGTCGCCCTCGGTGATGCCGGGGATGCGCACGCCGCGCTGGCGGGCGACCTCGATGGCGCGCTCGTAGCCGGCGTCGGCATGACGCAGCACGCCCATGGCCGGGTCGCTGGTCAGCACGCGCTCGATCCGGCGGGCGGCGGCCTCGGTGCCGTCGGCGACGATGACCTGGCCGGCGTGCAGGCTGTAGCCGATGCCCACGCCGCCGCCGTTGTGGAAGCTGACCCAGGACGCGCCGTTGACCGCGTTGACCAGCGCGTTGAGGATGGGCCAGTCGGCGACGGCGTCGCTGCCGTCGCGCATGGACTCGGTCTCGCGGTTGGGGCTGGCGACGCTGCCGCAGTCGAGGTGGTCGCGCCCGATGACGATCGGCGCCTTCACCCGCCCGGTGCGGACCAGCTCGTTGAAGGCGAGGCCCGCCTTGGCCCGCTCGCCGTAGCCGAGCCAGCAGATCCGGGCGGGCAGGCCCTGGAAGCGGACCCGCTCGGCGGCCATCAGCATCCAGCGCTGCAAGGCCTGGTCCTGGGGGAAGAGCTGGCGGACGACCTCGTCGGTGGCGTGGATGTCGGCCGGATCGCCCGAGAGCGCCACCCAGCGGAAGGGGCCCTTGCCCTCGCAGAACAGCTCGCGGATGTAGGCGGGGACGAAGCCCGGGAAGTCGTAGGCCTGGGCCACTCCGCCCTGCATCGCGCCCGCCCGGAGGTTGTTGCCGTAGTCGAAGGTGTGCGCCCCGGCCGCTTGGAGGGCCAACATCGCGCGGACGTGGTCGGCCATCGTCGCGATGCTGCGCGCCTGGTACTCGGCCGGATCCGCGTCGCGCAGGGCCATCGCCGCCGCGAGGTCCATCCCCCGGGGCACGTAGCCCTGGAGCGGATCGTGCGCGCTGGTCTGGTCCGTGAGGAGGTCGGGCACGACGCCCCGCTCGGCGAGGCGTTCGAGCACATCGGCGGCGTTGGCGACCACGCCTACAGAGCGCGCGATGCCCTGTCGCGCGTAGCGGACCACGCGATCGATGGCCTCGTCCACCGTGTCGGCCTGCTCATCCAGGTACTCGCTCTCGATCCGGCGCCGCACCCGGACCGGGTCGACGTCGAAGCCCAGGTAAGTGCCGTTGTTCATGGTGGCCGCAAGGGGCTGGGCTCCGCCCATTCCGCCCAGCCCGCCGCTGACCACCAGCCGACCGCTGAGGTCCGCCCCGAAGTGCTGCCGCGCAGCCTCGGCGAAGGTCTCGTAGGTCCCCTGCAGGATGCCCTGGGTGCCGATGTAGATCCACGAGCCGGCCGTCATCTGGCCGTACATCATCAGGCCCTTGCGCTCGAGCTCGTGGAAGTGCTCCCAGGTCGACCACCGGCCCACCAGGTTGCTGTTGGCGATCAACACGCGCGGGGCGTCGGGGTGGGTCCGCAGGATGCCCACCGGCTTGCCGGACTGCACCAGCAGGGTCTCGTCGTCTTCGAGCTGGCGCAGGCTGCGCACGATCGCGTCGAAGTCCTGCCAGGTCCGCGCCGCCCGGCCTGTCCCGCCGTAGACGACCAGGTCCCCGGGATTCTCGGCGACATCCGGGTCCAGGTTGTTCATCAACATGCGAAGGGCTGCTTCTTGCACCCAGCCCTTGCACGACCGCTCGGAGCCCGTCGGGGCGCGCACCACCCGCTTCATTCCTGGCCTCTCGATCGGAGTCGCTCGCTGTCCCGCTCAGTCCTCGTCGGCGATCGTCGAGCTGTCGTCGACCGCGCCGCGGACCATCTTCGCATCGCAGCGAACCGCGTTCGCCGCGCTGTCCTCGACCTGGGCCAGGAAGGCGTCGAACTCGTCCTGGGTGATCACGCCGGCGGCGATGTTGCGGCGCGCGATGCGCACGTCGAAGAGGCGTTCGGGCTTGTCCATGGGGACTCCGGAGACGGGTCAGGATGGTGAAGAAGGGGGAGCGAACCGGAGGGACTAGGCCTCGGGGGGGAGGTCCTCGTCCGCCTCGGGCGGCAGGTCGTCGGCGGCCACCGGCGGCAGGTCGGCGTGGCTGGTCGGACCGGCGAAGCTGCGAAGCGACTCGTTCTCGTCGAAGGAGCTGAGGTCGGCGAAGACACGGCCGGCCGCGATCTCGCGCAAGGCGATGACGACCTCCTTGTTCTCGCGGGCGTCGTCGATCAGGGAGACCTCGCCCTGGACGAGCTGCTTGGTGCGCTCGGCGGCGATGAGGACCAGCGAGAAGCGGTTGGGAATCTGCTCGAGGCAGTCTTCGACGGTGATACGGGCCACGCGGCCTCCAGGGGAGAGTGACCCCCAGAGCTAAGGCGAGCCACCCGCGGCGTCAACCACGGGGAGCCCCTCGCGGCATTTGGAGCCCTCAGCCCTTGACCCGGAGAGCCGGGTGACTAGTACCCCGCCGTGCCGGGGACTCCCCGACCGGACCGCCTCTCCAGGGAGCGCGGCCATCGGGGCAGCACCATCCGGAACGTCCCGAGCAAGGTCACCCTCTCCGGCCTCTGGCGGGGTACGGTCGCCCTCCCGGGTCTCCGGCCTCTCTGGCCCATCGCCCACACCCCCTCTCTTCGGAGTACAGCCATGAACATCCGCCCCCTCTTCGACCGGGTCCTCGTCAAGCGTGTAGAGGAGCCCAGCAAGACCGCCTCGGGCCTCTTCCTCCCCGAGTCCGCCAAGGAGAAGCCCGTCCGCGGTGAGGTCCTCGCCACCGGCAACGGCCGCGTCAGCGACAACGGCGACATCACCGCGCTGACGGTCAAGGTCGGCGACCACGTCATCTTCGGCAAGTACTCCGGCACCGAGATCAAGCTCGATGGCGAAGAGCGCCTGATCCTGCGCGAAGACGACATCCTCGGCGTCGTCGAGGCCTGATTCCCCAGGGGCGCCCCCTGCGGGCCGCCTCACCTTCTCTCTCCCCCCTACAATTCCATTCATCCAGGAGGGCCTCATGGCCGCCAAGGAAATCCTCTTCGACGTCGATGCTCGCGCCAAGGTGCTCGAGGGCGTCGATACCCTCGCCAATGCTGTCAAGGTCACCCTCGGTCCCAAGGGCCGCAACGTGGTCATCGAGAAGTCCTGGGGCGCACCCGTCGTCACCAAGGACGGCGTGACGGTCGCCAAGGAGATCGAGCTCGAGGACAAGTTCGCCAACATGGGCGCCCAGATGGTCAAGGAGGTCGCCAGCAAGACCTCGGACCTGGCCGGCGACGGCACCACCACCGCCACCTTGCTCGCCCAGTCGATCTTCCGCACCGGCCTCAAGCTGGTGGCGGCCGGTCACAACCCGATGGAGCTCAAGCGCGGCATCGACAAGGCCGTCGACGTCGTCGTCAACGAGCTGCGCGCCCAGTCCAAGAGCATCTCGGACAGCAAGGAGATCGAGCAGGTCGGCACGGTCTCGGCCAACGGCGACGAGTCGATCGGCAAGATGATCGCCAAGGCGATGGACACCGTGGGCCGCGAGGGCGTCATCACGGTCGAAGAGAACAAGGGCCTCGAGACCGACCTCGAGACCGTGGACGGCATGCAGTTCGACCGCGGCTACCTCAGCCCGTACTTCGTCACCAACGCCGAGAGCATGGAGGTCGAGTTCGAGGACCCCTACATCCTCATCAACGAGAAGAAGATCTCCTCGATGCGTGAGCTGATGAAGCTGCTCGAGAAGGTCCACGGCACCCGCAAGCCCCTCCTCGTCATCGCCGAGGACATCGAGGGCGAGGCCCTGGCGACCCTGGTCGTCAACAAGCTGCGCGGCACCCTGCAGGTGGCGGCGGTCAAGGCCCCCGGCTTCGGCGATCGCCGCAAGCAGATGCTCGGCGACATCGCCGTGCTGACCGGCGGCAAGCTGATCGCCGAAGAGCTCGGCATCAAGCTGGAGAGCCTGGAGCTCTCCGACCTGGGCACCGCCAAGCGCGTCTCGATCACCAAGGACAACACCACCATCATCGATGGCGGCGGCAGCACCGAGGAGATCCAGGCCCGCATCTCGCAGATCCGGCGCCAGATCGAGGACACGACCAGCGACTACGACAAGGAGAAGCTGCAGGAGCGGCTGGCCAAGCTGGCCGGCGGCGTGGCCGTGATCAAGGTCGGCGCCGCGACCGAGGTCGAGATGAAGGAGAAGAAGGCCCGGGTCGAGGACGCCATGCACGCGACCCGCGCGGCGGTCGAGGAGGGCATCCTCCCCGGCGGCGGTGTGGCCCTGCTGCGCGCGGCCAAGGCCCTGGACGGCCTGAAGCTCAGCGACGAGCAGAACTTCGGCGTGGACATCGTCCGCCGCGCCTGCGAGGAGCCCCTCCGCCAGATCGTCTTCAACGCCGGCGGCGAGCCCTCCATCGTGGTCGAGAAGGTGCGCAACGGCAGCGGTGGCTACGGCTACAACGCCCGCAGCAACACCTACGAGGACCTGCTCGCCAGCGGCGTCATCGACCCCACCAAGGTCACCCGCAGCGCCCTGCAGAACGCCGCCAGCGTGGCCGCGCTCCTGCTGACGACCGAAGCCATGGTCGCCGAGGCGGCCGCGGACGACGACAACGACTGAGCCTCCATCGGGCTCGATCGGACAGCCCCGTCGTGGCGACACGGCGGGGCTGTCTTGCGTTCAGGGGCCTCGCAGCTGCTCGAGCACCCGGGGATCCCCGTAGACGGTGACGACGCGCACCAGGACCGGCCCCACCAGCGGGTCGGCGAGGAAGGCCTGCCAGCGAGGGTAGTCGGGCAGGGTGCGCAGATCGAAGCCGTGGCGGAGGGCGTCGAGGAGGGCGGCCTCGAAGGCCGGCGGGTCGGCGCGGAGCCCGGCCACCTCGGCCAGCCGGAAGTGTACGGCCCAGTGGTCGGGGCGATGCTTCAGGGCCACCGCGAGGTCCTCGGCGGCGGCGTCGAGCTGGCCCGCGACCAGCCGCAGCTCAGCGCGGTCGTAGCGGGCGGCGGCGTGCTCGGGGTCCAGGGCCAGGACCTCGTCGTAGCGCGCCTGGGCGGCCCGGAGCTCCCCCTGGGCGTTGAGCGCCACCGCCCACTCGTAGAGCACCTCCACCGAGGAGCCCAGGGCCTCGACATGGCGCCGACAGAGCGCCACGGCCTCGTCCGTCCGGCCGTCGACCACCAGCGCCTCGGCCTCACGCGCAGTGCGCTCGTGCAGGCTGTCACGGTAGTCCCGCGGGACCCGGGTGGCCTGGGCCTCCGCCAGCGCGAGCAGCAGGAGCAGCAGGGCGCTCACCCCCGGCGCCGACGCACCAGCCCGGCGACCAGCAGCAGCAGCGCCAGCGCCCCCCCCTTGGAGGAGCGAGGACCGGCCGCACAGCCGCACTCCGAGGGCCGGACCTCCCAGTCGCCATCGGTCGCGTCGCCGCCGTCGGCCCCGCTCTCGCCCCCGTCGCCGCCGGTGTCCACCGCGCCGCTGTCGTCGAGCACCGCGTAGACGCAGACGTCGTCGATGGTCCAGCCGCCCATGGTGAGCCCCTCGTCGCTGAGGATCTCCCAGCCCAGCCGGACCTTGCCCCCGCTGATGCCGTCCAGCACGACGCTGTGCGAGATCCACTCCTCGTCCTGGTGGTGCTCGTCGTGGTCGCTGTTGCTGCTGCCGCTGACGTGGTTGGCCCAGACCACCGCGTCGTCGTCGGTGCCTTCGAGATCCTCGCCCTCCATCACGATGCGCGCCTGGTCGTAGTAGCCGTCCTCGACGTTGAGCCAGCGCCGGTACTGCAGGACCACCCGGCTGTAGCCGGTGACGTCGATCTCGGGGCTGGAGAGCCGGTTGTGCTTCCCGTTCTGGTACTCGCCGTTGTAGTTGCCGCCGCCCAGATCGTTGCCCCAGACCTTGTCGCCCGAGAAGGCGAAGTCCGGATCTCCGCCCATTCCGCGCGGCGTCCCCCAGATCCAGTCGTCCGCGCCCAGCTCGTCCTCGCCGTCCAGCAGGGCGTGGGTGAAGCCCCCCTCGCTGGCCTCGAAGTCCTCGCAGTACAGCGAGACCAACTCCCCGACCACGAAGGTGTAGGGCGCGATCTCTCCCCCCGCCGGCGCGGTGACCGCGCTGCCGTCGGCGCCCAGCCCCTCGATGTAGTACTCGACCACCGTGCCCGCGGGCAGCGAGGGCAGGGCCCCCGCCAGCTGATCGCCGGCGACGCTCAGCGCCACGCTCTGCCAGCTCTCGTCGGAGGCCGAGCGGTAGTTGACGGTGCCCGTCTGGAGCTCGAAGTCCACGCAGTCGGGGGCGAAGTTGAGGAGGCTGGCGGCGAGCGGATACTCGGACAGCGCCGCCGACTGGTTGCCCAGCGGCTCGTGGTCGAAGCCCAGCAAGGTGGTCAGCCCGGCGGGGCCCAGGCCGTGGGCGCTGAAGGCCTCCATGATCGCGCACTGGTTGGGGGTGCCGTCGCTGAGATCGCCGTTGTCGTCGTCGCCCAGGATGGCGGACTCGTAGGCGGTCGCCAGGGTGGGGCCGGTCTTGATCCCGTTGGCCATCACGCTGACCGCCCGCTGGTAGGCCTCGGGCTCGCTGTGCTGGGACTCCAGGATCTCCCACAGATCCCAGATGGCGCCGGCGTAGATCAGCCCATCGGTGTGGACCTGGTCGATCACATCGTCGGGGTAGACCCGGTCCTCGGCGACGTCGCGGATGCCCGAGCCATTGGTGAGGAAGTAGGGAGCGACAATGTTGTCGGCCGAGAGGAAGAAGGCCACCGTGTCGGCGATGCCCTCGGACATCGAGCCGTCGAAGGTCCCGGCCTGCAGGCTGTAGTAGTGGAAGCCGTGGCCCCACTCGTGGTGGTTGACGTCGGCGATCCGGCCGGTGTTGTTGCAGCCTCCGCCCTCCCGGTAGAAGTTGACGCTCCCGTCGAAGTAGGCGTTGCAGGTGCTGTTCAGGTTCACATTGCTGACGAGCTGCCCGCCGGTGTTCACCTCGGGGGCGTAGAGGTCGCGCCAGTCCATGACCTGGTGGAGGAAGACCCAGGTGTCCAGCTCGGCCTGCCCGGGGCTGCTGCTGGCGGACCAGGTGTGGTCCCCGCCGAAGCTGGTCGAGGCGTCGCTGCCCTGCTGGTTGTCCACCCGCAGTCGCCGGCCCGAGAGGGTCGCCGAGGCCGTCTCGCTGGCCGCGAGGTCGTAGAGGCCGTCGTCGTCGGTATAGGCGTTGTCCCCGGCGTTGCCCTGAAGCTCCAGGTCCACCAGCGGGCTGGTCTTCATGTTGCCGTCGACGGTCCGCAGATCGTGCGAGGCGGTCAGGGCCCCGGCGACGTAGCGCACCTCGTTGTAGACGTGCAGCAGCTCGCCGCTGTCGGCGTCCACGAAGCTGACCCAGAGGCCAGAGGGGTCCTTGGTCCGGGTCCGCACCTCCCAAGCAAAGCGGTAGTCCAGGCCGGTGCCGGTCGCCGAGAGCGGGGCCGCGACGCCGATGCCCCAGCGCTCCATCGGCAGCACCACCAGGCGGACGCCCAGCGGCTGGTGCAGGAGGGTGGGCTCGGGGCCGTAGTCGATGGCCACGTCCAGCGCGGTCGCGGCCGTGAGCTGCACCGAGGGGTCCAGCTCGGCGGCGGCGGGGTGGGTCCGGGCCGAGAACCAGGCGAGGCGACCCCCGACGATGCGCAGCAGGACGCTGCCCCGCCAGACCGTCGGACCCTGGGCCGAGAAGGAGGGCTGGAAGTCGAAGCGGGCGTGTTCCACCAGGCCCGCGCCGGTCTGGAAAGGATCGAGGAAGGGATCGAAGGCGGCGCCGATGCCGGACCCGTCCAGCCCGCCCAGCCCGTCTATCGAGGCCGCGGCGGCCCCCGGCACCACCTGGGCCAGCTCGACGGTCCAGGCGTCTCGGGCCTCGTCGTAGGCGAGGGTGCGCAGGCTGAGGTCGCTCAGCTCGACCCCCACCAGGCCCCCGTGCCGGGCGAGGAAGCCCCGCACCGCCGCCTCCACCGAGGCGCCGTCCTGGAGCGGACCCAGGTCCGCCGGTGGGCCCCAGGCGCTGGCAGGCAGGCCGGTGCGCTCGTCGAAGACGGCCACCCAGCCGGCGCCCTCGTCCGCCAGGAAGCCCTGCCAGGCCTCCCCTCGCCGCAGCGCCCGCTGGCGCTCGGTGTGTACCCGCACCACCCGGTCCGGCTCGACCCCGATCCAGGTGTCCACCTGGGGGCTGAAGGCGAAGGCGCTGAGGCCGAGGGCGACGAGCGTAAGCATGAGAACTTCTCCGAGAAGCGGTGTAGCCTGATGCCAAACCCGCGCGAGCCATGGTGCCCGCAACTGGATGCCTCCACCATGGCTCGGCTTCAATCCCACACAGGCTTTACAGCCCTCGCCCTGGCGCTGGGCGCCTGCGAGCGCCCGCCCGCGCCCCCGCCGGCCCTGCCGCCGCTGCCCGAGCGCGCCGCCTCGGCCACCGAGGTGCTCGGCGAGCCTCGACCCCAGCGGGAGCTGAGCCTGGTCCTGACCGGCGATGTGCGGGGCGAGATCGAGCCCTGCGGCTGTCCGACCCTGCCCTTTGGCGGCTTCGAGCGGCGGGAGCGCCTGCTCAGCCGCCCGATCGGCTTCGGCCCGGTCTTTCAGCTGGACGCCGGCGAGCTGCTCACCCGGGGGATCTCCTCCACCGGCTCCGACCGCGAGCGACGCGCCCGGGTCGTGCTGGCCGCCAGCGCGCAGGTCGGCGTGCTGGCCTGGGTCCCCGGCCCCAGCGATCTCCTCGGCCTCAGCCCGGCGCAGATGGCGGCGATCCCCTCGCCCAGGGCGCTGTCGGCCACCTGGCTCTCGCCCGCAGGCGAGCCCCTCTTCCCCGCCTCGACGGTGTTGGAGCAGGAGGGCCGTCGCGTCGGGATCATCGGCCTCTCCGCGGCGCCGATGGGCAGCAGCCTCAGCGGCCAGGTCCAGGTCCGGGATCCGGTCGAGGCCGCCCGCGAGGCGCTGGCCGAGCTGCCCACCGATCTGGACCTGGTGATCGCGCTCGGCTCGGTCGCCGACGAGGAGGCCGACCGGGTCGCCCGCGAGGTGCCCGGAATCGGCCTGATGATGACCACCGCGGGGCGGGGCTACACCGATGTGCGCGCGGTCGCCGGCGTGCCGATCATCGAGTCGCTGGACCGGGGACGCTACGCCCAGGTGCTGGCCACCCGGCTGGGCAGCACCCCCGACCGGCCGGTGGAGCTGCACCCCGAGCCCGCCACCTGGCGCAGCCTGGTCCAGCTCCGCAGCCAGTCAGGCGCCGCCTCGACCCCCGCCCTGGACGGCGCCGAGGCCGCGTTGGCCAGCCTCGCGAGCGGCCGCAACCTCGGCTGGCTGGAGACCCGCCCCCTGGCGCAGGATCTGGACGGCCCGACCCGGGTCTCCGCGCTGCTCGGCGAGTTCAAGACCACCGTGCTCAACGAGGCCGCAGCACGCGCCGCCGCGCCGCCCCCTCCCGCCGAGCCGGGCTACGCCACCGCCGCCTCCTGCACCTCCTGCCACACGACCCAGTTCGCCCGCTGGAGCTTCACGGACCACACCCGCGCCTGGCAGTCCCTGGTCGAGCGGCAGGCCACGGCGAACCCCGAGTGCCTGCCCTGCCACACCACCGGCTTCGGGCAGCCCGGCGGGATAGGCGAGCTGACGACCGCCTCGGTCCGGGCCTTCAAGGGCGTGCAGTGCGAGGCCTGCCACGGCCCGATGCGGGGCCACCCCGACGACCCGCGAGTCCAGAGCGGACCCGTGACCGTCGAGCGCTGCCTGGTCTGTCACGACGAGGCCAACAGCCCGGAGTTCGACTGGGCCAGCTACCTGCCGCGAGCGACCTGCCAGACGGAGAGCCTGCCCTGAGGGCTCAGGTGGCCTCGCCGCGGGGATCCTCCAGCTCGTCGGCGGGGGGATAGGTGTCCATCGCGCCGGGCGGCACCTCCTCCTCGGTGACGACCTGCCCCCCGCCGCGGCGCTTGGACTCGTAGAGGGCGTCGTCGGCCCGACGCAGCAGCGTGAGGGCGATGTCGGTGTCGGTCAGGCCCTCGTAGGTGGGCGCCTCGGGGTGAGGGCGGGCGTCGAAGCAGGCCCAGCCGATGCTCATCGCCAGCCGCCGGTTGGCGGGCACGCCCTCGACCCGGGTCTCGGTCAGCGCCGCCAGGAAACGCTCGACCGCCTCCAGCGTCCGCAGCGGCTTCGAGGTCGGCATCACCACGGCGAACTCGTCTCCGCCCAGGCGGCAGACCATGTCGGTGCTGCGGAAGATCTCGGTCAGCAGCCCCGCGACCGCGCGCAGCACGGCGTCCCCGACGGGGTGGCCGCAGCGGTCGTTGATGCGCTTGAAGCGGTCGACGTCCATGACCAGCAGGACCAGCGCGGTGGACTGGCGCCGGCAGCGGCGGATCTCCATCGCCAGGGCGTCGTCGAACCAGCGGCGGTTGAAGGCTCCGGTCAGGGGATCGCGGATCGCCTGCTCCCGAGCTTCGGCCAGGGCCTCGCGCAGGGCGCGCTCCTGCAACCGGATCCGATCGTGGGCCGCACGCAGCGCGCCATTGCGGGTCGCGAGGCGGCGCTCGACCTGCTTGAGGGCGAGGCGCTCGCTGATGCCGAGCGATCCCAGGAAGACCATCAAGACGAAGGCGTTGGTCCAGCGCATCCCCCCGCCGCTGAGCTCGGCCTCCCCCAGCTCGGCCCCCGGCAGCTCGGCCCCCCGCAGCTCGATCCCCAGGTAGAGCAGCAGGACCAGGCCCGAGATGAACAGCCAGAGCGTGACCTGCCGCCCCTCGACCTGGTGCAGGGTGAAGATCGGCATACCGGCCAGCAGCATCAGGCCGGCGCCGTCCGCCCCGCTCTGGGGCGCGGCCAGCAGGCCGATCGTCAGCAAGGAGAGCGCCACCGACCCCTGGGCGGCCACCCGCGAGCGCCTCGGCTCGCCCGCCCAGGCGAGGAGCAGCAGGACGAGGTTGAGCAGCCCGCAGACCAGCTCGGGCGCCGCCGTTCGAGGGGCGCCCATGCCCGCATGCATCAGCCCCAGCCCCACCCAGAGCACCGCGACGATCAGCACACCGTCTCGGGTCCTGCGGACCTGGACCAGCTCACGCCCGTGCAGATCTTCCATCCGGCCGAGGAGATCGGATCCAAGCGGCGCTGCGGCGGCAGGCTCCTTCGGGCGTTCGAACACAAGCGTTCCGGTCAGCTGGAAGCTCTCACATCCTACCTCATGCGGTCCGGCTCACTCCATATCGGGGTTCAGGAGTCCCCCGCCCTCCGGGCCCGAGACTCCCCCGCCCTCCGGGCTGAGAAGTCCGCTGCCCTCCGGGCTGAGAAGTCCGCTGCCCTCCGGGCTGAGAAGTCCGCTGCCCTCC
>ERZ761602.2337-NODE-2337-length-30110-cov-7.133256_pt1 | contig 30110 bp, 23 predicted proteins | sample MGYA00512165_ERZ761602 | MGnify/ENA primary metagenome ERZ761602 (study PRJEB28899, sample SAMN02445085) | bioreactor sludge metagenome | biome: EBPR sludge; isolation source: Thorneside wastewater treatment plant | place: Australia: Brisbane, Thorneside...
CCCCGCCGGTGCCGCCGGCACCTTGCTCCAGCTCCCGAAGCCCACCCGCAGCGTCAGCGCCGAGGCGGGCGACGAAGCCCCTGCGAAGCCCTCCAAGCTGAAGCTCGTCGCGGGCGTCGGCGTCGCCGCCATCCTGCTCGGCGGGCTCGCGCTGTCGGCGACCTCCCTGGGCCCCTTCGGGATTTACGCCATCTCCGACACGCTGAGCGCGTCGTCCTACGACGCGAACCTCGCGAGCCTCGCCGAGGAGGTCACCACCTCGCTCGACGCCGACACGCACGCCGCCGCCGTGCAGGCCATCGATCGCGCTCGCGCGGTCCAGGCGAGCCAGAAGCGGCACGCGGCGACGGCCGCCTACGCGGCCTACGTCGCCCACGCCAAGAGCGTGCGCTTCGGCCGCGACTCGGCCGCGGAGGCGCAGGCGAAGTCCCTGCTCGAGTCGGTCGACCGCAGCATCGAGCTGCGCGAGCTCGCGCTGGCGCTCGCGGCCGAGGCCGCCGTCGAGGGTGAGCTCGCCCGTGCACGTGAGCAGATCGGCCGCGTCCAGGCCAGCCACGCCGAGGACATCGACGCGGCGGTGCTCGCCGGCGAGGTCGAGCTGCTCGCGAAGGCGCCCGACGCCGCGATCGCCGCGTTCACCAAGGCGATCGCGCTGCACAAGTCGCCGCGCACGCTGTTCGGGCTCGCCCGCGCGCAGCTCGCCGCCGGCAAGCCAGCCGAAGCAGAGGTCACCGCGAAGAGCGTGCTCGACAGCTCCAAGGGCCACGTCGCCGCGCGCACCATGCTCGCGTCGATCGCCGCGAGCACGCCCGAACGCGAGAAGGAGGCCCTCGCGCACCTCGAGGCCGTCACCCAAGACGCCGCCGTGCGCGCCAACGCGAGCTCGAGCGAGCTCGTCGAGGTCTACGTGCAGCTCGGCCGCGTGCACCTCATGGGCTCACGCGTCTCGCAGGCGCAAGACGCCTACGGCGAGGCGCTCAAGCTCAACCCACAGGCCGTCGCGGCGCTCGTCGGCAGTGGAGAGCTCTTCTACCGCGCGGGTCGCTACTCGGAGGCCGAGGCCCGCTTCGAGTCGGCGCTCCGGGCCGACGCCGACAACATCGACGCCAAGGTCGGCACGGCGAAGACCTGGCTCCGGCTGGAGCGTCAGAAGGAGGCGAAGGACCTCCTCAAGAAGCTCAAGGAAGCGCACCCCACCGAAGCGCGTGTCCCCTACTGGCTCGCGCGCGTCGAGGAGTCGATGGGCACGCGCAAGGAGGCCGAGGCGCTCTACAAGGAGGCGATCCAGAAGGCGACGACCTCCGACACCGCGGTGCCCCCCTACGTGGCGCTCGCGAACCTGCTCACGAGCGTGGGGCGCCCGAGCGACGCTTCGAAGGCGCTGCGCGAGGCCGCCGAGAAGTTCCCCGACAGCCCCGACCTCTCGCGCGCGCGAGGCGACGTCGCGCTGCAGACGGGCAACTACGAGCAGGCCCTCGAGCAGTACTCGGCCGCCCTGAAGAAGGGCGAAGACCTCGGCACGCTGTTCTCGCTCGGCGTCACGCTGCGTCGCATGCGCCAGTTCGATCAGGCCGTCCAGGTCTTCGACAAGGTCGCGAAGGTCGACAAGGAGTACCCGGGGCTCGCGCTCGAGCGAGGCCTCTACTACGAAGAGACCGGCCAGAGCGATCTCGCGCTCCAGATGTACGCGGAGGCCCTGCAGAAGGCCCCGAACGACATCGATCTCAAGCTGCGCATCGGCTCGACCCTCGTCGCGGCCGGGCAGTCGAAGCAGGCCGAGCCCTCCCTCAAGGAGGTCATCCGAGAGCGCCCCAACTCGGCCGAGGCCAACCACTTCCTCGGTCGCGCGATGCTGCTGAGCGGCTCCAACCTGAACGAGTCGATGCGCTTCCTGCAGCGCGCGGTCGACCTCGACGGCAACCGCGCCGAGTACTTCCTCTACGTCGGTTGGGCCGCCAACGAAGCGGGTCAACCAGCGCGCGCCGACGCCGCGCTCGCCAAGGCGCTCGAGCTCGACTCGAGCCTCGGCGACGCCTACTGGCAGCGCGGCGTCCTGCTCCAGAAGCAGGGCGCGACGCTCGACGCCATCGCCGATCTCAACCGCGCGCTCGAGCTCCGCCCCTCGCGCTACGAGGCCTACGCGACGCTCGCGCTCTGCCACGAAGACCAGAGCGCCTGGGCAAAGGCCGAGGAGTCCTGGCGCCGCGCGCTCAAGGGCAACGAGACGCAGTCCGACTGGCAGTACCGCCTCGCGAAGGTGCTCAAACGCAAGGGCGACGGGAAGGGCTCGCTCGAGGCGATGGAGCGCGCCGTGGAGCTCGCCGAGAACCGCGACCCGCGCCCCGGCTGGCTCGCCGACGCGCACTTCGTGCTCGGCGACGCCTACAAGGGCACCGACAAGGACAAGGCGATCCAGCACTTCAGCGAGTTCTTGCGCCTGTCGACGCCCGACAACGCCTACCGGGTCGACGCCGAGCGCGCGCTCGCCACGCTCAAGCCTCGCTGAACGAGGCGAGCGGCAGCGGGGGTGTCGGGCCCGGGGCGCAGCAAGGCGCCGCCGGGCCCGCAGCTTCGTACTCCCTGCGAGCGAGCACTTCGCTCGTCGGGGTCTTGATCGAAGCGCGTGCCGGATCCATGGGTGGGCACGACGAAGGAACGCCATGACCGACGCATCCAGCTCCCAGTCCACGCAGCAGGCCGCCGAGCTCCCCTTCCAGGCCGAGGTCCGCGAGGTGCTCGCCCTCGTGATCGACTCGCTCTACACGAACCGCGAGGTCTTCCTCCGAGAGCTCGTCTCCAACGCCTCGGACGCGCTCGACAAGGCGCGCTTCTTCCAGATGTCGACCGAAGGCGCCCGCCCGCAAGACGGCGAGGCGCGCGTGGTCATCCGCGCCGACGAAGAGGCGCGCACGCTCACGATCGAAGACAACGGCATCGGCATGACGCGCGACGAGGTCGTCGAGCACCTCGGCACCATCGCGAAGAGCGGCACGCGCGCCTTTCTCGATCAGCACGCGAGCGCCGCCAAAGACAAGGACGCGGCCCTGCAGCTCATCGGGCAGTTCGGCGTCGGCTTCTACGCGGCCTTCATGGTCGCCTCGCGCGTCGACGTGCACACGCTCAGCATGAAGCCCGGCTCCGAGCCGGTGATGTGGCGTTCGTCCGGCACCGGCACCTTCACGGTCGCGCCGGGCGATCGCACGACACCCGGCACCACGATCACGCTCCACCTGAAGGACGAGCACCGCGAGTTCACGAAGAGCTGGCGGATCGAAGACCTCGTCGCGAAGTACAGCGACTTCGTCGGCTTCCCCGTCTACGTCGGCGACAAGCAGGCGAACCAGTCGAAGGCGCTCTGGGCGATGCCACGCGCCGAGGTCACCGCAGAGCAGCACGCGCACCTCTACAAGCACCTCTCGGGTGGAGGCGACGTCGACGAGCCGCTCGTCACGATCCACTTCAGCGTCGACGCGCCGGTGCAGTTCCACGCGGTGCTGTACATCCCCGACAAGCCGCCCTTCGACCTCTTCCAGAAGGAGCGCACGAGCCTGCGCCTCTACGCGAAGCGCGTGCTCATCATGGAGAGCTGCGACAAGCTCACGCCCTCCTGGCTGCGCTTCCTGCGAGGCGTGGTCGACAGCGAGGACCTCACGCTCAACGTCTCGCGCGAGACGCTCCAGGAGAGCCGCACCCTCGCGCAGATCGAGCAGCAGCTCGTGAAGCAGGTGCTGAAGACGCTCAAGGAGCTCGCCGAGAGCGACGCTGCTCGCTACCTGCGCTTCTGGAAGACCTTCGGCAAGGTGCTCAAGGAGGGCGCGACCAACGACTTCAAGCACCGCGACGCCATCATCGAGCTCTGCCGCTTCGAGGCGATGCGAGCCCCCGCGGGCGAGCTCCGCTCCCTCGCGGCCTACGTCGAGGCGATGCCCGAGACGCAGAAGGAGGTGTACTACCTCACCGGCCTCAGCCGCGCCGCCGTCGACTCGAGCCCCCACCTCGAGGCCTTCCGGGCGCGCGGCATCGACGTGCTCTACCTCGTCGATCCGATCGACGAATGGCTCGTGCAGTCGCTGCCTACCTACAAGGGCAAGAAGCTGCGCAGCGTCGCGCACGGCGACCTCGATCTCGGCGAGCAGGCCGCGCGCGAGGAGCCCACCGTCGCGCTCGAGGTCGTGCTGCGGAGCCTCGGCGGGCGCATCAAGAGCGCGCGCTTCTCCAAGCGCCTCACCGACAGCCCCAGCTGCCTCGTGGCCGACGCCGGCGACCCCGGCGCCAACCTCGAGCGCATCATGAAGATGATCGACGACCGCGCGGAGGAGCGGAAGCGCATCCTCGAGCTCAACCCCACGCACCCGATCGTGAAGGACATCGCGCGCATCGCCGCCGCGAACCCCTCGGCGCCCGAGCTCGGCGACTTCTGCGAGCTGCTCTACGACCAGGCCCTGCTCGCCGAGGGCGTCGTCGAAGACCCGGCGAGGCTCGTGACCAAGCTGCGCAAGTTGCTCACCTCCGCGACCGAGCGCGCCGCGAGTGGGCTGCCCACGAGCGAGCCCGTCGCCCAGGCCGCGCCGAGCGACGGAGGAGCGGCGCCGGCGGGCGACGCGGGCGCCTGAGGTGTCGAAGGCCTTCACGAAGGAGAGCGACTCGGACGACGACGAGGAGCCGCTCGAGAACGCTCCGCGCCCGAGCGGCTCACAGCACATCACGCGCGAGGGCGCGCGCGTGCTCGCCGCCGAGCTCGAGCGGCTGTGGAAGATCGACCGACCGAAGATCACCGAGGAGGTCGCGACCGCCGCGGCGCAAGGCGATCGCAGCGAGAACGCCGAGTACATCTACGGCAAGAAGAAGCTGCGCGAGATCGACCGGCGCATCCGCTTCCTCACCAAGCGCCTCGACGCGGTGACCGTCGTCGAGCCCTCGCCGGCGCAGCACGGCAAGGTGTACTTCGGCGCTTGGTTCACCGTCGAAGACGAAGATGGCGCCCTGGCCACCTACCGCATCGTCGGCACCGACGAGATCGATCTCGCCGCCCGCAAGATAAGCGTACGGTCTCCGATCGCGCGGGCCCTGCTCGGAAAGAGCGAGGGCGACACCGTCACCGTGCAGCGGCCCAAGGGCCCCACCGAGCTCACGCTCACGAAGATCTGGTACGAGTGAGCGCTCGCTCGCGGCGCGCGATCCTGAGCACCCGTGCCGCTCATGGCGAGCGCGCGCTCGTGCTAAGCGTCGCTCGGTGAGCGTCCGCCTGCACATCAACATCGACCACGTCGCCACCGTGCGCAACGCGCGCGGCACGCGCTACCCCGACCCGCTCTACGCCGCCCACGTGTGCGAGGCCGCCGGCGCCGACGGCATCACCGCGCACCTGCGCGAAGACCGCCGCCACATCCGCGACGAAGACGTCGACAAGCTGCGCGCTAGCCTCACCTCGCACTTCAACCTCGAGATGGCCGCGACCGACGAGATGCGCGACATCGCCGAGCGCGTCGTGCCCGACACGATCACGCTCGTGCCCGAGCGGCGCCAGGAGCGCACCACCGAGGGCGGGCTCGACGTCGCGGGGCAGCGCGCGGCCGTCGAGAGCTTCGCCGCGATGTGCCGGCGCCGCTCGATCCGCCTGAGCCTGTTCATCGCGCCCGACGAGGAGGCCGTGCGCCTCTCGCACGCGCTCGGCGCCGAGCAAGTCGAGCTGCACACCGGCGAGTACTGCCACCTCTGCGAGCCCGGGCAGCGCGAGCGCCGCGACGCCGAGCTCACGCGCCTCGTCGCAGCCGCCGAGCTCGCCTCTTCGCTCGGGCTCGAGGTCGCCGCGGGCCACGGCCTCACGCGTCACAACGTCGGGCCGATCGTGGCGATCCCCTCGGTCACCGAGGTGAACATCGGCCACGCCGTGATCGCCGACGCGCTCTTCCTCGGCCTCGGCCAGGCCGTCAAGGAGCTGCGCGAGGCGATCGCGCGCCACGCAGCCTGAGCCCGGCCCGCTCGCGGCGGAGCGCGGCGACGCGAGCCGGAGCCCACGCGCCGCGCTCTCCGCCTCAGGCAGGCGTCTCGTTCTTGCAGGAGGCGCTGCAACCGTCGCCGCTCTGCTTGTTGCCGTCGTCGCACTGCTCGCCGGCCGCCGCCTGCACCACGCCGTCGCCGCAGCGCGGCCCGAGCTTGCAGCCCTCGGCGCACTCGTTGTAGCCGCCGTCGTTCACGCCGTCGTCGCACTGCTCGCCGAAGAGGCTGTCGACCTGCCCGTCGCCGCAAGACGCGCCCACGACGCAGCCCGGCGCGCAGCCGCCGTACGGGCTCAGGTTGAGGCCGTCGTCGCATTGCTCCTCGCCCGGCTCGACCACGCCGTCGCCGCAGTAGGGCCCCCAGGTGCAGTCGATGTTGCAGGAGCCGTAGCTGCCGTCGTTCACGCCGTCGTCGCACTGCTCGTCGGGCGTCTTCACGCCGTCGCCGCAGAGGCTCGTGCACAGGCTGCTCACTCGATCGAAGTTGCCGAGCGTGAGACGATAGTTCGACTGCGTCGTGTGACGCTCGGCCTGGAAGACGACGATCTCGTAGATGTTGCCGGGCACGAGGCCGAAGGTCGACGCGGCGGCGGCGTCGAGCGTGATGCCGCCCGAGAGCGCGCCGTGCACCCCGCCGAGGTTCACCGCGAGGCGCTTGTTGACGTAGACCCACACGTCGTCGTCGCCCGTGAACTGCAGCGACTCACCGCCCTGGTACTCGAACCAGTAGCGGACCTCGCTCGTGAAGTGGAAGTTGTTGCCGTTGCCCTCGTTGCCCCAGCCGAGCCCGTCGAGCGGGAAGAACGAGCTGTCGTTGTACTGGAAGGTGCCGTTGGGGAGCTGGTTCAGCACGATCGTCTGCAGCACCGTGAGGTTCACCCCGGCGACGTCGCGGTACCACTGGTCGAAGTTCGCCTGGCCCGTGGTCGTCGGCGTCGTCGGGTTGCCGGCATAGACCGGCTTGCCATCGCTCCCGAGCATCGTCGCGACGATGCCGAGATCGTTGCCGACCACGTACTGGAAATCGGGGTGCGCGATCTTGAAGTCGCGCAGCACGATGGGCAGCGCGAGCTGCGTGCTCGTCGAGCTCAGGTCGACGCAGTCGTAGCCGGGCTCCTCCATGCAGTTGGCCGAGCAGCCGTCGCCGTCCTGCGTATTGCCGTCGTCGCACTCCTCGGTGCCGCCAGGCAGCTTGAAGCCGTCGCCGCAGCTCGTCGTGCAAGGGCCCGGCGCGGGACACAGCGGCTCGTTCACGCAGAAGGGCGTGCAGCCGTCGCCCATGTCGTTGTTGCCGTCGTCGCAGAGCTCGGTGCCCTCGCGCACGCCGTCGCCGCACACCGTGGGCGTGCAGGGCATGCCGGGCAGGTCGCACTTGTAGCCCGTCTCGAGCTGACACGTTGCGCTGCAACCATCACCAGCGAGATCGTTGCCGTCGTCGCACTTCTCCTGCCCGGCGACGATGCTGTCGCCACAGCCGAAGGCCGTGCAGGCCGTGCCGACGACGGGGCACTTCCAGCCCGGCTCGACGACACAGGCATCGCTGCACCCGTCGCCCGCCGCCTGGTTGCCGTCGTCGCAGGTCTCGGTGCCGATGATCTTGGCGTCGCCGCAGATCTGGATCGACAGACAAGCCTGCCCGGGCAAGGGACACGCGTAGCCGATCTCGATGGCGTCGCAGGTGCCCGTGCAGCCGTCGCCCGAGTCGCCGTTGCCGTCGTCGCAGACCTCACCCGCGTCGAGCACGCCATCGCCGCAGGCCGGGCCCGCGCTGCCGCCCTCGCCACCCGCGCCCGCCTCCGAGCCGCCTTGGCTGCTCGTCGCGAAGCCGAGGCCCTCACCGCCTTGCCCCGATCCGCCGCTGGACACGCCACCGCCGCCACCGCCGGCGCCGCCGGAGCCCTGGTTCACGATCTCGAGATCGCCGCAGGCCGCCAGCCCCCACGCGAACAGCGAGGTCGAGAGCGCCGAGACCCCGACCCCAACGAAGCGATTGCGCATGCGACCGTCCTCCACGGGTGCCGCAGCTTCGGAGGCACCCACAGCCGGATGGTACAGCGCCGCCGGATGATTTCAGCGCCACCGGAGCGCTCGGCGGTCGATCGCTCCTCCTCTGTGGGCGGAGCGGGCTGGCCAACCCACACGGTCTACCCGGGACGGAGCGCCCCGACACGCTGCGCTTGCTGCTGCATGCATCGCCCTCTCCGGGTGTGACGGTTCGGTGACGAGAACGCGGCCCAGGGCGGGCGCCGAAGCTATCCTCCCCGCCGATGGCGACGGTGTTGGGTGGTATCGGTCTCTTCCTGCTCGGCATGACCCTCTTGACGGACGGGCTGAAGGCAGCCGCGGGCGACGCGCTCCGCTCGATGCTCCAGCGCTTCACACGCGGCCCGTGGTCGTCGCTCGCCACCGGCGTGGTGGTCACGCTGCTCGTGCAGTCGTCGACCGCCACGACGGTCACCACCATCGGCTTCGTGAGCGCCGGCCTGCTCAGCTTCCAGCAGTCCGTGGGCGTGATCTTCGGCGCCAACCTCGGCACGACGAGCACCGGCTGGATGGTGTCGACGCTCGGTCTCAAGCTGAAGATCTCGGCGGTGGCCATGCCGCTCGTGGGCATCGGCGCGCTCGCTCGTATGCTCGGCAAGGGTCGTTGGTCCGCGCTCGGCACGGCCCTCGCCGGCTTCGGCCTCATCTTCGTCGGCATCGACGTGCTGCAGCTAGGCATGCAGGGCCTCTCGAGGTACATCGACCCCACCTCGTTCCCCGCGGGCAGCCTGGGCGGGCGCCTCTTGCTGGTCCTGATCGGCGTCGTGATGACCGTGGTCATGCAGTCGTCGAGCGCGGCCGTGGCGACCACGGTGACCGCACTCTCCGCCGGCGCCCTCGACCTCACCCAGGCGGCCGCGCTCGTGGTGGGGCAGAACGTCGGGACCACCTTCACCGCCTGGATCGCCTCCGTGGGCGCAAGCGCCGCGGCAAAGCGCACCGCGCTGACGCACGTGCTCTTCAACGCCATCACTGCCTCGGTGGCCTTCGTGACCCTCCCTGCCTTCGTGAGGCTGACCGTCCTGCTCACCGAGTCCATCGGCATGCGCGACGACGCCGTCGCGCTCGCGGCCTTCCACACGGCCTTCAGCGTCCTCGGCATCTGCCTGCTGATGCCCGTGTCGGGGCGCTTCTCGGTGCTCGTCGAGCGCCTGGTGCCCGAGCGAGGTTCCGTGCTCACCAAGCACCTCGACGCGAGCGTCACCCGCCTGCCGGCGGTGGCGATCGAAGCCGCGCAGCGCTCTCTCCGCGACATCGCGGAGGCGAGCTTCGAGATCGCCGAGCGGATCGGCAGGGACCGAAAGGTCGACGCCGAGCTCGACGAGCCGCGCGAGGCGCTCGGCGCGCTGCAGCGCTTCCTCGCCTCGCTGAGCCCCGAGTCGGAGCTGGGGCGAGACTACGCGCGGCACGTGCACGTGCTGCACGCCGTCGATCACCTCGAGCGCTTCGTGGAGACGCTCGGCGAGACGGAGAACGCCGCGCTCTCGGTGCGCGCCCCCGACGTGGCGCACCTGCGCACGAAGCTCACCGCAGGGCTCGCGATCGCGCGCCGCCTGCTCACCCACGAGCACCTGCCGCTCGAAGAAGCCGAGGCGCTGCACGCCGAGCTCGAGGCGATGTGGAAGGAGCTCGCGGTGGCGCGCAAGCGCGGGCGCGTCGAGGTGCTCGAGCGCACCGCGCGCCTGCGCGTCACGCCCGAGGACGCGCTCGATCGCCTCGAGTCGATGCGCTGGGTCGACAGGCTCGGCTACCACACGTACCGCGCCCTGCATCACGTGCTCGCGGCCCGCAACGACGGCACCTCGGCGTCGCAGGTGGCCGTGCCGCCCGACCCGGACGCGCCCGCGCCCTCGCTGTCGGAGCCTTCGGCGTCGAGCTGAGCGCGCCACGCGCGCTGCGGTTCGAAGAGCTCGGCCGCGCCGGAGCCTCAGTCGAGCAACGAGGGCAGGTAGCCCTCGGGCGCGGCGTAGCCGAGCAGGTGCAGCACCGTCGCCGCGACGTTGCCGATGCCCGGCGCGTCGAGCTTCGCGAGCTGGAGCCCAGGCGCGCCGTCGATGAAGCACGGCACGTGGTTGAGGCTGTGGCTCGTCTTCGGCCTGGGGCGCCCGGCGGCGTCGAGGCTGAAGGCCTTCGCCTTCTTGTCCCACTCGTACATCTCGTCGGCGTTGCCGTGATCCGCGGTGACGATCATCGCGCCGCCGAGCGCGCGCACCACCGGCAAGAGACGCCCGACGCACAGGTCGACCGCTTCGACCGCTTGGATCGTCGACTCCCGAGCGCCCGTGTGCCCGACCATGTCGCCGTTCGCGTAGTTGAGCCGCGCGTGGCGGTAGCGCCCGGTGACGAGCTCGTCGATGACCACGTCGGTGATCTCGGCCGCCTTCATCCAAGGGCGCTCGTCGAAGGGCCGCGTATCGCTGGGGATCTCGATGTAGCGCTCACGCGCCTCGTCGAACTTGCCGCTCCGGTTGCCGTTCCAGAAGTAGGTCACGTGGCCGTACTTCTGCGTCTCGCTCACGGCGAGCTGGGCGACGCCGGCGCGCGCGAGGTACTCGCCGAGCGTGCGATCGATCTCCGGAGGCGACACGAGGAAGTGCTTGGGCAGCTGGAGATCGCCGTCGTACTGCATCATGCCGGCGTAGTAGACGTCGGGGCGCTGCTTGCGATCGAAGAAGGGGAAGTGCTCGTCTTCGAAGGCGCGCGAGATCTCGATCGCGCGGTCGCCACGGAAGTTGAAGAAGAGCACCGAGGCGCCGTCGCGGATCGGCCCCACGGGCGCGCCGCCCTCGGCGATGACGAAACCCGGCAGGTTCTGATCGCCGATGCCGGGCGACTCGTCGCGCAGCGTCTCCACGGCCTCGCGCAGGCTCGCGAACTGCCGGCCCTCGCCGTGCACGTGTGCGTCGTAGCCGCGCTGCACCATCGGCCAGTCGGCGTTGTAGCGGTCCATCGTGATCTTCATGCGCCCGCCGCCCGAGGCGACGCGGTAGTCGCGTTCGCCCGCGTCGCGGAGCTCGGCGAGCACGCGCTCGAGCGCGTCGACGTACTCGAGCGCGCTCGTCTCGGGCACGTCGCGGCCGTCGAGCAGGGCGTGCACGCGGAGCTTCTTCACGCCCTCGGCGTGCGCGCGCCGGATCATCGCGTACAGGTGCTCCTGGTGGGAGTGCACGTTGCCGTCGGACAGGAGGCCGATGAAGTGCAGGGCCTCACCGCTCTCACGCACGCGCGCCGTCGCGCGCTGCCAGACCTCGCCCTGGAACATCGCGCCCGAGGCGATCGCCTCGCTCACGAGCTTCGCGCCCTGATCGAAGATCCTTCCGGCGCCGAGCGCGTTGTGACCGACCTCGCTGTTGCCCATGTCGTCGTCGCTCGGCAGGCCGACGGCCTTGCCGTGCGCCTGCAGCTCGAGCGAGAGGGCGCTCGCGGCGAGCGCGTCGAGGTTCGGTGTGCGCGCGAGGTGGACGGCGTCGGACTCGTCGCGCCGGCCGATGCCGACGCCGTCCATCACGACGACGACGACGGGGCCGCGCACGCCGGCCGTGGAGGGGTGGGCGGAGAGCTCGAGCGGGTGCTTGGACACGAGGCGCAGGATAGCGCCGGAGGGAGCGATCGAGGTGTGCTGCGTCGACGATGCGGCCGAGCGCCACCGCGCCTCGGGCGCCTCGGCCGTGCTAACCTCGCGGCCATGCGTTCGCCCTTCGTCTCCTCGCTCGCCCTCGCCGCCTCGGTGCTCAGTCTCTCCTTCGCGCTCGGCGCCTGCAGCGACGACGGCGGCACCGCGCAGTCGAGCGGCGACGTCACCGAGGAGAGCTGCACGGCGACCTTCCGCGTGCTCCAGAAGGACGCCTACAAGGAGACCGCCGGGCGCTCGAGCGAGCTCTGGCCGCCGCACACGACCACGGTGCTCGAGCTCGAGTGTGACGACGCGCTCGTGCGCTCCGCCTTCGAGGCCAACCACGGCACCGAGCCCGGGCAGCGTGACGCGAACGGCGACGTCATCCTCGTCGAGGTCGCGAGCTACACCGCACCGGGCACGCGCGCAGAGCTCGTCGCGCTGCTCGACGCCTACGAGGCCTGCGACTGCGACGGCGACACGACCTTCCTCAGCCTCGACAGCCTCCAAGACGAGACGGCCGCCGCGCTCATGGAGACGGTCGCGGGCTACCTGCAGGCGAACCTGCTCTGCGAGGGCGACGGCACGAACGAGATCCTCGGCGCGCTCCAGAGCGGCGACGTCGCGACCGCGCTCGCGATCCTGCCGAGCTGCGCCTGGGCCGACGGCAGCTCCTTCGACGAGGGCCTGAACGCCGCCTTCTCGGAGCTGCTCGCCGCGACGAACGAGCTGCTCGCGGAGTACCACGTGTGCAACAACGACGCGGTGGTGCAGAAGGCGCTCTTCGACGGCTTCGCCGAGAGCGGCACGATCGCTTGCAACACCGGCGATCTGTGTCGCGGCCCGAAGTGGCTCTACACGCCCGAGGGCGCCGGAAGCAACGCGGCCGATTGAGCCGAGGCGGCACACGGCGCGCCGCCCCGGAACGCCCGGGCGGCGCGCCCGTTTCGTCGCTCAGAAGGCCGTGTAGCCGAGCGAGGCCATCGGCGAGAAGATGAAGGCGTTCAGGCTGCCCGTGCCACCGCCATTCTCTCCGAACTCCACGGCTGCCGCCGGACCTCGCAAGAACCGTAGGTCGACCCCGATGCTGAGCGCCTTGCGACGGATGCCGTTCTGGCCGTAGCCGAGCGCAGGGTGGACCGCGAAGTGCAGTCGCCCGCCGAGTAGACCGCCGCCCGAGGCGGAGCCCCCGCTGCCGTCGCCGTTGGCGCCGATGGCCAGGTAGCTCGTGGCCTCGGGCCCCACGCCGAACGAGATGAGATCGTCGATCGTGAAGTCGACGAGCGCTGCCGCGCTGGCGTAGAGGCCGCCTTGCTTGCCGAAGACGATGCCGAGGCCGGGGATGAACACGATGCCGACGAGATCGTTGATCTGCCCACCGATCTCGCCCTGCACCCCCGTGACGCCGAGCGCGAGCCCAGCGTCGGGGTAGACGAGCGCGCCGGCCGTTCCGGCGATCGCGCCTCTGAAGCGACCGCCGTCGCGATCGTCGCCGGGGTAGGGTTCCGCCGCCTCGGCCGGCGCGGCCGCCGCCGGCTGCGCGGGTGAGGGCGCGAGCGGCGCAGGGGGCTCGGCGGGCAGCCCGGTGACGGGAGGCGCGGGCTGCGCGGGTACGTCGGCGGGTGCGTCCTGTGCGGAGGCTGCCGAGGCGTGGGCGGTGAGGACCGCGATCGCGGCGAAGCAAGCGAGCTTGTTCATGCAGGTCTCCGGACTGGGCGCGCACGACGCGCACCACGGCCATGGTTCGGTACTCCTACGCGGAATCGCGGGGCAGCTTCCCGCGCTTGGTCGGTGCATCACCGAATCGAAGCCCGACGCGGCTCAGGCCGGTGCGTCCGCTTCCGTAGGCGCCGCCGGCTCGGCCTTCGGCTGCTCGCTGGACTTGCTCGACTTCCCGGGCTCGCTGGGCTTCTCGGGCTCGTCGCTGCGAGGCACCTCGGTCGGCGTCGCCCTCGCGAGCTCGCGCAATCCGAGCGCGGCGAGGCCCCACATGGGCACGAAGAACAGCAGATAGAGCAGGTTGTCCTGTCCGAACCAGAGCGGCAGCTTGAGCGCGACCGCCACGAGCGAGGAGACCGCCGCAGCGCCGACGAGCTTGCTCGCGAAGTGGATCGACTTCGCGCGCCCCGCCGCGAGCCTGAGGCCCGTGCCGACGAGCACGATCGTCCATGGCGCGAGCAGGAGGATGTTCTCGTTGCGGTAGGCCACCGCGTGATCGGTGAAGAACCAGAGCCCCATGAAGGCGAAGGCGAAGAAGCCCGTCACGAGGCCGAGCACGGAGAGGATCACACCGAGCGCGATGCGCGCGGGCTTCTGCTTGCGCGAGGCCGCGCGCGCGAGGCCGAAGAGCGCCGCGCCGAAGGCGAGGCCGGCGGCGAGCGAGTGCGGCCACCAAACGGGCGGGTTCTCGAGCGGCGGCGTGCGGTTCGCCGTGAGCAAGACGCGCTCCGACTTCACGAGCGGGCGCTCGGAGCCGTCTTCGCCGACGAGCTTCACGCGGCGCAGCGAGCTCTGGAGCTCCATGGGGATGAAGGCCTCGTCCCAGGCGAGGATCGGCTGATCGATGAACGCGCCCATGGCGACGCCGAGGAAGAGGTTCACCGAGACGAAGTCGGCGGTGAGGCGCAAGGTGTGATCGCGGTAGCTGAGGCGCGCGGGCTGTGACGAGGCGGCCTTCAGGCGGCCGTCGACGATGCCGTCGATCATGTCGCGCACACGCGTCGAGCAGTTGTCGCGGTAGTAGTCGTACTTGTAGTAGCGGTTCTCTTGCTTGGCGTTCTCGTCGACGCGGCGCTTGAGCTCGAGCTTCTGCGCGGGCGACAGATCGAGCTCCTGGATGTCGATGCTGCGGTTCTCGCGCTGGTACACGCGCTTGGTGCTGTCGAGCGACTGCACGCTCAGCCAGTACATGAAGCGACCCATCAGGAACTTCGGCAGGAGCGCGGGGTCGCCGAAGGTGAAGGTGCCCCAGTTGTAGACGAGGTCGCGCCGGCGAGGGTCGCGCGCCTCCGGGTCGCGGATGTAGATCGCGTTGTGCCCGAACTTGTAGAAGGGGTGATCGCCGGGGCTGAAGGTGAGCACGTAGACCTCGAGCGCCTCTCCTGGCTCGCGGCGCTTCGCGGGCGCGGGCTCCGGCATGGGCGCGGGTGCCTCACCCACGAGCGGCGCTCCGCCCTCGGGGCCGGTGGGCTGCGCGCTCGCGCCGCCACCATCGACGAGCAGCGCGCCGAGCAGCACGAGCAGGGCGGCGAAGGCTCGGTTCGCGCGCGTCGCTGGGCGGTTGTCGCTCGTGCGCGCAGTGGCTGCCTGGAGGCCCGTGTTTCGCATGACCCCGAGTGCGTACCACGGGCCCCTCGCCTCGGGCGAGGCCGCAGCGAGACCGAGCCCCCGCCTCGCCGCGACGCGTGGACGAGCACCCTTCCCGGGGCACGCTCGCGGCCGCTACCCTGCTCGGCCAGATGATCCCCGTTCTCTCGCGCTCGCAGATGCGCGCCTTCGACCGGCGCGCGATCGAGGACTGCCACGTGCCCGGGATCGTGCTCATGGAGAACGCAGGCCGCGGCGCGGCCGACGTGCTCAGCGCGATGATCGCCGAGCACCGCTGCGGCGCGCGCAAGCTCGATCGCCGCGCGAGCTTCCCCGTGCGCCACGTGCGCGCGCCCGGCCAGCCCGCCACCTACCCGCTCGACGCGCGCGTCGTCGTCGTCTGCGGTACCGGGAACAACGGCGGCGACGGCTTCGTCGTCGCGCGCCACCTGCTCGCACGCGGCGCCGACGTGAGCGTCGTGCTCACCGGCCGCTCGGAGATGGTCACCGGCGAGGCGCGCATCAACCTCGACGCCTTCGTCGATCTGGGCGGCGAGTCGCGCGAGCTCTGCGACGGCGCGCCTCTCGACGCGCTCGTGGCCGAGCTCGCGACGGCGGATCTGGTCGTCGACGCGCTCTTCGGCACCGGGCTCGACCGGCCGGTCACGGGGCACCTCGTCGGCGTGATCGAGGCCATCAACGCCTCGAGCGCGCGCACCGTCGCGCTCGACATCCCCTCCGGCCTCGACGCCGACAGCGGCGCGCCGCTCGGCGCCACCGTGCGCGCCGACGACACCGTCACCTTCGGCCACCTCAAGGTCGGCCTGCTCACGCCCGACGGCGCGCGCTTCGCCGGCAAGGTGCACGTCGTCGACCTCGGTGTGCCCGACGCGCGCATCCTGGATCTGGTCGGCCACACCGCGGAGGTGATCGACCCGGCCGACGTCGGCGCCTTCCTCGCACCACGCGAGGCGAACGTGCACAAACACGCCGCGGGCAACGTGCTGGTGATCGCGGGCTCGCCCGGCAAGCTCGGCGCCTCGAAGCTCACCGCGCGCGCGGCGATGCGCGCTGGCGCGGGCCTCGTCACGCTCGCGACCTGGCCCGAGGCCGCGCGCTCGATCGAAGCGCAGGCCATGGAGATCATGACGGCGAGCCTCGACCCGAGCGAGCTCGAGGTGAGCCTCGAGCGCGCGCTCGAGGGCCGCAAGGTCGTCGCCATCGGGCCGGGCTTCGGCCTCGACGACGCCGCGCGCCGCGCGGTCGATCACGTGGTGCTGCGCTGGCCCGGCCTCAAGGTCGTCGACGCCGACGCGATCACCTGCTTCGCGGGGCGCGCGGGCGAGCTCGCGAAGGCCGCGGGCCAGCTCGTGCTCACCCCCCACCCCGGCGAGCTCGGGCGCCTGCTCGACAAGACGGGTGAGGAGATCGAGCGCGATCGTTTCGGCGCCGTGCGCGCCGCCGTCGAGCTCACGGGCGCGGTCGTCGTGCTCAAGGGGGCGCGCACGCTCATCGCCCGGCCCGACGGTCGCGTCTTCGTCGCGATGGCCGGCAACCCCGCGCTCGCCACCGCCGGCTCGGGCGACGTGCTCACCGGCGTCGTCGCAGCGCTCGCCTGCAGCCTCTCGCTCGACCGCGCCGCCACCGCCGGTGTGCTCGTGCACGCGATGGCGGCCGATCGCTGGAGCGCACGCACCGGCGCCGACCGAGGCATGCTCGCCGGCGAGATCGGCGAGCTCGTACCGGAGATCCTCGCCGAGCTCATGAAGCTCGGCTGAGGCTGACGGCGGGGGCGCCCCTGTGGCCGCGCGAGCCACGCCTCTGCGGCTCGGTGGCAACACGGACACGGATCCGATCGCTCGTGGATTCCGACACTTAGGCCCTATTCCCGGCTGGCACCGCGCTTGCGACACCTCGCCGCATGCACGCCGCCCAGCTCAGCCTCGCTTCGACCCCCGCCGCCTCTCCACGCAGCTCCGCCCTCCGCCTCGCGCCGAGCTCGGAGCTGCGCACCGCGCTCCACGAGCTGCGCCCCGATCTGCTCGCTCGCGCGATGCGCCTCACGCGCAGCGCCTCGCTCGCCGAAGACGTCGTACAGGACACGCTCGAGCGCGCGATGCGCTTCGAAGCGCATTACCTGCCCGGCACCAACCCGCGCGCGTGGCTCTTCCAGATCCTCTTCAGCGTCTTCATCACGCGCTGTCGCCGCGCACGCCGCGAGCAGCGCGCGCTCTCGAGCCTCTACGCCGACCCCTGCTCGTGGACGAAGAACGACGAGCGCGCCGCGATGAACGAGCTGTCGCCCGCAGTGCGCCGCGCCCTCGACGCGCTCCCCGAGGTGTTCAGGCAGGTCGTCGTGCTCGTCGACCTCGAGGAGATGGCCTACCGCGACGCCGCCGAGCGCCTCGGCGTGCCGGTCGGCACGGTGATGAGCCGCCTGCACCGCGCGCGCAAGCAGCTCGCAGTCGCGCTGCGCGAGGTCGCGGCGAACGACGAAGCGGGCGCGATGGCTGCGTGAGTCGCAAGCGTCGCTCCCACGAATTCGCTCCGCGCCGAGGCCACCGAGACACGCTCCGCGGGCTTCGCTAGCCTGCGCTCCCGAGGTCCACCATGCACCGAGCACTTCCTTTCGTCGCCGCGTCCTTGCTCCTGACGCTCGTCGCCTGCGACAGCGCGCCGACCCCGCCCGCGCAGCGCGAAGCCGCCTCTTCGAGCGTCGCTTCGACCGCGACGACGGGCCCCGTCGCTTCGAGCGCGCCTTCCGCGGCGCCGAGCCCGACGAGCGCACCGACCGCCACACCGACCGCGGCGCCGTCGGCCGACGCGAGCGCGCAGGCCACCGCCTCCGCCTCCGCGAGCGCCGCGCCCGCGCGCCCGCTCATCCCGGCGGCGACGCCTGGCGACGAGGCGCCTTCGGTCGAGGCCTGGGACGCGCTCGAGCGAGAGATCAACGTGCGCGCCTCGGGTGAGCAGAAGTGCTCGACCAAGGTGCTCGATGGCTGGTTCGAGCTGAAATGCGGCGCCGCCGAGGGGCTCGTGCGCGCAGGGCACGTCGACGTGCTGAGCGGCTTCGACGCGAGCCGCGCCGTGCTCGAGGCCTTCGAGGGGCAGACCCTTCGCTGGGTGGCGCCGCTGCCCGCGAGCGGCGAGCGCGCGCAGGCGCGACTCTGGGGCGCCAAGATGCACGAGATCTGGCTCACGCTCGACCACACCGAGCAGGGCTGGAAGGGCGCGCTGACCGGCAAGAAGCCGGCAGACTGAGGCCGCGTCGCGCTCAGCGCGAGCCCATGGGCGGCAGCGCAGGCAGCTTCGGGCGGAGGCGCGCGAGGTCGAAGCGCCCGCGCTCGTCGGTCGCGAAGTAGATCCAACCGTCGCTCGACCAGCGCGGCGAGGCCGAGCGCGCCGTACCGGTCGTGAGGCGCAGGGGCGAGCCACCGCGCGAGGGCACGGCGTCGATCCAGAGGCCCTCGTGGCGCCGCGTGCCGCGCGCCTCGTAGCCGCGGTTCGAAGCGAAGACGATCCACTCGCCGTCGGGCGAGAAGCTCGGGTGATCGCAGTCGTAGGGGCCTGAGCTGAGCTGCACCGCCTCGGCGAAGCGCGCGCGCTCGGCGACGAAGACGTGGTTGTAGCCCGCCACGGTGCGCACGAAGGCGATGCGCCCTCCGCGCGGCGCGTAGCTCGGCGCCCTGCCCTCGCCGAGCACCGTGACCGCGTTGGTGCCGAGTTCCAAGACGGCGATCGCGCGACCGCCTCCAGGTGCGGCGATCGACATCACGACGCTCTTGCCGTCGGCCGAGACGCTCGGCGTCTCCGGATCGGGCAACGGCAAGCCGAGCGTCAGCGGCTTCGCAGGCACCGACGAAGGCAGCGCGTCGGCGAGGTGCAGCGCGAGCGGCCCGTGCGCGTTCGACACGAAGACGAAGCCCTTGCCGGTGGGCAGCCACGCGACGCCGCCCGCGTGATCGCGCCCGGGTGTGTAGGTGAAGCGGTCGCTCGGCTTCGCAGGGTCGATGCCGACGATGCCCTGCGAGGCGAGCAGCTGCTCGCCCTGGTCGTCGATGACGTGCTCGATCTGGAACAGCAAGAACTGACCGTCCGGTCGCGGCGCAGGCAAGAGCTCGTCGGCCTCGTCGTTCGTGAGCCGCTCCAGATCGCTCGCAGCCTCGAGCTCGAGGCTGCGTCGCGCGCCGGGCTCGGCGGGCGCCTGCGGAGCTTGCTCGGCGCTCGGCGCGCTGGGCTCGCCCACGCTCGGCGGAGGGCCGATCGCCACACCGCTCCCGCCGCAGCCTGCCGCGCCGACGCACACGAGCGCGGCGACGCAGGCGTCGAGCAGCGCACGCATCGAGGGCATGGCGCGCAGCGTAGTACGCGAGGGCGAGCGTGGGCCATCCGGCGCTTGCGCGTGCCCCCCGGGCGCAGTACCCCCGAGCGCACGAGGCGGGCGCGTGAGCACGCCTCGATCCATGCTTCGGGCAGAGCCTCGCCTCAGCCACCGAGAGCTTCGGTGCAGAGGCTCCTCTCCCGGGCACCCGAGCCTAGAGGTTTCCCATGACGCTTCCTCGCCCCGTCTACATCGTCAGCGCCACCCGCACGCCGATCGGCGCCTTCCAGGGCTCGCTCTCGAGCGTGAGCGCGCCGCGCCTCGGCGCCGCCGCCATCCAGGCCGCGCTCGAGCGCGCGAAGGTCGCCCCCGACCAGGTCGGCGAAGTCTTCATGGGCAGCGTGCTCTCGGCAGGCATCGGCCAGGCCCCCGCGCGTCAGGCCGCCATCTACGCCGGCGTGCCCGACAAGGTGCCGGCCACGACCGTGGGCAAGGTCTGCGGCTCCGGCCTGCAGGCGGTGATCTTCGGCGCCAAGTCGATCGCGCTCGGCGACGCCTCGGTCGTCGTCTCCGGCGGCATGGAGTCGATGAGCAACGTGCCCTACTACCTGCCGCAGGCGCGCGGCGGCTACCGCATGGGCCACGGCAAGATCATCGACGGCATGATCCACGACGGCCTGTGGGACCCCTACGGCGACTTCCACATGGGCAACGCCGGCGACAGCTGCGCGCGCGACAACGGCTTCACCCGCGAGCAGCAAGACGAGTTCGCCCGCGAGAGCTTCCGCCGCGCGCTCGCCGCGCAGAAGGAGGGCCTCTTCAAGGGCGAGATCGTCGGCGTCTCGGTGCCGCAGAAGAAGGGCGACGCCCTGCTCGTGACGGAAGACGAAGGCCCGCCGAACGGCAAGCCCGACAAGTTCGCCTCGCTCAAGCCCGCCTTCAGCAAGGACGGCACGATCACCGCCGCCAACGCTTCGAGCATCAACGATGGCGCGAGCGCGCTCGTGCTCGCGAGCGAAGAGGCCGTGAAGGCCCACAAGCTCGAGCCGCTCGCGCGCATCGTCGGCTACGGCGGCGCGGCACAGAAGCCCGAGCTCTTCACCACGGCGCCCGTCTCGGCGATCAAGAACACGCTCTCGAAGCTCTCGATGAGCACGAAGGACATCGACCTCTACGAGATCAACGAGGCCTTCGCGGTCGTCACCATGGTCACCAACAAGCTCTGCGAGCTCGATCCGGCCACGGTGAACGTGCGCGGCGGCGCCGTGTCGCTCGGCCACCCGATCGGCGCGAGCGGCGCGCGCATCCTCACGACCCTGCTCTTCGCCATGAAGGACCAGGGCAAGAAGCGCGGGCTCGCGACGCTGTGCATCGGCGGCGGCGAGGCGCTCGCGCTGGTGGTCGAGCGCTGATGGAGCGGCCGGCGGAGCTCGCCGAGGGCGTCACTCGCTTCCACGCCCTCACGCCGACGCTGCCGCCGGCCACCCACACCAACAGCTACGCGCTCGGCACGCGCCAGCTGTTGCTCGTCGAGCCGGCCACGCCCTACGACGACGAGCGCCGCGCCTGGGTCGAGTGGGCGCGCGGCCTCGTCGCGAAGGGGCGCGAGCTCGTGGGCATCCTGCTCACGCACCACCACGCCGATCACGTGGGAGGCGCGGCCTTCTTCGAGCGTGAGCTCGGCGTTCCGCTCTACGCGCACCGCCTCACGGCCTCGCGCCTCGCGCCGCAGATCACCGTCTCTCGCCTGCTCGACGAGGGCGACGAGCTCGTGCTCGACGGCCCCGAGCCGCAGCGCTGGCGCGCGCTCTTCACCCCGGGTCACGCGCCGGGCCACCTCTGCCTCCACGAAGAGCGCCTCGGCGCGCTCGTCGTCGGCGACATGGTCGCGAGCGTCGGAACGATCCTCGTCGCGCCGGGCGACGGCGACATGCGCGTGTACATCGACCAGCTGCGCAGGCTCGAGGCGCTGGGCGCGAAGTTCGCGCTGCCTGCGCACGGCGAGCTGATCGGCGAGCCCTCGCGCCTCTTCCGCGCCTACGTGATGCACCGGCTCATGCGTGAGTCGCTCGTGCACAAGGCCGTCGTCGCCGCGGCAGGCGGCACGCTCGACGAGCTCGTGCCGCGCGCCTACGGCGACACACCCGAGGCCATCTGGCCGCTCGCGAAGCTCAGCCTCGAGGCCCACCTCGAGAAGCTCGAGCACGAGGGCCGCGTGCTGCGCGAGGGCGAGCGCTGGCTGCCGGGCAGCGAGCCCCTGGGCTGAGGCCGCACGAGCGGGCGCGCGCCGCGCCGGGACCGCACGGTGAGCTCGGGGCGAGGCCAGCCTCAGGGCAGGATGTTGAGGTCGTCGAGGCGCACCTTGCCCACGTCGATCGGATCGTTCCACGTGCCCGCGCCGAGGATGACCTCGACCCGAGACGGGTCGAAGTCGAGCTGGGTCTGGGCCCGCTCGGTGAAGCTCGTGCCGTTGGCCGAGGTCTCGAGCAGGACGCTGCCGTTCGACTCGCGCAGCCGCCAGTAGGCGAACTCGCTGGGCAGGTAGGCGGTGGAGAAGATCTGCTCGGTGGAGCCCCCCGCAGGCTTGCGGCCCAGGATGAGCAGGTTGCCGTTACCCACGACCAGCACCGCGTCGCCCCCGACGGCCCGCAGCTCGACGTAGGTCTCGGCCGTCTTGCCCGGCGCGGTGACCTCCACCGCGCGCAGCGAGATCGCGCTCGCCGACAGATCGTAGAGGCGCGACGAACGCAGGAAGCAGTAGCCCGACTCGCCATCGGTGAAGTCGAACTGCAGCCGGCCGTCGACGTAGGCGTGTTTGCAGCCAGGGTCGTCGGAGCTGCGTCGCCAGAGCGTCGCTTCGCTCGACCGATCGAAGTCGTCTTGGAGCGTGGTGAGCTTGCACGCAGGCCCCGCGGTGGCGGTGTCGCCGCGCAGCTCGTCGAAGCGCGCTCGCCCCGGGTTCGCGCCCGGGGTCTCGTAATACGAGCCGAGCTCGAGGTTGAGCAGCTCGAGCGGCAGGAGCGCGCTGCTCGCGGTCTGCGCGCGCACCGTCCAGCCCGTGCCGTCGGGGCTGGTCTCGAAGTAGAAGGTGCCGGCGCTCTCGCGCATGCGCCAGTGCGCGTGCAAGACCGGGTCGTAGGTGATCGCGCCGATCTGCTGGTAGTCGCCCGCCGTGTCGCGCGCGAAGCGCAGCTGCGTGCCGACCTTCGCGATGTGCACGTAGCTGTTGCCGAGCGCGACACGGAAGAAGGTCTCCACGTAGCCGGTCGTCGCGTTGGTGACCTCGACGGCCCTCACGGCGACGGCGCTGTCGCGCAGATCGTAGGTGTGGAGGCTGTAGGCGGCGATGTACTGGGTGCTGGCGCCGACGGTCGCGTGCTCGGCGACGAGCGCGCCGCCCTGCACCTTGGCCTGGCCGAGCCCGAAGTAGCGCTGGGTGGAGGCCTGCGACTCGAAGTCGTCGCGCAGCATGTCGAACTTGCCGCAAGGGCCGACTTCGCCGCCGCCTTCGCCGCCGGCCCCGCCACCTCCGGGGCCGGAGCCGCCCCCGACCCCCGCGCCTCCCGTGCCGCCTCCGCCGGCGCTCGACGTCGTGGCCTCACCGCCGCCGCTCGAGCTCGTCGTGGGCGCGCCGCCACCCTCACCGTCTTGGAGGATGTCGAGCGAGAGCAGCGAGCAGCCCGCCGACGCAGCGACGAGGAGCAGCGCCGCCGCCCCTCGAAGCGCTCCGCCCGCGAGCCCTGCCCTCATCGGCTCAACCCTTCGCCTGACCGTGCGCCTTCTCGCGCAAGACCATCACGGGGCAGCCCGCCGTGCGCACGACCTTCTCCGAGACGGAGCCCATGAGGAAGTGCTTGAGCCCGCGGCGGCCGTGGGTCGCGAGCACGATGAGATCTGCGTCGAGATCGGCCGCCGTCTCGACGATCTTCGCCGCCGGATCGCCCATCGCGGTGTGGATCTCGATGCGCGGCGGATTGCACTCCGGGTTGCGCGCACAGAGCGCGTCGCGCTGCGCCTCGGCGAAGGCCTGGAGCTTCGCGTGGTCGACGCCCGTGAGCTCCGGCGCCTCGAGGTCGTCCGGCGGCTTCACGTTCGCGAGGTTGGGCTCGGTGACGAAGATGACGTGCACGACGTCGGCGCCTTGACCCACGGCGAAGTCGAGCGCGTGCTCGAGGATCATGGCGCTGCGCTTGTGCAGGTCGATGCTGGCGAGGACGACAGGGGGCTTGGGCTGCAAGATGCGTTGCTCCTCGCGCCATCGTGCTCTACGCAGGATGCGGCGTCGAGCCGCACGGCCGATGGCTCGGCGTTCCGTAGTGTAGGCGATGGAGGCAAGGTGAGTGAAGCGCCCAAGGTAGGGGTCATCATGGGCAGCCGCAGCGATCTCGGCACCATGCAGCCCGCGGTCGACCTGCTCGGCGAGCTCGGCGTGCCGCACGAGGTGCGCATCGTCTCGGCGCACCGCACGCCCGACTGGATGTTCGAGTACGCCGAGCAAGCCGAGGGGCGAGGCCTCGAGGTGATCATCGCCGCCGCGGGAGGCGCGGCCCACCTGCCTGGCATGGTGGCTGCGAAGACCCTGCTGCCGGTGCTCGGTGTGCCGGTCGCGGCCACGGGCCTCGTCGGCGTCGACGCGCTGCTCTCGATCGTGCAGATGCCCAAGGGCGTGCCGGTCGGCACCCTGGCGATCGGCCAGCCCGGCGCGGCCAACGCGGCGCTCTTCGCGGCGCGCATCTGCGCGAACCGCGACCCCGCGCTGCGCGAGCGGCTGCGCGCCTGGCGCGACGCGAGGCGCGACGAGGTGCTCGCGCACCGCGAGGTGAGCGGAGGCGAGCAGGCATGAGCATCCCGCCCGGCTCGACCATCGGCATCCTCGGCGGAGGCCAGCTCGGCCGCATGACGGCCGTGGCCGCGCGCGAGCTCGGCTACCACCTGCGCGTGCTCGACCCCGACGCCTCCTGCGCGTCGCGCTTCGTCGTCGAGGAGCTCATCACCGCGGGCTTCGGTGACACGCTCGCCGCCGAGTGGCTCGCCCACAAGTGCGACGTCGTCACGCTCGAGATCGAGAAGGTCGCGCTCGCGAGCCTCGACGCCGCCGCCAAGCACGCGCCGGTGCGCCCCGGCCGCGGTGTGCTCGCCGTCGTGCAAGACCGCATCGTGCAGAAGACCTGGCTCGCCGGGCGCGGCTTCCCCACGGGGCCCTTCGCGGTCGCGCGCAGCGAGGCCGAGCTGGTGACGGCGCTCGAGGAGCTCGGCGACGACTGCTTCGTGAAGGCCGCCCATGGCGGCTACGACGGTCGCGGCCAGTACGAGACCGGCCAGGTGGCCGACGCGCCGAAAGCCTGGGCCGAGGTCGGCGGCCCGGCGGGTGTGGTCGTGGAGAAGGCGCTCCCCATCGACAAGGAGATCTCGGTGCTCGTCGCGAGGCGCCCGGGCGGCGAGCTCGCCGTGTACCGGCCCGCGCTCAACCACCACGAGGCCCGCATCCTCGCGTGGAGCGTGCTGCCCGCGCCGATCGAGCCCGCGATCGAGGCGCGCGCCCTCGAGCTCGGCCGCGCGATCGCGCTCGAGCTCGGCGTCGAGGGCCTGCTCGTCATCGAGATGTTCATCGTCGGCGGCGAGGTGCTCGTCAACGAGCTCGCGCCGAGGCCGCACAACAGCTTCCACACCACGATGGTCGGTGCCGCGACGAGCCAGTTCGAGCAGCACGTGCGGGCCATCTGCGATCTGCCGCTCGGCTCCACCCAGATCGTGCGCCCCGCCGCGATCGCGAACCTGCTCGGCGACCTATGGGTGGGCGAGCGCACCCCCGATTTCGATCGTGTGCTCGCCCTGCCCGGCGTGCGCCTGCACCTCTATGGCAAACGCGTCGCGCGCCCCGGCCGCAAGATGGGCCACCTCTCGGCCACCGCCGACTCGGCCGAGACCGCCATCGAGCTGGTGCAGCGCGCGACCGCGTTGCTCGAACGAGGCTGAGCGGCGCGACGTGCGGGTCGTCGGCTGGCGCCGCAGGGTCGCGCAGCTACATTGGCGGGCGACCTCAGGGAGGTCCGTGGAGGAAGCGGGTACCATGACGAAGCCGACCTACGACCAGTCGTTCTGGGAGAACCTCTGGTCGAGGACGATTCGGGATCACGCCGATACGGTCGCGCGTCGTCCGCCGAACGCACATCTCATTCGCGAGGCAGCCCAGCTCCAGCCTGGTCGCGCCTTGGACGCGGGCTGCGGACACGGAGCGGACGCGCTGTGGCTCGCCGCACACGGGTGGCAGGTGACGGCGGTCGACTTCTCCGCGAGCGCTCTGGCCCAGGGTCGATCGACGAGTGAAGCCATGGGTGCGCAGGTCTCCGAGCGCGTGACCTGGGTCGAGGGCGATCTCGCGAAATGGTCCGTGCCGCCGGCGCACTTCGACCTCGTGGTGTGCCTGTACGTACACGTCGCCGGATCCGTGCGGGAGATGGTGCAGAAGATGGCGAACGGCGTCGCGTTGGGGGGAACGCTGCTGATGGTGGGCCACCGCCCGATGGACCCGACGACCGGAGCCGCCACGGCAGCGGCGGGGCAGGTGCAAGTGTCGGTGGAGAGCGCCGTCGCCGCCCTCGAGCCGGGCCAGTGGGAGCTCCTGGTCGCGGAAGAGCGTACGCGGCCCACTGCCGGCAGCGGGGTCGACGCAGTGATACGTGCCCGACGGTTGCGCTGATGTAGATCCCACCCGCGCCGCCCGCGCCCAGCCGGCCTCGCTCGGCTACTGCGCGCGCAGCGCCAGCGTGCGCTCGGCGTCGGGGAATCGGATGCGCACGCGCGCGGGCTCCGCGCCGACGACGGTGCCCAGGCCGAACTTCGCGTGTTCCACGCGCTCGCCGACGACGTAGCGCTGCGAGGGATCGTAGGCACGCGGCGCGTGCGGCTCGCCCTCGCACACCTGCTCGGACGACTGGATCCACGCGAGCTGCAGCTCGCGTTCGACGATGGCGAGGATCTGCTCGGGCTTCGTGGGCTGCTCGAGCTCGATGCGCTCGGTCAGCGTGAGGCGGGGTGTGCCCGACGCGTCCGGGAACCGCCACGTGAGCACGCGGATCGCGAGCTGCTCGTTCTTGTGACCGATGCGCTCGAGCTCTTCGTCGAGCGCGTCGGTGTACTCGGAGAGCTCGCCCTCGTCGTCGTGGCGATCGATGCTGCGCGTCCACACCCGCTCGAAGCGCTTCTCGATGCGGTCGCGCTCGATGCGGGGCAGGAGCAGCGGGCCCACCTCGCGCTCCGGCTCGCTCGACCAGCGGAGCCCGGCCTCCGCCGAGAAGCGCTCGAACAAGGCCTCGGATCGGTGGGTATCGGGGAGCTCCGCCACCCACCGCGCCAGACACGCGGCGAGCGGCTCACCCGCGATCCCGTGCTTCGCGAGCGTGCGCAGCACAGGCTCGCGCGAGACCTTGCCCGCGTGGTCGATCACGCCCGCGAGGATCTCCCCCAGCGCTGCGCTCTTGGCGTGTCGGATGAGGTCGCCGCGCAGCGCGTGCACGAGCTTCTGACGGAGCGACCAGGGGAGCGCCTTCGTGTCGGACTTCATCGCGAGAGGTGCCTCAATCCGTGAGCCGCGACAGCCAGCCGAAGAAGCCCGGGACCTTCACGTCGTTGTTCGGGTAGATGTCGTCGATCCATTGCTTCGCGTGCTTCTCGGGCGTGGAGGCCTCGGTGCGGCGCTCCTCTTCGGGCATCGCGTGCCAATGCGCCATCGCGAGCGGCGTCACGCGGGTGTCGACCTTGTCGAAGCGCGGGTTGCCGCCCTCGCCCGGATCGCGCAGGATCACGAGCGCCTCGTAGAGCACCCAGTCCGGCCGCAATCCCTGGCCGACGCGCGCGAGCTCCGCGCTCAGCTCCTGCCAGCTCCGCCCCGAAGCGAAGTCGATGAGGTGCAGCGCCGCGCGCCGCGTGGCGGCTTTGCCCTGCTCGTGCTGGGCTTGGTTGCGCTCGAGCGCGGCGGTGACGGCCTCCTGCTGGTGCGCCATCGCCTGGATCTGCTCCGGCGTGGGCTCGACGCCCGAGAGGCGCATGCGCGCGATGCCTCGCTGCACGACCCATTGCGAGCTGAAGGCCGCGTCGCCCTGGATCATGAGCTCCCATTCGTCGATCCGGCCCGAGGTCGGGTACATCGCTCCGCCCTGCACGGGCACGCCATAGCGCCTGCAGATCTCCGCGAGCGAGGGCGCGAACATGCCCTCGCGCAAGATGGCCGCGTCGCGCTCCTCGGAGAGCATCGCGTATTGCTCGACCGAGAGGCCGCCGTGGCGGATTCCTCCCGCGTTGCCGACGACCACGGGCATGAAGCTCGGCGCGCCCTCGCGCGAGATCGCGCAGAAAGAGAAGCCTCCGTAGGGGGTGTCCATGAGCTCGCAGTAGGTGGCCGAGTAGTTGCCAGGCTCGAGGCGGATCGCATAACCGGCGGGCACGTTGCCGAGGCGCTCGGCGATCTCGGGAGGCGCGGGCAGCGCCACCCAGGGCGCGCGCTGGAGCTTCTGCGCGAGGCTCGCCGCCGGGTTCTGCGGGTCCTCGCCTGCGAGCGTCTGCCTGCCGGAGAGCCGCCCCCATTGCACGACGAGCGTGTTGGTGGGAAAGCGCAGGTTCGCCTGGTTGAACTTCTTCATCCACTCGGCGCGCGGCAGCCCCTCGGGCACGATCGGCGAGGGCTGGTGGCGATCCGAGTAGACGATCACCACGTGCTCCACCGCGCCGCTCGGCGCGCGCGCCACGGCGAGGTAGAGCACGTCGTTCTGGCTGTAGTAGGAGACGACCGGCGGGCCGCTGGGGTAGGCCTCCATCACGCCGATGCAATCGGTGTTGCGGCAGTAGACCTGCAGGTCGGCCATGCGATCGCAGACGAGCCGGTACACCTCCTCCTGGTGCTGCCAGAGGCTCTCCGACCACGCGCTCGGCATGTTGAGCGGGTTGTCCGCGCGGGTATCACGCGCGACGAGGTTCGGCGTGGAGGCGAGCGCGTGGGCGCGCAAGGCCTGGTAGTAGGCGCGCGCCTTCGCTTCGTCGATGAAGTAGCCGAAGGTCGGCCCGTGCGGCCCGGGCGGGAAGCCCTGCACGTGGCGGGCGAGCGGCCCCTGTCCACGCACCAGCCAGCGCCAGCCGAGATCGGCGCCGCTGTAGGCGTTCATCGTCGAGGCGTCGCCGGCGACGAACAGCCCCTCGGTCTCCATGTTCGCAGTCTTCGGATCGCTCGCGCTCACCTGCGCGCGCCCCGCGATCGGCCCCACCAGCTCCAGCCCAGGCATGTTCAGCCCTCCTGGGGCGGACGCTGCTCCCACGGGCCGAGAGAAGCAAGCGGCGCTCGCAGCGCGGCGCCCGCAGGGGCCGAGGCCTCAGCGCCAGGTCGCGTAGAGCTCGAGCTCGTCGTCTGGGCGGCCAGCGACCTGCTCCACTTCTCCGCCCACACCGCCGGCGATGTCGATGAGGCCGAGCGTGGCGCCGACGTGCAGCTCGCGGATGCGCTCGTCGAAGCCTCGGCAGCCCGTCCAGCGGGAGCGCATGCGGCCCACACCGCGCTCGAGCAGCGCCTGCTTGGGGCCGCGCACGTAGAGCCCGTACACGAGGGGCGCGATCGGCAGGATGCGCTCCGGCGAGGCGAACTGCAGCACCGGGCGGAAGATGCCGCGCCGATCCGAGATCACCGCCTCGCGCCCGAGCTCACGCGCGAGCTCCGGGCCGCCTCCCAGGACCGCGGTGATCGATCGCAGGAACTCGCGCACCCACGCAGCCGGGTACCAGCTCGCAGAGTGGAGCGCGCCGCGCCTGAGCGCCTCGCCCACCGGGCCCTCGCAGCCGTCGATGGCGCGGCGCACGGCGCCGGACCCCGCGCGCGCCCCGAGCGCCGTGAGGTTGCTCAGGAAGAGCTGCCCCTTGAACTCGCTCCTCGGCACGACCCCGAGGGCGCCGCCGACGACCCTCACGGGTGCGTCGTCGCTCGACTCTCCGAGCTGCTCTCCCTCGAACTGCATCACACGCCCCCAGGTCCTGGCCGACGCATCGCGCGCAGAGCCACCAGGTACAATCCCTCGTTCGGTACCGAACCGCAAGGGGCCCACCCGAAGAAGCACGGGCTCTCGCCTGCGCACGGCTGCGAACGCGGCCGAGCTCGGTGTGCCAACACTTGGAATTCAGAGCGGTGTGTACATCGTCGGGGCGTCGCAGCCGCCGAGCTCGAGCTCGAGATATTTCGTGTAGTCCGGATCGATCGCGTCGGTGAAGGAGCTCTGCGGCACACCCGCGAAGGTGTACTGCCCGCCGGTCTGTTCGTTGATCATCGAGAGGTGGAGGCGGAGCGTCGTGGGGTTGCCGAGTTCCGTGAGCGGGATGCGCGCCTCGATGAAGTCGCCCGTGCGGAAGATGTCGCCGGTGAGGTCGAAGCCCGACTCGATCCACGCATTCGTGTGCACCATCACGCTGCTGTAGTCATCGCCGCCGGACTTCGCGCGGAAGTGCCAGCTCGCCGCGAAGGGCAGCATCGGTGAGAGCACGCCCCCGCCGTAGGGCTGACCGACCATCGTGCCGCTCGACGCCGCCGCGGGCGTGCCGAGGTAGGCGAGCAGCCAGCGTGTGCCCGAGGTGTTGGCGACGTCGGGGCCCTTCATGCCGAAGTACACGTAGGCGGAGTCCCAGGCGATGTAGCCGGTGTAGCCCGTCGACGTCGACGCGAAGCTCTCGTCGGTCGTGGAGAAGTCGTTCACGCCGTCGATCGTGATCGTGTGCGAGTAGGGCGCGCAGCCACCCGCGCCGCCGCCTCCCGTCGAGCTCGACGAGCTCGTCGTCGTCGAGCTCGTCGTGGAGC
>ERZ761602.2338-NODE-2338-length-30107-cov-10.098529_pt1 | contig 30107 bp, 20 predicted proteins | sample MGYA00512165_ERZ761602 | MGnify/ENA primary metagenome ERZ761602 (study PRJEB28899, sample SAMN02445085) | bioreactor sludge metagenome | biome: EBPR sludge; isolation source: Thorneside wastewater treatment plant | place: Australia: Brisbane, Thorneside...
GCCCCGCTGTCCACGAACCCCCCGTCCACCGACAGCTCCCCCTTCCCGCAGTTGATGGCGACCTCCGAATCAAAGTTCTGCGGGTCACACGCCGTGATGAACCCCAATAACAAGAACCGCCGCGGGACCTGCTCCAGGTTCATCCCGGTCTTGAACAGCGCCTGCAGCTGCACCATGTCGAACAACATCCCCACCGTCTCCCGCCGCACCCCCAACCGCGCGATGTCCGCCATGAACCGCGCCCGCGCGATCGTCGGATGCCGTGAAAGCCGCCTGGCGTACGCATCGCAGGCGGCCTCGACCTTGTCCATGGGCAGCAGCTGCGCTGCCGTCGTGGCCCCGCCCTGGGCATCCCGCGCGACGAGGTAGTGCTGCACATACAGACACTTCCGCACCCGGAAGGCGCTCAACATGGAGAAGTACAGCTTGTTGAACCGGCGGATGTCCTCCCGCTTGATCTCCGGCTCCTGCGCGCACAGCAGCTCAATCAGCGCGTCGGGCATCAACGCCCGGTCGGCCATGCCTCCCCCCTGCTCCTGCGCGTAGCGGGTGCTGCCCAGGACGCGCAGGCCCAGGAAGAAGACCTCGCGCACATGGCTGTTCTCGGGCCTCAGCGCGAACCGGTAGACCTTGCCGATCTCCGCCTCGTTGACCCCCCGGGCGACGACGACGATCAGGCTGGTGGCGATGTTGAGCTCGCGCAGGTTGTCGAGCGCCTTGAGGCGCCGCTTCAACAGGCGCGCGCCCCGCAGCTTCATATGGGCGTCGTCGTCGAAGCCGTCGAATTGCAGGAAGACCTCGTCGACGCCGGCCTGCTTGAGGCTCTCGGCGTAGGCCCGGTCAGCCAGCTTGATGCCGTTGGTGTGCAGGGCGGCGATGTTGCCCGAGGCCTTGACCTGGCGGATCCAGTCGGTGAGGTCGGCCCGCAAGGTGGGCTCGGCGGCGAGCAGGTCGACCTTGATGCCGCGGCGCTCGGAGAGCAGGGTGCTGAGGCCGGAGAGGTCGAGGTCGGGCGTGTCCTCGGTGTTGGCCTTGGCGAGACAGATGGGGCAGTCGAGGTTGCAGCTCTCGGTGAGCCGCACCATGAAGTCGCGCTGGGGGTGCTCCTCGGCGTTGACCTGGAAGTAGAAGGTGTCGAGGTCGGCCCAGTAGTCGGGCGAGCGGGAGAGGAGCTCGACGGTGACGCCGTGCTCGGGGCAGAGCTTCTCCAGCCGGACCTCGGTCTCGGTGCGCAGCACCCGGGCGGGGACCTCATGCAGACAGGTGGAGCAGCGGCCCCGCGGCTGGCGGAGGACGGTCTGCTGGGGGGCCGGCGGGGCCTCGTCTACGGCGGCGCCGAGGCCGGCGAGCTGCTCGATCGCGGTGGGGAAGAGGCGGGTCTCCTCGAAGGCGGCGTGGGCCTCGATGGCGCCGAGGAAGGTCTCCAGGGCGGCGCTGCGCTGGGGCAGGCTGCGCCGCAAGGAGTCGGTCCACTGGCGGGTGGCCTTCCGCTCCAGGGGCAGCTCGTGCAGCATGGAGAGCCAGCCGCTCTCGTGCGGGATGCGCCCGGCGAAGACGGCGGCGAGGGCGGGGTAGACGACGGCCTCCTCGGCGCTGAGGTGGGCCTCGATCTCGCGGGCGAGGCCCTCCAGCTCCTGGCCCTCGGTGGCGAGCAGGCCGCTCAGGGCGAGGCGCAGGCGGGCGTGATCCTCGAGCGCGGTGGCGCAGAGCTCGGCGAGCTCTTCGGAGCGGGCCTGGGCGACGCGGGAGAGCTCGGGCTCGATCGCCGCGGCCCAGCGGGCGAGGGCCTGCGGGAAGAGGCGATCGTCCTCCAGCGCGGCGTGGCGGTCGAGATCGTCGAGCACCATCCGCAGCCGGGCCTCGGCGCTGCCGGCGAGGGCGGCGTTGTGGCGCAACACGGCCTCCAGCTCGCGGATCCGGCCGTGCTCGGCCTCCATCTGGCGGATGGGGCCCAGCAGCTCACAGCGGTGCGGATCGGCGCCCGAGTCGAGCGCGATGATGGCGGGGAAGAGGAGGGTCTCCTCGCGGTCGAGGTGGGCGAGGAGGAGGCTGTGCAGCTCGGCCCAGGGCCGGGCGATGACGGGCGCAGCGTGGGCGAGGCTGTGCTGGAGCAGCGGGAGCTCGTGCCGCAGCAGGGCGTGGTGGGTCTGGAGGATCTGCTGGACCAGCGAGCTGAGCGTCACGGCGAGCCTCCAAGGGCGTGGCGAAACCTATTCAATCGGGCAGTCTACTCCCATCGGTCAAACGGCCGATGCCGGGCTATGTTGTGCGCGCATACAAGGGAGAGATCATGCGCAACTACCCGATCCCCGTCATGATGGGCCTCAGCCTCTTCGCCACGGCGTGCAACGGCAAGGGCGATGACACCTCCGGAGACGGCGGAGCCAGCGATGGCGGCACCAGCGACGGCGGCGGCACCGGCGACGGCGGCGGCACCGGCGACGGCGGCGGCACCGGCGACGGCGGCGGTACGGGCGATGGCGGCACCACCGGCGACGGCGGCGGGACCGGCGACGGCGGCGGTACGGGCGATGGCGGCGGGGACGGTGGGACAGGGGACGGGGGCACCAGCGACGGGGGCACCAGCGACGGGGGCACCAGCGACGGGGGCACCAGCGACGACCTGATCGGCGCCTGGGGCCTGGACTCGATGACCTACGGCACCGGCAAGCACTCCTACACCGTGGACTACCCCTACTCCTATAGCTACGACGGCTACCACTACTTCGGCAGCGTCAACATGGACATCACCAGCCTGAAGGAGGGTACCTGGTCGACGCTGTACTCGATCACCTACCCCTCGGGCTATGTCTACAGCTACAGCTATGGTCCCTATCGGGTGGTCATCACCGAGCTGGGAACGGCCAGCTACAACATCAACCTTGTTCGGGCGATCAACATGACCTGCGCGCTGGCCAGCCGTCGGCTGACCTGTGCGGTGCGTGGCAAGCCGATGGAGCTGGAGTGGGAGCGCCTGGACTGAGCTTCCTCAGGCCGGACTGTCCTGGTCCTCGCGCAGGCGCTCCCTCGAGGGCGCTCCGAAACGCTGAACGAGTCGGGCCTGGGTCTCGTTCATCTGTGCGAGCAGGGCGGGCTTGAGCTCGTCGGCGTTGTGAACGACCCGGTAGATCTCGTCCATCAGGGCCGCGGCCTCGAGGTCCAGCCCGGGAGGGTCCTCGCCCTGGGTGACGGTCCGCAGCGTGGGCTCGACGGCGACCACGGCGGCCTCGAGATCGCCGCTGCCAAGCCACTCCAGGGTGGTCCGGATGGACTCCCGGGGCGTCTCCAGCAGGCGATCGTAGGTGGTCAGGTGGATCGGGTAGCGGCGGGTGCCGACATCGCGGACCAGCTCGTAGGTCTCGAACCACCACTCGGCCCAGGCGGGGACGCGGCCGCGGTGACGCAGGGCTCGCTCCCTGCGGGACTTCTCCTCGCTGTCGGGCTGGGTGGCGAACCAGGCGTCCTCCAGCGCGTTGAGGCGGTCGATCGACGGACCGTACTCGCGCCAGGGGCGCATGGTGGCGACGACCCGGTCGATGTAGGCGAAGTCGGTGCGCACAAGGCCAGGGATGAAGACCTTGACGACATGGCTGCGGGTCGTGCGCGGGTCCAGCCAGGCCCCGGTCTCGGGGTTGGGGTTGGTGCCGTAGAAGACGCCCTGGCGCAGCCGACTCTCGAAGAAGCCGCGCGGGTTGGCCTCCTTGATCGAGGACTCCCACACGCCGACGAAGGGTTCGCCGATGATCGGCAGCCCGGCGGCCTTGAGGATCTGCATCCACATCGAGGTGCCGGATCGCTTGGTGCCGGTGACGAGGATCATTGGGCCTCAGCGGAGGGCGGGTCTCCACCCTGGTAATCGGAAACAACGGGGGGGGCTGGGGCTGAGGGCAGGACGCCCCCCCTCCGCCTCGCTCCGCCCGGCACCTACCCCCGCAAGCGAGGGGAGGGAGAGAGCAAGTCAACCCTCCCCCCGATCGGCCTTCGGCCGCCCCACAACTCTCGCGTCCCCCCTGGCGCCGAGGCGCCAGGGAGCTGCGTCGTTTCATGGTCCCGTGGAGGCGCCTCGGCGCCATGGGGAACCAATGGAGGCGCTCGCCCACGATGGGCTCCTCGTTAGGGCCCGGCGCATGCAACGCGGTCCTCGCACCCAGCTCCTCCTCCGCCTCGGCTACGAGGGCAGCGCCTTCTTCGGGGTCAGCCCGCAGCCGGGACGGCCGACGGTGGCGCTGGCCTTGCAGCAGCGCGTCGAGGCCAGCTTCGGGATGCCGGCCCGCGCGCTGGTGGTGGCCTCGCGCACCGACGCCGGGGTCCACGCGGTCGAGAACCTGGCCACCTGCTGGTTCCCGGTGGAGCTGGATCCGGCCGAGCTTGCCCTGAAGACGGCCAGCCTGCGCGGCGAGCGCGGCGACGGGCTGCTGGACGTCGAGGCCGCCATCGTCCCTGCCTCGGTCTTCGCGCGAGGGCTCGGCAGCGGCAAGATCTACCGCTACCGGCTGGAGGGAGGCCACGACCCGGCGCTGATCGCCAGGCTGCGGGAGCTGGAGCTTCAGCGCCCTCGACCGCCGCTCCCGCCCGCGCTGGGACGGATCTGGCAGGTGGCGCCCGCGCTGGACCCGGCCCCGATGCGCCAGGCCGCGGCGCTGCTGCTGGGCGAGCAGGACTTCGAGGCCTTCACGATCAAGGCCCGCGGGCAGGCCGACGCCCGCCGTCGCCTGGACCGGATCGAGATCCACGAGCTGCAACGCGAGGGGCGTCCCCACCTGCTGATCGAGGTGCAGGCGCCGAGCTTCTTGCGCAAGATGGTGCGCATCGTGGTGGGCACGCTGGCCGAGGTGGGCGTCGGCATGCGGGACCCGGCGCAGATGCCGGCCCTGCTGGCCAGCCGGGATCGGCAGCAGACGGGCATCGCCGCCCTGGCCCGCGGGCTGGTCCTGCACGAGATCCTGAGCGAGCACAAGCCCTTCGTCGGTCGCTGGCGGGAGCCAGACGGGCTCCCCGAGCCCTGAGGGAGCCCAATGGCCCAGTTTCCGATTACGGGCCCTCGCCATGCTGATGCCGACGCTCGTGACGCTGACCCCGGTCGTGCTGGGGATCCTGCTGGCCCTGACCCCAGGGCTGCGCGCCGCCTCGACCGGCCCCTGGCACCGCATGATCCTCGCCCTGGCGACCGCGGTGGTGCTGGTCCTGATGCTGCCGCACGCCTTCTCCGAGCTGGGCTGGGCCGCCCTGGGGGTCTTCCTCCCAGCGCTGCTGGTGCCGGTCCTGGTCGAGCGCCTGGCGGGCCACCGGCACGGCCATGACGCGCATCATGAGCCGGCCATGGACGCCGACCTGGGGCTGGCGGGCTTGCTGCTGCACCAGGTCGTCGAGGGCGCGGAGATCGCGGCCCTGTCGGCCAGCAGCCCTGCCTGGGGGACGACGGCCCTGACCCTGGCCCTGCACACGGTCCCCCTGGTCGGCGCGGTCCTCCACAAGTGTGTCCTGCGCGGCGGCGCCCGGGCGGGCCTGGGCCGAGGGCTGGCCCTGCTGGTGGCCTCGGCGCTGGGGCTGGCGGTCGGCCACCTCGCGGGCGAGACCCTGGAAGGGCTCGAGCCCTGGGTCCTGGCCGCGGCGGGCGGCCTCGTCCTGCACACGATGTGGCATGGCTGGAGCGATCCTCCAGAGCACCCGCACGACCACGCCCAGGATGGGCCGACGTGAAGGACGGCTCGTCCTCGCCGGTCTCCCCGGCGCCGCCGACCTGGAGCCCCGACGGGCCCGACACGCCCGAGGCCTCGCCCGACTCGCCCCGCCCCTCGACCCCCGAAGAGCGCTTCCAGCTGCTGAGCCTGCTGGGCCGCGGGGGCATGGGGGAGGTCTGGCGGGCCCGCGACCTGGACCTGGGCCGGACGGTGGCGCTCAAGATCATGCGCGGCGAGCTGCCCCCCAGCCACCGGGCGCGCTTCCTGTACGAGGCGCGCACGACCGCCGGCCTGGACCACCCGGGCATCGTCGCCGTACACGAGGTGGGGCTGTTCTCGGACGGTCGGCCCTACTACGCGATGCGCGAGGTGCGCGGCACGACGCTGCGCGAGCACATCCGCCTGCTGCATGAACAATCGACCCCTGTGGCCTACCCCCCGCCGACCGAAGAGCTGAGCCTGCGGCGGCTGGTCGAGGCCTTCCTGCTGGTCTGCGAGGCGGTCGGCTACGCGCACGCCCGCGAGATCATCCACCGCGATCTGAAGCCCGAGAACATCATGCTCGGCCGCTTCGGGGCCGTCATGGTGGTCGACTGGGGCATGGTGCGGGTGGTCAGCGACAGCTCGCTCGAGATGGTCGCCGATCCGATGGAGATGCTGGGCCGGGCAGCGGGCAGCGCCACCCGCCAGGGGCAGGTGGCTGGCACGCCCGGCTACATGCCGCCCGAGCAGGCCCTGGGCGAGCTCGACCGCCTCTCGCCGGCCAGCGACGTCTACGCCCTGGGAGCCATCCTCGCCTGCATCCTCTGCGGGGTCGATCCCGGCGTCGACCAGGCCGACCCGGCCCTCCTGGGCCTGCCGAGGGTCCCGCCCGAGCTGCGCGAGCTGGTCCTGCTGGCGATGCAGCAGGAGATCGCCGCGCGCCCTCGCGACGCCCTGGCGCTCGGCGAGCAGGTGCGGTCCTGGCTGGACCGCAGCGCCGCCCTGGCCGAGGGCGAGGCCCGGCAGCAAGCGGTCGAGGACGCCTTCCTGGGCCTGCCGCTGGCCCTCCACGAGCGCTGCCAGGAGCAGATCCTCAGCCTGGTCGACGCCGACGGGGCCGCCATCGCCCGGCCCGCCGAGCAGCTCGACGCCGAGGCGGTGGAGCAGCTCGTCGCCGCCGGCATCCTCAGCCGCGACGGCGGCTTGCTGCGGCTGGCCGATCCGGCGGTCGAGCGCTGGCCGCGGCTGCGCGGTTGGCTGGCTGCGGACCGCGAGGGCCAGCGGCTGCGACACGAGCTCAGCGTGGCCAGCCGGGGCTGGCAGGACCGTCTTCGGGGCACGGCGGGCCTGTGGTCGACCGACCAGCTCGCCCGGGTGCGGGCCTGGCGCGAGGTGCGGCGGCCCTGGCTGGCGCCGATCGCCCTGGAGTTCCTGGAGGCGGGAGAGGCCCGCGCTCGCCGTCGCCGCTTCCAGGCGCGGCTCCTCGGCATGGGGACGGTGTTGACGCTGCTGCTGCTGGTCCTGGGCTCGGTCTACCTCTGGAAGGAGGCGCAGAGCGCCTCGGTCGACACCCGCCTCGCCCGCAAGGAGGCGATGGAGCGCAGCCTGCGGGACGAGGCGGCGCGGGCCCGCCTGCAGGGGCGGGAGCACGTCGCCCTGGCGCTGGAGGCCGCCTGGGCAGACAGCAGCGGGCAGACCAGCCTCCTCAGCGAGGAGACCGCGGCGCGCCTGGGGCCGCTCTGGCTGACCCCGACCGAGCCCGGCAGCCGGGTCTCCTGGAGCAGCGACGGGAGCCGCCTGGCCGTCCTCGGTCCCAGCGGTGCGCTGGTCGTGATCGACCCGACCTCGCGCTCGGCCTGGCGCAGGGACGGGGTCCGCGAGCTGGCCTGGAGCCCCAGCGAGGCCCGGCTGGCGATGCTCGACGACGAGGGCCGGGTCTCCTTCGATCCGCCCATCGCGACGGAGTCCAAGGGCCGCTGGCCCGGGGCGACCCTCGCCTGGCCCGAGCAGCTCCTCCTGCGCACGCCCGAGGCGCTGAGCTGGTTCTCGCCCGAGACCGGCCAGGTCCTCACCCGGCCGCTGATCGCACCGCCCGATGAGCGCCTCGCGGTGGGAGGCCAGCACCGCTGGTGGGAGGAGCGTGGGGCCATCCGGGTGGCCGCCCTTGCGGAAGAGAGCGAGCTGCGCCTGCGGACCCGTGGCACCTGGACCGTCTTCGGCTTCCTGCCCGACCTGGAGCGGCTGTGGCTGGGGGACAAGGTGGGCGCGGTGCGCGTCTTCGACCGAGCCGGCGAGCTGGTGGCGGAGGTCTCGGGGCGAGGATCGGATGTGACGGTGGCCTCGCCCTCGCCCAGCGGGGACGCCCTGGCGGTGGGAGGCCTGGACTCGGTGGTGCGCATCATCTCGCTGCAGGATGGTGAGCCGCTGCAGACCTTCCAGGAGCACGACCGACCGGTGCGGGCGATCGCCTGGCACCCCGACGGCTCGCTGCTGGCCACCGGCGGCGTCGACGACGAGGTGATCCTGTGGGAGGCCGAGGGGCCCCGCTCCCTGGCCACGCTGGGCGGCCTGGAGAGCTCCGTGCTGGACATCGCCTTCTCTCCCCAGGGCCAGGACATCGCCATCCTGACCGAGCGCGAGCTGATGCTCTGGGCTCCCGCCCGCCTGCCCGAGGCCTCGCTTCCCGCCTGCCCCAGCCGCCGCGCCTCGCTGACCCCCGATCAGCGGCTGCTGCTCTTGGAGGGCACCGAGTCGAGCTGCGTGACCGACCTGTTGACCGGGCAGAGCCGCGCCTTCCCCCTGGTCAAGGGCCTGGAGCTGGAGGCCGGCGGGGAGCTGATCGGCGTGCTGGACGGGGCGCTGGTGACGGTGGACCTCGAGCAGGGGGCCATCCCCAGAGAGGCGATGGAAGGCCTGCCTCCGGGTCGGCTGGCCGCGCTCTTCGCTCCGCCGGACGGTCCGGTGGTCGCGGTCGACGAGCTGGGCACGCTCAGCGGCACGGGCCCCGACGGGGGCTGGGCGCTCAACCTGGGCGACTGGGCGGGCGCGCTTCAGCACCGCACGCAGGAGCGCTACGCGACGGCGATCGATCCGCGCGGAGACCTGTACGCCGTCGACCTGACCGGCGGCCGGATCGCCGCTCGGGTCGACGAGGGCATGGTCAGCCGCCTGCACCAGGGCTGGATCATCGAGGGCGACTCCCTGCTGGTGGGCGACCACCTGGGCCGGATCCGGCAGTGGCGGCTTGACGTCGATCGCCCCTCCGAGCTGCTGCACACCTTGCCGAGCCCCGTGGCGATCAGCGCGCTGACCCGGCACCAGGGCCGGCTGGCCGTCGGGGACGCCGCTGGCTCGGTCCACCTCGTCGAGCCCGATGGGGCCATCTCCAGCCTGCGCCTGCCAGGCAACTCCATCGCCACCTCCCTGAGCCTCTCCCCCGACGGGACCCGCCTGCTGGTGGGCATGAACCAGGCCGCGCTGGCCGTCTACGACCTCGACAGCGGGCGGCCCTTGAGGGTCGTGGATCGCGGCCGCCGAGGGCTGCTGCACACCCTGGGCTGGTACGACGACCACCATGTGCTGGGGATCGGTCCCGAGGACGCCTGGATCTGGAAGCTGCCGGACACGCCCCCCGCGCCGCTCTCGCTGACCAACCTGCGGGTCTGTCGCCGCACCCAGCAGGTCGTGGTCGTGCCTCACCCGGAAGACAGCCCCTGGGCGCCCGAGGCCCTCTGCAAGCCCCTCCCGGCCCCCCTCGGCGGATGAGGCCAGCGGGGGCCTGGCCTGGCGGCGTGCGCCTAGATGCTGGTCTCACCCCGGTCCTCGGCGACCTCGGCGTCGATGCCCAGGTCGTCGCGGATGCGCAGCCGCAGCGTATCGGAGGCCTCGGGCTCGCCATGGACCAGCCAGACCTTCGCGGGCGGCTGCTCGGCGCTCTTCAGCCAGGCGAGCAGCTCGTCGGCGTCGGCGTGGGCGGAGAGCACGTCGAGCTTGACGACCTCGGCCCGCACGGCGATGTAGCGGCCATGGACCTTGACCTGGTCGGCGCCGCTGGCGAGATGGGCGCCGCGGGTGCCGGCGGCCTGGTAGCCGGGCAGCAGGATGGTGTTGCGGGCGTCGCCGGCCCATGCGGCGAGGTGGTGGACCACCCGACCGCCGGTCAACATGCCGCTGGCCGAGATGACGATCATCGGCTCCTGCTTCTGGTTGAGGGCCTTGGACTCCTCGACCGAGCGCACGAAGCGGGCGCTGCGGAAGAGGTCGTGGCACTCGTCGAGGCTGAGGCGGTGCCAGGGCACGTGGTCGTCGTAGAGGTGGGTGACGGCGTCGGCCATCGGGCTGTTGAGGTAGACCGGCACCTCGGGGATCCGACCCTGCTGGCGGAGCTGGTGGACGGCCCACATCACGGCCTGGGCCCGGCCGACCGCGAAGGCGGCGACCAGCACGAGGCCGCCGCGATCGACGGTGCGGCGGATGATCTCGGCGAGGCTCTCCAGGGGGTCCTGGGGGCCGTGGCGGCGGTCTCCGTAGGTGCTCTCCATGACGATGGTGTCGGCGCCCGGATTGCGGCCAGGGCCAGGGATCAACAGGTCGTGCTCACGCCCGAGGTCGCCGCTGAAGAGCACGCTGCGCCCCTTGAGCTCCAGGCGGACGCTGCACGCGCCCAGGATGTGGCCGGCGGGGATCAGCCTGCCCTGCACCGGGCCCACCTCGAAGGTCGTCCCGCGGACCGCCTGCAGGCGCCGGATGGCGCGCTCGGCGTCCTCGACCGTGTACAGCGGCTTGGGCGGGTCGTGCTTGCTGAAGCCCTTCCGGCGCGCGTAGTGGGCGTCCTCCTCCTGCAGGAAGCCCGCGTCCCGCAGCAGGATCGCGGCCAGGTCCGCCGTCGGCGCGCTGCAGTGGATGCGCCCCCGAAAGCCGTCGCGGACCAGCGCCGGCAGGTAGCCGGAGTGGTCGAGGTGGGCGTGGGTCAGGACCACCTCGTCAATCGAGCCGGGATCGACCGGGAAGGGCCTCCAGTTGCGGAGCCGCAGCTGCTTGAGGCCCTGGAACATGCCGCAGTCGATCAGGATCCTCTTGCCGCCTGCATCGAGCAGGAAGCGTGACCCCGTCACCGTACCCGCCGCACCGAGGAACTGGAGGTTCATGACCGCTCCTGGGAAGAGCGCTCCGTAACCCTCCCGCCCCCCGCACGGTGCAACTAGTTAGTGCCAGGCACTATCTAGTCTTACTGGCCGGGGTCGACCCCGGTGGCCTGCCGCCAGGCGACGACGGCGCGGTTGTAGGACCAGATCACGTCGATACGGGCGCGCTCGGCCTGGGCGGCGCGGGCCTGGGCGTCGACGACCTCGAAGGAGGAGCCGACGCCGGCCTGGAAGCGCTCCTCGGCCTGCCGGACCTCGTCGACGGAGAGCTCGGCGGCGGCGGCGGCGATCGCCAGGGCGGCGCCGCGGTCGACCAGCGCGGCGTGCAGGCTGCGCAGGGTTGCGGCGGTGTCGGCGCGGGCGGCGTCCAGGTCGGCGCGGGCGGCCTGGATGCCGGCGTCGGCTTCGGAGAGCTCGGCGCCCAGGCGGCCCCCCAGCCAGAGGGGCACGCTGGCGGCGAGGCCCCCGGAGACGTAGGGCGTGCGGGTGGCGGAGCTGAGCACCGTGCCGGCCTCGGCCCAGCCGTCGACGGTGGGGATCCGCTCGGCGCCGATGGCCCCCCGCTCACGCTCCGCGGCCGCCAGGCGGGCCCGGGCGAGGAGGACGGTGGGGGTCTGCGCCTCCAGCGCGAGGGCCTCGGCCTCGGCGAGGGTGGGCAGCTCCTCGACGGCGAGCAGCGGCGCGGCCTCGGGGACCTCCAGGGCGGCGGCCTCGACCAGCAGGGCGGCGGCGAGGGCGTTGCGGGCGGTCGAGACGGCGGTGCGGGCCTCGCGCAGGCTGAGGTCGTCGCGCAGCAGGGCCACTTCGGCCCGGGTGCGATCGATGCGCAGGCCCAGGCCGGTGCGGCTGCGGGCCTCGGCCAGGTCGAGGAAGCGGCGGCTGCGCTCCACCGTGGCCGTGGCGGAGGCGAGGCTGCCCTGGGCGCGCTGGAGGTCCAGCCAGCGGCTGGCGACCTCGGCCAGGATCGTGAGGCGGGTCGAGGACCAGTCGGCCTCCTCGGCCTGGTAGCGGGCGCGAGAGGCGCCGATGCCGCTCCAGGTGCTGAGGTCGAACAGGGGCACATCGAGCCGGGCGGCGGTGGTGCCGAAGCTGCTGAGCGCGCCCTCGCTCCCCAGGCTGGGGCGCTCGACGCCGACCTGGACCGTGGCCGAGCCGGTCAGCTGCGGCAGGGCCCCGGCGCGGGCCTGGTCGACCAGGGCTGCGGCCCCCTGCAGCCGGGCGCGGGCGGCCACCAGGGCCGGCATGCGCTCGTCGGCCTGGCGCAGGGCCTCGCCCAGGCTGAGCTCGGCCGCCTGGGCCCCTCCGCCGAGTCCCGCCGCGAGCAGGAGCGTGAGGAGCCCGGCGGCTGCCTTGCCCCCGCCCCCGCCCGAGCCCTCGCCCTCGCCCTTGCCCTTGCCCGTGCCGTGCAGCAGGCTCCAGGCCACCGGCACGACGTAGAGGGTCAGCGCCGTCGAGAGCAGCACGCCGGACACGACCACGACGCCCAGGGGCGCCCGCGAGCTGCCCGACCAGCCGATGGCGATGGGGATGGCCCCGCCGACGGTGGCGATGGAGGTCATCAAGATGGGCCGGAAGCGCAGGCGGGTCGCCTCGACCGCGGCCTCCTGGACGCTGCGCCCCTGCACCAGCAGCTGGCGGGCGTACTCGACGATCAGGATCCCATTCTTGGTCACCAGGCCAATCAACAGGATGAAGCCGACCTGGGCGAAGAAGCTCAGGCTCAGCTCCAGCACCCACAAGCCGGCGACGGCCCCGACCAGGGCGAAGGGGACGGTCAGCAAGACGGCGAGGGGATCGCGGAAGCTGTCGAACTGCGCGGCCAGGGTCATGAAGACCAGGACCAGGGCGAGGGCGAAGATGCCCAGGCCCGAGCTCTGGGCGTCCACGAAGTCGCGCGACTCGCCGGCGAGGGCGATGGCGAAGCCCTCTCCCAGCTGCGCCCGCACCACGGGGAGGGCGCGTTCGAGCCCCTCGCCCAGGGTGATGCCCTCGAGCGAGGCCGAGACGGTGGCCGAGGGGGCGCGCTGGTAGCGGTAGCGCGCGTTGGTGGTGGACTGCTCCTGGAAGCTGAGGAGCTGGTCGAGGGGCACCATGCTGCCGTCCGCGGCCCGCAGGCGCAGGGCGCTGACCTCGTCGGGCGTGTCCCGGCCCTCGGGCGCCAGCCCCAGCAGCACATCGTACTGGCGAGAGCCGCGCGGGAAGTCCGAGACGTCCAGGCCAGAGGAGGCGATCTGCAATCCTCGGGCGAGCTGTCGGGTGGTGATGCCCGCCGCCGCCGCCCGCTCGCGATCGACGCGGACCTGCAGCTCAGGGCGGTTGATCTTCAGGTCCTCGTTGACCGCCACCAGGCCGGGCACCTGGCGCAGGGCCCCGACGACGGCCGGCAGGGCCTCGCGCAGCGCCTCGAAGTCCGGGTTCATCAGGACGATCTGCAGGGGCGGGTTGAAGGACCGGCCCACCGTCGGGAACTGGATGGGGATGGCCATGAAGCCGGTCTGCGAGCCCAGCGCCTGCCGGACGGCGTCGACGATCTGCTGCTGGCTGCGCTCCCGCTCGGCGGCCGGCTTCAGCGGGAAGACGAAGGTGCCGGTGTTGCCCGCCGCGATGGCGTTGCCCGGCGCGCTGGCGACGCGGCTGAGCATCACGGTGCGCTCGGGGACCAGGTCCATCAGCACCGGCTCCATCTCCCGCATCCGCTGGTCCAGGTAGGGGAAGGCGGTGCCCTCGGGCGCGACCGTGCGCACGAAGAAGACGTTGCGGTCCTCGATCGGGAAGAATTCCTGCGGGATGCTGCGGAAGCCCAGCCAGCCGATCGCGCTGGCCAGCAGCAGGACCGGCACCACCGTCCAGCGGCGCCGCATGACCCCGTCCAAGGTGGCGCCGAAGGCGTACTCCAGGCGAGCGAAGAGGCGGTCGCCGGTCGTGTGGCTGTGCAGCTCCTGCGTGGGCTTGAGGATCCAGGCGCAGAGCATCGGGGTGAGGGTCAGGGCGACGAAGGCCGAGAGCATCACCGAGGCCGCCACCGTGGTGCCGAACTCCAGGAAGAGGCGCCCGGTGGTGCCGCCGGTGAAGATGACCGGCAGGAAGACCACCACCAGCGAGATGGTGGTGGCGATGATGGCGAACTGCGCCTGCCGGGTGCCGGAGATGGCGGCGTCGTGGGGGCTCTCGCCCAGCTGGATCCGCCGGTGGACGTTCTCCAGCACGACGATGGCGTCGTCGACGACGAGGCCGATGGCCAGCACCAGCCCGAACAGGGTGAAGACGTTGACCGAGAAGCCCAGCAGCCAGTGGACGAAGAAGGTGCCGACGATCGAGACGGGGATGGCCAGCAGGGGGACCAGGGTGCTGCGCAGATCCCGCAGGAAGGCGAAGATGACCACCGCCACCAGCCCGAAGGCGACCAGCAGGGTGAGCTGCACGTCGTGGATCGAGCGCCGCACCGGCTCGGCGCGGTCGTACTGGACCTCGACCTTCATCCCGGTGGGCAGGGCCGCCTGGATCTCGGGGAGGCGGGAGCGCACATCGTCGGAGAGCTCGATGATGTTGGCGCTGGCCAGCGGCGCGACCGAGAGGGTGATGGCGGGCACGCCGTCGGCGCGGGCGGACTGGCGCTCGTTGGCCGAGCCCAGGCGCACCGAGGCGACGTCGCCCAGGCGGACCACGCCCCCGCCGGCGTCGGAGATCACCAGCTCGCGGAACTCCTCGGGGGTGCGCATGGCCGCGTCCAAGCGCAGGTTGATGTCCATGGCCTGGCCCTCGACCCGCCCGGCCGGGAGCTGGACGTTCTGGGCCTGCAGCGCCGCCTCGACGTCCAGCGGCGACAGCCCCCGCGCGGCCATCGCGGCGGGGTCGAGCTCGACCCGCATGGCGAAGCGCTGCTCGCCGTTGATGTCCACGCCTCCGACGCCGATCGCGTTCTGGAGCCGCTCGCGGACGATGGTGTCGGCGACCTCGGTCAGGCTGAGCATGTCCATGCCCTCGCCCACCAGCCGCAGGAAGAGCACCGGTTGGGCCGAGGCCTCGGCCTTGACGACGACCGGCTCCAGCACATCGGGGGGCAGGCGACGGCGGGCCCGGCTGACCCGGGAGCGCACGTCGTTGGCGGCCGCCTCCAGGTCGCGCCCGACCTCGAACTCGACGGTGATGCTGCTCTGCTGGTCGACGCTCTGGCTGGTCAGGGTGCGGATGCCCTCGACGCCGTTGATCTCGCGCTCCAGCGCCTCGGTGACCTGGCCCTCGACCAGGGCCGGGTCGGCGCCGGGCCAGGTGGTCGAGACGGTGACGACGGGCTGCTGCACATCGGGGGTCTCGCGCACTGGCAGGCGAGGGTAGGCCACCAGGCCGAAGATGATGACGACCAGCGAGAGCACCAGGGCCATCACCGGGCGCTCGACGAACAGGCGCGGGCCCATCAGCGGGGCCCGGCTTCGGCGGCGGGCGCGTCCGCCGGGGGCGCCTCGCGGACCGCTCCGCCGGGCCGCAGCCGGACGAAGCCCTCCAGGATCAGGCGGTCACCGACCGCGAGGCCCGACTCGATCTGCACCTCGGCCGGGGCGCGGTCGCCGATGACCACCGTGCGCGGCTCGGCCTTGTCGCCCTCGCCGACGACCCAGGCGCTGGCCCCGGTGGCCCCCTGGATGACCGCGTAGGCGGGCACGACGATGGCGCCTTCCTGACGGCCGACCTCGATCCGGACGGCGGCCGAGCTGCCGGGGCGCAGGCGCTGGTCGGGGTTCTCGACCTCGACGCGCACATCGACAGTGCGCGAGCCGCTGCGGGCGCGGGGGGAGACGTAGCTGACCCGGCCGGGGATCTCGGTGTCGAAGAGGGCGCTGGCCGAGACCATCGCGGTCTGCCCGGCCTGGACCCGGCCGGCGTCGTCCTCGGAGACCGAGACGTCGACGACCAGCACCTCCAGCCGATCGATCCGGGTCAGGACCCGCGAGGGGTCCACCGTCGCGCCCACGGCGAGGTCGCGGCGACCGACCACGCCGTCGAAGGGGGCCACGATGCGGGTGCGGCGGACCGCCTCGCGGGCCCGAGCGACCTGGGCCGCGGCCAGGTCCCGCTCCGCCTGGCCCTGGTCCACCTCGGCCTGGGCGGCGTTGTCGGACTCCCGCAGGGCCTTCAGCCGGCCCAGGGTCAGCTCCGCCAGGCTCAGCCGCGCCTCGGCCTCGGCCAGCTGCGCCCGGGCGTCGGCGTCGCGGAGCTTGACCAGCAGCTGCCCCTCCTTCACGGTGGCCCCGTCGCTGAAGTGCAGCTCGGCGATGACCCCGCTGGTCTCGGGGCGCAGCTCGACCGAGTCGCGCACCTCGACCACGCCGGTCGCGGTGATCGCCTCCTCCCAGGCGCGGGCCACGATCGTCTGCGTACGGACCACCGTGGCGGGCGGGCCCCCGGCGGCGGGAGCGGGAGCGGTGGGCGAGCCCTCGCCGCAGGCGAGGAGCAGGGTCAACAACCACATGAGCACTCCTATTGGACCTCGGGTAATAACGGTCCGCTGAGCGCAGGCGAGCCGGTTCAGCGGCCCTTGAGCTCTTGCTGCATCCGAAAGGCCGCCGCCCGGCCGCTGCTGAGCGCGCCGACGATGCCGTGGCCCGACCGGGTGTTGGCCCCGGCCATGAACAGGCCCGGGATCGGCCCGCGGTAGCCGGGGCGGCCCTTCATGAACTGGTCCGGCGTGGCCGCGAGGCCGTAGCCGGTGCCGTCGGTCGCCCGGGTGAAGCGGGTGTGGGTGACCGGGGTGGCGCTCTCGCGGAAGACGACCCGCTCCTTGCAGCCGGGGAACTGGGCCTCCAGCCGGTCCAGCAGGGCGTCCTCGACCCGCTGCTTGTGGGCGAGGTACTCGGCGTTGTCCCGGTAGGCGCCGCTGAAGACCTGCTCCTGGCTGACCCCCCAGGCCTCGGCCCGGCCCGGCGAAAGGCACATCACCTCGACGCCCATGACGCCCTCGGGCGTGTGGCCGTGGGTGTCGGGGTCCTTCAGGCTGGCGCTGGTGATGTAGACGGCGCGCGGATCGAGCTTGCCCTTGGCGATGTCGCTGTAGATCTCCTCGCCGTCCAGGCTGTCGAAGCACCAGTAGTTGCGGGGCCCCATGCCCAGCTTGGCCAGGTCGCCCTTGATGCCGAAGCAGGAGAGGAAGATGGCCCCGCCCATCTGGAAGTTCTGGGCCCGCTTCCACTGCTCGGGCGGCAGGTGCTTCTCGGGCAGCAGCTCCAGCAGCGTGCGCCGGATGTCGGCGTTGCTGAGGACCTGCTGGGAGAGGACCTTCTGCGACTCCTGGCGCATGCCGCGGACCTGGACGCCGCAGGCCTTGCCGTCGAGGACCAGGATCTTCTCGACCGTGCGGCGCAGGCAAATCACCCCGCCGTGGGTCTCGATCACCTCGCAGAGGCGGTCGGCGATGACCTGGCCGCCGCCCTTGGGGTACCAGGCGCCCTTGAAGTAGTGGTTGGCGAGGCCCATGTGCAGCATGGCGCTGACCCGGCTGGCGGGCAGCCCGTAGTCGCCGCTCTGGCCGAGGATGACGGCGCGCAGGGCCGGGTCCTGCGTACAGTCGTCCAGCACCTGGGCCATGGTGGCGTTCTGGTAGCGGGGGACGAGGCGGGCCTTGGTGGCGGCAGTCCAGAGCAGGCCGGCAGTAGCGCTGAGCCCGCGGCGCTCGCGGTTGATCTCGGCGCCGAGGACGTCGACCTCCTTCAGCAGGCGGACGTAACGGTCGATGCCCTTGACCTCGGCCGGAAAGAACTCGACCAGGCGGTCGCGGTAGGCGTCGTGCCCGGCGGTGATGGGGAAGGTCAGGCCGGGCAGGACGATGGTGTCGAAGCCGTCCATATCCATCGGCAGGAACTCGACCTGGACCCCGGCCTGCTCCAGCAGCATCGGCAGCCGACCGCCGGGCTGGCAGTCGCCAACGTAGTGCAGGCCGATGTCGAACTGGTAATGATCGCCCTTGCTGACCCGGTGGTACATCGTGGCGCAGCCGCCGGCGACGTAGTGCTGATCGAAGATCGCCACCTTGTGGCCCTGCTTGGCAAGCAGGGCCCCGGCCATCAGCCCGCCCAGCCCGGCGCCGATGATCGTCACATCGGCGCGGTCGGGGACCGGCGTCTTGACCCGGTCCGAGGTGCGGGCGGTGGGCAGGTCGAGCGTGCTCACGCGCGCTCCCAGCGCTTCCAGCGCTCGTCGGGGGCGACGTCGCCGAAGAGGGGGTGGTCGTCCAGGGCGGCGCGGCGGCGGCAGTGCACCAGCCAGAGCCCGTACTCGGCGGGCTCCTCGGCGATCCAGGCGGCCTCCTGGCGCAGGACCTCGTGGGCCAGCTCCCGCCAGTCCTTGCCGGGGAAGAGGGGCTCGCCCACCCGGCAGACGGCCGGCCCCTGGCGAGGCGTGTGGCAGAAGGCCGGGACGATCGGCGCTCCGCGGCTGACCGCGAGCCGGTAGGGCCCCGAGCTGAGCACCGCCTTGCGGCCCAGGAAGTCGTGGACGAAGAACTTCTGGGAGGCCCGGCCGTCGAAGGCGATGCCGACCAGCTCGTTGTCGGCGAGGCGGCGGTAGAGCTCCCGCGTCGGCTGGTCCATCGTCAGGAAGGTGCAGGGCACCTTGTCCTCGTTCTCCTCGCGCACCTTGCGGACCCGCTCGCGCACGGGGTTGCTGGCCATCAGGGCCGGGTTCAGGGCGGCGATCTCGGGCGGGGGCAGGCCGCGGGCGGCGAACTGTACATATCGATAGCCGCGGTGGGCCAGCCAGGCCAGCATCAGCATCACCGCGCCGGCGTGCGGGTAGGTGTAGATCGCACCCTTGCCGCCCTCCAGGGCTCTGTCCAGGTTGGCCCGCCCCTCGAAGCGGATGTAGGTCTCGACCGTCTCGGCGTCGACCTTGCCCAGCAGCAGCTCTTCGAGGTGGACCCTCCAGCCGCGGCGGTAGGCGTCGGCGACCAGCCCTTTGTACTCGGCGGCGGTGTAGCGCTCGCCGAAGCAGCGCCGCAGCTCGTCCTCCATCAGGACACGCCCGCCGCGGGCCGTCAGGTGGTGGAGGTGCCAGGCGGCGCCGAGCGCCTTGACCCGGGCCGGCCGGTGCGGGTCGAGGGCGTCGCGCAGCGGGCCCCAGAAGGCCCAGCGGGCGAGGTCGGCGGGGGTGACCGGGGCCCGGGGAGCGGAGTCGGGGGAGTCAGCCATGTGCGATTGCCAGACGAGGGGTTGTGAGCTCAGCCACGGCGCGGGCGACCTCGATCCGGACCATATGCTTGCGCCAGGTGCTGCTCCAGGAGTGGGTCGAGAGGGGGTTGCTGGCCTTCCAGGCGGCCTGGGCGAGGTCGCCGAGCTGCTCGACGCGGACAGAGACGGGGGCCGGCCCCAGCGCGCTGATCACCGCGCTTCCGCCGTCGCCCTGGCGGCGCACCGCCACCAGCAGCATGCCGTAGTCGATCGCCCCGCGGGGGCGGACCTTGCGGTGCAGGACCACCGCCCCGGGGGGAGGCAGGATCACCGCGCGGAGCAGCTCGTCGCGCTCGATCCGGGGGCCGTCCCGCCCGTCGGCGGAGAACAGCTCGGATAGCGCGAGGCGGCGGCTGCCGCGGCGGCTGAGCAGCTCCAGCTCAGCCTCGTAGAGCATCAGGGAGGGCACGGTGTCGCTGCTCTGGGCGGCGTAGCAGCCGGTCCCCCGAGGGGCGACATGGCAGACGCTGCCCTCGGCCTTGAGGCAGCCGCCGATGCTGGCCCGCCAGCCCGCCGGCTGGTTGTAGTACAAGCAGCGGGTGTCCAGCATGACGTTGCCGCCCAGGGTGCCCATGGCCTGGATGGTGCGGGTCGCCACCGTCGCGCAAGCCGAGGCCAGGGCCGGCCAGCCCGCCCGGACCCGCGCGTCCTGGCGCACGCCCAGCAGGGTGGCCATCGCGCCGATGCGCAGGCCGCCGTCCTCGGTCGGCTCGATCCGGGCCAGCTCGGGCACCCGGCTGAGGCTGAGCAGGGTCGCCGGCTTGAAGAGGCGGTGCTTCATGCTGGGCAGCAGATCCGTCCCGCCGGCCAGCAGGCGCACGCCCGGCTGGCCCAGGGGGGCGAGGACGTCGTCCAGGCGATCGGGCGCCAGCAACGAGAACGAGGGCAGGGGCAGCATCAGGTGGCCTCGCGGGCGCGCTGGAGATCCCGCTGGCGCAGGGCGCGCAGGACCTTCTCGGGGGTGAAGGGGGGGTGGGTCAACCAGATCCCGCTGGCGTGGAAGATGGCGTTGGCGATGGCCGGCACCGTCGAGAGCTGGGGGCCCTCGCCGCACTCCTTGGCGCCGAAGGGGCCCTCGGGATCGTGCGACTCGACCAGGATCGCGTGGATCTCCGGCGTGTCATAGACGGTGGGGATCCGGTATTCCAGGATGCTGGGGGTGGTCATCACTCCGTCGCGGTAGCGCTGCTCCTCCAGCATCGCCTCGCCCACGCCCATGTAGACGCAGCCCTCGATCTGGCCCATGGCGATCTCGGGGTGCAGCACCCGGCCCAGATCGTGGGCCGCCCAGATGTCGTGAACGGTGACGATGCCGGTCTCTTCGTCGACGGTGACCTCGGCGACCTGGGCCGTGAAGCTGTAGGCGGGCGAGGGGCCGACGCTCTGGCGGCGGAAGCGGCTGCCGATCTTGGGAGGCCGGTAGCTGCCGGTGGCGCCCAGCGTGCCGAAGCGGCTCTCGGCCAGCTCGATCACATCGGTCCACTTCAGGGCCTGGTCGCCGGCGCTGTACTGCCCGTCGCAGCAGAGCACATCCTCGGGCTGGACCCCGAACTTGTCGGCGACGGCGGTCACCAGCCGGCTGCGCATCGTCTCGGCGGCGTGCAGGGCGGCGTTGCCGGCCATGAAGGTCACCCGGGAACTGTACGAGCCCAGGTCGACCGGACACAGATCGCTGTCGGCCTCGATCACCGTGATCATCTCGGGCTGGATGCCCAGGCGCTCGGCGACGACGCAGGCGACCATGTGGTTGCTGCCCTGGCCGCAGTCGGCGGTGCCGGTGAAGGCGGTCACCCGGCCGGAGCGGTCGATCTTGAGCTGGATCCCGCTGTGCGGGGTGTCCGTCTGGTAGATCGGGTGCAGGGCGCCGCACATATAGGCGCTGGCGGCGAGGCCGATGCCCCGCTTGAAGGGCCCGCTATCTTGGAGGCCGACCTTCTCGTCGTAGCCGCTGGCCTCGCGCACCTGGGCCAGGCAGTCGGGCAGGCCCATGCTGGTGATGCGCAGGCCGTTGACGGTGATCGAGTCCGGCGGGAAGAGGTTGTTGGCCCGCACATCGGCGGGCTCCAGGCCCAGCGCCCGGGCCATGCGGTCGAGGTGGACTTCGAGGGCGAAGCGGGGCTGGATGGCCCCGTGGCCGCGCTTGGGGCCGGCCGGCGGGTGGTTCGTGTACAGTCGGGTCGACTCGAAGCGGTAGTTGTCGAGCCGGTAGGGCAGGGGCATGAAGACGCCCAGGTAGTAGCTGGTGACCACCCCGTAGCTGCTGTAGGCGCCGCCATCGGCCCAGGCCTTGAAGTCGATCGCCGTGATGCGACCGTCCTTGTTCATGCCCATCTTCAGCCACATCCGGGTGCGATGGCGGCCGCGGTGGGCGTAGAAGACCTCTTCGCGCTCCATCGCCATCTTCACCGGTCGGCCGAGCAGGCGGGCGAGGTGGGCGGAGAGGATGTCGCTGCAGAAGGTGTCGCACTTCCCGCCGTAGCCGGCGCCGACATCGGGCTTGATCAGCCGGATGGAGGCCTGCTCCATGCCGAGGACCCGAGTCAGGGTGCGGTGCATGTAGTGCGGGTTCTGCGTGCTGGACCAGACGGTCAGGCGGCCCTCGTCCGAGGGGGCGGCCACTGCGCAGTGCGCTTCGAGCGGGACGTGGGTGCTGGCCGGGTACTCGTAGCTCTCTTCCAGGACCAGGTCCGAGCCAGCCAGGGCGGCGTCGACGTCGCCGTAGCTCTGGTCGACCTTGCGCAGGACGTTGCCGCCCTTGCGCCGCCACTCGTGGATGGCCGGCTTGTCGGCGTCCAAGGCGTCCTCGATGGTCAGCACCGGCGGCAGCAGCTCGTAGACGACGTTGATGCGCTGGCAGGCCAACCAGGCCAGCTCCTCGCTGGTGGCGCAGACGCAGGCCACGGGCTCGCCGATGTAGCGGACCTTGTCCAGGGCCAGGGCGGTCTCGTCCATTACGACCGGGATGGCCCCGTGCCGGGTGGGGAGATCCGTGCCCACGACCACGGCCAGCACGCCCTCCATCGCCAGCGCCTCGTGCGTGTCGATGCTGACGATGCGCGCGTGCGGGTGGGGGCTGCGCAGCACCTTGGCGTGGGCCATCCGCGGCAGCTTCAGATCGTCGGCGAAGATCGCCCGGCCGGTGATCTTGGCCAGCCCGTCGATCTTGCCGCGCCCGCCGGCCCCGACGACCCCGCCCTCGGCCGGCTGGCCGGATCGGGTGTCGGCCGGGCCCATATAGGTGCTGGGATCGGTCACATCGGCCGCGGTGCGCTCCTCGGCCTGCTGGGCCTGGGCGGCCTCCTTGGCGGCCCGGGCGGCCAGTCGCTCGGCCACCCGCTTCTCCATCGCGGCCTTGCGGTCCAGATCGTCGCTGCGGTCCATCAGGCCGTCCCTCCATCGCTCGGCTCGCGGGCCCCGGCGGCCCGGCCCCGCTGTCGGTCGCCGCCGGCCAGGACTTCCCGGGCGGCGGAGAGGATCCGGGTGTAGCCGGTGCAGCGGCAGATGTTGGCGCCGAGGACCTCTCTCAAGGTCTCGTCGTCGACGGCCTGGTCGGGGTCGTCCACCAGGGGGGCCAGGGCCATGACGATGCCCGGGGTGCAGTAGCCGCACTGGGCGCCGACGTGGCGGTGGAGGGCCTCCTGGATCGGGTGCAGCAGGCCGCCCTCGGCCATGCCCTCGATCGTCCGCACGGCGCGGCCGTCGGCCTCGGCCGCCAGGGTGATGCAGGAGAGGCGGGGCTGGCCGTCGAGCAGGACCGTGCAGGCCCCACAGTCGCCGACGTCGCAGCCGTGCTTGCTGCCGGTCAGGCCCAGGTCTTCGCGCAGCATGTCCAACAGGCTGCGGTTGGCGGGCACCAGCAGCCTGGCGGACTCGCCGTTGATGGTGGTCTTCAGGACGATCTCGTCGGGCACGGGGCCTCCTTGCGGCGGCGGTCCTAACGTGTCCGGCCGGGGTCCGAAGGGTCGCCAAGGCCGGGTGGAGGCAATACGAGTCGGCCTCTGGCTTCGACATCATCCGCTGAGCGGGGGCTACCGTGCTCGACCTCCCCGACCTGCTCCCCGCCCTCAAGGGTGAGGCCCTCCCGGTCGATCCCGGGGCCCTGCTGCCTCCTCCCGAGGCCCTGGTCGACGCCTTCCTGGGTGCACGTCCCGGGCCCGGGCTGGAGGCGCTGCTCGGCCAGCTGGGCTGCCCCGGGATCGAGCTGCTCAGCTCTCCCGCCGCCGCCCGCGCCGGCCTGCTCGCCGCTCGCATCGGCCGGGCCTTCACCCACCACGAGCTGCGGGTCCGCATCCCGATGCCCGAGGAGCTGCACCCCGAGATCGCCGTCTGGCAGGCGGGCACGGTCCCGACCTGGAGCGACGGGGTGCTGGCCGAGCCGAAGTACTTCAGCTTCTTCCAGGACGATCCGCACAGCCCCTTCAACCCGAACCACCGGGCCAAGTGGCGCAGCCACGAGCTGCTGCACGGCGTGGTCGGCTGGTACTGGCACCCGGAGATGACCCGCTTCGAGGCCTGCCTGGGGGCGCGGCTGGGCGAGCTGCTGCCGGTGTTGCACTGGTACGGCCTGGACGAGATCGGCCGGGCGCGCTGTCCGCGGCACGCGCTGGCTTCGCCGACCCGGGAGGGCTGCCTGGACTGCGAGCGGGCCTCGCTGCGGGTCTTTGCTGGTCAGGAGAGGGAAGCCGGGCTGCGCAGCGCCCGCTGGAGCGAGGCCCACCTGGCGCGGGAGTGGGCGGCCTGCCTGGAGATGCTGGAGAGCGGTCGGCCGGTCTCGACCCCGGTGCCCGGCATCGACGCCCAGTCCGACGCCGAGGGCTACCTGCTGGGCCACTGGAACCGGCTCACCGCCTGGTCCTTTGGGGCCTGGGTCGAGCGTTTCTGTCGGCCGGGGGTCGACTACAGCGACAGCATGGTGGGCATGGCCCTGCGGGTCGCGCGCACGACCCATTCGTTGTGCAGCGGGCCTCTCACTGCGGATCCAGGGCAAATGCGCCGACTGCGCGCCCGGCGGGCAGTGCAGGACCTGGGCTACCGGCTGCTGCTGGTGCTGGAGCACGCCGGGGAGGGCCCGATCGAGGACCGCCTCCTGCCCGAGATCGACGTTCTCGCCCAGGTCGCCGCGGGGCTGCTGACCGAGGGGGAGGAGTCTCGGGCCGCCCAGGCCATCCAGACCGCGCTGGGGGCGCTGGACGAGGTCGCGGCGCTGCTACCCGACCGGCTCAGCTCGGCGGTCGGGGCCATGGGCATGCGCTTCCTGCTGCGGGAGGCGCAGATCGACGCCGGCCTCGACCAGCTGCTCGAGGGCCTCGCCGACGCGCTGCCCGACACCTGGGAGTCCATGACCGAGCCCGAGGAGGTCGGCTGGCGCTTCGCCGCCTCGGACCACTTCGACCGCTCCGGCACCCTCGCCGCCCGCTTCGCTGCCTGGTGGGCCGAGGAGGGCGGCGCCGACGCCGATCTCGTCGCCCTGGAGGCCCTGGTCCAGGACCTGCCCCGCCGGGACGAGGAGGCCGAGCTCTACGCGGTGGTTCCCGAGGCCCCGCCGCCCGCAGGCCAGGGCGTCAACCGCCTCAACCGCACCCTGCGCCGCGCCTGGCTGGACGAAGACGTGCTCGAGGCCGAAGACATCGAGGACAACGACCGCTTCGACGAGGAAGGCCGGGTCGAGGTCGCCGTCGTCTGGTTGGCCGGAACTCCGCGCATCCTGGTGCTCGACGAGGCCCTGGCCCAGGCCCTGGAGGACGTGGAAGCCGGCCGGGAGGCCGAGCTGGAGCCCTGGCTGCGGCTGGTCGAGTCCGGCCATGTGGTCACCTGGCCGTCGCCGCGGCGAGCGTTGTGAGCGAGCCCGGATCGACGCCGATCCGGCAGGGTGTTCCGGAGCGGCCGGTGTGGGCTCGGCGCTTGGATCGCCTCGTGTTGCGCCTCTCACCGCTCTTGAGGCGGTTGCTGCCGCGCCCCGCCGACTCGGCGCTTCAAGCCCTCGCTCGTCCTGATCGAGGCCCCGCGCCGGAGGTCGTCCTCCCCGACCTCCCCGACATCGAGCGTGCCCGGCAGGCCTTCGCGACCGGCGCCTACGGTGAGGCGCTGTTTCTGTTCGGGGAGATCCTGGCCGTCGACGCCGAGAACCCATGGGCCTGGCACGGCCGGGGGGACGCGCTGCAGCTCCTCGGTCATCACGCGGCGGCGCTGGAGGCGTATGAGCGCGCCCGGGCGCTGCAGCCGAAGGAGCCGCTGCACGAGGCCGGGCGGCAGAACGCGCTGCGAGGCCTCGGTGGCTGATATAGGCACCTCCGCCCCGCAAGCGAGGGGACCAAGACGGAGATCCAATCCTCCTCCCGCTTGCGGGGGGAGGTGGCCCGAAGGGCCGGAGGGGGGACGTCCATTCAGCGTTCAGAGCTGAACCCCCCAAGGTCTCCCCTACCGTCTCCGCTCGCCACAACGAACCTCGGTGAAGCCGGGAGGGTCGAAGGTCTCGCTCACGCATCCGGGTTGGGTGTCGACACACTCTTCGACGGCCGAGCGCAGGGCCGCGGTGTCGACGCAGGTGAAGGGGCTGGGCTGCATGAAGGACTTCTCGTTGGCCGGGTCGAACCAGAAGCAGCGCACCAGGCTTCGGCCGGAAGGACAAGTGCGATCGTCAGGGGCGGGCTCGGCGCCCTCGCATGGAGAGGTCATGGTGCAGACTTCGAAGTCCGCCTTGACCGGTTCCTCCCGGTCCCAGCGTCCTCCGCAGGCGACAAAGACCAGGAGCGGAATTGCCGACCTCATTTGTCCTCCTTGTTCGACCGCGGGCTCGCGTAGCCGCAGTAGGCGTCGGCGATGCCGAGAGCTTCGTCGATCTCAAGAGCGCAGGCGGGCTCTTGCTGTTCGCATCCCGCAATGTAGCCATCCAGGTAGCAGGGTTCCAGACAGTACCAGCGCGTGGGATGAGGACCGCGAGTGAGACCGCTCGAGTCGGCCTCAAACCAATAGCAGCGGGTGGCGATCTGTCCTTCGGCGCATTCGGGGAAGGTGTCGGAACTGCTGTCGCCGTGGAAGCAGACCGGTGGGACTGCGCAATGATAGGCCGATACGGGCTCGTTGAAGGGGGAGTTGCCGCAAGCGAGGACGATGGCAAGGGCGATCACCATTTTGGCCCGCACTCCATCGGGCTGGCCCAGACTGCTTTGGAGCGCACGTTCCGGGACAGAGGCCCATGATCTGATGTCTGGCTATTGTGGCCTTTGGTCTGTTGTTTACTATAGGGTTCCGGTCTGGCGTAATCAGTGCCGATCATGTCGGCACAATACTGATAGTAGCCATCAAGGAAACACGGGTCGATACAACGCTGGGTGGGTTGCCACACTGACGGAGCGACCTCCTCAAGATACGGGCAGTCTACCAGTTGCATCCCCGATTTGACACAATTGGGATCGTCTTCCGGCACCTCGAACCCGAAAAGGCAGATGTCGTCCTCGATCGGGCAGAAACCTGAACCCTGATCGGTACCTCTCGCTACCCCGCAACCTGGTAGAAAAAAAACAGTGCCGCAAAGGACTGTACGATTCTGAGGCGCGCGTATGAGCAGAAGATGGCTGAGAGGCAGTGGAAGGATGGCTCAAGCCTCATACCTCATCTCTCGAATAAGCGACGCGAGCCTTCTTGGTGCTTCGCGAACCGGGGACATTCATGTCGCACTTGCTTTGGCACTTCTCGTCAATCCGCTCAGACTCACGCAACTCAGATTGCAGAAGGTGCTTCAGTCTAATCGCATTGACGTGCTTCGACGGCTTGTCGCATGGATTCCAACACTTCTTGTGGAATGTCTTCGTCAGGCCGTCGTTGTCGTCCCGCTTCCAGCATGCCTTGTACTGCCGTCGAAGCGCGTCGCGCTCGATCTTCCGCACCTTCTTGGCCTGGCTTTGCTCTCGTTTCCAAGTTCGGTCGGCACTCTTGGCTTCGCCCTCCCGCACCTGGCATTGACGCTTGCTCTCCGGCTTGGACAGCTTGCAATGGCGTTTCTCAAGCTTGTTCTGGAGCCAGGTACATGTATCCCTATCGGTGATTCCCACGCTCAGACAGGTTGGCCGGTCGGTGGGGTCGTTCGACGGTGCGTACCCATCGCCTCCAGGCTCAAAGGTAACCTTTGATGTCGGCCGACTGAATCCCACGATTCGCCAACGGATAAAAATGTCATCTCCCTTGATGCGGCTGCAGTTCGAGTTGTCCTGGATATTGAACGTGTCATTGTTCCCAACAGCCGATGAAAACTGAACTTCACCAGGCTCTCGCCCGTCTACAAGTTCCGAGTATTGATAACTCCACAGTCGGGGCAGCGCCAGTCGTACCGCTGCTTCGCTCAACCAGGTGACTGACATCTTCTCCTGCCCGCAGCCCGTCCTGCAATGGTCGGAGTTCCTTGACAGCCAGGATATTCCGTTTGGTTGCCCATCGAATAGATTAAAATGAGGCAGGTGAAACAACTCATGAAGCAGGGTCTTGAGGTTGGGCCCCATGACCCCGAGGTGAGCACGATAGGCCGCCTTGGCGAGGCGATCGAGCGTGCGCGTGGTCCTTTGGTTGAGTTGCCCTTCGAGGCGAACACGAACCATCACCAACAAGCGGGCGAGGCCGTAGAGATCTGCCGCGGCCCGTACGAACGGCGCCACATAGTATCCGTAGAGGTGGACCCTTCCATTGCCAGCTGATCCACGGGATTTTCCGAAAGTTGGCAGGACTTCCCCCGGACTCAGCTGATTCGCTGTCCAGCTCAACGTCTGCACATCAAAGGTCGCCGTCTCCCACACGTAGGTCGTCCCGGATATGGCCAACCTGGCGCCGTCCAGCCACATTGAGGTGTCGTCGAGCAGCAAACGCCAACGCGGGGATCGATCGATGTCCAATCGTCGGGTAGCTCGCGCGCTCTCGATCTTGCGCTTCTTGTTCTTGGCCCGCGGCGTGATGATCGACTCCGGAAGGTAGGACTTTGTTGCGAACAGGACATTGACCAGGCTCGCGGCATACCAGGTCCGCTCGTAGTCGAACCATGGCGCCACCGTGGTCCATTCCCACTCAGTGTCAGTCCGCTCGTCCTCACTGCGAGCGATATCTTCGATGCTCTCCACTTCCAAGGGAAAGGTCGGATTGCCGCTGGTCAGGATCTTGTCGAGCCAGTGGAGGGGGTACCGACGGCCTTCCAGGCTGCCGAGGCGATCGTCAATCGTCGTGACATCCATCCAGTCCGAGGTCCAGTCTCCCAAGTCTGCCAGGAGGGCAGGTAGCTCCGCCAGGCTCAGACTCGCCATCCCCAGCTCGGCGGCAAGGTCGTTGGGGAAGTTCATGGCCACGCCGTCGAGGTTCAGCGCGAGGCTTCCGGTTGTGCTCAAGGCACGTAGCCGGGTGACCGTCGCGCCCTCCTCGGTACGAGACGACTGGCCCGAACTCGACCTCGGAATCTGCCTTCCGTCCGACTCTTCCTCAGGTTCGAAGCCGCCCTCGGGCCGATCCTCCCCTCGGTTCCAGTTGGAGCGGGGGCTGCTGCTCTCGCGTGCGGCGCTGGCAGTCGAGCCGCATGCTTGCCTGGCGGCAGAGGCTCGTGGAGGCGTCGTCCCTTCCGGTTTCGTATCGAAGTCCTCCAGCTCGGGTCGAAACATGGGGCGCTGGCTGCGGTCCAACAGCCAGTGGCCACGCTCGAAGTTGCCCCCCCGACGTCGGGCCACGAGGTCCAACGTGAAGGTCACAAGCGGCCTCCCCTGTGGGAGCTCGATGCGGATCCCGACCCGACCCGGGATCGGCCCCGACCATGCCGTCATGCTGAACACCGCTCGACTGTTGATGTCGGGTGTAGTACTGGCGTACTCATAGACGCTGGTTCCGTAGGGCATCTCCCAGAGGATCGTCAGCTTGCCTGTCTGGGGTTGGAAGTCATCGCCCTCGAACTGAAAGAAGAGGATCCCCTCGCCGGCCTGGGTGGCCCCAAGGCGCGACATCTCCTGGTCGGTGAACCAGCGGATCTGGTCGACGGAGTTGTCACTCAGTCGAAATCGGCGGCTCAGCACGCGGCTGACGGTCGTCTTGAAGTACTCGGGCACAACCTCCTCGTCCGTTGGCTTGGCCTGCTGGAGCGGGTTGTGCGGAGGTCGGCCACTCTCGAGCCCCAGCAGCCCTGCGGGTCGCGGGTACCGTCGAGGGCGCTTCCGTCCGGAGCATTCGCAGGAGCGGCGGGCACAAGCCCCCTTTGCATCGGCCGCAGTCACCTACAGCTCCTCGGTGTGCATGGCGTTGAAGACCCGAAGGCCGATGCTGCCCCCGCTCGCCCCGGCGACCAGTAGCAGCCGTAAGCCCAGCCAGGGGGGAGGGGGGGTGTCCCAGGAAACGGGCCATGGGCCCTCCTGGGTCAACTCCGTCACCGGCGTGGAGTCCAGAACGCCGAGACGATCCTCTCTGGGGCCGCCAAGTCGGTATACCTTGACCGTGACCTCGTCGATGAACTCGATGTCGATGAAGGCGAGGGCCATATCGGCGTAGCGCCCATCCCCAAGACCCTCGCCCGTGGCATCCACCACCAGGCTCGCCGAAGGAGCCAGCTCCTTCGTAGTCGGGGCCAGGAGCGTGCGTTGCCAGCTCGGCATCCCTCAGCCTCCCACGGTTCGGAACACTTCGTCAACCTCGAAGGTCACCGAGCCCGAGCCGCTGCTGGTCTTGCCGCTGATGACGAGCTTGCGAACGGCGCCTGCAGGACCGGTAGGCCAATCGAGCCCATGGGGGCCGATGGTGGTGAACGGCCCGAGCGCGGGGGTGACCTCGCGCATCCGGTCAGGTCGAGCGCCTTCGTTGCGGCGGACGCTGATCTCGGCGCCGGTGCCCGAGATGGCCTCGATGAATAGCCATCCCTTCTGCTCATCCGCGGCGGCGATCTCCTGGATGTAGGAATGATCGGTCTCGGCGAGATCCGCTGTGGAGACTGCAAGGCTGGCAACCTTGCGGGGGATGGTGGTGCGGGTCCAGGCGGGCATGGGGTCTCCGAGTCGCCCCAGGGTTTGACGAGGCGTGGGTACCACGATACAGCCCCTCGGGCTGGGCTGGGCTGGGCTGGGCTGGGCTGG